>Ga0160429_1001678_pt1 | contig 12050 bp, 13 predicted proteins | sample SolpanmetagenomR_FD_108199 | JGI IMG/M metagenome (GOLD analysis project Ga0160429, IMG submission 108199) | Solar panel surface microbial communities from Lawrence Berkeley National Laboratory, California, USA - R | ecosystem: Engineered > Built environment > Solar panel > Unclassified ... | reverse complement strand
CGCGCACAGCACTATCCTAGATACGAGCCCATTGCCGATCTGAGTTCGAAAGATCAGTGGATTTGCCCCGCAATGCTTTTGGTGTATTGGGGCACCCGCACTGACAACATGATCCTCCAGGATTGGCGACGAGCCATACACTCTAGGCCTCTTCGATACCGCCGGTCAAGAAGACTATGACCGACTCCGCCCTCTCTCCTACCCACAGACTGACGTCTTCCTTGTGTGCTTCTCCGTTACTTCTCCCGCCTCCTTCGAGAACGTCCGCGAAAAGTGGATCCCAGAAGTTCGCCACCATTGCCCGGGAGTCCCGTGCCTCATAGTCGGTACCCAAGTCGATCTTCGAGAGGATCCCTCCGTAAAGGACAAGCTTTCCAAGCAGAGGATGTTCCCAGTGAAGCGCGAGGACGGGGAGAAGATGGCGAGGGAGCTTGATGCCGTCAAATACGTGGAGTGCTCTGCGCTCACCCAGTTCAAGTTGAAGGACGTCTTCGATGAGGTACACGTAACCAGGATGCTCAAAGAATCGGGGCAGTACAGCTGACCTTTTGCTCTTAGGCTATCGTCGCGGCATTGGAACCGCCCCAGAACAAGGGTGGCTCAAATGGCAAGGTTAAGAAGCACAACAGCAAGTGCGTACTTCTATAAGCGTCAGCAGCTTCACTGAACGCCTATCATCCCCCTTTTGGCAACTTCAAGGTCTTGCACGGTGTTTATGGGGAGACCTCTAGGGTATAATCGGCGCTCGTGGGTCAATTCTTTATCTCTGCACAGTTGAGCTACTGGGGCTCGTTCAATGCACGCACTGGACCTTCACAGGTGGCATCTGCCTACACACTGCGAGAGCGCTGATCGGCCAAGTCATTCAGATCTGCCAGCCCCTGGAGAGGTGGAAAAGGATAGTGCCCATCAGGCAAGCAGCTGCAAAGGCCTGCCCATTTCGATAGAATGGACTTGACAAACTGACCACCCCTCGGAACGGAATGTTTCAATTGTAACGTGATTTGCGGTGAAGTATACCTCTCCACTTCCAACACTGATGCCTGGCGCTGCATTGAAGCTCCTGTATTCCATGTCTTGCATTGTGGCATCTTCACTTGTTTCAAGCGCCTCTACATTCTTTGCACCTCGAAATTGGCAACCGACGATTTGGCGAGTTCCCGAACGTATCAGTTGTTGTCGTGATGTTGTTTACTACCACACAAACTCTTCGTCATAACAAATTGTCCACTATCAACTTTCCACCCACAACGTTCGGGTTATGCCAATGAGCCCTTTAAAGGCCAATTGTTTCGGTGACAATAGCGAAGCCCCGTTTGAGAACATACGCACAATCACAATGAATCGCAGCGGTTCTGTGTCCCCCCACAAGAAGCGCGTCGTCTTCGGGCGTGAGAAAGGCAGCGAACGCAACACACAAACAGGCAGAGACGGAGACGGAGACGACATTTGGCGCCTGCTACATGAGAAGTCTGCAGAAGAGCACCATACGCGCAGCAACGCATTCTACGCCCAAGGCAAGAATAACAGCAAGAAAAACCTCGACCAGCCGACTCAGGTGAACAACATCAAATCGCATCCATTGACCAAGACTGACAACGACAACAGATCCAGGCCAAGACCTCTGCAGAGCCTCCACCTGACACCCCCATGACCACAGTATCGACCTTCTTGCCGCGACCGCCAGTCAATTCAGCGTCGAGCGCAACGGACCCACCGAATCGCCCTCAAGAGCAGCTCGATCTTGTGCCGGAAGATAGTGACAGTGCCTTACCAACTCGCCGGGCTTTGATTGAGTCAAAGTCAGAAAGGCGACTGCTAAATATGATGGCTGAGCGTCCCACCACACCTACCTCTTCCGACAACACCACAATCAACACAAACAGGACAGCCGACATGGCTCAACACTTCAAGGGTGAGAGAAAGGAAGAGGCCGGTAAAACTCCGAAAAAGAAGTTCCTAGGGCGGATCAACATCCCCGGCTTTCGAAGGGATACTGACAAGGCTCATGCATCGCCATCATCTTCAGACCGTCCATCCCCTCTGTCACCCTCTCCCAACGATTTCCCCTCCGGCGTACCACCGAAAGCAAAGGCGATCTTAGGACCTAAGCGCAGCATCAAGAAGAACGAGAGCAAGGTGAAGCTTAGCCAGCTAGATGAGACTGCGTCTCTTCCCGCCGATCTTGCCCAGAAGTTGCAGCGACAAGCTGAGGCTATTCGGGCCCATATCAGCCCCGGTCGTCATCCACGTCGAGGAAAACGCGTCTTCAGTGCAGGTACCATCGCTGAGCAGACGCAGCCACCGCTATCACCCCAGGAGAAAGCAAGCGCATTGCTGAGATCGAAGAGCTTGAAGCATGTGGATGACTCCTCTACCAACCCACCCACGCCGCCCGCCAAGGACACACCCAAAGTTGGGCCGTTTGAACACAATACGGTCGAAGACTATGGGCTTCGTATTTCATACGAATATGGTAAAGATCCGGTTGAAACCAGCAGCCCAGACTATGAGCGTCCGCTAGCTCTGTCTCAGTCTTCAAAGCAGTTCAACGCTCAATTACATCGAGATATCAGCCGCCATTCTGTGCGTCCTCGAATTGAGAGTACCTACGACCAGGACCAAGAAATTCCGAAGAAGGCACCAGCGTCTGCGCCACATGATGGAGGCCACAAGCAGCGCGACTATATAGCCCAGAATGAAGGCCGTTGGAGTGAGGGCCAGTTGCCGTCATTCGTGCCGCTGGTGGGACTCGGAGAAGGTCGCACGCTTCCTCCGGTCTTCTACTCGCCATCAATGTACTCGAGCGCTCCTGACACGGAGTTTCATCCTTCCAAGAACGTACGTTTCCTCCGCGTTTGCTCTCAGATTGCCCTTGACTCATCATTCACCTGTCCTTTCCTAATCCGGTAATTTTAATTTCACACTCACACTGCTCACGTGATCACAATCTCTCACACTTCACTCTTCGGACCTATATTAACTGACACAACCCACGATACAGAACGATACCCAGCGCTACTTCCTCAAATCATCTCCGAAGCTTGGCCACGCTCACACTCGATCCAAGTCTCAAGACGGGGCTTGCAGCAGCAGTGGTGAGTCCAGAAGCTCTGGTTCTGTTCCGGTCGTCTATCAAGGCTCCCATCACGAGCGCCACGATACCGACAGCACCAAAAATCACTCACCTGATCGCAACAACGTCGCCTCCTTCGCTGCCACTCTCCGCGCCGCCGCAACTCCTACCACTCCCTTTACTCCCGCTTACGCCTCAAACTTTGCCAAGGCTACGCAAGGCATCAACCTCAGTGACGGCAATACGACAATGCGTCCTTCTTCTGCTACTAACGGTGAGAACGCCGGTCACCGCGTCCTCGCCGCTGCCAACGGCTCTCAGAGCGGCTCCCGCATGGCTTCTCCGGAGTCACGCTACTACCCTCATCCCTCCGCCATTCCCCCTCCTCTTGAGTTCGGCCTCTCCTCTCCTCGCAGCCCTACCAACATGCTCCCGATGATCCCAGGCGGCAGTGCCCTCGATTGGTCCGTCCTTCCTGACGGCCACTCTCTCATCACTCACTTCGACATCATGAACCAGAATGTCGTCCGCACCGGCGGTACTATCCACGACGCGATCCGCGGCACGCGCGAGCAGATCATCAACCAAACCTTCCGCAAGAACGACACTTACATGAGTGAGATCACTGAGCGCTTCGGTGATGTCATAGAGCATCTCAACGGCGTCGAGCACAACGTCAACCGCCTTAAGGACGCCACTCTCAATACCAAAGATCACGTTAACCAGCTTAACGATACCATCATCGAGCAGCTTGTCACCAAAATCGAGCAGCTTCTCCGCTCCAACGATGATCTCACCACCAAGGTCGACACTCTGTCCGACCGTATCAAGCAGCTTGAGGCTAAGCACAACGGTGTCGAGCAGGGCGTCCAGGCTGTCCAGCAGCAGTACGCTCAGATGCAGCAGGCTCAGGCCCATCAACAGCGCATGCAGACCGCTCAGTACCAGCCAATGTACATGCCTGGCTCCATGCCGATGGTTTGGGATGGTGGTCGCATGGGAGGCAACCAGCACTACATGGGTGTCGAGCCGCGCCACCAGCAGCAGGCTGGTAGTCAAGATGGGCACGCCAACCGCGTCTACGGCGATGGTGAGGTCAACCGCGTCTATGGTGGTAGTGAGGTGAACATGCGCGTCCAGGATGTTGGTATCGAAATTCAAGCTCCCCTTTCGAATCAGACTTGAGCTAATGACCTTCACAGATTCACCCCACGTTGCGCACAGCATCTGAGCGCGCTGTCCATGGTCCAATCCTTTCTCCGCAAGTTGCGTTGGGTGCGGAAGACGCTTCTTCTGGTCGTGGTGCTGGTGGTTCGGTGCAAGATGTTAGTATCTTCACTCGAGCAATTATTTGATTGGAGACCTGGATTAACTGTTTCACAGGGAATTCCGACCATCCGCGTCACCACTGAGCGCGACCTTGGTGGCCTTCGTCCTCCGCCTGGTTTGTGGGGTCCCATCGGCAGCAAGATTGGAGCTCGTGGCTCCTCCAAGAGCTCCGGCTCTGACCACACTAAGTGAAGAGGTGGACATTCACTACGAACACCAGCCTACATGATCCTTCTTTCCCCCACGGCGTTTCTTGCTTTTCTTTTTGCTGAACGGGTGCACATCAAGCATATGGGGACGAGGCTTGGATTTAATGACTGGAACGAAACTCTAAAAAAAATGGCGACTACTCTTGCATCAACGGAAGGATCATGGCAATAATGGGCTGCTTGCAAATGGGGGTTTTGCTTGGGTTTTCTTTCTTTGACTTTACCAAAGGCACAGGATGTGCTTTTGCCATTCAGGGATTTCTGGATGGGTTTCTCTTTTGACTTTACCAAAAGCACCTGATGTGCTGCCAATCAAGATGGCTTTTCCTTATCTCGCCGTGCCTGCTGTGCCGTGCCTGCTTCGCTTCTCAAGTGATGTTAGCCTTGTCAAGTCGGATGGAAAGTGTTTATGCTTATCTACACCATCATCTAGACCTTTCTACCGCCGTCGTTGACCTGTCGGTTACAACAAAGCACGATCTTCGACAGCTTAACTTCTTCTTTCGTGGCTCGCACTAAGCGACATCACTAGCCCGAGTTACAAGTCACGCATATTTTGACTTATTTGTAAAAAGACGTTCGACAAGCAGCTGAGTAAAAGCATAAAGGAACGAGTCGAGGTGAGAGCAGCAACGTAATGCATGAGCGGCAGGAAGCATTACTGCGATTTCTATTGCTTTCTGTCTAAGATCATGTTCCTTAGGTTAAAGCCACGACAACGAGTTGACACCGGCACAAAGTCGCTGTCCTGCCCATCTCCGACATAGTCCTTGGTATCGGTATCTTCCTGAATTGTGCAGTCTGAAGCCATAACAACCACTCAGCACCAGCGTAAAAAGCTATTCAGCTCATCCGACAAAGACCTAGGCTTTGTCTTGGGTATCTAGCACCTACACGCCTCTCAAAGCATCGCCCACTCTGCTTCTCTCGCCATCTGCGATGGTGGTGGGGATGTCGTGGAAGTCTTCCAACCCTCAAGACCCCATGGACTTCAGGCCGCAAAGTCCGCTCAATGACTGCTCTGCACGAGCTCATTGCGTATTTAGAGCCATATGGACCCAAGTCTAAACGTTTCAGAAGCTGGCGAAAGTGTCGGTAGTGGTGCATTCGGCGTTGTGCCCCTGTGAAGTCGAACGGAACAATTTATGTACATGGAGAAATGCAATGCCTCTGCGAGCGCTGCTCCACATCTCTTAGGACAGTTGAGGGACAGACAAAGGTTCTTCGAAGACCTTTCGAAAACCGAAAGCGCAGAAACGGGTCAAATCCGTACGACATAGAGTAGAAACAGTCAGGTCAAGAGAGACCGACGATGGATGAGTACACCGTCAAGCCGCAGCATAACCTCGAATCAGCGGAGCTATTTGGGAAGGATGCATCCAAATACATCTACGATGAAAGCCTAAGCAACGAGTTTGAGCCATCAATCAGCGCTCAATTCGTTCGAAGCAAAGGGTATCTAAGAACCCGCAACTCGCAGCGTCTGTGAGTGATTTTCGCACCACGGCTTGGAGGGAATCGAGTTAGTAAAGCTCGAAGTGTTTGTCCTCTCGTACTGTCCGTCTTATTGTATAGCTTTGGTGAGGTACAAGACGTATTCACTCTCGTCGTGGAGTCTCCAATCACGTCCCCATTTAGCTTCAGCCCTACGGTATCGCCTCAAGCGACATCCCCGCCATCACATCACCACTTGAGGAGCTACATGCGCCCAAGTCCCCATAGATTGTCAGCTTCCCGCCATCACGACGACCGTAAGCACCATAAGTCCCACACATACGACAACTTGTATCTCAACCCGTAGCGCGCTTTCATTGAAGAGTAATCATTCTCGTCCGTGACCTCGGCTACTCCCCAGCCCTCCCCCCCAGCTCCTCTCACAACATCTCACCCATACACAGCACCTAACCGACTACTCGGCCGTACGACCCAGCAAACAGTCACCCACGTCCAACAGCAACGGAGCAACAACCCACCGTAGAGCCCACATATAACAACTCCACCCACCAGCTCTCCTCCATCCAACAACCCGAGTCCTCCAACCCTCCCCACGCTCTATCCAGACAGCCCGACTACCAGTACTCCCACACCACGCCCGACACACCACAATGCCCGTCCCCAAAAACCAATACCTCTCCCCCGTCTGGCGCGACTCCATCTTCGCGAATAAAGTCGCCTTCGTAACGGGCGGCGCGGGCACAATCTGCTCAGCGCAGACGCGGGCGCTCGTGCACCTGGGCGCCAACGCGTGCATCATCGGGCGCAACGTGGAGAAGACGGAGAGTATGGCGAGGGATATAGCGACGGCTAGGGCGGGGGCGAAGGTGCTGGGGATTGGGGGTGTGGATGTGAGGAGTGTGGAGGATTTGGTGCGGGCGGCGGAGAGGTGTGAGAGGGAGCTGGGGGGGATTGATTTTGTGATGTGAGTTTTTTTGGGGTTCCGGGGGTGCTGGAGATATGTGGGAGGGCAGTTTGCTGACGTGGGGATAGAGCGGGAGCAGCGGGTAATTTCCTCGCGCCTATGACGCAGATTTCTTCGAATGCGTTCAAGTCCGTGCTGGATATCGATGTGCTGGGGTCGTATAACACGGTCAAGGCGACGCTGCCGTATCTGCTGGAGTCGGCGGAGAAATGCAAGACGACGGGGAAGGGTGGTAAGTGCTTTCGCAACCATATGCTGCGCACTGAGGGTGCCCTGGTACACGCTGATGTTGGTCTCAGTATATCCCAACGGCACCGGAGGCCGCATATTGTTCGTCTCCGCGACAATCCATTACACTGGCGTACCCATGCAGACTCACGTCGCCGTAGCAAAAGCGGGCGTAGATGCGCTCTCGAACAACATATGCATAGAACAAGGGCCCCGTGGCATCACTTCCAACGTCATTGCGCCAGGAGGCATCAGAGGAACGGAGGGTATGGATAGATTGTCGAAAGCCACGGATCAAGGCGATGCGCAGTGGAAGGGCATCCCGCAAGGAAGGTTGGGAGAGGTCAAAGAGATTGCTGATGCGACGGTATACCTGTTCTCGGACGCTGGAAACTATGTTAACGGTGAGGTGCTTGTAGTGGATGGCGGTGCGTGGCACAGGAACGGCAGTCAAGGTCCTGGAGGACAATTTGCTTATCCGGACTTTTTGCTTTCCGATGAGGTAGTCTCTGGGGTCAAAGGTGGGAAGAAGTCGAAGCTGTGAAACTGAATTCAATTGAATCAATGTGTCTTCGCTGAACAGTGGGTTCAATGTCCGCATTAGGTAACCCAACAGTCGGAAGCGGACTTGCAGAATGCTGTCTCGGCTCCACGGGCCCGCTCAAAAGATACCAAGCTCACCTGTAGTTGCTTGACAGCGCGTCGCTGTGAGCACGTGCACACTGTAGATAAACCACGAAACGCGTGGTCTTAACGCGAGCAACAGCATGGGCTTTTCCGTCAGTGAATGGCTTTTGTTGAGGTGCTCCTTCGAGCACGGCCACAATCAATGCTCCCGACTCAGCTCTAGCCTTTGGAATTCGGGGATTTTCCAGGCATCAACCAGAATGGTTGTTGTTGCAAGAACTGTCCTCCTGCGTCCTTTGCCAACGGTCTTTTTCCTGCTGATATGCAATCCTTTCAAGCTACGAGCTGGGTATCTTGTTTGCTATGAACCATGCTCCTCCAAAGTCCGCGAAAGCCCGGACGTGTTGTAGATCGCGAGAAGACTGCGGTGAAACAGTGCCCTTGATACTAGGCCTGTCTCTTACAGGGACTCGTCTACTGGTATTGATCTATGGAGTGATGTTTCAAGAGGAGCATTGGCAATGTCTGCTGGAATGTGGCGACATCTGGGGGTGAGTACTCTCAGCTGTTGACATGGTTGGACTCCCACCAGTTTAACGTGGGGGGTTTATGTGAAGCAAGGAAGGGATGAGGTCGATGGAATTTTGCACGTATGATGGCTAAAGTACGTCTACCAAGGAGAGCATAGTCGAAGAGCGTGAAGGGGATTGCGGACAGGAGAGCTGTCCGGTTGGTTCTGGAAGGGTGCTTGACTTGTATGAAATGTGGAATAGAACGTAAGATGATGTGAAATGATTGAAGCCGCCGGTGAATGGGTACGGACGGGACCTATGCAAGCCTACAAGTGCAGCGGTGTTTATCTTGATGATGGACTAGGTGTAAGATACTCACCGGCCCGGACTGGGTATGGCAATAGCAAAAGGCAACTCACGCTCCAGGCCTGGCTCTTTCAGCCATGTTGAAAGTGTGTGCGGGCAGCCCAATCACAACGAATAGCCAGCGGCCGATTGGAATCTTTCGCAAGCCTCTTAGATGGATACTTGACTTTGCCATTCGGTCCTCTTAGTTTCTGTCGGCGGTTCGGGGCTCTCTACAATCCCACTTCTATGAAGTACCGGCGCACACGTGGGCTTTACCGAATAAATTGGAAGACTCCAGACTTGTCACTTCCTGGAGCCAGCGCGATCTTTCAGGATCCCGGAGGATGGTTTCTCGGTCCGGAACCATCTAAATCCGGCGGGGGAGTACGGTATCTGGATGAAGCAAGAGAAGATGACAAAAGTCGTGAAAAGTAAAACAGCGTTACACTTTGCTCTGTCAGCGCCGATAGCGCGCAAGTATGCAAAGCAATCTCCGACGGTTTCCCTCAGAGCCTCAATGAGCCGGAATTGTGTCCCAGGCCTACCTTATGATCACCCGTTGCGATTCTGAATGAAGTTGTTTCACAAGGCCTCGATAAGGGAAGCGGATTCTGTTGTATATAGATACATTCATCTCGGAAGACGCGTGCTTCTCGATGGTATCGCAGGCATGATGGGGCTTGTGAGAAATTGATGTTGAGAGAATCCGGTTCCATCAGCACGTGTCGTTGCGTCTTCAGCTGGAGTCCGGAGGAGTTTGGGACCGATGTTTTGATGGATCGAGGTACCAAAATTCGGCGACTGGTCGACGGTCGCGCGTCGCGCTACAGACTAACCTTTGCCTTAGTGTCCCTTGAGCTTTCTGCAGGAACGTACAGTACGGCATACACTCGACAGCTGTGATAACGTTACATACACTGCACCTCAGGCAGGTGTATGGTATCTGCGGGGCACTTGTTGTTGATGGCAATGTTGACCCGCACCACGGCTGTTGCGTTCCAAGGTTCTTTGTGTTGCTTGCTCGATCAACATTGTTTCCCCTGATGATCTCATTCCTCAAACAACGTTTCCGATGTAGGCCCTGACGGCTGTGGCGCGAGCACGGAGCGCGTCGATGAGAGGATTTCCGGCTAGCTGTGGCTTGTGTAAGCTGCCGTGGAGATAGCGCGGCACGCGGCCTGGTTTCAGAATTGTGAATGATGCTCAAGTCTGACTGGATGCTTCGCTGCAGATGAGGGAACATCGACATTGAAGATGGTCGACGCATCGCCGTGGGGTGGAGGCGAGATTGCGAGCAGCAACGCAACAATACTCAAGCATCCACTCATCAATGACCTTTCAGGAGAAATGACGGTATAGTCATTGGGGGAATCTTACTTCGAAGATGTCGCGGTCTGGCTTTGATTTCGACTTCAGACGAGGAGAGGAAGTTGTGCGATAGTGAAAGAGGCAGCGGACTGTTGGACAAAGTCGGCTTTGCGTCGCGAACGAGTGTTTCCCCTCAAGCTTCCCAAGGACTAAGATACCCACTCAGCAAACTCGACAGCTTGCCGCTGGAAACGCCGTTTCCAGCATCGCGTAGAGTTTTCCGAGCGTCGGCCGCAAGTGCAAGCACTGTTATGCGAAGGAACTCGCGATTGCGCGCCTTGATCTTATGCATTCCCCGCGCTCACGGTGCTTCCAAGTTCTGGGACGCCATCCCGACGTTGAATGTTATAATAGCTACAGTATCTCGATGGCATACGCATGCCGACGCATAAGGTAATATAAAGCCTCGCAACAACGATCCGCATCCACAAACAAGATGTCTGCGCTCTGCCACTTGGCTTCAACCATGGATGTGAACACCAGAATATGGCCCAATGTGCCGCCGTCCGCTTGCCTTGTCAATCGTGTCATCTTCGCTCACGTGCGCTTCCCGCTTGCTGATGAGCACTCAATCCTCAGCAATCGACGAAACACCGAGGCTTAACAGTGTGGGATATAAGCTAGAGTGCCGAGCCAGCAGCAAATTCCCCTTGCGAGCGATGTGAGATGATTATCTTAGGATAGCTTATGATACCTATCATCTGTGTGCCGTCTGAAGCTGAGGGCCGTTGGGCCAAATATCTCCGCAGTAGCTGTGTCTCCTCTCAAAGGGGGAAGGGCAGAAACCGCGGGTGGAGTTGTAGGTACTGTGTCGAGCTGTCGTCATGAAAGCCTCGAAACGTCGAGAGGTCGTGCAGGCTTTTCCCTCGATGAACCGAGTACTGTAGGCGCAGGAGGCATGCCCGAAAGGCGTCTTGTTATGTACAGTACCGGTAGTACTCCTGGCAACAGCTAAAAGACTTTGGTGTATCCTCACGATACCTACTGTACCTCTTGTACTCGGGTGCAAACGCTAGGACACAGAAGACGAGCACGGGGGAGATCTTCATCGTTTTGGCGTTGTGTAGCTCGGCCGGCGCGGGCTTGTCTGACTTGTCTAATCTCCAGCGCTTAGTGCATATCCACACCCCAGGAGGTACCTACCTTACCCGACCTAACCTGTACTGAATTGGGACGGGCTGTCAGTCCGCCCTCAACACCACCTCACCTTGTCCTCCTGCACAAGATCACCCACCTACGCACCTTCTCATTAGCCCGCTCTTCCTACCTCTGCCTCGCCCTGTTTTAGCCTTCCATATCCCTTCTTCACCTTCGTTCCCTTCTTCAATCCTGGCTTGACTGCGGTCTCGTCACGCAACTTGCCCTTGGGCGTCAACAATGCTAACCTGCCCTTGATCTCTGTTTGCAGAGCAACACGCCAAACCCACTCGGCCACTGCTACCTACTCGTCCATACGATCACGATCACGATCACGATCACGCCCTCATTTTATACCTGATTTACTGTCGTCACTTTTATTAGTGGAGATAGCAAACACGAACAAACACCCACCTACCTCGCCCTCTCTACCAGGACACACTCGACACAGCTCCTGGGGGTCGAGAATCTGGACAGAGACAGTGCTGGCATTGTTGTCGCACTTTCACTTATACGTTCCTCGCTCGGACATCTTTTCGGGCAGCTTCCTTGAGTGGGGAGTCTGCACGGCCGGGACAACTGTTGGACGTGGAAGAAGGAGCCGCTGGCACCCAACCATGCTTCACCGAATACGCACAATGACCTCGAGGTCATCAATTCCACGCTCGCTCGTCTTCCTTACCGCTGCCTTTGCCTACCTACCCATAACACTTGCGGACACGCTTGCCCAAACTTACTGTGCGAGCGATAACACAGGTTCCGATTACAATGGACGTATGTATCTCCTATGAGCAGCT
>Ga0160429_1001677_pt1 | contig 12066 bp, 8 predicted proteins | sample SolpanmetagenomR_FD_108199 | JGI IMG/M metagenome (GOLD analysis project Ga0160429, IMG submission 108199) | Solar panel surface microbial communities from Lawrence Berkeley National Laboratory, California, USA - R | ecosystem: Engineered > Built environment > Solar panel > Unclassified ... | reverse complement strand
CATTCGAGTATTAAGCAAGAGAAGCTTTCGCATACCTGTTATCAACATTGAATTTATCTCGCAACAGTACTCCAATTGATGCTCAAGTCAATGCTCTACCTTTTGTGTGTTGACGAGTTCATAATCTTCTTCTTCATATGTTTCGGCATCTTTGTTTTTCGTTTCTCTCTTTTTTCCTCTTTAACCGCTTGCTTGTGTGCCTTTTTCTCGTCCTTGTCTTCGAAACGTTTTCCTCGTGGACGGTGGTCGTCATTGTCAAAATCACCTTGCTCCTCCTTTGATTCGTCAGTCGAATTGTTTGAGCCGTTCTGCTCAACCTCTGGTCTAGGCTCGCTTGTCTCAGCAGAGCCAGAGCTTTGCGTGGCCAGAAGAGACTGATAAATCAACCCGGTATGCTCTCCTCTTCCAACCTTTTCGGCGTCCCGCTCGATGTCATACACTTGGTCCAGGTTTTGAGGAATGTATTGGTTACGGAAAACCGCTCGATCAACCTCATCCTGAGCGGTTTCCTCGTCACCCGTACCTGCTTCCGGCTCAGATTTTGCAAGCTCTTCCAACGCGTTTGGCATATCCGACTGTTCCAGTGGTCCTGTGGCAGAAACGACGAATCCAAAAGCTGTTTGTTCCGATAAGCAGTCCACATATTTCCTTACGAAAAAGTCTGTCACGTTCTTGATATCCATCCGGAGAAATTCGAGACTTCGGGGGTGATCGTGTTCGACGCTTTGACTGACATCGATAATCCAGACTTTATGATCGTGGTACAACATATTGTACTCGCTCAAATCCGCGTGGACTAGACGACATTTCTGATACATGATCCGCATGTAGCCAAGTGTTTGCAGGTAAGCGGAACGCCATCTTGGTGAGGCATCAGCATCCTCGAAGACAATGTCGCGTAGCCTCGGGGCAGGTCTCCCTTTTCTTGTCCCAAGAAACTCCATAACTAGAACATTAGACTTCTGATCAATAGGCTGCGGACTTGGTATGCCTGAAGCATGAATCCGTTTGAGATTACGCATCTCCTTCTCTGCCCACACTTTGACAATATCTCTGTTGCTACCTTTGTTGTAACCATTGCGAAACCTGTACTCGCCCGTCATGTATTTGTCTCGGTCCTTGAACACCATAATGCTCGTCTTGTATACTTTTATGGCACGCTGTAACGTCTGCCGGGCCGCATGCTCGCTACTGGAATCTTCGATGGTTGCATTGGCATGATACACGTTCGCTTCCTTCCCTGTGGACATACAACCGTTGACCTCGGACACCACATTTCGATTTATCAGCTGGAGCAAAATCTTCATTGTCCGAGGGTCCAACACTTGTTCAGAAGTTGCCCGATCACTTCGATCTCCAGTTTTTCCATTACGATCGCCAAAGCCGGCTTGGATGTGGTCAAGCTTCAATTTGGTGGCATGTCGACTCAGATCTTTCATTTGGTCGTCCACGCTTGCGGCTGTGTTGGCGTTAGGTTTTTGAGTATTTGTGCGCGACGCTTCTGATTCGTGTACAGTTGAGTCATTTAGTCGGCGCTGACGATTGTAAGCTTTGGTGTAATCCCCCGGGTTCGCAGAAGCAATATCATAGTCTTCGATTTCGTCCTCGCCACTGCCGGAGTCTTCATTGCTCTCCTCGGCTGGGTAGTGCTCTGTTTGGAGTGTTGTATTGTTTGTCGACCTCAGACTCCCATCTAGCAAGGATTTCGCAGGCTCAATCTCATAGCCTTGTCCGGGAATGTATGTGTAAGGAGGAGCATGGCCATTAGTAATATTGTCCTTGGATTCTTCAATCGAAGCCATTTGTCGCGGTTGATGAAGCAGGTTCTAAAATGAAGCGGTTGCTTACTGAGGTCGTTCGGTGGTATCCACCAGGTGAAATTACTTCAACGGTACACTATACTCTGGCTGGTTTTACCTCGTCGTAAGAGCTTCAGTCTAATACTCGTCACTCACTCTTCTTTTTGCCTTCAAGAGAGTTATTATTTGAATCGGCATGAACTCACGCCGGAAATCATAGTCAGCCCTAAATTGTCACGAAACGCGTCTCGCGTGCGTGCGCCTAGTTTGCCCGTCATTGATCAACTTATTACTTACTTGCTTACTTACTTATTTACTTACTTACTTGCTTACTTACTTACTTACTTGCTTATTTACCGTAGTTGATGTCAAGACTAGTTTACTCGACCATCGCACTTTTGATCGTGCAGGTTTCATATCGCGATCATGTACATCAAGCAGATTATCATTCAAGGCTTTAAAAGGTGTGCCGCCCACTTCCATGCACAGTAGGTTCGTTCAGCTTACATGTTTGCAGCTACAAAGATCAAACCGTCATCGAGCCTTTCTCGCCAAAGCACAACGTGATCGTTGGACGTAACGGGTCAGGAAAAAGCAACTTCTTCGCTGCCATTCGCTTCGTCCTCAGTGATGCCTACACACAGATGGGTCGCGAAGAGCGTCAAGCACTTCTTCATGTGAGTTTGTGTAATACAATTACACGATGTAATCTAAGAAGTCCTTAGGAAGGTTCTGGCTCGGCAGTGATGTCCGCGTATGTGGAAGTGATATTCGACAATAGTGACGAGCGGTTTCCGACAGGCAAAGATGAACTTGTTTTGCGAAGAACCATTGGCCTCAAGAAGGACGAATACTCCTTGGATCGCAAGAATGCAACGAAAGCTGATGTGATGAGCCTTCTCGAGTCCGCCGGCTTCTCCAGGTCGAATCCATATTACATCGTCCCTCAAGGTCGCGTCACAGCTTTGACAAATATGAAAGATCCTGAGCGCTTGAATCTACTCAAGGAGGTAGCCGGAACACAAGTCTATGAAGCAAGAAGATCAGAAAGTATTAGGATTATGGCTGACACGGACTCCAAGCGGGCAAAGATTGATGAGTTATTGAAAACCATCAACGAGCGACTTGCAGAGCTAGAAGAGGAGAAAAAGGAGCTCAAGGAATATCAAAGGAGTGATTCCGAAAAGCGATGCTTGGAGTATACGATCTATCACCGTGAGCAGGAGGAACTCCAGCGAAATCTGGAGGAAATTGATGAGCAGCGCGATGCTGGCGCGGAACACAACCAAACACATGATGAGAAATTCCTAGATGCTGAGAAAGAAAGGGACACGATCGGTGATAGTCTACAGGCTTTGCGGCAGCGTATGGATCTGCTGCGAATTGACAGAAAGCAGTATGAGGATAAGAGAAGACAGCTGGCTCGTACTCGTGCCAAGCTTGAGCTTGAGGTGAAATATACTAGTGAAGGTCAAGCAGCCGCACAGAATAGCAAGAAACATCACGATACCGATTTGCGCGAAGTTCAAGCCACGATCAAAAAGCGTGAGCAGGATCTTTCAAAAGCAACACCCCAGTATGATGATGCTGTTATGAAGGAGAATGCAATACAGCGGCAAGTCGAAGAAGCGGAGAGTGCGCGCGGGCGGTTGTTTGCTAAACAAGGTCGAAATTCTCAGTTTAAATCCAAGAACGAGCGCGACGCATGGTTGCAAAAAGAGAGTGGCGAAGTGAACGTGGCATTGGCGACCCGTAAAGCTGTTCTTATGCAAACTACAGAGGAGCTTGAAGGGCTGGAGAATGAGGCGAGACTGTTGCGGCAAAACATTGCTCAATCTAGAGATACCCTGGAGCAACATTGGGAAAATAGTATGACCATGACCACTGCAGTGCAAGCGGCTAAGGATGTACGAAACAAGCTACAAGATCGACGGAAGTAGGTTATGCGTTCTGTCGTGAAGTGACTAAGCTAACGTTTGCATAGGGAACTTTGGCGAGAAGAAGCCAAGTTGGACACCATCGTTAGGAACATCAGGGATCAACTAGATCGATCTGAGCGATTTCTCTCCCACATGATGGATCAAAATACCAGCCGTGGCATTGCTGCTGTCCGTCGGGTCAGTCGTCAGCAAAATATGGCCGGCGTATACGGTACACTTGCGGAACTTTTCCAAGTGCCGGATAGGTACAGAACGGCAACCGAGATCACTGCTGGAAATAGTCTTTTTCATTATGTTGTTGACACAGACGAAACTGCAACACAACTCCTAGAGGTTCTGCAGAAAGAACGATCCGGCCGCGTTACTTTCATGCCCCTGAACAGATTGCATCCTAGACCAGCTAATATGCCAAAGAGCAATGACGCCATCGAGCTCATTTCAAAGCTTAACTTCGATCCGATGTACGAGAAAGCATTTCAACAGGTCTTTGGTAAGACCGTAATTTGTCCTAATCTTCAAGTGGCTTCTCAGTATGCCCGAAGCCATGGCGTAAACGCTATTACCCCTGAAGGTGATCGATCCGACAAAAAGGGTGCCTTGAGTGGAGGGTATATTGACCCACGGCAGTCGAGGATCGAAGCCGTCCAAGCCTTGTTCAAATTGCGAGGAGAAGAAGAGACACATCGAGCACGAACAGAGCAATTAAGACGTGAAATCGAGGCTCTCGATCAGGAGATCAGTCGAGCGGTAGGTGAATTACAAAAGGCGGAGCAAAGGCGAACTCGATCAGAGAACAGCTATGAGCCTTTGCAGCAGGAGCTGCGGAGCAGGCTTCTAGAACTACAGAGTACAGAGGACGGTATCAGCAAGAAAACAAAGGCTAAGGCACAGATTGAATCTAACATCGGAGAGCTTGGTGCTCAACAAAATGCTTACGAAAACGAATTGACCTCAGCCTTCAAGAAAAATCTTACAACAGACGAAGAGCAACAACTGGAGGAACTCAACAGCTCTATACCATCACTGAGGAAGGAGCTCCTAAAGCTCAGCAACACACGCTCCGATCTCGAGGCACACAAGAGTTCCATCGAAGTGGAGCTCCGTGAGAATCTCATGCCCAGACTGGACCAGTTGAAGAGTCAGAGGTTTAAAGACGCGAGTGATAGCGGATCCCGCTTAAGAGAGCGCCAAACCGAACTGGAGGATACTGTCAAAGCACTTACCGCTGCAGACCACCAATTAAGAGAGTCAGAGAAGGCACTTGAACAGGCCACCGCCGAGGTAGCAAACCTTGTGAAGGAGTTGTCAAATAAGACTACCTCGTTGGAGGAACTAGCCAAGACAATGGAAAAAGCTCGAAGGCAATCGAATAAGCGAGCAAGCAAGAGAGCTTTCATCCTTGAGAAAGTAGCCGAAGTATCCCGTAACATTCGTGATTTAGGTGTTCTACCTGAAAGTGCTTTCACTGCTTATACCACAATGTCATCAAGCAAGGTAAACTCAAGAAGTATCGCAATAAACCTCACACTGACATTCCTAGGCTCTTAAAAAGCTGCACGCCGTCAACGAAGTGTTGAAGAAATATGTCAATGTCAACAAAAAGGCTTTTGAGCAGTACTCGAACTTCACCAAGCAACGCGAAGCCTTAACAAAACGTCGTTCAGAGCTGGATACTTCTCAGAACTCCATCCGCGAACTCATTAATGTCCTTGATCAGCGCAAGGACGAGGCCATCGAGCGTACTTTCAAGCAAGTATCCAAGGAGTTCGCCAATGTCTTTGAGCGCCTTGTGCCTGCTGGTCGTGGCCGACTTATCATTCAGCGAAAGAGCGACCGCGCCGCCGCCGCCACCGCACAAGTCGAAGGCAACGAAGCCTCAGATGCCGAGGCCGCACGAGACACGGTGGAGAACTATACTGGAGTCGGTATTTCAGTCTCTTTCAACAGCAAACACGACGAGCAGCAACGTATTGCACAGCTTTCCGGTGGACAGAAATCGCTGTGCGCTTTGGCGCTCGTCTTCGCGATCCAGCAATGTGACCCGGCACCGTTCTATCTCTTTGACGAAATCGATGCCAACCTCGACGCGCAGTACCGCACGGCTGTTGCGGCGCTGTTACAGAAGATCTCGGCGAACGGACAATTCATCTGCACAACGTTCCGTCCGGAGATGGTCTTGGTAGCCGATAAGTGTTATGGCGTGGCGTACAGCAACAAGACCTCGAGCATTGACGTTGTCAATCGAGAGGAGGCCCTAGAATTTGTGGAGGGGCAGGTGTCGGGTGTATGATTGAAGGAAGGATGATGGTGCTTTGGACTTGTTCTTGGGCAAGCGTGGAGGTTCTCAGGCGTGCGGCTTGATACAGGGTGATTACAATAGTTTATTTCCAATGCGACGATTTCATATTTGCCATTAATTCAATTCGATCTTCCAAAATGAAAAACTACGCTGCAGGGGATATCCTTGAAAAGTTACAGAAGAAGACAAAGACGAAGAAGAAGAGCAGAACAGATATTATCTCCAAAAAGCCATAAACGCCGGACCAAAAGAAGCACTGCAAAAAACTCGAGTCCCTTTGAAAGCTTAGATTTCAATCTGTTCCGTTCAAGGAGTCAATGCCGCTCTCGCACCATCACGCTTAATCTCGAACAATTGTCCAACCAGGCGGCCAAAGTCAGAGACGGCGCTCTTGCTCCCCTCTTGACTGCCGCCGAGCCGCTGCAGCGCATTCATGAGTCTGTGCAACGTGGCTTCAGAAAGACCGCTCTGACGGCGCGAGTAGATGTCGACGCCGGCCGGGGTGAAGACTGTCTTGGCAAAGTATGTAACCACCCTACATGTCATTGATTGCGTCAGTATAGATCTCACGTCAACGTTGGCTCCTTTCTAATATTTGCAGCATCCAGTCAACAGAGAGACTGTGAGTTCATCTGGCGCATTTCAAGGTGGGCAAGCATAGCGGGAACCAAGACTCACCATTGCTCCTCGGTCTGACCACCGCCGCCCCAGCCCAGTACCTCCCATCTACTGCTTGCAACATTGAGCATTCCTTTGCCTCGCCAAGAATAGCTCCCATCCTTGCGTTGTCGATCCACACCGTGTACACGTTTTAAGTCCGTGCTTCGCAGTGCTTGATAGGTCACAACATCATCAAGTTTATCGTTTGGTAGGCGTGTGTAGAGGATACGCACATTGCGCTTATCCCGCCACATAGGAAGCGTGCTGGAAAGCAGGGATTGCATTAGTAAAACTTGTGCGCAAGAACCACAATCGGCGCATTCCGAAAGAGGAAGACATACCTATGTGTGACGTGCCACGTTCCACATAGCCACGGAAGGTCAGGCAACGTGAAGTCCTTGCTGGAGGCCAAGAGCATAGATCCCGTGCGGTTATTCTGCGGCGGGCGCAGCATGAGGCTTGACGCCGGGGAACTGCCCGCCGATGATGTGTATGCGGTGGAGCCATTCGAGGATGAGTTGGAATTGGCTTGCTGTTGCGCTTCTTGCTTTGCTATGCGTTGTTTCTCTATCGCCGACGTGGGTTGTGATTTGAAGCGACGCGAGAAGTTTGTGATGCGTTCGCGGACGGCGGACATGGTGCGATGTCGATGTCGGGAACAATATGACCTGGATGATGACGGCTATCTGATATATGGAGCCGACAGAAGCAATGCGGGCAAGTAATAGATCGAAATGTCAAGGACAAACTAAGGGATGTGGATGGTAGGCGACGCTGCGTCGCATTCAGCAGCAGAGGCAGAAAGTTGGCCTTGGCCAAATCAATCAATCAATGAATATTGCCAGTCATCAGATCACAATCACAAGTATTGACGTCATTGGTTCGTTTGCATTGGTTTGCATCTTTTGTTCACTAATTGCTGACTAAAGAGTCACCGTTGTTTGAGATTTGCTCATAACCCAGATGTATGCGCCAGTCAAATGGCAGAAAGTCGAAAGCAGTGTCAGGTCATAAGGAAGGGAGGCTAGAGAACATAGTTCGTAGGGTGGAATAATGAGCAATATAGACGCTGATGAATGGATACGACGTAATTAAGAATGGCTATATTGATCAGCATCGTCACTGTTTTTATGTGCTTGCTCTACTTGCTACAAGAAAAAGCGAGACTTGAAAAAGACAAGGGAAAAGTAAAAGATATCCGACGCCTACAATGTAAATCTGAACTGCAAACGCCATGAAAATACTTCCCCCAAGCAATGACACCAGTAATACTATACACACATTTTCATCCACGCTTTTCGTCTACGCCTTGGACAACATCTTGAGCACGGCTTCCTTCTCATCCACCGGTAACATGCTGAGCACCTGTGCAACACCCTTGAGGCCACCCTCCTTATTGCTGCGCAGAAGTGCCGCAACATCATACGCTACAGTCTCGGTCTTAAGTGCCTCGACACGAGCGTAGACCTCCTTACGGTTCTCCTCGTACCACATTGCCACACTCATGTCGTCCTTGTCGAAGTTAGGGATGTTCGCCCAGTGTGCCAGACGCTCAATGTCGCCCGTGCGGTTGATTAGCTCCTTGCTGGATGCGTTCGCCATCCGCTTGAGGATGTACTCCTCGTTCAACTTACGGCGTAGACGCCAGTAGAAGAAGCGCCTTGCCTTGACCCATTGCAGTGGCATGCGGATAGTGTCCTTAGCCATCATGCGACCCGCACGGTCGTGGAGATCGGCAAACTGGTACGCTACCTGGTTGTAGACGGGCAGCAGCAATTGTTCGCGCTCAGTCATGTGGAGTTTGACTTCGGATTGCTCTTCACGTGACAGCTTTGTGTCCGCGAGCTTTGCCTTGAGGGCGGCATACTTCGGGTCCAGTCGGGCCATGGTCTCAAGTTGCTTATCCTTGCGGTACTTGATACCAATGATGCCCTCGGGTTCCAAGACACCACCGCGAGATTCTTCGTCGGCGTACATCTCCATGTACTTGGCGTTGATTGTCGGATCAACGACGACCCAAGATCCACCACGGAGCTCACCAAAAGGAGGAATGTAAACGAAGATTGGCTGTTCGTAAGCAACCAATGCATCAACGATATAAGAGCCGTACTTGAGAACCTCGTTGTACATATCGCGTTGACCACCAGAGAAACCACGCCAGTTGGCTAGAATCATTAAAGGCAACTGCTCACCCTTGTTGAAGTCGCGGATTGCCTGAGCAGTTTTGAACGCTGAGTTGGGGTACCAGACACCACCAGCTTCAGTAGTGACCTGCTCACTAGAATCCGGGTTTGCAGGGTCGGCGGGAGTGACGTTGTCGACCGTGCGAGACTCGACAGCAATGACTCCGACAGGGATTCCACCAAGACGTGCACGTCCGACAACCACTGTCCGTGCCCAGCCACCAAGCGATTCCTCAAAGGAACCACGGTCGAATAGACCGGATTGGAAGTCACCGTCGTCTTCCTTTCCAGCAATGAGCCATCGTACGTCGTAAGATTGCTTCTGAGGAGGGTAGAAAGTGATGTCACGATCCCAAGTGTCAGTGGAGGGTGATATCGGAACCGGATTACCCTTTTTGTCAGGAACGAAAGACATCCAGCGGACGATCTTGGAAACACCCTCGAAGTCATCTGTGGCAGTCATGTGCGAAACACCGTTCTTGTACATAATCTGAGTTCCACCAAGTTGCAGGTTGGATGTGTATACCTCACGACCAAGAACCTTGTTGAGTGCGGGAGCACCAGTAAGGATAATGGGCTGTCCTTCAATCTGGATCGCGCGCTGGCCAAGTCTTACAAGGTAAGCACCAATACCTACTTATCGTTAATGTGTGTAGCGAAAAGACACTTCTGCAAAACTTACCAACTGAACGACAAGTGACAAGGGTGATCGTGAAGATGTCATCGTACGCACGAGACGTTTCTCCAGCGATAAGACCTGACCCCTTCAAGCACTCAACACCCAAGCCATCTTCTGCACCAATAATAGTGGTAATCTTGAATCGGGTCTCGCCATCCTCCTTCACCATCTCTGTGAGTACATCCTTTCTTTTGCCATCATGGAAACGCTTATGAGCCTCGGCTGTCAAGTAAAGGTACTTGAATCCCTTCTCAGGATGGGCTGCATCATTCCAAGCAACAGAGAAATGGGGAATCAACTCTTCAGCCATACCAATACGGGCTCCAGAGTTAGCCGACAAGTAGATGCGCGGAATTCCTAATTTCCTTGCTAACTCGGAGCACTTGAAGAAGAATTTGTCTTCCTTGGGACCGAAGGATCCAATCTTGAAAGTGATGTCATTAGCAATAATGATGAAACGACGTCCACGAGGATATTCTGGTGTCTTAGCGGTGAGGATCCAGCCAACCATGCCAATATTATTGGTGCCAGGCTCGCGTGAAACCTCAACGAGATTGTCGTGATCATCAAGGACAAGCTCGCTGTATTCCATACAATCTCCAGTGACTGGTTTCTTGTCCTTGAGATGAGGGTGTTTAGATACAACCTGGGTCCAGCTATTCTCGAAGGATTGCCTGAACAGTTCCGGGAAATCATAGACGTATTGAGTGCCCATAATGTGAGCCTTGTAACGCTTGGGCTGCAAAGCCCCCTTGGTAGGATAAGGTGTAGCAACGGGGCGCAAGTGCATGGACCCGGTCTTCTTGGTACCGCCAATGCTGTGGAAAACCCATCCTCCACCTCTGTCTGACTTTCGCTCTTCATAAAGCTCAACATCAATGATGAATCCAGATGTGTTGTTAATGATGACACGAAGAGGGTAGGGTGCTCCCGTAGTAGGATTCGTGCAGACAATGCGAATCTCAGCAGCTGTGACTCGGAGTCTCCATGCACGGCGACCAAATCGGTCTAAGAATCCGCCGAGAGCTTCCTCCACTTCCTTGGGCTCAAGAGGGAAAACGAGAGCGAAGTTGATAAAGATGTGGTTCATGTCGGCGTTGTTGTTGCCGATGATTTCCATAGCGTCAAGGATATCGTTCATGAGTCTGTCGGCTTCAGAAATGATGTACTCCGCTGGCGGAATGTCATCTCGCAAACGACCAGGTCTGACAACTGCCCGTGTGAAGTATCGTTTATCATTCTCAGATCCTTTGCCGATAGCCTCATATACGTGTATGCCACGGTTCTCGGTGAAGACTGGCTTGATATTGAACTTAGAGAGACGTCCGAGCTCAAGCTGGAATGCAAGGGCAGGCTCAATGTGTCGAATGCTAGTGTCTTCTTCATAGACAGGTCCACGGAAGGTGAAGTAGCCAGGATACGTGCCATCTTTGTGTCCGCAAATGAATGTCAATCTCCTGACACGCCTAGCTAACAATTCGTCCTTATATTCCTTAAGAATAGGCAAGACACGTTCAAGGATCTCGCTATCATCAAGACTTTCGGCATCGCGGACCGCGATATTGCACACGCCAGTAAGCTCGTCATCGTTTTCCGGTTTTGTCGGGGCAGGTCTTCGTTGCTTGGAAAGGTCGGCCATAAGACCGGTGCTGGAACCGCGCTTGAAATGACCTCCAGCCATTGGGAAGATTTCTAAAGCTCTCGCCAAAGACTCATCAGCTTCCTCAATGTACTGAACAGGAATAATGACACCTTTCCTAGTGGGTTCACTTTCCCCGTGCCGCGCAAGATACGTCATGTCACTAATTGAATAAATCTTCTTCATAGACTCATCACCGGGTGTTCCAGGTGTCATCGGGTAGGCAACATCAATCGGGAGCCCAAATTCTGAAGCACCTACTTTGCGCAGTACAAAGTCCCAAGACAAAATGTACGGAGCGTCAGAATCAGTGTGGTAATCCAATTTTTGAAGCGAGTATGCACGGTATGCTCGTCTGATATACACTTCTAACGCTGCCAAAGCAACCCAAGGATCTTGGTGACCGAAGAAAATGGGTAGTACATCGAAGACAGTGTAGCGTGAGTCAACGACCTCCTTCAATTTCTCAAAGTCGGGCTCGCGATGGTTCCAACCACTTTCGCCATACTGGGATTCTAGAACAGACGATCGCAGGATATGCTCCATCTGTGAAGTACGCTCCTCAAGCGACGGCATTGCGCACTGAATGGCGACTTCACGAGCTTTTAGGGCGACCTTAGCGGTAGCCCTGCCTTCCAGTTCAGCCAATTTTCTAAGGATCGGACGAAAGTACTTCGCAACATTAGCAACACCAGGTTTGTTGGGCTTGTAGGTCTCGAGAATCGCAACAACGAGGTTGTTTTTGGCAGCAACGCGTGTGTGAGAGAGCATGGTGGAAACGACGGAAGCAATGTCGTCCTTGTTCTGTTCGCGAAGTTGAAGAACAACATCCTCGTCCCTGAGCGTTCGGGCAGCGGCAAACTGTGT
>Ga0160429_1001676_pt1 | contig 12072 bp, 12 predicted proteins | sample SolpanmetagenomR_FD_108199 | JGI IMG/M metagenome (GOLD analysis project Ga0160429, IMG submission 108199) | Solar panel surface microbial communities from Lawrence Berkeley National Laboratory, California, USA - R | ecosystem: Engineered > Built environment > Solar panel > Unclassified ... | reverse complement strand
TTCTGGCCCTCGACGGGGCCGGGCTCGACAGCCGCGCCCTGGCCGGCTTCAAGGTGGCGGCGGTGGGGCCTTCGACCGCCCGCAGCCTGCTCGAGAAGGGCGTGCGGGCTGATTTCGTGCCGGGCACGCCGGGAGCGCGGCACCTGGGGGCCGAACTGCCGGCCGGGGCCGGGTCGCGCACGCTGCACTTCACTTCTCAGCTGGCCGAGGCCGAGCTGCAGGAAGCGCTGGAGGCCAGGGGCATGCACTACGAGCGCCTCGAAGCTTACCGTACCGTGCCCGCCGAGCCGGAACTCAACGAACTCGAGCGCCTGCGGGCTTCGGACGTGGTAACGCTCGCCTCGGGCAGCGCCGCGCGGCACCTCGCCCAGCTCGCCGGAACCGACTTCGTGGTGGCCGCGATGGGGCCGCAGACGGCCGACGCCGCCCGCGACCTGGGCTTCCGGAAGGTGGTGGTGGCCGAGACGCCCAGCCTCGAAGCGCTGGTCGAGGCGGCCGAGGTCGCGGTGGGCCGTGTGGGCGGCGCCGGCTGATCTTCAAGCTGTTTCCTGCGCTGGTGACATCCTGTCAGGGACTTCCGGCCCCTGTACCGGTGGGGTTTGACCGCTATACTCCGGGCATGTTGCTGGCAACCTTCCTCGATCTCCGTGGCGACCTCGCCGTGGTGGTCGGCGGTGGCGCGGTGGCCCGCCGGCGGGTCGGCACGCTGCTTCAGGCCGGGCTGCGGGTGAGCGTCATCGCGCCCACCATCTCGCCCGAACTCCAGGGGCAGGATGTGGTCTGCATGGAGCGCCCCTACCAGTCTGGAGATCTCGCCGGCGCGAAAGTGGTGCTGGCCTGTACCGATGATGGGCGCGTCAACGACCGTGTGGTCGCCGACGCCCACGCGCTCGGTCTGCTCGTCAGCCACGCCGGAGACGCCGAGCGCGGTAACCTGCGCTTTCCGGCCACGGTCGAGCGCGGAGAGCTGCGCGTGGCCCTGACCACCGGCCGGGAGCTGCCGATGCTGGCCCAGGCCCTGCGGGAGCGGCTGGAAGAGACGCTGCCCGCCGACCTGCCGCTCGGTGCCTGGGTCGCCCGGCGCGAGCAGGCGGTGTCCCTCAGCGGCCCCGAACGTGAACTGGCGCTGAACACGCTGCGCCACGACATCCGGCTGGCCGTGGGGCTGAGCGCGTGAGTGCCGCTGCTGTGCTGCCTTCCGTCCCCGGGGTGCTGACCACTGTGCCGAGCTGCCCGACCGCACTCAAGTTCTGGAACCCGGCTCTAAACAGTGCGGGTACGCTCGACCTCTCGGTGGTGGGCCTGAACCACAAGACCGCGCCGGTGGCGGTGCGCGAACGCACGGCGGTGCGTGAGGGCGAGCAGAACGCGTTGCTCGAGCATCTGCGTCAGCACGCCCGCGAGGTGATGCTGCTCTCGACCTGCAACCGCACCGAGGTGTACATGGCGGGCGTGCAGGGCGACCCGCTGAGCGCGTTCGAGGGGGCCTGGGGCGTGGCGCTGCGTCCGCACCTGTACCAGCACCAGGGGCTGGCGGCCGCCGACCACCTGTACCGGGTCGCGGCGGGCCTGGACAGCCTGGTGATCGGTGAGACGCAGATCCAGGGTCAGGTCAAGCGGGCTTGGCAGGACGCCAGCAAGCGCGGCGACACCTCGGCGCTGCTCAACAAGGCCGCGCAGGGGGCCCTCGCGACTGGCAAGAAGGTGCGGTTCGAAACGGGCCTGAACGATAATGTGGTGAGCGTGTCGAGCGCCGCCGTGCAACTGGCGACCAGCATTTTCGGCAGCCTGGAAGGGCGCACCGCCCTGATCGTCGGGGCCGGGGAGACCGCCGAGCTGACCCTCACACACCTGCGGGCTGCCGGCGTGAAAGACGTGATCGTGGTCAACCGCACCGAGGAGCGCGCCCGCCTGCTGGCCGACAAGGTGGGCGGCCGCGCCTGCGCCTCCGAGATGCTGCACACGCTGCTGCCGGAAGCCGACGTGGTGATCGCGTCGAGCGCCGCGCCGCATTACGTGCTGCGCCCCGAGGGCGTGCAGGAAGCGATGCGCGGCCGGGTCTCGCCGATGTTCCTGATCGACATCTCGCTGCCACGCATCCTCGATCCGGAGATCGCGGGCGTCTCGGGCGCGTACCTGTACAACCTCGACGACCTCGAGAACATCGTGCGCCGCAACCTCGCTTCCCGCACCGAGCTGCTGCCGCAGGCCGAGGCGATCATCGGCACCGGCCTCGCCGACCTGACGCGCTGGAACAGCTTCCGGGAAGCCCGGGCGCGTCAGGCCGAACTGCACCCGGTGCAGGCCATCGCCAGCGACTGAGTTCTGCGCCAACAGACTCAAAAAAGACGCCTGCCACCTTTACGGGGCAGGCGGTTTCTTTGGAGCTTTGTCTCCCGGCGGCCCTTTGCCCGCCGGTTCGGCCAGCAGGATGCCGGTCGCCCGGTCGAAGCGCAGGTCGGCGACGGCGGCTCCGTTCGAGAGCAGCGCCACCCGCAGGTGAGGCCCGGTCGCCTGGGCCAGGCCGGAGGCGGCCAGCGCCGCGACCCGAGCCCTCAGGGCGGCCTGCTCGCTGCTGCTCAGCACCGGCAGGTGCTGTGAGGCTGGCAGGAGCGGCACTGAGGCGCGGTCGGCGAAGCTCAGGTCGTCTCGCAGCGTCACGGTGGCCACCGGGCGGCCCTGGTAGGTGAGGGTCAGGGTGAGACGCTGGCCCTGCGGCGTCGGCCTGAGCGCCAGCGGTCCGGCCTGAAGTTGCCTGACCAGTCCGGCGGCCCGGACGGCGATCCGCCGCGCCTCCTCGAAGCCGAGCGGCGGCTCTCTGGGGATTGCCGGAGCGGGCGGCCCCCCCGGTGTAGGCGGGCCGCCCGGACGCAGCAGTACCACTGGACCGGGCGGCGGCTGCGCCAGCGGCGACACCAGCCCGGATGCCTGGGAGCAGAGCAAGGCCAGCAGCGCGAGGAGGGGAAGCAGCCTGAACATGAAGTCACCTGTGGCCCATGACGAGAGAAGTCCGGCTCAGTCTACAGAAGGGGAATGGACAGAACGAAGAAGGAGCGGGGCGACCGATGAGGTGGCCCCGCTCCTTCAGGCAGAGACGGCGCTCCGAGGAAGCTGTCTCTGTGGTGGTGCGCCCTACTTCCTGGGAGCCAGCGGGGCGGGCTGACCCTGGACACCCTGAGGCGCGGTGGGGGCAGCGCCGTTGGGAGCGGGCGGCGTGGCCCGGTCCATGCCGGGGGCCATCGGTGCGCCCTGACCCTGGGGAGCAGGTGCGCCTTGGGGAGCCGGAGCCAGCGGGCCGCAGTTGGCCGGACCTTTCCGGCCAGCCTCGGGCCGGGCCGGGGCGTTCTTCATAGGAGTGGGAGCCTGACCGGCAGCAGGAGGAGCGACGTTGGTGGCACCAGCGGGGGCGGGGGCCGGCGGCGGGGTGGGCCGTCCACCCTGAGGAGCGACCGGAGCCTGTCCAGCGACCGGGGCAACCGGGGCCTGGGCGCCGGGGTGGGGCAGCTGCCCTTTCATCGGGTGGGGAGCGGGGGCGCACACCGGGCCGGGCTGTCCGGCGACCGGAGCGGGCGCGGGAGTAATGCCCTGGGGCTGTACAGGCGCGGCGGGCGCCTGGTTTGGGGTGGCCTGGGCCGGAGCCACTGGAGCCGGGGTGGTGGCCGGAGTGACCGGGCGCACCTGGGCCGGCCGAATGGGGGTCACGGTGGGCGCGGTGGTCGGCTGGGTGCTTCCGCCGGCGGCGAGCGCGGCGCTGGAGGCGAGGGCGATCAGGGTGGTCAGGGTCTTCGTCTTCCGGTTCATGGTGTTCTCCCTTTGGCGTGTTGCTTCCTTCGAGGGACAGTGTGATGACCGGCGCTGAAGACCCGCAGGCCGTCCGCTGAATGCTGGCTGAATGAACGTCGAATAAAGGTTGGGCCCTGAGCGTGTCGCTAGGCGCTGGACGGCAGGCGCATTCCCACTTCCAGCTCGGTGGCGTGCTGCACGGCGAAGGCGTCGCCCCTGTGGGCCTGGGCCACCGCCCTGACGATGGCGAGCCCCAGTCCGGAGCCGCCCGCGACCGCGTCCGGGCCACGCGCGAAGCGGTCGAAGAGCCTGGGCAGAAAGTCCGGATCGAGCCGCGCCGGATTCAGCACGCTCAGCTGCACCTCGGTGCTGGTGGACGTGGCCCGCAGCGTGACCGTTCCGCCCGCCGGGGTGTGGGCGGCGGCATTGCGCAGCAGGTTGAGCAGGGCGCCTTCCAGCCGCTGTGGGTCGGCCGTCAGGTGCAGGGTGGTGGGAGCCTGGAGCACGAACGTCAGGTGCGGAGCAAGGTCTTCCATCACCTCCAGCACGCCGCGCAGCAGCTCAGGCAGCTCCAGCCGCTGGGGGTGCAGCCCCTCGCCGGCGTCGAGCCGCGTGAGCGTCAGCAGGTCGCCCACCAGTTGCCCGGCCCGCCGCGACTCGCGCCGCAGGTTGAAGATCAGCCGCGCCCGCGCCTCGTCGTCGTGGGCCGGAACGCGTTCCAGAATCTCCAGGCTGCCCGCGATGGCCGTCAGCGGCGTGCGCAGTTCGTGACTGGCATCGGCGGCGAAGTCTCGGATGCGGGCCTCCTCGGCCGACAGCCGCGCGAAGGTGTCCTGCAGCCGGGCGAGCATCCGGTTGAGGCTCACCGAGAGCAGCTGCAACTCGTCGGAGGCGCCCCCGACCGGCATCCGTTCGCCGAGGTCGCCCGCACCGTCCACGCCCAGCCGCGCCGCCTGCGCCGCCATCACCCGCAGTGGGCGCAGGCCGACACGCAGCAGCAGCAGCACGGCCACCCCGGCCAGCAGCAGCACCGAGAAGGCGATCACCGCGTAGGTGCCGACCACGCCGCGCGTCAGGGCAGCGCTGTCTCCGTTGTTGAGGGCCAGCCCCAGCACGTTGCCTTCGCCGTCCGAGAGCAGGCGAAGGTCGTTCCAGGCCCCGCGCCCGCTGCGGGCCACGGCTTTCAGCACGCTCGCCGGTGGCAGCGGTCGGCTGAGGCTGTCGGTGACGTAGCTCTGGCTGACCATGCTCAGCAGGCCCCAGCTGCGGGCCGACTGCGCCGACTGCACCAGCCCCTGGTACAACTGATAGGCGTAGTCGCTTGGGCTGTCGTTCGTGGCGCTGTCGCCGGTCTGAGTCGTGGTCTGGGTCCCTGTGCTCTGGGTGGTGTTCGCCTGGGCCGACTGCACGATCAGCGCGAGTTGCCCGTAGGCTGCGCGCTCGGCCTGCATCTGCGCGAAGGCTTGGATGCGCAGGCCAAGTGTCACCCCGATCAGCACCAGGGCCACGAACAGCAGGCCCAGCACCAGCGCGGTCAGGCGGGCCGAGAGGCTGGCGGGCCGCACCCGGCTAGGTCCTCAGCCGAAGGGCGTACCCGGCGCCACGCACCGTCTGGATCAGCTCCGGTTCGCCCAGGGCGCGGCGCAGCTGCCGCACGTACACCTCGACGATGTTGTCGTCGCCCATGAACTCGGGTCCCCACACGCTGTCGAGAATCAGCGCCTTGCTGAGCGCCCGCTCCGGGTGGCGCAGCAGCAGGGCCAGCAGATCGGTGGCGCGCGGCGTCAGGTCGAGCCGTACGCCGCCGCGCGTCACCTCGCGCAGTCCGGTGTCGAGGCTCAGGTCGGCGTAGCTGAGGGTGCGTTCCTGATCGGGTTGTGCCCGGCGCAGCACGGCCCCCACCCGCGCCGCGAGTTCACCGAAATGAAAGGGCTTGACGAGGTAGTCGTCGGCCCCCAGCTTCAGGCCCGCGATCCGGTCTTCCACGCCGTCGCGGGCGGTGAGCATCAGCACCGGGGTCTGGTTGCGCTCACGGATGGCCCGCAGCACGGCGAAGCCGTCGAGCCCCGGCAGGCCAACGTCGAGCACCACCACGTCCGGCCCCTCGCGCGAGAACAGTTCCAGGGCGACCGAGCCATTGGCGGCGTGCAGCACCCGGAAGCCCTCATAACCGAAGCCCAGTTCCAGGTAATCGCGGATGCTGGCGTCGTCCTCCACGATCAGGATGGTGGGCTTGGCGGCGGTCATGGGGACATGGTAGGGGAGAGGGGGCGACGATGCGGCCGAGCGGTGCGCTGGGTCAAGGTTTCTGAAACAAACACGCCGCCCCGGCCGAGTTGACCGGGGCGGCGTGTTCGGTCGCGCTCTACACCAGTCTGCGCCGCACCGCCGCCGAGATGAAGTCGAGGATGTTGACCACCAGCACGATCACGATGATGGCGGTCATGGCCTTGGGGTAGCCGCCGCCGCGCATCGTCTCGTTGACGAGGAAGCCGATGCCGCCCGCGCCCACGAAGCCCAGCACGATGCTGACGCGGAAGTTGATCTCGAAGCGGTAGAGCGTGTAGCTCAGGAACAGCGGCAGCACCTGTGGCAGCAGCCCCCAGCGCACCACGCTGGTGCCCGGCGCGCCCGCCGATTCGAGCGCCTCGATCGGTCCCTGGTCGGCGTTCTCGATGGCCTCCGAGTACAGCTTGCCCAGGTCGGCCACGCTGTGCACCGCCATTGCCAGGGCGCCCGCGAACGGTCCCAGGCCCACGGCCGCCACCAGGATGAGCGCCAGAATCAGGGTATCGACGCCCCGGTCGACATTGAAGAACGTGCGCGTGATGAAGTAGAAGCTGCGGGTCAGCAGGCTGTTCTGGGTCAGGTTACGGGCCGCCAGCAGGCTGAGCGGCAGCGCGAACACGGCGGCCACCACCGTGCCGATCAGGGCGATGTTGATGGTGATCAGCATCTCGCGCATCACGTCGCTCAGGAAGGCGGCGTCGGGCGGCGTGGCCCGGTCGAGGAAGTCGGTGATCCAGGGCCAGTTGACCCACAGGTCGCGGAAGTTGAAGCCGGTGCTGTGGAACCCGGCGGCCACCGCCACCACCACCAGCGCCAGCGTGACGGCGCTGCTCAGTTCACTGCGGCGCTCCTGCACGGCCGCCACGCTGCCTGTCGCCGGAACGGCCAGCAGACGGCGGCGGAACAGGGCGATCAGGCCGCCGCCGAGAGCCAGCACGCTGAACAGCCCCCAGCTCTGAAAGCCGTACTCCTGGGCGCGCGAGATGACCCGGAGCACGCCCGCGTCGCTGGCGGCCGGGCCAGGCGCGAAGCCGGGCGGCATGTCGGTGGGCGAGGCGATGGTCGCCGGCACCGGGGTCACGTCACCGGGGGTGCGGCGCTGCAGGGCGAACTCGTCGGCGAGGTCGTAGTAGTCCTTGCGCTGCTTGGCCCGGTCGGTGCCCACCGCCGGGGCGGCCAGTTTGGCCTTGGTGTCCTTCCAGTCCTGCGCGCGCTTCGCCACGTCGGCCTGCAGGTAGTCGGCCACGTCCAGCCGCCAGTCCTTGACGATCAGGGCCGACTGGGCGGGCGTGACCACGCTGCCCACCTGGTAGTAGCCGCGCAGCTGCGGAAACAGGCTGGCGCCCAGGCCGGAAAACAGCAGCACCGCCAGCGCCACCGGCACCAGGACCGTCACCAGAAGGCCAGTCTGACGGGCGCGTCCTGTCGGCCGGCCGCCCAGCGTGAGCAGGTACAGCGCGGCGGCCAGGGCCAGCGGGAACGCCACCTCCAGCACGCCCGGCACCGGGTGCAGCGTTAGGAAGCGGTCTGCCCCCTGCTGAAAGCTGAAGGCCGTGACCACGCCCGCCAGTCCGGCCAGCGTGAGCAGCAGGCCCGACACCTTCTCGCCCGATCGCAGGCTGGCGATGAAGGCCACCAGCCCCAGCAGCGGGGCCAGCCACAGCGCCGGATACAGCCCGGTGAGGGCCAGCGCGGTGGGCGCGATGCCCTGGTCGGTGCGGGCAGCGATCACGCTCACGAACGGCAGCGCCACGAACGACAGCAGCAGGCCCACGGCGCCGATCAGGCCCAGGCGGCGGCCCGACCCGCGCGCCAGCCAGACGAAGCCCACGATCAGCAGGGCGGTGAGGAGGGACGTGGTCATAAATCCGCCACGCTTCCGGCGTAGATCCGTTCGATTTCCGCCGGAGTCAGGGCCGAGGGTGGGCCGTCGAAGACCAGTTTTCCCTTGTTGAACCCGAGAATCCGGTCGGCGTAGGCGGTCGCCAGTTCCAACACGTGAATGTTCACCACCACAGAGATTCCGTCCTTGTTGAAGCCCTTGAGCAGCCCCATGATGACGTTACTCAGCTTGGGGTCGAGCGAGGCCATCGGCTCGTCGGCCAGAATGAGCGTCGGCTGTTGCGCCACCGCTCTGGCAATCGCCACGCGCTGCTGCTGCCCGCCCGACAGTTCATCGACGCGCACCCCTTTCTTGTCGCCCAGTCCGACGCGGTCAAGGGCACTCTGGGCCAGTTCGATGTCGGCCTGCGGGTACAGGCCCAGCGCGCCCACGAAGCGGTTGTGGTAGCCGAGCCGTCCGGCCAGCACGTTTTCCAGGGCCGTCAGGCGGGTGCTCAGGTTGAACTGCTGAAACACGAACCCGATGCGCCGCCTGATGGTGCGCAGCTTGGCGCCCTCGGCGAAGGCGATGTCCTCGCCGTCGATCAGGATCTGGCCGGAAGTCGCGGTGTTCAGGCGGTTCAGGCAGCGCAGGAAGGTGCTCTTGCCGGCACCCGACAGGCCGATCACGCACACGAACTCGCCGTTCTGGATGTCGACGTTCACGTCGTCCAGGCCCAGCGTGCCGTTGGGATACATCTTGGTGAGGTTCTTGACTTCGATCACGTTGACTCCGTGGGAGGAAAAAAGAAAAGTGGGGAGTGGGAAGCGGGGAGACGGGAGCACATCCCCACTTCCCACTTCCCACTCCCCGCGTCCGAGACGGAGGTCTTACTTCTTGGCGCTGGCGGTGATGGCCTGACGCACCACGTTGTAGTCGCTGTCCTGGGCCGGAATCATGGCGTCGATGGTGTAGAGCTTCTTCAGCAGCCCGGCGGCGGCGGGGTCGCTCTTCATGCCCACGATGGCGCTGCGGATGCGGGCGGTCACGTCGGCGCAGCCGCTCTGGTAGTCGGCGCGAACCGACAGGGTGTCGCCGGGAATCGGCTTGCTGTACACCACCGGCACCAGGGCGGCGGCCTTGTCGGCGGGCAGGTACTGCGTCCAGCTGCCACTGTCGCCCTTGGTGTTGTTGCTGAAGGTGGCGATCACGTCGACGCTGCCGTTGGCGAGCGAGAGCACGGCGGCGTCGTGCTTGCCGGCGAAGGTCTGCTTGCTGAAGAAGGTGTCGGGGTTGATGCCCTTGGCGACCAGGGTGGCGCGCGGGAAGGTGTACCCGGCGGCGCTGTTGGGGTCGATCCAGGCGATGGTCTTGCCGCGCATGTCGTTCAGGCTCTTGATGCCGCTGTCCTTGCGCACCACGAAGGCGGCCCAGTAGTACGGCCCGCCGTTGCGCACGCTCTTCAGCAGCACCTGTGCCTTGGCCTGGTCATGCGCCTGCACGTAGCTGACCGGGCTGAGCCAAGCGAAGTCGAGTTTGCCGCTGCGGGTCGCCTCAACGAGCGCCTGGTAGTCCTGGGCCACGGTGGTCTTGACCTGGATGCCACGGATCTTGGTTTCCAGATACTTGGCGATGGCCGAGCCGTTGGTCAGCACGGAGGCGCTGTCCTGGGCGGGGTTGAAGCCCATGTTCACCACGCGGCAGTTCTCGGCGGCGCTGGCGGTGCCAAGGGTGGCGAAAACGGCGGTCAGGGCAAGCAGTTTCTTCATGGTGGGCCTCGTCTGCGTGAGCAGCTTCTCGGTGAGCGGCGGACGAACGGAACTGGATGGACGGCGGTCGTGAATCGGAGGCCAAGTTGAACCGGAGCGGTCGGCAGCTTCGGTGCCCCGGATAGAAGCAAAACAGGAAAGGGTGGTTCGGCGTGCGTCGGAGGACGTAACCTCTAAACCTCTGCTGAACGTCTTCTCAGAATCAGACAGCAGACAGCGAGTATAGAGGACGAATTGTCTGGGCCGGGTGAGAAGGTGGACTCGGTCCTGGCCTGCCGGAACGGCGGGTCTATACTGACCTTCTATGTCCAGCGTTCAGCCTGTCCGTGCCGCACCCGACACCCGCCTCCAGGGCCAGGTGATCGCCGTGACCGGGGCCGATCAGGGCTATGGCCGCGCCATCAGCAGCGCGCTGGCACTAGCCGGGGCCGACGTGGTGCTGATCGGCGCCAACTCCGAGACGCTGGCCGCGCACGCCAGCAGCATCGAAACCAGCACCGCCCGCTCCGACTGGGGGGATGGCCCGGCGGGCGGTTCGGCCATTCCGATCAAGGCCGACGTGGGCGTGCCGCTCGACTGGCGCAGCGCCCAGAACCGGATTCTCGAGATCTTCGGAGCGCTGCACGGCGTGGTGCACCTCGCCGACAAGCGGGCGCATGGCAGCTTCGCGCTGCTGAGCGAGGGCGAGTGGATGGACCTGTTCAACTGCAACGTCAAATCAACGGTGGCGATCGCTCAGCTCGTGCGGCGCTACCTGCCGAGCACCTGGATCACGGTCATCGGGCCGCATCTCGACGAGAAGGGGCTGCACGTCTCGCCGCAGCGCGGGGCCCTGCGCGGCCTGGTCGAGAGTGCGCACACCGAGGAACTGCGGGCGAACCTGGTGCTGCCGGGCCGGGCCGCCGCCGGAGAAGAGGCCCTCGACAAGCCGCTGTCGGACGCGGTGCTGGCCCTCGCCCTGCCCGAGCTGCGCCACCTGCAGGGCAACATCGTGCGCGTGCCGATGCCGCCGCTGCCGAGCCTGCGCTCCGGCGACGTGAACCAGCTTCAGGCGGGCATGGAATACCGGCGTGGGTAACCGGTAATGCGCTGCCCGTACTGCTCGGCCCCGGACAGCAAGGTGGTCAACTCGCGTCCCGGCGATGAGGGCGGGGCGATCCGTCGGCGGCGCGAGTGCCTCAGCTGCGGCCGGAGGTTCACCACCTACGAGCGCGCCCAGCTGGAGCCGCTGATGGTACTGAAGCGCGGCGGTGTGCGGCAGGCCTTCAACCCCGACAAGCTGTTGAGGGGCCTGACACTCGCCACCGAGAAGCGCCCGGTGCCCCAGGAAACGCTGCGGGCGTTCGCCTACGGCTTCGAGGACGAGGTGCAGGCCCCCGAGATCGACGCCCGTGAGATCGGCAAGCGGGCCATGAACTTCCTGCGCCCGCTCGACGACGTGGCGTACATCCGGTTTGCCAGCGTATACCGTGACTTCGACAGCCTGGAACGCTTCATCGAGGAGATTCAGGGACTGAAAGAGGAAGGCTGACTCACTCCGCCCGGTCGCTCTCTCTCTTCTCCGCGTCCTCGTGGTCTTCCAGCGCCTTGTAGGCGCACACGGCGGCCAGCACGGCCACGCCGAACGGCACGTCCTGCACCCGCACGTTCACGTCCTTGCCGTTCAGCGTGCCGCCGATCCGGCCCTTCAGACGGTCGCCGTCGAGCTCCAGGCGGATGTCCTTGCCGTCGATTCGCCCGCTGAACCGGCCGTCGGCGCTGGTATCGGTCAGGCTGGCGCGCACGTCGTCGCCCTCAATCCGGCCACCCAGACGCACGCGCAGTTCGTCGGCGCTCAGCGTGCCGTCGGCGTCGAAGCCCTTGATGTGCCCGCCCACCCGGCCGTCCACGCGCTCACCGTTGAGGGTCAGGGTGATGTCCTTGCCCTCGAGATGCCCACCGATTCGCCCGTGGAGCCGCGTGCCGTTCCAGTCGGCATTCAGGTCGTAGCCCACGCGGATGCCGCCGATTCTGCCGTCGAGGTCGCTCATGCCCCAGTTTACGGCGGGGAGCTCAGGGAATCGGCCAGCGGATGGTGCCCACCTGATCGGTGCGCCAGATGTTCACGTGCCGCGCCGCCAGCCGGGTCAGCACATCGGCGTTCGGATGGCCGTAGGTGTTGCGCCCCACGCTGATCACCGCGTCCTGCGGCTTGGTTTCAGCCAGAAACGCCTCGCCGGTCGAGAAGCGGCTGCCGTGGTGCGCCGCCTTGATCAGGTCGAGGTGGCCCAGTCCCAGCCGCGTCTCGGCCGGGTCGGGCAGGTCGCCCAGCACGGCGGTGCGAAACTTCGGGCTGACGAGCTGCACCACGACGCTGTTCTCGTTGTCGGCCTCGCTCCAGGGCGCCCCCTGCGGCCACAGCACCTCGAG
>Ga0160429_1001675_pt1 | contig 12081 bp, 14 predicted proteins | sample SolpanmetagenomR_FD_108199 | JGI IMG/M metagenome (GOLD analysis project Ga0160429, IMG submission 108199) | Solar panel surface microbial communities from Lawrence Berkeley National Laboratory, California, USA - R | ecosystem: Engineered > Built environment > Solar panel > Unclassified ... | reverse complement strand
CTCTTTACCTCTGATTTTCTGTGCTACTGCATTGTTTGACTAATTCTTCTATTTTTGATTCTAACTGATTGAACTCTACTAGTATTCCCTGTTGTTCTTTCCACCTCTCGAATGTCTGTGTATCTACTTTTGCTTTGTATAGGAATGTATGTTGTGTTGGTGCAGTGATATTTATATGTAGTGTTGTTGTTGTTGATGATATATTAACGAGTACAGCTAGTGGTGATGATAGTGATGTGATGTGTAGTTGTAATGGTAATCCCATATGAGCTTACTTACCCCCCACTAATAGTGTGATGTTCCACTATGCTGTTACTAATGTGCGACAAAAGGAGGAATGATGAGTGGGCGATCCGAATCACTTAACGTGCGCAAAAGTAAGAAAAGAACACAACAAGACAAAACTAAACAAAAGTTAAGGGGGACAAAAATATACAACACTGGGGGGGAAGGGAAGCAGTAGAGAGCAAACAGGAAATACAGATACATAATATCCACATGTGGGAATGAGAATTTTACCTTGGGGAAGTGTTTGCTGTGATTTTCGAAAGCTTGAACGTTGTGGTGGGAAAAGGAAAAAATATGCGGTAGCTAAGGAGAGAGTGGGAGACATATGATCAGAACAATCTAGGTAGTCAGTAAAGTCATGAAAGTGGAGCGAAGGAAGTGCGAGATGTATACGCTATGAGGAGGAGGCAAGATACTATAATAAGCACATGCAAAGAGCTTATTCCGTGAAATGAGATATCATGATGATCAGAGTCATACACCTCTCATATGTATTCAATATGGGATGATAAATAGCCAGAACCCTTCATGATTGTAGTGAGGGTTCTCGAGTTGTATTGCTCAATCGTTTTATAAGTATAATGTTTTTCTGCAAATTGTGGTCATCTGATACAGCACCTGTAGCTCAGTTGGTAGAGCGCGACACTAGTAATGTCGAGGTCCGTGGTTCAAATCCGCGCCGGTGTATCAGATATCCCCCTTTTTGGTCCTTTTTCATCCCCAAAGTGCTCCCTTTTTCTAGATCGTTTTTGTCACTCACTTTTGCTGACAGAAGTAAAGAAACATTGCAATCTATTGATACTATTGATACTATTCATACTATTGATACTACATTCACTCATCATACACCTTAAAGGCACATCACGTATAATCATATCAGTATATAGATCATGTCATATACTACAGCACTAGATCATCTATGCAGCCTACTATCATGTCCTGTATGGTAACTACATTCCTCCATCACCCGCTAGCCACCAACAGGTGATCGACATGCAGAGCTAACATCCACAATCTAGTAAATCACTGCCAACATTACCACCCTCATCAAACTCCATGGGCGGGCTATACTGTGCAAACCACTCCGATGAAGACGCGTACACGGATCTATGGGGTGGACAAATAGTACAAGCAGTCAGAAAACTAGAAGAATGGAATACAAAATACCTCATGGGACAAATAGATGATTGGGATATGACAAGTATGAAAGGGACACAGGAATCAAATGCACACCAGAAGAAGGATCACAACGAAGAAGATGTGTTACTTCAAGATCAAGTTCCGCTTCAAGCCATCACGACAGCAGAATTCAACGTTCAGGCCTCGAGAGGAACAGAGCAGATCGACGAAAGAAATGAGAGCTCGTCAGGAAACATACAGAAGCTCAGAGGAAAGCTAGCTCGGCAAGTTATCGAATCACAAGCCGTTAGATCGCAAGAGGAGCAAACAGCTCAGTCTATTCCAACTAACCAACACTTAGCATTGAGGAACAAGTTAGCGTCAGATATGGATGCGGATGTAGCACAATCGTATGAGGTACATCAGGATGCCGTGATTGTTGAAAGCTCCGAACGGCCAAAGAAGCGATCTTTGCTATCAAGCAGAAAGTCAAAACCACTGAGTCAAGAAGAGGATTTACTTCATCAGATGCTGCGATCAGAAGATCTCTCTGATCCAGCCGCACACGGACCTTTGTCTCGTAATGAGGTATGTCTCCTATAAAGACTAAGTGGTATGTATACTAAGAAACTGTACAGAGATCGCAAGTGTCAGACCTTGTTGCTCCAGTCCCTAAGAGACCAAAGTATGAGCAAATAGAAAGCGCAGATCGCGCTTCCCTAGCCGAGCAAATTGTACGAAAACATCGGATTATAAGCTCAACTCCATCTTCGCCAGCAACACCACCTTCAGCACATGCTCCAGAGATAGATACACTTCTGGATACTGACAAGCCGTTTACCCTGGCTGAGGAGGAAGATGATATCCAATGCGCTGTGCCAGTCGGCCGAGATAGGGCAGTGCAGACGAGCAATCGCAAATCTCCAAAGACACAACCCAAGATGCCTGTTCAATCTTCAACGCTGAGCTCGATCTCAGACTCCTCCGATCTTTCTGTGCAAAGCGATGAAGAAAAATCACCGCAAAAAGCCCATCTTCCAGCTGAGGACAAGGTCGATCCCATACCCTCCGTTCAAGACGATGCGAGCTCAGGCTCTCATGTCTCACCAGCAAACCTCGTTACATCCCCGGAGCTATCAGATGGCAAGCTTAGTCAGAATAGTATCAAAAGCGGCGAAGACTCCCAACCACCGCGAGTATCCCCTGGTATGAGACCCGGTGCAGAACAAGCATTTCTGACTTGTGTTACTGAGCCTAGCAGCCTTTCCCAGACCAATGATTCGCCAGTCGAAGCGAAGGTTATTGGTACGCCACGGTCAGATGCTCGAACTGCACCGTCGAGTGACATTTGGGCAATACAAAGCGGTCATAAGCGCGTGAGTAACACCGCGAAAATTCCAGCTGGCCACCGAGTGGAGCAGGTACTTCAAACTGAACTCGAAACACCAGCGCAGTCACAGACGACAATTCCCAGCTCTGCTACGGTTAATAACACGGTCACCAAGAATGGTGAGGCCAAGCTAAGTGATCCAAAAGCACTCTTACGTGAGATAACAGTACGAGATTTAGTTCTTCTTGGGATCATCAAATATGATTCAAGATTAGTGTTTATGGAATATCTAGCCAGTGTGACAAAGCGAGGTTTGATACGTCCTGCAGATGAAGATGAGGTCTTCAAAGACCCAGTCCAGTGGGCCGACATGATCCAATCTATCGGCGTTCATAAGAAAAAAATGTCTGCCAAGATTGTATGGAAATCGATACTTTGCGCTGGCAAGACACTAGAAGAACTTCGAGCGCTTGCTATCGATAAGATCACTTCGTCGAACATTCAGCTTGATCAGATGCGGGAAAAGGCCTTGGAACAATGGAAAGCTGAAGATCTTCACCGCAAACAAATCAAAGCTGAAATGAAAGCTTTAGTTCCTCACAAGGCATTGGAAACACCAAATCAGAAAACCAATAGAGGCAAAAAGAGCTCTACTAATACAACACCTGCCAAGTCGCCAAAATTCGATCATTCTAGCTTAGCTGGTAAATATTACTTGTGTAGTACAGGGCTAAACGATCATGATCAAGTAAGTTGTTCATAACTAGCACTCGATCATTTGTTCACATGCCTACAGAAGTATTTTACACAATGGAAAACCAAACTCAATAATGATCAAAGCCGCAAATGCGGAGAGAAAACAATATTCTTTGCCTCTGATCCGGTTGACGGACCGTGGACCCATCTACTCGCATCAGTAGACGAGAATCTACACTGCAAACGCACATCTCGTTACTTGCAAGCTATAGCCAACCGAAAATGGATATTGTCGTTTCAATGTAACATAGTAATCTTCTAGTGTGTTGCGTTGAACTCATGATATCATAGGGTTGATTGAATCACACAAAGCGGATGGCCTCCAATCAGAAGAGGCTTTCCTGATCAAGGGAGATCAGGCTACAGGTAATAGCGATGCCCCAAGGCTTTGCTCGCCCATCAGCACTTCAGCCAAGAAACTGTTCCAGGATAAGACATTCTACCTGCATGGACCATTCGTAAGCAGCAACTGCCCTCCGAAGCACGATATGGTGTCCCTAATCGTAGACATGGGTGGAACGATCGTCAAATGTCGTCCCAGTAAAGCAGAGCAGAATCATTTGATCATAATCAGTGACTCAGGTGAGGGTGGAGCGAGCAGAGATCAATGGCTCACACAGAGTGGAGCGATTCATAAGGATTTTACATGGCTCCTCAATTGCATCAGCACGTACAACATTAAAACATAGTTTAATAATAATAAGCTTTATATAACTCTAGCTGTATATGAATAAATATAAACATGCAGCTGCTTGGAGTGCGGATCATAGCAAGACTGACTATCAGCCAAATATACCTCCGATGGCATCTGATAAATTGCTGACTGTGTCCGTAACACTACCCACGGTGTTACCGATCCCTGAGATACCACCTGCGATATTACCGTTCCCGAAATCACTGATGGTATTTTCGGTATTAGTGATCGAACCAGTCACACCATTGACGGTACCGATGATACTGTCAATATTTCCAGCAGTTTTCATAAGAATGTCGACCAGCGACGATGGGAGTACGGTATTCAACACATCTGGAAGTGTTGTAATGTTGAAGGGACAAGCAATATTAAGCTCTTGCCGAACTTCAATCACAACTGGCTCTTTGAAACGAAGTAATGCAGCTTCCACGAAGATATTGTAAGAGCCAATCAGGTTCTTCTTCAGACTTGCCCCTAAAAGACCGCAAGACCTGACTAAATCAATCCCTGTTGCACCTCCAGGATCTCGATCCATATTGTATACTACTTGTATAGGTATGCTAAGAGTTGTCTTGGCGCGTCTAGGTATCCGAATATTGGGATAGTCTAGTTGCGCTATCGGAGCGTTGGGTAACATATAGTAATAACCCACTGCTCGAATATTCTGTAGATTAAGATCTATTCGATTATCGTTCTGTATGTCGATAACTACGGTTACATTTACTCCGAAACTATTAAAGAGTTAGCGCATCGTGAAAGGTGGTAACAAGCGCAAAACTTCGATCAAAGTATGAGTATTCGGTACATACCTAGTGGAGTTGATGGTTGTCAAGGATGTGTCTCCCACAGTTCCGACAAATGTAAATGTTGGGATCTTTGGCCACAAGAAGTAGGTCATATTCCCCAATCCAAGTAATATGAGTGCCATGATAAGAAGTGCTGTGGGTACCTTGCAGCAACACACGGATTTCTGATACCATCTTTTCTGATGCAAAAATACGGGTGGTGGTACTAAGAATAGAGGAGATTGAGAGCCATCATGGTTATTTCCAAGGGTAGAATTAGATGATCCCAATGATAGTAGGCCTTGTTGTGATGCTTTCTGTCCATGAAATTGATATGGATGCTTTGCCATCATAGATTGTAGTGATACAAATTTTCTCTCTATTAATGTTTGTGTCTCCTGAAGTGGCGCATGATTAGAAACTTGGACTTTGACAATCCAATACGAGAATTTGCACATTTTGGAGAGTGGATGGGTCTATTGTTCAGGAGCTCTTCATTCCTGATATATTGATGTCACTGGAAAGTACCTGAGCTAGTCGCGGCATCTGTATCGTTGCTTCAGACATAGTCTGAGAGGTAGGATAAATCCGTATCACGCTAATTGTAATCGGAATGTTGCAACCTTGATTATAACTATCAATGTCATACACCCTGGTAATCTTCCGAGTACTTCTTACCTCATGGGCATTAATATAACGCTGTACTGTATTCGAACTACCTGTACTCGAACATTTGACGTGTTCCAAGTTTTCCTCAAGTAAATCACAAATCATGGCACCCTTAATGTCAAAGTTGAACAGAATCATTACATTGGTAGGTGAACCGTATGCTTCGTAGACGCGCACAATGACATCGCCAGACATGTCGAAGGCACATTTTACCCAATCCAGCATTACGTTGCCATCGTCACTTGTCATTTGGATATTGTGTTTCGAAGGCGCTCTCGGAAGCCACAACCCTTCTAGCATACCTTCCTGGAATTCGTAAGCTTTTTGTACGACATCTGAAGCCTCAAAGATCTGTTCGTGCGCATAAACTCCGTAGCGGAATGTATGAGAACCTGTTAATCACACATTAGTCAACATCACCATTTTTTTCGCATAGAATAATTCACCTTGATCGGCATTTGGATCGGGCCATGCTGGGCTTCGAAGTAAGCTCATGGCCATAACATTGTCAGCCACGCTCATTCCATATTTGCTATCATTCAGTATAGCAATACCTCCTGCTCTATCACTCAAATCCATGAACCTGTGACCGCACACCTCAAAGCGAGCCTGGTTTGCATTAGACCGGTTTTCATCGACTATTCCTTGGAGTGTACCTGATCCCAGCTTGTGTTTCGGTGGGTCGGACGCTGAACAGCTCCATATGCGGTCTCAAACGTCGCATGATCAGCATTGACAAGCACTGGAAATTGGCATTTGAGCAATTTATGTGTTTCGTGCCATTCAATTTCCGTCTCAAACTCAATAACTTGGCTATCAAAGTGTAGCGATATGTGCTGCACCATTGACGATGTCTTCGTTAGTGCAGTTTTATGTCGAAGTAGAACTCGGTAAGGCCCATTCTCGAGACACTCGAGCGTTGGCTCTAGATCAAGGACAGTGCCGGTATTCTGATGATAAAACTCAACCTTGCAAAGGTCAGCAGTCTGTCAAGATCATGCTTTGATAAAGCTCTTACATCCCATGCTTGCCAGAATAGCTAATCAGAGGGTCAGTAAGAATCTAAGACGAGGAGCATAACGTCTTACAGGCTGGTCGTCATACATTACGAATTGATTGGCAGGTTGATCCTTTTGGATCAGTATGCGTGCATCATTGCGCTTTTTCATTATAAGGGATTCCAAGATTCCCTTCTTGCTCAATACAGCACTGAGATGCACATTTGACAATGTACAAGAATCCGGCCCCACTGACACCAGAGTAAATAAAAGGTTACGAAGCAATGCTTGTTTACCTACTCTGACAATGGACTAATTTCACCTCTGCTTCGACAAGTTCAGTTTGATAGTACTCCTCGGTGAAGAGTGTGCTATTTTACCTGGAGGAATAGCTGGTATCCGCGCCCATCCAAATCGGTCTAGGTGCATTGGGGTAAGCAGATATTTATTATCGAAACTCAGCTGATCAACTGGGGTAGCTGCGGTGTGGCGCATAGAGTCCAGCGGAAGTGATACTAAAGCAAGCCGAGACCATGAAAGCTGCGAGAAAACGAATGGTACTGTTTCTTTATCACCATGCTCTACACCGCTTAGAGTTCGGATTTGGGCAAGGCATGTCCGGACTACCTCCTCATAGATTTTGATCGCATCAACATAGACCTGAAATTATTAGTAGGGCAAGGGCAGCCAGATAGTTCCCTTACTTGTCCTATCGAAGAGCCAGGAAGGACGTCATGAAATTGATTCAACAGCACCTGTTTCCAAGTTGACTCAATAAGTGCATGAGGATATTTTGTGTCAACAGACCCTAATGTCGCAAGTGTCGCAATTGACTCAAGTCTCCTCAGCAATGTTTCGCAATATCGATTATACCATTTGGTCTTCGCTTGTGTAGTATATGTTCCTCTATGTAACTCCAGGTACAATTCGCCTTTCCATTTGGGCAGGCCAAGGCTATGAGATCGTTTTTCGAGCGAGTGGAAGAACTTGGTTGGCGTTCCGTGTTCGACAGCTGCAAGGCCATCTAAGCTTTTCATTCGATCTACTCGCTCGATCATAGCCTCAAGTGGCCCTCCACCCCCATCACCATTACCAAAGGCCTGTGAGGATGTCAGCCACGAGGCGAGGAGCACATACAAGGATCGGTACCAATAATGAGTTTCCTGAAGTTGCAAGATTCTTGTTATTGCTAGTACATTTGACGACATCTGGGAACCCGCCGATCAGCTACACACGACTCGATTGTCAACGGAAAGGTATACCTGCAACTGAGGCTTGAGCCGTATACGTATCTGCCGGTGAGAAGTGAGTCAAAACCTTGGAGCCGTCTGGTCCTATCCATTCAAAGGTTGTATGCGGAAATTTATTCAGGTTGTTCTGGAACAGGTTAGGGAATATTGCCCATGTATACCAGACAACTCACCCAGGACATTTTCTGCGTGAAGAAATACTTCATGCCACATAATAACATGATTTGTGGAAGTTGTGCCGAATAGCCAAAAGTATCTATGGAATTTCTGAATCACTGTTGGTCATTGTCTATGCTCAAAAAACCATACCTGGCAGCCAGTATATATCATTTTTCTGATTGAACTCATTTTGGTGGAACTGTTGTCCGTAGATCATTTGCCTGGACAGCATCAGCTTAATTACAATATAGGCTGAACGTTTACCTTGCAAAGCTTTCACCGCATGGTAAATTGCCATCACTCTCTACCCAGCTTCCCCCAACCGGTATAAATCGTTTCTGCTGCAGAATCCGCTGCCATAATTCTGGGTAGTGTTCCCTAGTCTGCATCATATGAGTCTCAAAGGTGTTATTTAACTATATAGAGTACCCAATGGAATTGTTGCATCTGAGAAGCAACAAAAACATAATCTGGGTATGTTTCCAATAATACCAATTGCCTGGAAAATGATCGGGCACATTTTCGGATTGTCTCTGCGTAAGGCCACAGCCATGCAGTATCAATATGACAGTTGCCTTCAAACTTCTTAGCAATCAATAACACCACAGTACATCTGTAAGATACCTATCGCGGTGATTGTATGACAGTCCTGCGCTGGAACGTCTAGAAATTTCTTTGCGATCGCTCTACACTGATCCCAGCTGCATTCGTCTTCGAGCTTCCACGCGAGCCGTATCTCATTAGCTGTGCGGAGTGCCTGCGCTTTTCGAGTTGACTCTGGTAGAGAGGTAGCCATACCGATGATGACTTGGTAATCGTATAACAACGCGTGTGCTGCCATGTTTTTGCGCATAACCTTGGGAGAGTCCAGATTGAACGTTCTGAGTAGTATTAACTTTCAATCAATGAGGTCAAATGCTGTCTTACCTGATCAATATATTAGTCCAAGCCAGTCGCCACGTTCTCGCAGAGTCATTTACCTATTTTCATCAGGTGCTCCATACCCATCCGAATTTCCAAACATTCCATTGCACGCCACCTCAATATACAATATTTTCTCCCCCTTGAGCGTGTAATGTACGTGTTTATCCTCATTCGTTCCGCCCGTGATCCCTTGTTCACATTTTCCGGATTCGGAGAATATAAGTGCTTCGGCGTTTGGGTTGAACTCCAGGATACTTTCGAGGGGTTGGTATTCGAGTTCGAGTTTGAACCATCGTGTTTCCCATGCCTTTCCGATTGGGTTTTGGAATTGTGTGTATTTCAGTGCCTTGGCGAGGGGGAAGGGGATGCGTGTTGTGATTGGCGTGGCGGTGAGGTGTATGGTGTGTGGTATGGGGGAGAAGAGCGGGGTGTGGAGGTTTGGGTAGTCGGATTTGGAGGAGGCGAAAGATTGTAAGTGCGATAGCAGGATGGGAGAGAGGGGAGCGGAATACATTGTCACCTTTATGGTACGCGAGTTACGAAGTGTGGTGGTGGGAAAGAAAGACCGGAAATGGAAAGTGCGGAATAGAGGAAAGCGAAAAGGGCAGAGGGGACGATGAGGGCAATGTAATAATAGGGAATGCAGCGGTATATAACGAGCAAAGCAGGCATAAGGAAGTTCAGTACATGGCTTTGTGAATGCACGGGTAAATACTGCTCACATTGCTTGCACTACAAAGTAAAGGTTAGGGTACGTTATATCACACATCGATCTGGTGAATAATCAATAGAGGAAGAAGTTTTCACGACTTGAATTCAAGCACTGAAACGCAAACTGCTTATTCATCACCGCCACATTGAGATCACGACTAATTCGGTCAATCAATCAGATGGGGCGCCACATTTCTGACAAAATATTTCGTGAGCCTTTCATGTGATCTCAAGAACAATCATGAAAACACCTGCTTTACTAACATCATGACGAGATCATCGCTTATAGCTTAACTCAAAAAATCTTGTGCGTCCGTTCACAAGGCCTCCTACGAATAATCGAAATCAGGGCGGAAAATGGAGAGCTATACACTTGTATTATGCGGTATTTGAAGCTATGTACCTTTACAGCGATCGTTCCGAATTGCGCTGGACTTATGATGGAGGACCAAGATATGATAATGGCGGCCAGCAACACATTACTTTGCTCGAGTTTCGTGATAGGAGGTGTGATCGTTTTATGCTGCTAGGCAGAGTATTCAGCTCGTTTGGAGAAGGAGAATGATAGACGAAACCGAATCAAATGTCTGATTCTTTATAGGATCTGGACAGTAGCTAGCACCACCGTAGCTTGCACTCGGCCCATATACCAGCATTATGGCCATTGTGTGCCGATACAGATGGACTGCAAGAAACGTCCACGAGACAATAGGAGAGCAATAAATTAGGGTAGTCAGAAATATGAAGACTAGTGATCTGGCGAGCTGTATCAGATTTATGCTCAAGGCGAGAAGATAGCTACTGGCAGAAATAGCGGAGTAACGAGTACAGGCAAAACCATTCCGATAAATCTGAAATCCAAGTTCGCGAAGGGTCTTTACAGCAACCAAGCCTTGAAATTAAAGGTGATCGACCCTTAGCCGCGCTCTAAGCTAGGTACAGCACCTGTGCGAGTTTAATTGGTGTAAATAAATAAAAAATAAATAAATAAATAGTGTCTGATATTTTTTCATCGCAGCATTTCCATCCACTATCCTACTTATCTCTATTTCTATGTATCTGGATATTTCGCATTCAGACATATGCCACAATGCTCACTGTAATGAGATAAGCGATATACAAAGACACCAGCAGGAATCCCAGCTTTCTGCGGAATCCGTATATCCCGGCCCATAGCATGGCGCCTACGACTGCTATGAGAAATCCATATGTGACCCAGGCTTCTTTCCCAACCCCTTGTGTCCGTAATGTTCCGCCTGAAGCCAGCGCTCCTATGAGAAGACTCACTCCAACTGTTGCAAAATGATTCTGTATCGGTCCGACTGTGCATGCGAAAGCAGCTGTTTCAAAATCACCCAATCGTGAAACCGCTGTATCTGCAAACAGATCACCGAAAGAGTTGCCCCAAGCGAGCAGAGTCACTGCTAGGTACGTTGGTGACATGTGCGTTATTGTTCCGAATGTTTCTAGAAAATCTACAGCCAGCGTTGCGACGATATAGGTATGCAGAATTGATAAGGGAAAAGTTAGATACGTGCAGAAGAGGTCGTATGTCGCAAAGTTTTTGCGTGTACAAAGCAACACCGAGATTATAGAACATGCAAGGCCAATAAGCAGTCCACCAAGCCAGAACCACGGCGTCATCGTAGTTAGTGTACAGATGATCCATACTGATAGACATATTGGGTATATTGCGTTCAGTGAGATATATAGCATTCGGACCTCATGCGTAAATCCTTGCTTATAAAATGCATATAATTGTTGATGCGTCTGATGAGGTGTCTCCGTGCCAGAATCAAGCGGTGTGTCAGATTTTGGGGTATCGACAAGCAGGCTCAAAGTTGGAGGTAAAATTAAGGCGAGCGCTATCCTAACAAGATATTGCACTGGAAGAAATATTCTGAAAAATATGTGTGTGTCGTTCCAAGATTCCAGCAAGCGGCTTCGCAAGGTTGCTCGGTATGCAAGCGGTGGAATGAGGTGGTTTGGACTAGAAGAAGATTCAGCTGGCGGAGGCTCATCCGCTTGTGCGCATCTCTGCGAGGGAGATCGAGCCCGTATTGAAGAGCCATGGTTAGGGACAATGAGTTCTGTGGACGTATGGGACATCTCAGTAGCGTTAGGCAGTGGTTCCTCGCCATGGCTGAGAAGTGAGTCTGTACTGTTCCATGATCGTTAGCTTGTTACCCATATTGATATATAGAATCGGTAAAGTGCAGGTGTACCTTGGTGTGACTAGTATAGTTGGAACACTATCTCGCCTTCGCAAATCAGCAAGAGCTTTCCTCTTTGCAATCCATCGTTGAGCCAGTACGAGTATCAAGAAGCCTCCGTAGGCGACGATGAACAATATTGGCAAGACGAAATAGATTGAACCACTCCAAAACAGGAAGAGTGT
>Ga0160429_1001674_pt1 | contig 12085 bp, 14 predicted proteins | sample SolpanmetagenomR_FD_108199 | JGI IMG/M metagenome (GOLD analysis project Ga0160429, IMG submission 108199) | Solar panel surface microbial communities from Lawrence Berkeley National Laboratory, California, USA - R | ecosystem: Engineered > Built environment > Solar panel > Unclassified ... | reverse complement strand
CTGAAGAAGCCAACGCCCTCCTTGTACCCACCCTCCTCCCGAATGACCTTGTTGAAGTCATGGTGAACAGGGATGTCCATTGCATCGCTGCAGCTCTGTATCCAGTCCAGACAGAGCTGGTTCCTGTGCCTCTCGTGGACCGGCTGGATTGTGTTCCGTAGCTTGTCCAACACCCTCGTAAAGGTCCTGAAGTCCCAGCCGTGGCAGCCCTTCGCCTCCCAGCGCTCGCAGTCGTACTTGAACGGTCGGAAGCTGATCAATGTGTTGTGGCTCGAGCAGCCTCCTAGGACCTTTGCCCTTGAGTGACGGATATGGGAATTGCCCATTGGCTGTTCAGTGGTGCCATAGTCGTAGTCGAGCTCACCGCCGAGCAGGTTGAGCCAGTCTTTGAGCAAGAGAACGCGGTCATCCATGAAGTCGCTAGGGCCAGCTTCGATGAGGAGGACAGAGGCTGAAGGGAGGTACTCGGTAAGGCGTGAAGCAATGACACAGCCAGCGGTACCACCGCCGACTATGATAAAGTCGAACTCATCCGTAGAGAGGCTCGTGGTGGTCATGGTGGGCAAATATGGTAGGATGTTCAGGGAGCAAAGGCGGGGTGGGATCTTCAAACCACAAGAGGTTGTCGTTGATAGAGCTATGAGAGACTCTATGAGGATAAAGAGAGGGAGTACAGAGAAGAGGGTGAAGAGATACGAGACGGTACTGAAGCTCTGTAAATACGCGGTACCTAGCTAGCCTCCTACCTATGGTTCTCAGTTCTCACAGAGATTGTCGCCCTAGTATCGTAGTTCAGATTAAGGATCCCGCTGCCGTAATCGTGTACAGATGCAGGCGGGTGGGGCTCGGATGTTCGTCTGTAGGAGGAGAGGCGTTGGCAGACGGGCTCGTGGTGTCAGATGAGGACTTTTCTCTACGAATCGCGTGCTCAGCGGCGCAGGGAGAAAAGAGGCGAATCTTGCTCCGGGTGGGAAAATCAGGTCCGCAACGGGCTGAGAGAGAGAGAGATGCCCCACATGGCGCCACGCATTGTACGAAAAGAAGAAAAGAACTTTTTACAGTATCTATCCGGAAGCTAGACCGCGATGGGATGGTATATCCGTAAACGAGTTTGTGATGTGAATATTGGGGAAACGCATCCTGCTGTATCGCTACACCACCTCAGTAATCAGAGATACAAACCCCACATACCCCACATCGAAGCCAAGAGTCTCTGCAGGAGTGATAGAGCTTGACGGAGATACCACTCGAACCTAGAGAGCGGCATCAAGTCACACGACCTGATATACGACCCGTCTGTCATACTGCTAACCCCAGAACTTCGCGACCATGACACCCCTCCCATATCCACCGCGCATGCTCTATTACAACGGCAAGACACAGAAAGCCAAGAGCGGCAAGACATTCCAATCGATAGACCCCTCCAACTCGAAACCCCTCGCAGACATCCAACAAGCATCCCCCGAAGACGTCGACGCAGCCATCGCCTCCGCCTCCTTAGCATTCCCCTCATGGTCCACTACACCCGCCATCCAGCGCGCACGCATCTTACTGAAAGCCGTAGCGCTACTACGAGAGCGGAGCGATGAGCTAGCCAAGACAGAGACGCACGATACCGGCAAGCCCTTCTCGGAAACGAGTGCGGTGGACGTGGCGACCGGCGCTGATGTGCTCGAATTCTTTGCGAACTTGGTGGGAGGAGGCGGGCTCAATGGCGAGACGACGCAGCTGAGAGAGGACGCATGGGTGTACACGCGAAAAGAGCCTCTAGGTATATGTGCAGGCATCGGAGCGTGGAACTACCCTCTACAAATGTACGTAGACTCCGTAGCCTCAGTTCATTTTCCACAAGTAGCTGCTATACCAGCCGTTCGGGGACTCCGTGTGCGTAATCTTCACGACTGACGCATAAACGACAGCGCCCTCTGGAAATCCGCCCCCTGCCTCGCAGCCGGCAACACCATGATCTACAAACCCTCCGAATTCACCCCCTTGCACGCCCCATCCCTCGCCGAGATCTACACCCTCGCCGGCCTCCCTCCCGGCGTCTTCAACGTCGTCCAAGGCCCCGGCGACGTCGGCGCCTATCTCACCTCCCACCCTTCCATCGCCAAAGTCTCCTTTACCGGCCAGGTGTCTACGGGCAAGAAGGTCGCCGCGTCCGCGTCCGGCGGCATGAAGTACGTTACCATGGAGCTGGGTGGTAAGAGCCCCTTGATCGTGTGTGAAGACGCGGAAGTGGAGCGGGCGGTCGATGGGGCGATGATGGCGAATTTCTTCTCGACGGGGCAGGTGTGTACGAACGGGACCAGGGTATTCGTGCCGCGGGGTATGAAGGCGCCTTTCGAGAAGACCCTGCTGGAGAAGATGGCGCATATACGGCATGGTGGTGGAGATCTGATGAACATGGATACGAATTTTGGGCCGTTGGTGAGTAGGGTGCATTATGAGAAGGTCGTGGGATACATCAGGCATGGTGTTGAGAAGGATGGAGCGAAACTCATATTCGGCGGACCGGAGAGGCCAGAGGGGATTAGTGGGGAGAAGAAGCAGGGCTTCTGGGTGAGGCCGACGGTGTTTACGGACTGCAATGACGAGATGAAGATTGTGAAGGAGGAGATCTTTGGCCCGGTCATGACGATCCTGTACTACGACACCTTGGAAGAAGCGGTACGAAGGGCCAACGATACGACGATGGGTCTTGCGGCGGGCGTTTTCACGAGCAATCTCAATCTAGCGCACAAAGTCGTTGCGCAGCTGCAGGCAGGCATCACGTGGATCAATTCCTGGGGTGAGTCGCCAGCGGAGATGTCAGTCGGGGGTTGGAAGCAGAGCGGTGTGGGCGTAGAGAATGGACGGAGAGGTATCGAAGCATGGGTGAGGAACAAGAGCACGTTGGTGGATATGGGCAGTCAGGTCGCGACCGCGTTTGCGAAATTGTAGGCTTGTCATTACGCTATATAGGAGCAGTTATGAGGCAAATGAAAGGTGGCTCAAAGCCATTCTGAGCGAAGAAATCCACGTGCAAATGTGATATGAAAAGTAGAAAAGCCATCCACCTCCGTTTGCTGCTATGCGATGATCTCTAGCAGTGTCGGTCATATATCAAGCCCTTGAAAACCCTCTTGATGCGACCCGCAAGCGCCATGAGCCAACGTAGAAAGCCACCTACAGCCGTAGTAAGGAAATTAGGAGATATTATCCACCTCTATTCGCTGCCGTGCACGAAGAGTATGCGCTTCCATCATAGGCCGAGCCCATGGAGAAGTCTGTATGCGACCACCAGAGGTCGTAAGGAAGTATATGTATTATTCAGCAATCATGTCTCCCTTTTTCTCCCCTAGGATTGGAAGATATGGCCCACCCGTGTACGGAGAAATTAGAGATGTGAGCCAGTTAGCAGATGTAGCTTCGATCAGTAGCAGTTCGTAAATCTCGTTTTCCCCAGAAGCAGTCGTAGTTCGATCAGCATGAGTCCCATGGTTTTCCAGTGTGAAACGGTCCACATGGTATTTGTGGAGGCGTGACACTCATCTAAACAGGTCCTCGAACTCTGTATCGGTGATGCCCTCCAAACCACCATTAGTAGGGTCCTTCGGAAGGTACTCGAACAGGCCCTGCTTTAGGAATCTTGCCTGCTTGCGTGCGTCGCGTATTTCATCGTCCAGCAGGGTCGAGTCCCACGAATAGTCCGTATCCCAGAGACGGACCAGTCGTACACAACCCGCACGGAAGCGGATCATATCGCCACCAAGCCTTGCTAGGGTGAGATCGTTCTGTATGTCGGTGAGGGTAGCGTGAGTGTCTTCCTTCGTGTACATTTTGCGCAAGAAGTTGGCGAAGCGCTTGTAGGCTACCCAGAGGAGAGGCATCTGGGCAGGCTGTCTCATACTGTCAGATCCATTCATACGTCGACTCATGTCATCTTCATACTGCCCGTAGCGCTTGCGATCACTCTCTGAGCACAGATACTCAACCTTGGCACTCATCTGATTGTCCTTCCACTCCGCTCCAAGCTTGATACTGAACTGCTGAACACCCTTCAGCCCCTTCAGTGGCTCTAGCACAGCCATCATGAGTTCGATGGACGTAAGCCCATGCATGCAGCACTGGTGGGATGAAAATTCAGTAATGGTCGTAGTGGGAGTATCGTAAGCCTGGGAGAAGTCTGGAGCGACTGCACCAGATGTCTCTTCTAGTACGACCGCCACGGTCAAGACCACCAGCTGATTATCCTGGCTGAGCCTGTCAACTAGCGCCTCTACGGCGCTGCGAAGCCAAGCCAGTTGAACCAGAGTGCGACAGTCGTGAAGGGTGACGTTCAGGCGAAGGTGCTTGATCCTTCTTAGCGGTGTCCATTGCTTGCAGTTGTAGAAGGCATCCCGGTGAAGGAAGCCGCCAGACCACATGACAATATCATCTTCCTTGTCGAGGCTCAAGTCGAGGGCGAACTCCACGAATCCGTACATCTCGTCGACGGCTTCAGCAGAGATCTGGCGATTGACTAAGAGGATAGCTAGGTCGCCCGAATGCTGCATATGATGCTCAGAGACCCGATGGCCCTGGAAGAGATAGCCATAGATGTTGCTGCGGATCTCAATGGGCAAGTCATTAAGTCTGAAAGTGCCAGTGAAAGCAGCGGTAGGGTCAAGGTCGGAGATCGCAGCCCTGGGCGAACGCGGCTTTGCGATGAGACATTCTCCTATTACAGTGCGAAGTTCAGCTGGGAGCACGCTCGCAGCGTACGCAAGCAGATCGCTCTGGATTGAGTCAGTGAGGAAGCAGGAGTGGGGATTGTGTTTGAAACGTACTTACCTTGGGCGACGGATTGTCGGCCTCCATTGTTGCTGTGGAGAGTGGTTCTACTCAGAGGTAGATACAAAGAAGGCAAGTTGCGCGAGATGCAAGAATTCTGAGTCTGTGATGGCTCTGTGCAGCTTGAACCTCGATGGGAGGCCGACCTCCTTGCAGTGGGTGCGTTGTCGGCAGACAAGGCGCAGCTTCGTGTGGAGAGTTGAGAGTGGAATTGAGGCGCTTAACTAGGGTAAAGCGCGAAGTTGCGAATCGAAGGCCGTGATGTAGGACGTGGGAGTGATGAGAGAGCCATGGAAGGCGCGTCGCGTCCGGATCGGGCAACTGCCAAGCCAAGTCTACGCGGTGGATTCACTCGACGTGGTCGCGCGTATGTGTCGAACAAGAGAAGCATGGGGACTATGGATCCCGGTATATCTGCAACAGGATGATGATGCATTCGGATCTTTAGCTTTTCATGACTTGAAGCACGACCTTGAGGGGAAAATTTCGTAGCAGGGATAGAGTTTGGGAACAATGGCAATCGCAGACTTCCTTTCCAGTGATTTACATGGCAATAGGTCAAGCTACCTAAGAACAGCGAGTCAGCCCTACACCAAGAACGTATTTACCATCTTGGGGCAGCGTCGCCATACACCTGAAGGATGATAGGGTCACAAGCCTCCCGCAATAGCAAAAAGGCCTCCACTTCAACACTGCAATGAGAGTCCCCAATCAGACAGGTGAATGCGTGTGGTGCAGTGTCGTGTCTCGGTCCGAAGCTTGAGGATGTTGAGGAGGGTTGTCCTCACGCTGCCGCACGCCGAAGTTTAAGTACTTGTATACTGTAGTAAAAAAGTCGGAGCCTGCTGTCAACAACGATTAACATATACGATCTCTATAGGACATAATCAGATCCTGTCCGGTTTCGAGTCAGACCTGGGTATCGGAGCATGAGCGCAGTAGAGTGATGAGCAGCTCAAACAGGAGACTGCAGAAATGAGAGTAGTACGCAAAGTCCACTAGATAAGAGGCGCGATGCTGATGTCGATTAATTATGCATGTGCCATGGCGAAAGAAGAAAGTGTGAAAGGAGAGAAGACACGTTCAAGGATTCGTAAACACTTGAACAAGCTGGGCAATGGTACCAAGCTGCCATGACTTACAGATCTGGACCAATGCATGGCAGCAAGTAAGTGAACATTACCCACCCTTGCCTATAGCGGAGGGGCACCGATGATGATAAGATATCTTTCAGCAAAGAAAACCAAGTCACTTCAATCTCTGCCCAGTCATCACAGCATTAGCAAAGGAGCCTGCATATGATTGACCAAGGGGTATATGCTGGCGTCCTTTTCGAGCATTACCCTCGCCGTGTTGCAACGAACCTTCCTGTAGTATTGCTTGCACTCTTATGCCTTGTCATAGCTGCCCCTCGCAGGACTACTCCGTTATGCGGTAATCCACTTAGGCAGCTATCAAGAAGCGGCGTGGAGCGATGATAGGCATGCGCACTAGCGCTGCCCGAACAGCTACCCCGAACGTAGAATGTGCGTCCCCTTACCGAGAACCGAACTGTCGTGCAAGCCACCCGGCACCATGCTCGTTGTAATCCTGTCGTGTTACGGCCACTTTCTTAAAAACGTCTCTATCACCAGCCATACGAGCTCCCCCTAACCAGGTGTACCTTACGGGACTGTAGGCGATCAATTTCGTGGACTCGAAAATGCATCGGAGGAAGCTTACTCAGGAGGGCAGGCAACTCTCACAACGTAGTCCGAAGGCACTCGCTGTCGAATCTCGGACTCGAGCCGTTTGAGAAAGCCTGGTATCTGCGTGTTGCCGCCAACCGTCACGATATTACCCAGCATTGCAGGCCAGAGACTCTGCGGCAAAGACTCAAGACTTTGCATCACCACATCAGGCAGGCCAGCCTCCTTCATACCCACGTTACTTGGGCTAAAGAGTAGCTCTGGAACGTTGAATCTCTCCTTTCCGACTGATAGAACCATTTCTTTCGGCCCCGGCCCGGCGGCAAGCTTTCTCGTCCGCACCGTCTGAGTAGGATCGTGTGGTCTCATCTCTGGAAAATGCCGTATTTCGTAGTCTGGTAAAACGTAGTCAAGCATAATGCTGAGGTCGACATCCCTCGGACCGCCCTTCCAAGTCCGCTCCAGGTCTCGCCTGAAATCATCACTCACGAAGCATACGTTCTTCTTTATCTCGTCCACGACATAGGTCTCGTCACTCATGTCCACCTGCCTGGTCGAGAATTGCTCCTTGAGATAGTTGGTCATGAACTTGCCCCCTATGTCCAAGCGTCGTGTGGCCTGTTGGAGCGGCCTCCCGTACAGCAATGGAGTCACTGTCGTGTTGGAGTAGCCACTATCGATAAGCATGAGACATTCTATTGGAAGTTGGGCAATGGATGTCGATATCGGAGGATCTCCCAAGAGACCGGGAATGTCGTTGTAAGCATTCAAGGTTGGAGCTAGGAGTGAATCAGTGGATATCCTCGTTCTCACGCCCGCATAAGGCGACATACGAACCCTGACATCGATAATAGGAGGCAAATTCGAACTCCTCGAAAACCATCTGGTCGCAACTGGATTGTAGCGCTTGTGGACAATTCGGTGCTTCCGTAAGTATGACGTTCGTATCGTGAGGGTCACACTTCAAAAGGTGAGCATGCTTGCCGGGCTGAAGGACTCAATGCATACCTTCAGTTCCGCATCATTGTTGAAGAAAGTATAGTCCCAGATACACTTTTCACTCTCCCAATTGACTACGTAGCCTTTCTCAACGGGTCGTCGAATCTGCAGCTCGCCATAGTCTTTACATTCGTGATCCAGTTGCGAGCCGATGTAGAAGCGCTTGTCTCGAAAGCTGCGTGCAATGCAATTGGGAATGACTTTGCAGTCCTCAAGCTGTGGTGCCTCACTAGCGAATCCTGCTTTGATGGTATATGCGCCGTTGTCTAGCACGAGTGTCTGGTCTGCGATCCCTTGTGGCTCAGCCTTGTTCCGAGAAGGCATCTCGCAATATTGGCGATGGGTAGATCCTTCCAACAATTGAGAGTAAAGCCGGATTGTTAGAGGATGCTGTGATGTTGTGGAAACGCCTGGGACCTGGGTTGTGCAAACCTATACAGCGACCCCAAAACCCGCGCTAGTCCTGAATAGTGGTGACGTGGTGTAGGCACAACAAGTTTCTTTGCATACTACGTCTGGCTATCTATCTAACAAGGTATACAGTACAACTTCCAAACAATGTTCTTTCTGCTGTTGGTAACAGGTACTCAGGAGGCTACGAGCGGAACACCAGTCAGTTGAAGCCGCAATTTGCCTCTTATCGGCGTATTTCTTCCCCTTGGAGGCAAGTTTGTAAACAGTTCTCCAGTTGATCAGACGGAAACGGTAGGCTTGCGAATCAAAAGTCTTTGGCTCCTGTTCCGACTCTTCAATCATCTTTCTATATCGCGCAACTCTCGCACGTGTACCTGCATAAGTCCTTCTGATCACATTCGCGATGTTCAATGCTCAAGCGAGGGTTGAAACAGCGCAGTCTTTGCCATGGCATCGTGCATCGGACGAATATCCGATTCCGTGTCTCTCTCTTACCACGCGACCTTACCAGAAAGCTTGTCACAACTTCCATCCTACAGGACAAGCATAAGTTCGTTCTCGATATATTGCGGGCCAGGGTTGGCTCGGACTTCTCAAGGGGCGGGTGCCTGGCGGTACTGGGCGAGATTGCTTGCTCACGTTGCGGCCAGGACAGCGTACATGGATTCCCCGGAGCGAGACGTTAATGAGAGTCACACCAAGGATCGCTTTGATTGCGCCTGGACGGTGAACCGTTTGGTGCTGTAATGCCTTGCCGCTGAACGGCCTCTGTTGTGGCTTCATCTTACAAGTCCAGCAAATCTGTGGCTCGTTCCTCGCATTGCTAGGTCCGCACATGCTGATCTGATCTTCCATATGAGGACCGCTGGCCCCCTGGCCTACACTTGCACGTCTTTGCACTTAATGTCAACATGGCCATTGCGTTCACGGGTCGGTCTGTTGTAGTAAGTCCGACAAGTCGAAGAATTCAGGGAACATTTGCTAACATTCAGAAGATCACGAATTGGATCCTTCTTGTACTCGCGTACGCCTTGGTTGCCGTGCGCCTCTGGTTCAGGCTGATCCACCAGCGACGAGCGCTTCACGTCTCTGACGCTCTGATTCTCGCTGCCTGCCTCTCAGCACTCGGACAGGCAATATGCTTTACGATCCAAGACAATTATGGCGCTCTGGACCAAGGAGCCATGTATCGTCCCACAGTGGAGTCGATGAAAGTACGTATGCTGACGGGTGCTGGTCCTTCGACATAGTCTTGACGCTCTCTAGGTGGGATACGCCACCATCTACCTCTACGACACCGGGATATATTTCCCTAAGCTCAGCATCCTCGCATTCCTCTATCACATGTTCCCACTCACGATGCCAAGATTGCGTAAAACACTCACCATAGTCACCATCTACACCTCGATATGTTTCCTGGTCAGTATCGTACTGGCAGCGTCTTGGTGCGGTACCAAGGTCTGGCTAAATTGGACTCCCGCCTGGCCACCCCGCTGCAGTGTGTACAATACCCATATCTTTACTGTTGATTGGGTCATGAATTTCTCTTCTGATATTTTGAGTAAGATGAATGCACGGCTAAGATTTGCGCAAGTAATATGCTAACCAGTCCTAGTCCTCCTCCTTCCGTTTCCACTCTTGATCCGGCTCCGACTCTCAACCCGCCAAATCGCAGGCCTCGTGCTCACTTTCTCCCTCGGTCTGATCACAATCGCAGTCAGCATAGGGCGATTCATTAGTAACATGGAGACTTTACTGACGCCGTTGTGGGTATGGTCGCAAGCGGAAATGTGTACCAGCATCATGGTAGCCTGTCTGCCCGCACTGAAGCCACTACTGCGTCGCGCTAGCCAAGCAGTCACACAAAGCGCAGATTCAGATCTTGCATTGGGTGACGGCATCGACTCCCAAAGATTCTCCCGAGCTTGGGACCACGCGCTTAGTCAAGCGAGGATGTTAGGCCAAAGCGTTAACATGAACCGCAGAAGCTACCAGCTTCCGCCGCCTATGGAGGCCGCGCCTTACTCAACTTTGTCCGGCAACGATGGGTACGCTCTGGAGCAGAATATACAGAAGCCACAGGGAGTAAAGACAGGGCATGGCATCTTTCGTGTCAAATAACATGAAGTCGTACGCACTAGCGAACCTGTGCAAGTTGGCCCGAAGCCCCTCGACACGACGATGGACATCAGACGCCTCGACATAATGCGCATCGATGGCGAGCTCTCCGAGACAATTTCAGACAACCATGATCCGCTTGACAACGTTGCGAGAGCGTAGGTACGAGCGGGACGGACCGTCTCTATAACGCGGCGAGACTTTCGTACCCAACGGCCTCCACACACGTCTTACACATGCAGATCCCAGCCAGCCCCCAGCAAGGCCTCAGTCGATGACATACTACATCGCATATGATATCACGATCGGCGACATCGGAACAAGCGGCCGGAAATTAACCCAAACCGAAACATCGAGACAAGCTTTGCTCGCACATGGCAGCCTTGTCAATGCCAATCTCAGTCAGAGGCACAGTCCAAAAGTTGGAAGTCTCCACCCTCGGCTACGGCTGTCGGGCTCGTGATAAACAATTGACGGGGGACACTCATCCTAGGTGCTCCGCCCAGGAACCACAGGGGTTCCCGAACAGCTGGGCGCAGGCTCACTCTATGGCAAGCCTGACACGTGACGGTCTCACGAGCTCACTCACGTGCAAGCCGACGGTTTGGGCCAACAACCTTATGTTTCCATAATGCATACAATATACCTAGTACGAGCAAGGTTTGGACTAGCTGGTAAGCACGTGAGCTATTCGATAGCTAGCGAGCAAGACTGAAAGAAAAAGAGTTGACCGCGTGGAGTGTATGATAGCGAGCAACGAGTACGAAGCAAGAAATTGACGAACATATCTCATGTCTGACGTTTATATAAGCGAGCGTTTTACGAGACGGGACGTTGAGAAGCGAGCCGCGTGTCCATCGCGTTTCAGGCATCTGTTTATGTATAACAACTTACGCGACAACTTGCTGTATGCGTACATGTGATGGGACCGAGAGTGAGTCGCGAGGCGGAATACTATAAGAGGTCAAAAACAGGAGGTCAAGATCGATCGTCACAGATAGCTGGGAATAAGTAGACAATGTCTTGCAGACCATAGTTTTCAATCTCAAGCGAGTTGATGAGGCGGCTACACATCAGCTGTCTTCAGCACTCAAGACGTAAGCAGTAAGCAAGTGCATCAGCCTCGACGATCCTACCATTGAATACGACGCCGAATCCAAGCGTATAAACACGCAACTAGATAACGAATGGGATATACAGCACATCAACGCCATCCAACCAGCCCAACCCAAAGGCCCCTTCCCATACCAATGCGATCCAACCACTAATCCTACTCCCTACAAGCCCAATTCTCCTGCACCCACTCCGTTATGATATCCGTAAACGTCTTGTTCAAATAAACCCCCGCATCCCCCCTCTCATACCTTTCGCCCAAATACTTGAGCGCGAGGAGCAACCACGGCTCGATGAACTCGTTATACACTAGATCCACCGCCTCGGGCTCTCCGTCTCCAGTCTCAGCAATGTCAAAGCCCACTGCGGCTTGTATGCAGTTGGGCACCTCGTAGAAGTTGATGGGTGCGTGCACCGTATCGTCTCCGTCATCGCCGAGGTCATCTGAGGTAGTGTAGCCAGGCGTGAGCTCCGTCTTATCGGCCTGACCTAGGAATTCTTGATGGTTGTGCGTGCTGAGTGTGCGGCCCCATGAGCCGTCAGACTTGTTTTCGTTGACGATGACCTGTTTCCTGCTGATTTGCTCGGGCGGAACGAGAGTCCAAGAGGGCATGCCCAGCTCGGTGGAGATACTGTCCAGCACAGGTCCTTCGTTATTGAGGAGCTCCAGCACTCGCTTGGCGGAGCTGTATTTGACGTCTGGGAGGTATTTTAGACCGCTGGTGAAGGGGCTGACGAGGAACTCGGTGTCGCGAGTGAATGGGCCAGCGAAGATGTCGAAGCGGAGGGCGCCGGTGTTGGTGAGTGCCAGGGCTTTCTTACCGTCTTTGGCGACACGGCTAGACTTTGCGACTGTATCTGGGAGGATACGGTCTTGTAGCAAGGAGAAGATGCTGCTCTTATCTGGGAATGGTGCGCGGTTTACCCAGAAGTCTCGT
>Ga0160429_1001672_pt1 | contig 12093 bp, 11 predicted proteins | sample SolpanmetagenomR_FD_108199 | JGI IMG/M metagenome (GOLD analysis project Ga0160429, IMG submission 108199) | Solar panel surface microbial communities from Lawrence Berkeley National Laboratory, California, USA - R | ecosystem: Engineered > Built environment > Solar panel > Unclassified ... | reverse complement strand
TTAGTGTTTACTATTTTATATTTAGTGCTTTGAGTAGACCGAGCCGAAGTCAAGCCTGGGCCGTACATCTTGCAGGTCTCCTCCGGACAGCACCTGGTCTGGACGGTTGCTGTTGACTCAGCAAGGGCCACCGCCCCTCCCTGCGAGCACGCTGCTCCCGTTCAGCAAACCGCTCGCCAAGGTCAGAGGAGACGCCAGACCTAGCTAGCAGCGCGCTCTCACTGCATGGTCGCGAGCGCCACCACGGCAGTGACCGGATCACCACAGGGACACCTGTTCACCGAAGGTTCTGGGAAGCACCGGGCACCCCACCTGCGGTTCGCAGGGCAGGTGCAGAGAGGGTGGGGACGGAACCCCGAAGCGCAGTCAGGTGCCACGTCCCAGGGGCCGCCAGGTTCACTGGGAGTGGTCGGGCAAGCAGCAGTACTCCGCCTCCGCATACCCTCCGCTCAATGTTCCGGCGATGAAACGTGGGGCAGGGGAGTCGGGCGACCTCGCCCGACTCCCCTGCGGAAATGGGCACCGCTGGTACTCCGGCAGGAGCACGAGGGGGGACCCGGAACCCACACTCACCCGGTCACTGGAGGCGCTGGGAATCGGAACTGACCGGGCGGGGAGATCCACCGGCAATCGGCACCTTGGGCCTGTGGGCTGCCCCAGCCCCCGTCGTCAGGTTGTGCTCACCACCGAGAAGACTCCCCCGCCACTCCTCACGTACCACTTGCCTCACCAACTGACCCGCCAGTTCACCGGCCACCTCCACCACCGACCCTGCCGACCACCCCTCCACTCACCTCCCCACTGATGGCACCTGTACCCTCAAGGCCGTGTCTGAATTCGGTCTCACCAGCGTCACCTGCCAGTGAATGCCCCAGTCCAGATTGAACTGACCGAACGCCGATTCGTCCTCCAACCAGGTCCTCTGTAGACTCGCCACCTCTGCCAACCGACCGGTCACCGACTCGGGCGGCCGTCAATGAAGCTCGCAACCCGAACCGTACAGACGGCACGCCACCTTGAGCGACCAGGACCTGGACACCAGCATCGGCACCGGCGAATCGACCTCCACTGAAACGTCCGGACTCAGCCTCGCCGTCTCCAGTTGAGACCACCCGTACACCCCTGGACGTGTCAGACCGAACGCTGCTTTCGGTGCGGCCGCCCTGCCCACCCGTCCGGGCACCGGGCCGGCCGACCCGACCACCGAGGCCTTGACCTGAGCCGGCAACACGCTTAGGGTTCACTCCTGACTGCTGCCAACAACCTTCGACCTCGCCGGTCATCGGCAGCCACCACCGGTTCATTTTCGGTCTCACCTGACGTTGGCAGGTCCGGCACTTCACCTTGAACGCCAGTGGTCGTCAGCGTCTCCGGTCGGGCGGGGGAGGGGGCAGCAGCCCCTTCCCCCGCTCCGTTCACCACGAGTCGGACACCTCACTCTTCGGCTCTGACCTGAGCTTGAACGGGGTCGGCCGTCCGGCCGACCTCGTGGATCCTGGGACACGTCTTGTCCCTCCGCACTCCGGTGCTCAGGGTGAAACGGAGCGGGCCGACGCCTCGCCAATGGAGCCTTCGGCTCACGCAGGATCAAGGTACCGACGACGGTTCGGAGACGGCAGGCGACCCTACAGTTCAGTCTTGAAGGAGCGCCCGGTTCACCTGGGAGGGCCCGAGCAAGAGCAGGGGAGACTCCAAAAGGTCCGGGACTCGGTGCGAAAAATGACGGCGACCATTCACGCAACACCTGTCCCTGACATGGAGACAAGCGAGTCCGGCGGGCCCTCCCACCGATTGACCGTCCAGGGTCCCAGTCTCTGCCAGCAGGCAGCGCCCGGGGTCTCTCTGGCCCGGCACGGACGGTATGCACCCGCCCGCGGAACGCCCGGACCCTCCTTCTACTTTCCAGGCCCCCCGCTGATGGAGGTGGCACCGACGTTCTCATCTGCGCCGTCCGGAAGACACCAGAGGGGTCAACTGACCTCCTGCCCCCGCCCCCTCACGCCGCCCACGAGACCACTGAGATGACCGGGAAATCGCCACCGGAATGCGTGTCGACCAGGTTCAAAAAAGACCCGGATTGTCCCCCTCGCTCCTTCCACAACCCTCCTCTGTTGAGCGCCGGCTAGCGCGCAGGCAAATACACCAATACCCTGGCCGCGACCCACAGATCAAGCCAAAGTTGACCGACCGACAGAAAGGGCAGAAAGTGTTACTGGTTAAGCCGGTCCGGGAAATTTCCCCGGGGTAGATAAACCAATCCGCTTGAACGGAAACTTGGCTTACAATCGGTATTTTCCGGGTTAGTTAAGCCAATGTTCGCCCTCAAGGCAGATAGGCAAATACACTAAGTCTTCAAAATCAGAGCCCAGGGTCTACCCTGGGTGACGGCGCCCGCCCCCTGGTGGGGCATCCCTGTTGCTGAGTCTTGGCGAGCCGAAGCCCACTAAATTTAGTGAGCTTCGGCTCGCCGTAGTGCCCCACTCACCATGAAGTTCTACTCTGTTTCTCTGCCTCACTCTATACTCATATCTTAGTCCGGGCCAGTTGGTCAGGTTCGCAACGAGGTGTGGCGTGCTCAAAATCCACCGATATAAACTCCACAGGCCAGACACCAGGAAGCCGGAGCGCGAGCGATAAGGACCCTAGACCAAGTTCCTCTTCCTGGCATTGACCTGACCACCTGCACAAACGAATACGAACGGGCAGCTGTTACTCAACAGGTACTTAGAGGGTCCGTACCAAGGGCAGGACACCCTCCCCCCTGCGGACTTGCTTGTATAAAATAGTGAAAGACGGTGTTCAGATTTCCCCACCGAGCACTGACCCTCCCCACTCGTGAACCTCCTCCAAACCTCCACGTCCGACCGCCGTCCGCCTGTTCGTCGCCCTGAGGAATCAGCCCGAACGAAGAAAGAAAAGACGGCGGCACACCCTCAGCACCACCAGTCGGAAGGCCAACCCGGACACCCGGAAGGACAGGTACTGACCCACGCTCCCTCCGCGGACCCCCGATCCCGCTTGCCCGTGCCGCGTGGCGATACCCACACTTCGCCCAGTCGTTTTCTCCACCCTCCGCCCCTGATCGGCCGCTGCCACTGCCGCCTCTGCACCAGGGACGAGCACCGAACTGGAAGCACGGTGTCCGGATCCAGTGGCTGGGTCAGTCACGCTTCCGGCACCCATGCGCTGATGGCCCCAGCACTCCGTAGGCTCAAGCTCGGGCGAGACAGAGCTCCCTCCAGGGGGAGCGGCACTGCCAGCGCTGCTCCCTCACGTTTCGAAGACACGGTGCTTCGGCTTCATTGGATTGGCCATGCTTCCTCGCCGGCCTGACCACCCCCCTGGTCTCCAGCAAGCCGCCCACGAGGAGCCCTGACCCCTCTTCCTTCAACTCAGCTGGTCGATGTCCTCGGTCGACGGTTGGGCCCCGGCCCCTCGTGACGGCACTCCCCGCGCGGCCGAATGTATCCCTGCTCAGCACCCTGCTCGGTGAGCCGACATCCTCAATACACCCTGCACCAGAGATGGCTGCCGACCACTCGCACCCTCCCCTCCAAGGTGCCGGCTGATCACTCCCCCCTCGAAGTCTGGGGCTGGGACTGGTCCGTTCCGTCGTCCCCATCGACGCAAGTTCAACACCTCCGCAAGGTCTTCGGTGTGAAGATGTACCGATGGCTGACGGTGGAGTCACTGGGTGCCGACGCAGTTCAATCAGCAGTCGGCAGAACGGGTCTTCGCCCTGGTCGTTCCTTCTGCCGGGGCCTGGCTCGCTCGTCCGGCACCGTTGTACCGAGTCGGTCACGCACCTCCGTGGCCTTGTCGGTCACCCCCGCACGGCTGCCGCGCCCCCTGACCTGGGCGGCGCCCCAGACTGGCCCCGGACCTGAAGTCTGAAGCGACCATCGTAGGTCGGTCCGCTTGCCCGGAAGGTATGGACGACCCGTGAAGGTGGCGGCTCGGTTCGTGGCCCGGGAGGTGACTCAAGGGCTGCCGTGATCCTTCGGCAAGATCCGGTCACAGCCTTGACCGACCTTCCCGCCGGTCAAGTCGACAGGCCAAAACCATGCTGGGCATGCCTGCGTTAACCCTACGACTCCCGGTCGAAATGTGGATCCGCCGGTGGCCCGGTCCGTGGCCAGGGTGACGCCCACGTCATCCAGTCCCGACACAACCTCTCAACAAACAGCACCCCGGTCACCCCACCCCCACCCGGTCATTTCGGCTCAGACCGGCGACAAGGAGCCAGACTCGACCTATGTTCCCAGTGTTCGGCCCGGCTCCATCAGATCCGGGCACGCCACTGAACCGGCTCTTGCAATTCGACAAGAAGAGCCGGCCTCCAGGGAGGCTGGCTCAGTGAGTGGCCGCGGGTGTGGCTTGATCATTGGCTGGGGTCATGGCGCGCACACGTCAATGAAGTGAGGCTCTCTCCCATCCTCCTTGAGGTCTCAACTGACGTGCCCGCTGGGAAGTGCACTGAAGAGAGAACCGTGCTCAGCGGCAAGGCACACAGGTGTATCCTCACATTCCAGAGCCTGCACGCCCGGCAGTTCACTCTCGGTCGAGAAACGCTTCCAGGGAGATGACCCTGGCCCCAGGGCCGGTCTGCCCCTGCGGGTCGCGTTCGCCTCTCAGTTCCGTCATCAGCGCTTCGGTGCTCCAGCCTTCCGGCAGCGGGGCGATGCCGAGGAAGGCCGCGAAGGCAGTTTCCGGTTCCTGCACCACACAGACCGTGACCGTCCCGTCTGGCATGACCTCCCAGGCGAGTCGATCTCCTGGCTGGCTCCCCAGGTGAGTCCGCACCTCCTTCGGCACGGTCACCCGGCCGGTCTTGGTCAGGCGACTTGTCTGTCTATGAGCCACCAACGTTCTCCTTCACTGACTGATTCCAGAAGGTACTGACGCGACTGCATCGCCAGAGTTCAGTTCATGGGCAGAAGAGGACATGCCCGCCTCCGGTCTTCCGAAAGCTTCAGAGCAGGCCGGACCGCTCGGGCAACGATCGGTGGAAGGAGGTCACCCAGCAACTCGGAGAACGGAGTCGCCCTCTTCCTGATGTGGACATCTTCCTCGAAGAACGACAGGATAGCGGAGGAGCAAGAGGCACCCGCCGCAAGGTGAAGAAAGAAGTCCCAGACTCGGATCGGGCCAGTTTTGGGGTTGCGGAATCTGCCCTGCTCAGCACCAGGGTCACCGGATCCAAGGCATTCAGACGGAGTCTCCAGACCCCTCCAAACCTAGAAGCGGTCCTGGGTGAACTTCAGAGTCTCGATGCCCTTGCCGAAATCGATGAGCACCGCGAAGCTCACCGCGCTCGCGAGCGCGGTCTTCTGCGTCAGGGTGAACACACCTTCCGGCAGGTTGACCGCATACTCCGCTGCGTAGTTCGGCACGGGACGGCTGAAGATCCGGTTGGCGTTCACTGCGTTCAGCACCGGCACCCGGGTCGTCTCCTGGCCGGAAGCGTCGTAGAAGGCCAGCAGGATCAGCGGCTTCTCCGGGTAGGTCTTGAAGTCACTGAAGGTGTTCACCCCCTGCGGGGCCACCGTGTCGGGCCGGGTGTTGCCTTTGAGCGCCAGGGCACGGCAGACCTCAGCGGTGGTGCGCGCGGCGTTCTGGAACGTCACACGACCCTCGGTGCTGCTGAGCGTGACTTCGCCGGCCGAGAGTCTGGGGGCGCCCGCAGCAGCGGCAGCGAAACCGTCGCTGCAGGCCTGGGTGCGGGCAGCCGCGTCCAGGAAGAACTGCCGGAAGACCCAGGTGGGGTTCTGAGGCGTGTAGGTGGAGGCGAGATTCGCGTTCGGCAGTACGGTGTCGAGGAAGGCGTTGGTCTGCGCGGGCGCGCAGGCGGACAGGGTCAGGACCAACAGCGGCAGGATGGGCAACAGTTTCATGGGAGATCTCCTTGAACGGATCGCAGGGGGAGGAACGGTAAAGCCGAGAAGTGCAGGGTGTGCTGGACTCAGGTCCGGCGTGGAAAGACCCGGTCGAGGCGCTCGACCAGCACCTGGACGGCGACCGGCAAGGTCCGAATGAACCACGGCACCTCTATCCGGGCGCTCTGGGTCCCCTCACCCCGGCAGAGGTTCAGGACCAGTTCAATCTGGGGCGGGTAGACACTGCCCAACTCTAGGCATTCGGTCGTCAGTTTCGATACGGTGCCGCGGCTCGGAATGACCTCCCAGGGCCTGTACTCGTCTGAAAAGGCCGGCAGGGTGGTGCTAGCGACGCGGATCGCGTCGCTCAGGACGTCCAGGCTGACCAGATACTCGAAGACGAAGGATGGCTGCCAAGCTTCCGGGCTCATCGTGACAATCCCATGACTTTGGCGGGATGCAGAAGGGGCATGTTTCGGATTCATGACCAATATAATAGGCCATTAAAGAGTATGCATTGCTGTAAATATAGACGAGCATCAGGAAAAAGCGCCAGCTTTTGAGACTGGCGCTCTTGAGAGCGAGACTTGTTTCCCTACTCGTCTTTGCCGTCTGGGATGTACTCCAGGATGTCCGTGAGCTGCACGTCCTCCCCAGTCAACTTCCGAAGACCGTCTAGGACGCGAACCAGCGTTGGTAGATCTACACGACTTGGCCCATTTCCCGGTTTCGCCATTTTATAAACGGTATTCATATAGCTTGCGCCCATTGCCTTCCCGAGTGCATAAGCTGTGAGCTTTCGGGCACCTAAAAATTCTGCAAGGCGCCACTTAAGAACAGACATTTCCTCATTGTGCCTGAAATACGAGAAGGCAATTTGCTAGCCTATATTACCTATAGACATAGTTAGCACTAAAGAGAATATACTGATGCTGAAGGGGCAAGGGCGTAGCAACTCACGCCCCTTCAGAATCCAAACTTTTGAGGTGGATCCATGACAGACTACACCCGACCGCCCCGCGCCTGCCCGACCAGGAGCAGCGATGTTCCGTGACTTTACCCGCGCCCAGCAGCGCCTGCTGCATCTCAGCGGTCCCCTGCGGTCTCGTCCGGACGGTGAGACCGGCGTCCCCGAATCCATCGTCTTCAGCCCGGAGGCCATCGGAATGCTCCATACCCAGGTGTACGCTACCGGCTCGGTCCGGGGCGGTCCGCTCTTCGGCAGTCTGCTCGAAGGCGAGGTGACCGTGATGGCCGCCATCACCAACGGGATGCTCGCGCTGGGTGACACCCTGCGCTATGACCCCCTACGCGTAGATCCCGCCTATGTCCTGGGTTGGAGTGAGAGCTTGGCCCTGCGGTATGACGGTCAAGTAGACTGGATCGGGCACTGGATCATGCAAGCCGACGGCCTGCTCGGTCCGACCGACCAGGAGCGCTCCTGGTTCCGGCGAGGCCTGGGTACCGACCTCTTCAACGAGCGGAACTTTCTCGCCTGCGTCGGGTGGGTCGAGGGCATTCTGGAGACCCGGATCTACCTTGCGGATCCCGTCACCAACGAGGTCCTCGTGAGGCGGCAGACGGTCTGAGTTCAGCTGCGGTCTGTTTCCTTGAGCCGCTCTTCGACCTGACGCAGCAGGTCGGAGAGCGGGACCTGCAGGGCGTCCGAGAGGGCCAGCAGGGTCGAGAGGCGCAGGTCGAGCTTGCCCTGCTCGATCAGTCCCATGTGACTGCGGTAGACGCCAACCTGATCGGCGAAGTCGTCCTGATTGCTGGTCGGTTTGCGCCGCTCACGGATCAGTTGCCCGAGGGTCTGCTGGAACTGGAGGTCATGGTCTTTCGGTAGGCGTTTCTGGCGTGGCACGTTGTCACACTGCGAGAAAACCTAGTTCAGTACGACGCTAAAAAATGCGGCATATTTTAGTAGGTTAATCGAAGGAGTGAATGTAGAAGGGACCCCAACGGTTCTGGCAATTTAATTGACGAGGGGTCGAGTTGGCGAAGTGGCCACGAGACGCTGCGCCAGTGGGCCATCAAGTTGGCCCCGCTCCTTATTGAAGAACTGCGGCACCGGGAACCCTGTCGGGGTTCCCAAGGGTTTCTGGACGAGGTTTACATCGAGATTGAGGGCAAAAACTCTGGTTCTGGCGGGCCGTCGATGACTCTGGCGCGGTCTTGGATCTTCTCCTGCCGGATCGGTGAGATACCCAGGCGGCGAAGACGTTTCTCAAAAGGCTATTCGCGAATCATAGTGTCCCAGACGTGATCCACACCGATAAGCTTGGGAGCTCTGGAGCGTCCATTCGAGCCGTCCCTATGCTCCACGCTGTGGAGCATGTCCAAGTCATCAGGGCAGCGCGCGGCAACAACCTGATTGAACAGTCCCATCGACCGACCCAAAAGCGAGAGCGAAGCGGGCAAGCGTCCTCATGAGCGCTGTTCTGCCCAAGAAGTCAGCTGGGTTTCAAGAAATTACGATGAGCACAGGAAGTTCTCGCTCTGCATGCCCGCATTTCAAACCTTCACCAACACACCCGAACCACTGTCCCCGCCCACGTCCGAAGATCGAACCAGGACCATGCACACCTGGCATGGCAGAACGCAATCGAAGTGGCCGTCTAGATTTCAGACGGCCACTTCGCCAACTCGACCCCTCGCCAATTAAATTGCCAGAACCCGGGTGCTATAGAAGCGGTCTTATAATCTCTTGCTTCTATCTCGACACTATGAGGTGACACGCGCGTTACGGTGATGGAGTGCACGGCCGCTTATCGTAAGGCAACGAGGTTATCAGACAAAAGCACGGCGGGCGCAGGCGCGACGTCAGTGGTGAGCGCCAAACGGTCAGAGAGCTCCTCAACCAACAGCACAGCATCGGAGAGAAGCACCCCGTCGTTCCACTCTGCATAGAACGGGAACTCGAGTTCCACACATAATCCGTACTTGTCGGACGCATTCATCCGCACACCGACTGGTGCCAGACGAGGCTGATTGACTTCGAATGTCAATGGACCATGTTCGACACGCAGGCCGCCGACATCACTACGAAACACGAGTGTGACGTTCATCTATCGCCCTTCAACGTGGCCCCTTGCCCCTTGTTCTAGGTTCAGTGCCATCAGTCGAGCCAATACCTCATCAACGGCCAGGGGCCATTCCCAGCCGTAGGCTCTCGCCACTGCTCTATCAAGGTGCTCATGTGCCGTTACGAGTGAAGACACCGGATGGCCCGGAACAATGGGGTCCTCTAGGCGTACAACTTCGTTATACAGGCCGGTCAGAGTCGCTTCCGTGTCCTGGCTGAGCAGATGTTCGCGAACCTTTACCACGTATTCGGCCCATTTGCCGACCTCTTTCGCTGCCGGCAGATCAGGATGAGGAAATGGGAAGGTCTCGAAACAGGTCGAAGGGGTATAGCGCGGTCGATCTTCGAGAGATTGTCCCTGGGAGGAAGCCCAGGCGAGGTGAATCTTGCTGCTTAACACGCCGAAGGTAAAATCGTCGTCAGCCGCAATCACCACGAGGCTGCCGGAAGGAACCGTGGTGGTTGAAGCCCAGGCGAACAGGCGATGTTTGGCCACTTCAGAAGTCACGATGTAGCGGGAAAGAGTTCCCAAAGCCGCGCGCATGGCTGGCCGCGCTTCTCCGTACCGCCACCACCTTAACCGTGTACTCTCGCGGCGGGTGTTTGCCCTGACCGGCTTCACTACGCGTTCTACGATCGCGAATGGCTCGACATACCCTTCTGCCTCTACTTGGTCCATCAAGCCGAAGTCGATGACCCATCGGTCCTTGTTGCGCCGGGTGATATCGTCACCGTCCAGATAAGGTTTGATGACGTCGTTATTCTGCTTCCCTCCGGGATTTGGCAGGTCCAGCAGCGAACGGGCCTGGGGACCGGGCAGATCGAACGGCCCAACCAGCTTTACACCTTGAAAGGATTTTCCAACGTTGTCAGCAAGCGTCCTTGCCAAGTTCAGATTCAAGCCCACACTTAAATCCGCGTGAATGACTGGCACGATTACCGTCGCCACCCGTTGCTGTGGGGAGCCTTCCTGGACGAGCGTATGAACATGGCGTTCCGTTTCGGTGCCGTTGTCGAAGGACAGCAGGCTCACCCGAACAGCCGCTCCATCTTGCAGCCAGGGCAGATCGGGCCAAGCATCAAAGAAGGCGCCGGTCTGGGTCACCCGGTCCATGACAGGAAGGCTTTTGGGCTGACGAACGCTGTTGGTTGTCACCAGCCCGGCCCGCCGTGTCGCACCAACCTCAATGCGTGCCCGGGCCTTCTCGATCCAGTAAGTGACCAGGTCAGCACCTGCAGGCACCCGACCCTGATACGTGGTGCGCAGATGTCGGATGTATTCAGCCCCGAGGACCGACCGATGTTTCTTCTCGCCGAGAAACGGCGGATTCCCGACGATGAACTCTGCCGTCGGCCAGACACGTTCGCTGCCATCATCATTCAGCAGCGCGTCCGCGTGACGGATGGTGTCGAGGCGCTGTAGTACCGGCGTTCCCCACTCTCCACCGTGCGCGGCGTTCCACTGAAAAAAAGCGATCCACACGCTTACGGTCGCCAGCTCGTGTGCGAACGCTTCGATCTCGATGCCCAGCATCTGTCTAGGATGAACCTGCGGGGGCATATCGAAGTCACCTGCTCCGAGGGCGAAGGCCGTAGCGCGTACCTCGTGCTCCAGGTCCAGCAGCAGGCCCAGTGCCACAACCAGGAAGTTGCCGCTTCCACATGCCGGGTCCAGCACTGTCACACGGCCCAGGCGAGCCTGAAACGTCTGCAACTGTCCAATGGCCGACTTCTGGCCACGTTTGCCTTGCGTGAGCTGCTCGACCTCCGACTTTACGCCGGTCCATTCTCTCCGCAGATCCGCCAGGATGACCGGCTCGACGATTCTCAAAATGTCCGCCACGCCCGTAAAGTGCGCCCCGCGGCGGCTGCGAGTCGTCTCATCCAGGCTGTGCTCAAAGAGCGTCCCGAAGATGGCCGGCTCAACCTCACTCCAGTCCAGCTGGGACGCCTGATGTAATGCCTGGATCTCCTGCCGGGTGAGGAGCAGGGCGTCCTCCCTGTCGAACAGGCCACCATTGAAGTGCCGGATGGGCGTCGCACCGAAAAAACCTCCACCGCGCATGGCACCAAACAGCTGGCCGAACAGCAGTTGAGACTGCTCCGGGTAGGTCGTCGCAGTCTGGAGCAGACGCTCCAGGATCCCCCGTTCGAGCAGTCCCACGTCCTCGGCAAACATCGCGAATACCATCCGCATCAGGAAGTGGGCCGCCTGTCGCTTCGGAAGTCCGCGGGCCATCAAGGCCTGCGCCACCCACCCGATCTGCTCGGTGGCGTGTTGGGTAACCCGCTCGCGCAGCTGGCGGGGGTCTAGGCGAGCGGGTTCGTCGAACAGGGCACGCAGCGCCTGTAAGGCGGTGAGGTCTGCACTGACCAGAGCATCTGTAGCGATATCGTCGAGCGTGATAGGAATGCGGCGAGGGCTACTGCCAGTGAAGTTGGTGTGGATCTCGATGGTCGCGAGATCCGAGACCACCAGCAGCGGTGGATTATCGAGCTCGCGGGCGTACAGCAGGGCCTGTTGGAGAGCCTTGCCAAGGCTTTTGCCGCGCGCCTTATACTCGGCGATGAAGCGGCCCCGCTTGAAGACGTCGGCATATCCGGCCTCGCCGGTTCCGGCTTTCTTGACGTAACGTTCGAAAGCGTAGTCCTGTCCGGTGAGGTCACTCGACGGTGTCGGCTGGCCAACGAGGCTGCACAGGTCGCGCCAGTGTTCCTGATATGCAGAACGTTCGCTGGCATGGAGAGAGAGGAGATGCCACTTTTGGGCGAATTCAGCCTGCCTCACGGACAGAAGGTCTGAGCATGGTTCACGAATTGTGCCTCCGAGTCGGTCGCGTCACTCGGCAAACTGCAGACGCTAAGACGCCCGAGTACTGACGCCTGCAGGGGTGATGTGGATTGATGACGTACATGTCCTTCTTGCCTCAGGGTAAGAATTCAGCCTCACACTCTTCTGACACTCGGCGCTGTGCCGATCAAACTCTGGTTTTCAAATCTACGGACCTAATACGGAACTGAGTTAAAGTATCAAGATCAAACCGATCGAGATCACCCCCCATCTGAGCGTTGAGGAGCTTCGGCGTCGCTACAAGACGGCACCGAACAATCACGAACGCACCCGCTGGCACG
>Ga0160429_1001671_pt1 | contig 12095 bp, 13 predicted proteins | sample SolpanmetagenomR_FD_108199 | JGI IMG/M metagenome (GOLD analysis project Ga0160429, IMG submission 108199) | Solar panel surface microbial communities from Lawrence Berkeley National Laboratory, California, USA - R | ecosystem: Engineered > Built environment > Solar panel > Unclassified ... | reverse complement strand
CACACTCACGGTTGTAGGCGATCCAGTATAGCGGGTAGTAGAGGAAGACCTTGCAGGCAAGGAAACCACGGCGAACCTCGTCGACCCAAGCGTCATCAAAAGTCATCCATGCAGGGCGCTGAGATACCGGAATGTTGCTGGGCTTGACCTTCTCCCAGAATGTGCCGTCGTGAAAGTTGCGGTATGTCTTCATCGGGTTGATGGACCAGCGCCCCTTTTGGGCGGCGAACCACAGCCTCATCGCAGGCCCCAGAACACTGCCTTGTGGCGGAGTTCGCACGTACTTGTTACGGCAAAAGTAAAGGACAAAAGGGCAGGTCAAGAAAACGATCGTGGGCAGTAGGAAGGCAAGCCAAAATCCGACGTAATATGCACTGTAGCTCATGCCAATTTGACCAACTGCATTGTGTTAGCAACCATTGTTGCACAGGGTCTGGCAGTGGACATACCCAAGGCACCAATGTTGATGAACAGGTAAAAGTAGTTGTACACCCTTTGTACCGTAGCGGCAGGGTCGACAATCTCACGCGTACCAGACTTCGGGTTCTCTCTGACATACATCGACTCCATTGGCATTTGCTCTGCAACCATGGGGGAGATATTGGGCTTGAAGCCACCGGTTCCCAAGCCCATAATGATCAGACCGATGATGAAACAGGCAAGGGCATGGCTCTTTTCCTCCAGAAGACCGGGCGCACCAGAGGCGACGAGAATAACGTGACCGACGATGGCGATACCGACGGAAATCATGACCGTGTTGTAACGTCCAAGGTAGGTATCGGCAATATAAGCTCCGAAAAGAGGGACGATGTAGCACCAAAACTGATTGAAGGTGGTGATACCGTTCGCCGCCTGGGCGCCCATGTTGAGGGCGCCGGCAACAATCTTGGTCGTGTCGGGATCAGCTCCTATCGGCGCTGCGCCGGTTGGTCGCAAAAGAGGGTTCTTGATGTAGTTTGTGTAGACGACCGTGGTCCCGTAGAAGGAGAAACGCTCAGCAAGTTCGACAAAGGCGATGGTGTATGCGCCAAAGTTGATCTTCGCGGGCACTCTCCTAAGAGTCTTGAGTTCCTCGTCGGTCGGTGCGTTTTCGCCCATGTATGCGTTTTGCTCAGGGCCGGTGCCCTCATAGTATTGAGGAAGCTCAACAGCGTGGGCATCACGGCTGAGGTCGTGCTTCATATCAGGCCCCTTTGTGAGTGATTCATCGTGTAGCACGACGTTAGTCGCTATGGCGCCAGACATGATGGTCTGAGATGTGTAGACAGATTAAGGAATAAGGAAGAAGGCCAAGAAGTAAGCCAAGCAGGGCGATGCAAGATGGACGAGGAGAGGGCGGCATGGCAAAGGCTTAAGAAGGATGGCGGCGGGTAGGCAGTTGGGGCTTGCTGTCAGGCGCACTGACGGTTCCCTGGCTGAGACGGATAAGTGGTAAGCGATAAAAGGGCGAGCGCCGGGTGGACGCCATGAAGCCATCCAGTCGCGACGGCGCAAGACAAGCAATCTGTTGATCCTGCTTGGCACCGTTCGTTGCATAAATGTCCCGCGCGCGACGTCAGAATTGCTCTATCACGCCACCGATCTTACGACGTGTGCATTCCTCTCTGCCATTTCAAGCATGGAGGGATGCATGGCGCATGCGACGAACAACTCGTTCGACCTGAAAGTTCTCGATGGTTGGCTGGAGTGACTTTGCGACTGACAGCCTTATCATAAACTGGTGCAGGCTAAACGTGACCGATTGCCCCCCCTTCTCGTTGCGATGCATCAACCGTGGTACTGTAACGCGCACTTGTTGCGTTTCAACGTCGTCGGTGAACTCCGTTCCCGAAGGGTATCGAAGTTTAGAAGGTACGTGTCCATGATTCGAACATTGTGTTCGTATTACGTTTCGAGCGAGAAATCCCATCGAAAGTTCGTGTCAGCTTATCAAGGCACGACTCGTCCTCGCATAAAGGCAAAAAGATACGCTGTGAGGTGTGAGGCGAGGGCGATCCTTATCAGAACGCGAGAAGACGCGGTTCCACAGCCTTTGCTCTGTTTGGCGTGGGCAGAGAATAATGAAGATTGGGTGTGCTGAAAGCCTGAAAGCCTGTGGCTCCTGCGAGTGACCCACGCACCCACCCACCTTGCATGCGATTCCAAGCCTTGTGGATTCGTGGTTGTTCGTCGAGGATTACGGCGCACGTGACCATGGAAGTACACCTCCTCAAGGTATCCCTCGGGAAGTCCGAGAACGTTTGACTTTGACACGAAGCGGCACGCTCCTTTGGGAGGCCAAGCAACTTAGATCGGATGTGGAAGGTCCTGGCATGAGCATCATTCGTATGTGTGTAGCGCGACAAGGCAATATGTGGTCTCTGGAACCGTGATCAGCACTCCAACAGCATGGGGTGCGCGAGTCGGCTTCTTACAAGAGGGGTCAGCTTGTTACGCTCAGCGATGGTGAAAAACTGACAGTGGATGCTTGATCGAGCAACTATGCGCGGAGTAGTTGTACATATAACCCAGTGAATGCAGACGGACGGTTGAACTAGAGGCGTGGCAAGCAAATCTGCTATACCCCATCCCCTCCCCCTCCCCTGAACAGTTATGAAGGCGGTCGAGGGAATCAATCGTCTCACACAACTCACTCGGGGACTCACTGCTAGACTATAGCATCGTTGACCTTACTCCTAGTGTCGTCGCAGATTGACCGTCTCGATTCGTCACTTTAACGAAGAGAACATCGTCGCAATTCGGGTAGCCCTTGATGCGGGTGTATGCATGATGCTTGACGAGAGCGTGTTCTTTGCTTACTAAAACGCAAGCCATTACCGGAGCATCATGTACTAGGGAACGTATCTGGTAGTCTTTTGCTGAATCAAATCCGCGACAAGATAGCTCCTGAACGTGCAAATATTCAAACAAAGTAAGGTCTTTTGCAGGAGAACGGGGCGGGGGAAGAGCTCCAGACACTACGAAGGATCTACCATTCGGTGACACTCCTAAAGTTACTACGTACTACCTGTCCATCTAGCGTCGTAGCAACTTCGGCCAGCCTAATGTCAACTTCTAGAGCCGGTTGAGGACTAATGTTAGGGATTGCGACTGGTGCTGGTATAAGGGCTGCCTCCAAGCAAGGACGTTTGCAAACAGGTTCTTCGAACGGACAAGACAAGCCAGTCTATCCAACTTACGTAACATCAAGTGCAACATCAGCTTGAGACAAGCTTGGGGCGCGTTGGCGTGTGCAAAGTCACTAATGTAAGGCATGACTTGAAGGTCCCGCATCACGATCGTTGTGGACGTATCCTTGAATATTCAGAGCCCTTCGTCGGTACAAGTTCATGCAGGTACTACACGCCTCGTCAATAAAGCGCACGAAGCCACCTCGATCCCTACATCACGCTGACCGTCTCGACTTCGGGCTTTTCATTCTCTCGCCAAAAGCGCGAACCGACGTGAGACCTCCCAGCTTTGCAGACGGGAGGCTAGCTCACGTTGATTTACATCATGCCCAAAAATTTGTCTCTATCGGAATGTTCCAAGTCGCTCACTGCGGATCGCAAGTGACCTGCTATGCTGGATAGCTCTATGATCTTGTTTGCACGCAGCCTGACGCTCTTGCTTCCATGGTCTCAGATTGTCATGCTTTGTGTCTGGCCGACCAGTGTTTGCAAGGCCGGTATGTATTTTGAGATACGCTCGACGACACGGCGGACTGCGAACACCATGAGCCTTACTCCTCGACATGCCCTGTTTCACCATAAGAAGGGTGTCTGTTTTTCTTGGCTGTTTTACATCGCAGACCCACCAACAAGACGTGCGCTCAGACGCTGCAGGTGTAGCTGTTGCAGGTCAGAGAGCGTAGCAAGTGAGGGCTATCTTCGCCCTCGTAGTGAGCAATTCTTCTAACATCTTTGGTGCTATATAGGAGAGCGGGTGATGCGAAAAGGAGGCTTTCATCACATGTGGGAAATCAAGGTCGGTGATGGACGTTGGCGAATCGCCGGGCCTGCCATCGAATCGTCGTCACGATGAAACAGATGAGCCCCTGAAAGCAAAGCCCTCCTCCTTCCTTCCTACCTTTCTCTCATCATCTTCTTCTTCTTCTTCTTCTTCTCCTTTTCTTCTTCCTCTTCGTCTTCTTCCTTTCTACTCCTCCGTCATCTCGTCGGCCCCCTCATCCTGCGCCCATGTCTGTAAGAAACAACGATGTCCGCCGGCGGCCAGACATCTGGTCTTACCTGAGTTTCTCGAATTCCTCCTCGCGCCGCAATTCATTCACTCTACCCACGCGGAGCAACGTCAACGATCCTTACGAAAAAGCCGACAGACACCACCGAAATAGATCCATCTCAACGGGTGAGCGCGCGCAGTCATGGGGACAATACTCGCAAAGGTCCAGCTGGATCAAATACGGAGTTATCGCCGGAGTTGTCCTTTTCATAATATATCTCATTACGCCAGCAAGCAACATCAACATTAGGGGTGAGTCTAGCCGTCACAGTGCTGTGCCGGCGTATTGCTAACATTGGTCTTACAGCACACTCCCCATTCAAGAACGGTCAGAAGGTCTCGGACCCCGCTGCCGGCACATATAAATGCACAAAGTCATACTCTCCCGAAAAGCCCTTAACTCAGTACGCCCTCATGATCGATGCTGGAAGTACAGGTTCTCGCATCCATGTGTACAAATTCAACAACTGCGGACCCACTCCTGAACTCGAGGACGAGGTGTTCAAGATGACGGAAAAGAGGGAGGGAGGATCAGGGTTGAGCTCCTACGATGCCGACGCAGAGGGTGCCGCAAAGAGCTTGGACGTTCTCATGGATGTTGCTGTAAAAAGCGTTCCAGAGTCATACCGCTCTTGCAGCCCTATCGCAGTAAAAGCAACTGCCGGATTGAGAAAGCTGGGTGTGGAGAAGAGCACGAGGATCTTAGAGGCAGTGCGTCACCGTCTGGACACTGTCTATCCATTCCCGCTTGTCTCAGACGCAAAGGGCGGAGTACAGGTAATGGACGGCACCGACGAAGGTGTTTATGCATGGATCACTACGAACTACCTGCTGGGAAAAATCGGTGGACCCGACCTAAACCCCACAGCCGCAGTCTTTGATCTTGGTGGCGGTTCTACCCAAATCGTGTTCCAGCCCACCTTCGCCAAACCGGATCACCTTGAAGAAGGCGATCACAGGTATGCCCTTTCATTCGGTGGACGGGACTTCGAGTTATACCAACACTCTTACCTTGGATATGGCCTGATGGCGGCTCGTGAGAATCTGCACAAAGCTGTGGTTCTGGAGGCTTATGGCAAAGACCCGAAGAGTCTCGATGACCCCCTCGTGAATCCTTGCATCGCACCTGGAATGTCTCGCGAGGTGGAGGTGGAACTTGGTGCCGGCCATGCTTTAGGTTCTAAGATCTCGGTCAAAATGGTTGGGCCTACTACCGGTTCTCCGGCTCAGTGTCGCGCCATCGCGGAAAAGACACTCCTCAAAGACTCTGAATGCAAGTTGAAGCCCTGCGCTTTCAATGGTGTCCACCAACCGCCTTTGTCCAAGACGTTTGCTACGGAGGACGTCTATCTCTTCAGTTACTTTTATGACCGTATGGAACCACTTGGCATGCCGGATAAGTTTACACTTAATGACATCAAGGACGTCACTTCCAAGGTCTGTGCTGGCGAATCTGGGTGGGGTGCCTTCAAGGGCGTCAAGGGTGCACTGGAAGAGCTCAAAGACAGACCGGAACATTGCCTAGACCTGAACTTCATGTTGGCTTTACTACACACTGGATACGAAATGCCGATGGACAGGGAGGTGAAGATTGCAAAGAAGATAGCCGGCAACGAGCTAGGCTGGTGTTTGGGTGCAAGGTAACTTTCGGTGTTTTTGGGATATCTTCTATGTGTGCTAACGAAGTTTCAGTTTACCTCTTTTGTCACAGGAGTCGGGCTGGACTTGTAAGGTTAAGGAGCTGCCGCCGCGGAAGTTCGTTGCGTGATGGGCGTGTAAGGTATACGATAATTGGCGTAGCGCGCTGGAAAGAGCATCCGGGAGGCGACTTAGCATTTACAACATGGCTGGGAACAATAGACGTTACGAAAGGCGGTAACAATAATCGGCCAGCGTGATCTTCAATCAACGAGTGGCGGACTGAGACGACGAAGGTCATTCTACTTCGCTAATCATGGCCTTTCTTTTTGCTACGGGTCTGTGCCCTAGCAGCTCCTCCATGACTGCTGGTTCGTCATTTTTCTTTTCTGCAGTTACACTATCATTATCACCATGAGGCAGAAGAGATGACTCTGCGCTGTCGTGCTGCTCCTCTAGTGCTTGTAAAACGCCTAGATCCAAGTTCTGATCGGATTAGCACCAAGAAATCCAGGGAGGAGGAGAAGAATGCGGCCTACCATTTCAATATATGGCGCCTCCTCTTGTTCACCTTCTTCGCTGGTGCTCTCGTCCTCCTGCGACATGTCACTCACGTCTTTGACCTCACGCACATGGTTTCTTTTTCTCGTGTTTGATGCATCATCACCTTCAACTCCATCTGTCACCTTCTCCACGGCCACCGCTTCGAGTTCGAACTTTGATGCTTCTGTTCCGGCCTCCGAGAGCGATGCGTTTGCGGCCGCCAGTTGTGGGAGGAAGGAACGCAGACGTGAATGTAATGAGGCTTGTGGTGCTTTGGGCAAGTTTGACGGTGACTGTGAGCGAGATGAATCACCATGCGACGAAGCGCTACTCGAGACCACCGAAGAAGAGGATAAGGGAGAGGAGTTGCTGCTTCCTTCAGCATCAGGTGTGAGTTTGCGGCGCGTATTGCGGGGGAGTCGAGGAGGGGAAGTGCTGGTGGTGCTGGCTATTGCGCCATGATTGCGCTTCGATGCTGAGGTGGGCATGATGTGTATGGTTGTATGGAGACGAGTGAGTCTAGTTGCCGCGGAGGTATTGTAGTAACGTTCAACGTCGAGGTATCAAAGTATTAATTTGTAGAATTCCTGACGCGGTGCACGCTGACATCATTGGTTGTCGCGGTCCTGCAACTGTCTTTTGTGGATTGAACGAATCGACTTCAACGTCTCGCGAGCCTGCGCTCTCTCTTCGGCAAGGTCGCGCCGCAGAACGGAAGAGCATGGTATGATATGACACTTCCTCAGTTTGTCTTCCGGGCTCTCACTTATCACATTACAGCCTCCCAAACGTGCGACCCGCGCAGCCTCAGCCGCAAAGCCTACCACAAAGGTCGCATCCACCCGCGCCTCTCGATCAAACGCAAAACAAGAACCAACACAACATCAAACTTCATACGCTCCTCAGAACGATGCCGAAATACTATCAGCGTTTCGCTTGTTCGCAGTTTCGCGCGACCAACTAAGTGAGGCGGAGGATGAAGAAGAAGACGACGATGATGAGAGTGGTGAGGGCGTAATCAAGGTGCCAGATATAAGACGATGCTTGACGTATGTCTCTCTGCTGCGTTCGATACGTAATGGTTACTAGTACTCACTTTCTACAGCGCACTCAACCTTCCCAAGCCACCGCGCGACTTCTTCGAGCCCGACCAAACCTATCTCTCCTGGCGGAACTTCCTCGCCCTCGCCAGTACCCTGCGTGACAATCAGTCCCTACCGCGCAGCTCTTCGCCGCTCTCCTCCGCTCCCGACAATAGCAACGACTCTCTTGATGAAGCGTCCGAGTCAGACGTTGTACCGGTCAAGCGCACCAAGAAGAAGTCATCAGCAACCACCGCCGCGACATCATCAAAGGCAAAGGGAATAGGAAAAGGCAAAGCGGCTGGTAAGCGCCGTGCCGGAGCTCTCGATGACGAAGACGATGAGGGTGAGCAGCGTAGTACAGAGGAAGAAATCGCGCATGCCTTTGCGCTGTTCACGCACAATCGGTATGGTAATGGAGATGATGCCCACGCGCAGCATAAAATCACATTGGCGGATTTGAAGCGAGTTGCGAGGGAGCTGAGAGAGGATGTGGATGAAAAGGTTCTGAGGACGATGATTGAGGAGGCGAATGGCGGAAGTGAACGAGGGTCCGTCGAGAAGGGTGTTGGAAAGGCCGAGTTCGAGGCGGTAATGCGAAGGGCTGGCGTTTTTGGCTGATACCATTTCCTTGAACATGCGAGCGGCGACAGGATAGGCTTCGATATGGATTTAGCGATGGTGTAGGGAGTTTTATTGTTGTCTTTTCGCTATATTCCCAAGCTGGCGTAGAGTTTGTTATGCTGCAGTGCGTGGAATCACTGGGTTTCAATGGTTGGAAGATTCATTTTCTTCATTAAAGTCATATCGTTCGTTCTTCGCATCAAGCCACGACTACCCCCATCGACCATGGCCTTCATATCATTCACTTTCCGACATCCACAGCGGCCTAACGTTGGGCATCCCTCGTTTTCGAAGCATCGGCACCAGCGTTTACTACTGCCAGCCTTCGCTCCATCGCTTGGTCGCTCAATCGGACATCCTCAAGTATCTTGCGGACCTTGTTTACCTGAATCTCCATCTGCCGCGCTACAGCATCCATGTCCGCACTTATGCCGGCCTCTACTTCAGGCTCGGTGACTTGCTCGCCCGACGCTCCGACCTTGCCGAAGCCGTCGTGCTCCGCATGCTTTTTGTAACGATAAGTTCCTTCTTCTGGCGTGACGTGTTCATCAAGATCCTCAAGTACGGTATTCAAGACCCTTTGAATGCCCTCTTTATGCTCCGCGTCTCTCGTCCATATTGTGATGGAAGTGTTTCTCTCTCTCGGGCTGAAAGTGATGCCACAGATATCATCCTTGAAGCCGCGGCCTTTGATCCCTCCTTCATCCTCAACCCGATTCTCTACGGCAGCTTGTAACTGTTCGCCAATCGCAAGCAGGCAAACCTCCTTCCAAAGCGCCTCAGCCTGGGCTTTGGGCACACGAAATATCCAACATCCGCCTCGCGCGTTGCGCGGGTCTTCCCACAGGGGCTGTATCGAGTGGTGGAAAAGGTGAGCGGAGGAGCGCGTTGGCAGGGTGCCGAAAGAGAAGTTGTTAAACAACGACCAGAAGGCGCGCACATCGGTTACTGCTAGGAGGTGAGTGAGTATAGGGGTGTACGACGCGTTTGTGGCCGTCGGGGCCGTGCTGGAGGGGGCTTTCTCGTGCCAAAAGTCCCACGCATGAACCAACGCTGGTGGACGGAGTTTTGAAAGAAGATTATTACGCATTTCTTTGCCGCGCGCGGGAGGAGACGTAGGAGAGTGGGCGGTCTCCGAGATTGAGGGGAGTTCTTTGGTGGAAGACATGATGGTTACATCAACTGCTTTGTGCAGACGTTGCGCTTGGCGAAAGTCCTCAAATGGTATTGGAGGTGGCTGGTATTGCTGACAACATCAAGGCCGGAAGCGTCCAGGACAGGGCTTTGTTCCCTCGGATGACGTCTTCTTTACAGATACACGCTCGTGACGGTTGGCACAGTCAGTTCAAGCTTCGAGAGAGCATGCCGATCAGGATGTCAAGAGTGTAATTGTTGTTATTGGGTTTGTTGTTGTTGTTATTGTAACGAGAAAGTCCAGCCTTCGTACCGCGCGTCTACTAAGCGCCGCCCATGCACTCTTGAAACTCGATTTTCAATTATTAATAAACCCAACTTGACCAACAACCTTTCTTAGCAAATCGACATGGTCTTCACGAGTTGCGTCTCTCATCCCATGTCAAGATGCTCTTCGCAATTTACGAATCGATCTATACAGCGCTTATGCACTAGCTCAGCCTGATCAATGGTGCGGAAGCGTCGACATGGAGCAAGAAGCAAGTCGACAAGCGTTCCTACTTGAACAGTCTGCGATTTTGTGTCTCCATCCTCGGCTATCGCTGGATCTTGGTCTGTCTTGGTCTCTGCTGGATCAAAGGCAGTCTGTTGGCACTCCGCCAAAGACTCCGCTTCTAAAATATGCTAGAGCTCACCATCGTCAAAATCCAGGATGAGTGTAGTGTGGACAATGAAGCAAGATGGAAGTAAAGCCTTTTCCTCTGTCGAGGTGCGAGGTGCCATGGAACCCATCACTCGAGCGTTCCTCCTCCCCAAGAGGCTCGGCTGAGTTTCTGGCTAGATGTGCTGCCTGAACACAAGCGGTTTGGGAAATGGATTTCAACTCACCGTTCAGTGTGCCTAAGAACGGTCTAGCATATCACTGTACGTATCAGGGCATAAGCCACCAATGCCACACCGGCAATCCAGCGTTCATAGCAGTCATGAGGGACAAGCCGACAAAAGGTGCTTGCTCTCTCTTCACTTCACTCTCTATATGAGCAACTGCGTGTGATAGTCGTGGTGAAATACCTAGTGCTGTATTACTGTTTAACCCCACCCCGCCAACGTCATTTACCATATAAGTTATCTGCATTGCCCCGCCGAGGCAAGAGCCGCAAGACCTGAGGGTCGCCAGCACCACCTTGTCTTCATCACTCCATCCTACAACCTTTGCTAACAAGCCAGCATGAGTGCCGATGAAGCTCAAGCTCCGGGTGGTACGGTTTCCACGGAGAGTAGGCTGCTGGAAACAGGCGCTGGCATGATACAGGTCGCCGTCTAGCCTCTCACCGTATGACAATCTCGTCGGCTGATCTCTCAAGGGCAGGACTTTGCACCGGTCAAGCAAATATGTGCCCATCTGAATGCCTTCCACGTTTACGCCGACGATCCGAAGCGTTTCGTCGAAACGAACCACTATTGCACGCATCTTACTGACGGTAAGACCACCAGCATATCCGCATCTCTGCGCCCTTTCGGTTGACCTCTTTTCGAAGATGTGCGTCAATGTCTTCTCTACGACTCTCCAAAGCCCAATGCCCGCCTGATCGGCATCGAATACATGATTACTCCGAAGATCTTTGAAACGCTCGACGCGCAGGAGCGCAAGCTTTGGCACACACACGTTTACGAGGTCAAGTCCGGCATGCTCATCATGCCTGGTCCAACCATGCCCGGCCTTCGCCAAGTCTGGGAAACGGCCGAAACCGAAGAGATGGAGCAGGTGGTGCATCTGTACGGCAAGATATATCACTTGTGGCAGACTGACAGGGGGGACACACTCCCACTGGGCGAGCCGAAATTGATGACAAGCTTCACGGCAGATGGCCAGTTCCCGAACAAAGACCAAGTAATTGGTGAGAGAGATGCGAGGTTTGGGACGGACTTCAAGCACAAGGCGGATCTCAGGAAGCATATTGAGGAACCAAAGCTACACCCTGATGCAGATGCGACGTGGAAGACCGGCAAAGGAAAGGAGCTGTAAATGTTATTAGTCCTTCGTACAGGATAACTTCTGACGATGCAATTAATGGATATCGATAAGCACAAGGCATATTACCAGTGATGGATAGCAGAGTCCAATTTGAGTTTGGAATTGTCCATCATCCTCCGCTTACGGCTCAAGGACACGGATTCCTCTACATATAAAAGTACGAATCCGTCAGCTCGTTTCGCCAGCGCTGCTCTAGGCTTCGGATGATCCCTTAACGCCTTCGTAAATTCGTAATGGCGTGTCTTGTGCTCAGGCGATGGCAGGACCATTAGAAATTCCTGTGAACAGCCTTTCCTTGAGGTCGTTTGCAAGCAAACCCGCCTCTTCTTCTGCTGCAATCTTATCTCCAGCTTTGACAAGATTGTCCATGACTTCGTTCTTCCCGCCCTCCCCCTTTGCACTGCCTCCTTGTAACAACGCCCCATGTGGACCTTGACCTCCTTTAGCTTTGGCGTGAACTCCGGCGTTTGCTTGCTTGATCTTGAGCGCCAACTCGGCCATTTGCTTTGTACCGTAATCACGGTTTGTGAACAGCGGGCTTGACGACAATGTCCTGACCCAATACTTGTTCCAAAGCGCCTCAAGAAGCTTGGTATCGAGTGACGACTTGAAGTGTGATACCTCGAGCGAATAATAGCGAGCGGCATGCGCACCAAAGTCTTCGATCTTTGCCAGCGGTATTGAGGAATCCCCAAAGCTAGATTCTGGTTGCGACGGAGGCACGTAGCTCTCCGGAAAGGTCCTAAACCCGCCTATCTCGACCTTGCCGGCGCTGATTGTCTGGTCGGGATCGATTACCACCGCGCAGAACGGGTCGT
>Ga0160429_1001669_pt1 | contig 12103 bp, 12 predicted proteins | sample SolpanmetagenomR_FD_108199 | JGI IMG/M metagenome (GOLD analysis project Ga0160429, IMG submission 108199) | Solar panel surface microbial communities from Lawrence Berkeley National Laboratory, California, USA - R | ecosystem: Engineered > Built environment > Solar panel > Unclassified ... | reverse complement strand
CGTACCGAGTCGCATAACTACGGCTTGGCCCAAGCCGCCCTGACACTTCTTTGGACCTTCGTCTTCCAGTTTTCGATTGGCCAACTCGGATGGGCTCTCCCTGCTGAAGTTGGCTCAACACGATTGCGACAGAAGACGATCTGTCTGGCGCGCAACTCCTACTACATCGTCTCTGTCGTGTCCGGTGTTCTTGAACCATATATGGTGAACCCAACTCAGTGGAACCTCAAGGGCTACACGGGCTTCGTGTGGGCGGGGACTGCATTTCTTATGACCTGTTGGGCCTTCTTCCGTTTACCGGAGACCAAGGGCCGTCCATATGATGAGCTTGACATCCTTTTCGCTAAAGGTGTCTCGGCGAGGAAGTTCAAGACGTACCAGATCGATGCTTTCGACCAGCAACAGAATGCCCAACTCGCAGAATGCCACATGTCGATTGCTAATAAGAGCTCACTCAGACGTGGATCCTTCTTGCATTCATCCGCACGGATGGACGAGAGATTGTGATCACTAACGTTCAATGACGGATGGTCGGATAGTGTAATGGAATGAAGCGATACTTTCTTACTGCTCGTGAACATTTGGTGATTGCGCGCATGGGTTTAATGTCCCTCTCCCAGTACGAATCAGCGCGTTATTATCATCCTCGTAGTAGTCTTTAATATCAAACTCTCCATGAGTCACATCATCAACCAGCTCGCAGAAGGCGTCTCTTCAATGTCACGATCATCCATGGGTTTCGCAAACTCGTGGAGGAACTTCAACAACCATTTGTCCATCTTGAACGACGATTCCCGCAACGTGTGACACGCCTTGTGAAATGCGCGGAGACGTGTAAAGACTATGTCCAATGTTGGCCAATACCGGCGGAGCCGAGTTAAGATCTCAAAGTTCCTCTCGAGGCGTATACGTGACAGCATGATCTGCTCTTCCGACTCATCAAACAGCAGCGTATGGATCTGCACCGTGGAGGCTACAACCAGAACGTGCCCAAGCATTGTCCATGTCGCGTTCAGCCCAGGGATTTCTTCGGCCCTGTAAAGCATATCGCACAGATGCGCAGCGTAAGCTTTACACCTGGCGGCGTAAAGTTGTACATTAGGCAATGGCGTCTCCCATTGATCGCAATTCGCATGTAGGTACTGATAGTACAGCAGTTGTCCGTAATGATAGTACCCGAGATAGACCGCCAGAAACAAACCACCATGACCCTTTGATGCATATCGAGCCAGGTTCTCAGCAGTGTCCTGCATGTATGTTGGGAGCGTGCTATGCCAGTCGTCCAGCTTCCAGGATGCTTCCAGGACCATCGCTTGCACTGACTCCGGGTTCTCATCATTGACGGCTCGTTCGTTGATCTGCTGCACTTCCAGTAAGATGCGGTTGAGTTTAATCATCTGTGTGAGTAACGAGGACGAGGCACCGTGGATTAGCAAGGGCTGGATGACGCCATGTTGACTCGGACGGAGGCTGAGGAAAAGGTCTTCGTCCATGGGTAGAAGGGCTTCCGTGTTATGAGCACGCCCTTGGAAGGCTGATGGAACATTGACGCCAGCGGAGGCCCATACGTCGATCATGCGCAAACTCCACCACACTGGTCGATGTCAGTGTGAGAACCAATAGTTTTCAGAGGATGTTGTCAAGTCACCTCGCAGATTTACTTCTCGTTCCAACTCATGTTCCACTGGACGATTGGGTAGGTGCAGGAGTAGTGCAAGGCGACAGGCTGCAGAATAATACACCGACTCAGCCTCAGCCTCCCCTTGAGTGATACTATAAGCGCCAAGCAGAACGCAAGCTTGAACTGTGCAGAGAGATATGTCACGGAGATCGATGAGACTTCCGGCGCGCACGGCAAACGGCTCTCCGCGCTGTTTTGGGTCAATGCGGGCGAAGTGATCATCGTTCGAAAATCTATAACATCAGTGACTGGGTATGACGTATGAAGCGCAATTCGAGATAGTTGCGTCCGCAGGCATCATTACCTCGCAGATAACGCAATGATTGCCACAAGTAAGACTTCAGGCAAGCGGTGTTGAGCTACGTCCTCCATAATAGTCGGCCGGTGAAACAGAGAGTGGAACTTATCGTGGATATGATCCATGTAAAGAGCCACAAGAGCAGAGCATTGAACGTCTGATAGGGCCAAATCACCTATCATTGGGCTGACTACCAGCCCAGATATGTGTGTATCACTCGCTGGACGACGGACTGCACCATTTTCTTCTTTGACGGAACACTTTTTCTTACGGAGCAGACAGTACGAGCACGCACTGCCAGGGGAAGGAACATCACACCTTCGTCGTCGGGTCCTGCCACCACGCACGTATCAAGACCAGAATCAAGAAAGCTGGCGGAATTCTTACCGGCATGCTTGACAAGCTGTGGGAGGCCTCATAGCTTGCAAACACTACTCCAACCTCATGTTTGGTTCCAACTAATGCGATTGTCTCATAAGATGTTGTAAGAGAGAAAGAAAAAGGATGTCGCAAAGTGCAGAGAATCCTCGAAACGTCGTAAGAACGTTTGCCAGCACGTGATCCTGGTGTGGATGTTACACTGAATATCCAATTATTGCGTTCGTATCTGTGCGTTTTACAGCAAGAGAGTTCGGTGACCGTAATTATGTTCAAATTTTGCTTCAAATTTTAGTAAATAACGTGGAAGATCACATGACTAAAAATGAAGAACCGCATGTCGCCTCCTCAGTCATTTCAAGACATGCAACACTGGTATGTTATCCAGCTCTTGCATACCAGCATATAAACAATCTCAATTCCATTATCATATGGCAGCACAGATACTAATGCGAAACTAACGGCCCCTTGTGTCAATCATGTGCTCTCCAGTGCCAGCCCTGATAATAGCGTCAGGATCCAACTCTTGCACGGCCTCGCCAATCTCTGTGTCCAGAGGAACCATCCGTTGGCCGAGTCTGACGTTTCACGCAGCTTCCAAGGCTTTCTTGTTCTCAATGACTCTCTCATGCCTGACGCTACAGAACCTCGCATAGTCGTAGATGCAGGAGTACACACTCAATGTGTTGACCCAGAGGAGAACGAACTTCATTTCCATTCGATGTCGTCCTCCAAAATTGGGATCTTTGTGTTACTAGATTGAGTGGAGTCATGTAGCACGCTAGCGAGCATACAGACTTGGACCGGTACCGCTCAGTGATAGGATTCGGTTCCGAAACGACCGACATCAATCTTTGGAATTGAGAAGGACGTCGGACCATAGGGACAGAGGCTCTACGTATTAGATCTAGATTATTGGCCCTCGCATTGGAAGAGAAGGGATCTCGGAAGAATTCCCGGCCGTGAATTGTGACCTTATCTTCGCACGTGGCGGCTGTGTGACATTCGCAGAATCCGAGGGAGAAAGACCAGATGTCTCACCCTGTTGTGCAGCTGCGAAAGATCGATCAAAGGGGTTGAAAGAAGACATTCTATATCCAAACTTAAGCGACTCTCGTCTTGGTGCATCTTGAGGCGGTGTAATCGCTGAAGACCGACGTCTTGATCAACCAATTCGTCCACTAAGTGTTGCTGTGGAGCTCCTTCGGATCCTTTCGGTCTTAGAGGTACTTGTGGCTAGCGGAGCGGGGGTTGAACCATTGTTCGTTTCAGTAGCGACTTCACGTTATCCTCATTCATCAGTGGAAGCAACGAGGACTTCATGCTAAAACCCGATGGGAATGGAGAACAGGCGACATATACAGTAAGCACCAAGCCGATCAAAAAGACATTGCGCTTGTGATACGTTTCGAGAAGAAAGAATTAAGTGATTTTGGCTATGCGCTACTCAGCGTTCGTAGCGTGTACCAGCTCAGAGCCTTCCGTCACAGGCGCTGCGGTCTTTGCGTCCTGACTTAAAGCCGCAGCAGCCTTCTCCATTGACTTCAAATGAGCCATTGACGTATTCTAGAATGTGGGTGTTCATGGCTACTAATGAATGAAGCACAGAACGCAAGAATGAATGTGTGAATGAGGAGAGATGAGAGCGCAGAGCTCCTCTATTTAACGTGATTCCTCCACTCCATCTCCATGGGGCCTGGGGATAAGATGTGGAGCGCCATAGAGCAAAGTTCTGCTTCTTTTTTTCGGTTCTCGAAGCATACCATTATGGCAGAGCCGCGGATGTGTTCAACCACGGTGAATTTGTCGTAAAGCGAAGAAACAGCGTGACGGTGTTGGTGGACAGATTTCGGAAGTAGATAACCCATCAATGCCTTCCATTCAAACCCTGTGGCTGCGCTTGTCATGATCTGACCGCCGGTATATTTTTACCTATTCTGTTTGAATGCCGGCGTTGTATCGACAGTTGCACAAGCACATCACCCGAAAGAGGGGATCAGGTCATGTAGAACATATCGGGAGCTCGAGCGACGTGGGATCATCTGTCGCTCCTCTTCCTTGGTAGCTCGCATTACCACCATGACTTCAGCAGCGCTATTAGGCGCCAGTCTGGATGGATAACTTACAGACCTCCCTTTCTAGTGATTGACTCAAACAGAAGCGCAAACACCATCGTCGGTAATCCGCAGGTAGGTATGTTCGAACTTGCACGGTCTGTTTCCTTCGGTAGACAATCCTCGAAGTCTAAAAGGCCCGGAGCGGCCCTTCGTAAGGCTGTCATTTCATGGAGTTTGTTACAAGGATGCCCAAATCTGCAACGAGTGACGTCGCGCATGGCATTGTTGTTGTTTCCCCTCTTCTTGTTGCCTTCCAACTTCTCGTCTTCTCTACCTCGTCTTTATCCTTTGACTTCTCTCATCCGTTCTCCAATTGTCTCGCTTGACCTTACAGCAAACCACCACTCATCATGGCTTCACGCTCGGCATCCAACTTTCTCCGGAGCTCTATCACTGCCGCCGCTCGCCCTGCCCTGTTCTCCGCTCGCCTCTTATCCACCACCCCAGCCTTCTTCGACCGTATCTCCAAGACCATTGCAGATGATCATGCCAAGATCCTCGAAGCTCACCAGCACATCATCAATGCAAAGGACGCTGATGAGAAAACTCGCTGGCAAAACCAGTTCGTTTGGCAGTTAGCTCGACACAGCATCTCAGAAGAGTTGACCGTGTAAGCAAAAGCAGTAGCAACCAATGTTTCAAAGCTAATAGCTGAAGGTATCCCGCCTTTGAAAAGTGGCTGGCCGATGAGGGAAAGGAGATGGCAGACAGTGATCGTCGTGAGCATCAAGAGGTATACAAACCCCATCTTTCAGGCATCAATCTCGACTAACACTCGTCTCTACCAGCTTAAAGACAAGCTCTTCATCTTCCAAGCGATGAACTGCGAAAAGGACGATAACTTCGATGAACAGCTCAAATCGATCAAGGAGTCTCTAGACCACCATATCAAAGACGAAGAACAGGAAGACATGCCCAAGCTAGACAAGGTACTTTCGGAGCAAGATAGTGAAGCACTCAGTGTCAGCTTCGACCGCCACAAGGCAATTGCGCCAAGCCGGTCTCATCCTAATGCACCAGATAAGCCGCCAATGGAGACTGTCGCAGGACTGTTTGCAGCTCCCCTGGACCACATTGGTGACTTGTTTCGCAAGTTTCCTGACAATAAGATCTCTCCCAATCCATCCAAGAAGTGAAGATAACCTCATATGCTGAGACGCGAAGTATGATATTCAGGCAAGGTTACAAAGAATAACGACTCAATGTACGAGCTGTATGCTTTAGCACGAGCTTTGTACAATTCGGAAAGCGAAGACGATTGCTTCTGTCTCTACAAACAATGAATAATACAATGAGTAATGCCATCTCCCAACGTCATCCTAACTACCTGCAGCTATTCATCGAAGTAGACGCACCATGTGTTCTTTTTGTTTCATGTTCATATCTTCCCGCACCGCGTGACCGCTGTGAGCCGCACCAGCAGCAATCAATTCTCTTGTCTTTTGCACTACGATCTCGTCAATCTTTATAGAATCGACCTTCGTTGACCACCAACTTTGGTGTCTTCTCTCGCCCTGCAGTGCTCGGTCTGAACGGCTGCAGCTGTTCTATATTCCATTATAGCATCCTGTATTACTGACAAGCTCCTGCTATAAACTCGACTTTCGGGGTCAATCTGGACTCCTCGGACAACAACCTAACCGCCATAGCAGACCAGAAGGAGCAGCTCGAGAGGGTCTTGGAGCCCACAATTGCATTCACTAAGCCTGCAAACAAAATCGAAATACGTTTACATCTATCTACCATTTAGTGATCTGGGTTACTCGTGCTCTTGCGTGCCATAATTCTTATTATTTTACATCTGTATCACACCCCTATTCCCGACATCTGCGGGCTTGTCTCGGTCTCATGTGCGACGTTGCCAGAAAAGCTGGAAAACTTACGAGGCGCGGCTTTCAGTAGGACATTGCAGGGAGAAGAGCTTTCAGATCGTGGATAACCATGGTGACGGCGTTGGTAACAACAGCAGAGCCATATTGAGGTTTGCTTCAGGAATCTGAGACCTTCGGGACGGCTAAGGAGAGGTGTGCCCACCCGTGAATGTGAGTACAATGGTGAAACGAAGGCCTCAGATTAATGATAGAAGGAGGGAAGCATATAATATGTTTATTCTTTGCACGCCTACGTGGAAAAACAAACGAACGTGTCACGTGCGGTCCAGGCTCAGCCTGGCACTAACAATGACGTCGGTGTTGATTTTCAATCACAATTCTTGACATGACACGAAAGTATAACCATCCCGCAGCATCAGTTACTCTCCTCTACAATGAAGTCCTTCCACCCTGCGGCACTACTCTTGGTAGCCCTCCCTTACGCGGCCGCTTCCAAAGGCACCACCGACCAAGCTGTGCTTTCAACAGACGACCTCGCACATCTTCTCCCGCTCGAGGACATTCCAAGCATTGGCTTTGGGACTTGGAACATTGCTCCTAAGGATGCCAAGAAGGCTGTAACTGCAGCTTTCGGGGCGGGATATCGCCATATCGATTGTGCTGCCACGTATGGTAATGAGAAAGAGGTTGGCAACGGTATCGCGGCGGGTGCGAAGAAATCTGGTGTACAAAGACACTCGTACTGGGTTACCAGTAAGCTGTGGAATGATGCGTATGTCTCTTTTTGATGCGATAAACACACGCGAAACAAAGACTAAATGAGAGTCAAACCAGACACGATCCTGAGCAGGTACCAAAAGCTCTCAACCAGACTCTGCACGACCTGGGCTTGGAATACCTTGACCTCTACCTAATGCACTGGCCGGTCTCTTTCAGCGGGGATACAAAATCAATCGAGTACCAGGATACATGGGAGGCGATGGCGAAGCTGCCGAAAGAGCTAGTCCGCAATATCGGTATATCTAACTTTGCGCCCGCTCAGCTTACCTCGCTTATTGCGGCGCACCCCCTGTCCAAGCCATACCTCCATCAGTTCGAAGCGCATCCATACCTGCCGCAAGAATCATTCCTTGCGACGCACAAAACTCTTGGCATTAAAGTGACAGCTTACTCACCGTTGGGAAACACGAACCCGATTTACAAGGTCGCCAAAGCGGACACCGACGCCGACATCAACACTCCCATTGTCGAACATGAAGCTATCAAGATTATCGCGCAAACACACAACTGCACTGCGGCGCAAGTCGTTCTAGCCTGGGGACTCAAACGCGGAGTTAGCGTCATCCCCAAGAGCACGAACAAAGCACATATGGAAGAAAATCTTGCCACCGATTCCGAAAAGTGCATTACCAGCGAGGAAGTCCAGCAGCTTGCAGCAACATTCCCAACAAAGCGCTTCAACAACCCCAGCACGTCATGGGGTGTCAGCTTGTTTGAAGGGCTCGATGGTGTGACTGTGGCACAGCAGATTATGAAACATGGAGATGAAACTCTTATAGAGCAGGCCGAGGAGTTGGCTGTCGAGGCAGCCAAGTGGGGCATGATGGAGATGTGGTATGGCGTTAAGGGAGCGTGCGGATTTGCTATTGATATGATTGGTGACGATGGATTTTGAGGCATGGTTATTATACGAGCCATCTCTTGGAAATCTACAATGCGATATACGGGAAGTGGGAATATCTTCTCCTTGATATCTAGGCCGGGTATTGGACCGAGGCGCTTGAAGAAAGGCTGGGATTTACGAAGCACTTGGAAGTTTACGCATTTTGCAGCATGTACGTCCGTTTGAATGAGTTTTTTTTCATGCCAGGATAATCACGACATTCTCTTGACACGAAGTGAGAATAATATAGTAATGACCTTAGTTGTAATAGCATATTATTTCAACATATACGATCCCGTCTCGACTTGAAAGAAAGAAGCAGCACTTGCTGATCACCACAGCATCAATATGTTTCCGTCCCTTTTCCTCCGCTGCCTTCAGCAGTCTTCTCCGCTTAATCAAGGCAGCAAAATTGAAATGTTCAACACCCTCTGCACGCTACTGCAGCCTAGCCGGTGTTTAATAGTCTGATACATCCACAGTTGATTTTGTGTTTGAGTAGAGATCTCCTTATCTACTGGGTGTCCGCGAACTAAGGCATTGAGCTTACTTGCAAGCCTTCCCTTGACAAATTGGAAATATCCTCTCCGGTTAAATCATGAAGTCTCAACTATGGGGAGTCGTTGAATGCATCTTGAAAGTGATCATACCTCCGACTTGCAACACAAAATTTCACGTCATCGAATCGTTTCTACCTCTTGAGGAGAATGTAGTTATGGATTGTATGGTGAAATGGAGAGCTTCCATTAGATGAAATATATTCCAGGCATGATCCTCAGCCAGGCTGAGGGTTCGAAAGTACATGCGCGTATGACCTCCATAACTCTTGTCCACTTGAAACCTTTCATTCGTTGGGGCAGCAACACGGGAGCACAGTGTAAAATCTGATAAATCAATGATCGCAGTAAGCTGAGCACACTTGTTTGTAAAAAGTTTATTCCTGGTTTCCGAAAGAAGGAGGCTGGTATAGAGAGTTTTTTTGCCCGCCCGCTCTCGTATGAAGTTGCGAGTTTCGTCCTGATCATTCAAATATTTCATGAGCGTCGATTTGGCATGAACAAGATTTCCCTGAGGTCCAAAATACCCCAGCAGGGGCTGGTCTGAAGTCGTCCGATGGTTGCAACACCCCATTCAAATGTCCTTATATGAGCATCCTTGATCGTAACCTGCCGATCATGGATAGCCGGAAACTATAGAGGTGCAAGAAATCGACGATTGCGCTCCTCCTCCTCCTCCTCATCCTCCTCCTCCTCCAGACTTTGGCTTTGCTCTTTGTTATTGGAGTCGATTGTTCCAAAGTTATTACCACTTGAAGTCCTGCATGATTATCACCTAGGAATTTGCACGGCATTATAGAACTGTCTGTCATGATCATCTACCGCTATGCACTTAGACATGTACTATTGATTGACCGCTAGAATGATCGGTCTGATTTAGTCGACCTTCTAGCGCTCCGACGGCTCCGAACCAGCTGCCGGCTTAGGTCGGGTACTGCTGGTTGATATCGAAGATTGTACATTTATTAAGTCTCCTCCACAAGACAGCACTCACCCCAACGAGATCGGCCGGCTGAGGGCTTTGTGCAGAGCAAGTGATCTTCAAGTGATACCTACTTGCGTCTCCCGTAACATTTTATCTGGTGGCTTACGCAACCTTAACCACAAGCTTGCCAGCCACTCTTCCAGTTTTCAACCGCTCATACGCCCTCGGGGCTTCCTCCATGTCGTAGATCTGCTCGATCACAGGCTTCACTTGACCGTCTTTTACAAGCTGGGCAATCTTCGCAAAGTGATTTGCCTTGGCTTGCGCTCCGACGAATTCGAATTTCCTCTGACCACCACCTAACCAAGACGGCGTCAAAAGGACCTTGAAAATTTCCAGAATCGATGCCAACTCCGGTGCTGCTGCGATGGTAACATACGGCGCATTCTCTTTCAAGTAGCGATGAGCCCGCCAGTACAAATCACCTCCGATGTCTACGAAGTTCACCGCCAGATCAAAAGCGCCGATCCCCTTCGTAATCTTGGCGAGCTCGTCCACGACGTTTTCCTTTGTGTAGTCGATAACATGATCGGCACCCAACCGCTTGCACAGCTCCATGTTGCGCGACGAGCACGTCGTAACCACATGACAACCATGCGCTTTAGCCAACTGAATCCCGAAACTGCCAACACCCCCGCTGCCGCCGTTGATAAACACATTCGCGGTGCGTTTCTGCGGCAGACGCGGTATGATGCACTGCCACGCCGTGATACCCGCAATGCCTAGCGTAGCCGCATCTTCGTGCCTCACACCTTCCGGAACAGCCACGCAGCCGTCACGCTTCGCGACCGCATACTCAGCCAATGCGCCGGGACTGAACGATTCGAGCATACCAAACACCCACTGACCCGGCTCCAAGTCCGCACGATTGGTAGCGATGACTGTGCCGCAGTAGTCATGTGCAGGGGTAACGGGTTTGCGAAAGGCGAGCATGCGGGCCGCGAGGGGAGCTTCGGGGATCTTGAAGTCGACGGGGTTGACGGAGGCATAGTGGATTTGGACGAGTGTTTCGTCTGGTTTCAGTGTGGCGGCGGCGGTGGCAGGCAGCGGAGCCGACGGGTTGAGCTTGATTGCGGATGACAGCGTCGTAGGGACACGCGTATATTGCCAAGCGCGCATGCTCAAGGGGAGGGTGGAAGTGGTAGAAGTCATGTGCGCGACAGTTCCGTAACTAAGTGTGCGGGGGGGTGGGTCGTGAACCTTTGTGAAAGTTTTCTTTTTTCTTTTGTGAAACTAAAGTAACGTATTCGATTGATCGGGGGGGGATGAATTTTCAACAACAAGGAGGGGGCAGCGATATTAAGTTAATATACCGGAGGTTGCACTCAATAAACTATCCGTGGCTTATCCCGACGGGGGATCTTTACAACCGGTCAGACGACGTTTCGCACCATGAGTTTCTCCACACCATGAAGACGTCGCGATGACGATTTCTTTTCTATGGGGGTCCTGCTTAGAGAGACATCCCGCGTGCAGAAATGAGCGGAGGCTCTCTACATCATGAATATCGTGACCGCCAACTTTGCGCATGTGATCGTATTCCACACCCTTGTTGTGAAGTTGCACAAACATTCTCCACTGGCCAGTGACAAGTTTTCCCAACGTCTTGCTCACGTGCTCATGCCAGTACTTTTATTTGAAGACGCCCACATGTTGTCAAAGCATCGAAGACACGTCTATGTCATATATAGAAGTGCAAGAACTGTCTGACAGGTTGGTGGCCAAAAACTTATGATACAACAAGGAAAAATGCAGCGACGAGTAACACCATTGAATAATATATTTGTGTCATACGCTTGAGATGAGGTGTATCAAGTATCCAAAGGTTGAAACAGTAGACAGTCTACGCAACAAAGTCGTACGAGAAGGCGAGTAAACATGTACCATGCTATGGGTTGCAGAGGTCAATGAAGGGCGGTTCGGTGACCCATAGTCTTATGTATGATAGACAAATCACACTGGTCTCCCGGGGCGAAAGAATCCCATTCCTGATCGAGCTGAAAAGGGGGATTTTCATACTACTGTTTGGAGGTCCAAGGAGGGGAAGCTTATGCAAATCACGAGATGTCACAAGCAAGCAGAATGTAGCACAGTTCGAATCAAGTCCTTCCTACATGGATGCCGATGAAAAGTGTAAAGGAGCGACAGATGGATCATGGTTTGAAGTTTTCGAGGAGGTAGAATCTTTGATGGTGGTTTCTATTGTTGGAGAGTCGTGGCTACCGCCTCGATCATTTGTTATTATTATTATTATTATTGTTTACACGTACTAGTACTTACGTCGATCCTCCGCTGCATCTTAAAACAATGCTCCGAACTGCAAGGTAAATCATGCAGTTATTGTTCCGATCATAACCAAGCAAAGTTTCCGGCAATTTGGCACTCCCCCCCCCCCAGGCTTTCCCTGCATGTTCTTGCTTGCAGTCTGGAAAGAGCAAGGCAAGCGCAAGGTTGCAAACACTGCAAACTATAACTTGTATAACAAATACGAAGGTAATGTATTTGCATCAAATCGACCGTGGTAGATAGACAGACACGCCATCGTTCCTTTTTCCACATAAAACGCGCGCCCACAGCCAAGCAGTAAGTCCG
>Ga0160429_1001668_pt1 | contig 12103 bp, 8 predicted proteins | sample SolpanmetagenomR_FD_108199 | JGI IMG/M metagenome (GOLD analysis project Ga0160429, IMG submission 108199) | Solar panel surface microbial communities from Lawrence Berkeley National Laboratory, California, USA - R | ecosystem: Engineered > Built environment > Solar panel > Unclassified ... | reverse complement strand
GCCCTGGAGGTCCTCCGGGAACTCCGCCCGATGCTGATCGAGTGCGACCGGGCGATCCTGGCCAAGAACACCGCCCAGGCGACCAATTTCGACTATCTCGAATCGTCCGACCTCGTGAAGGCGCTGCGCAGGCAGCCGAACTTCCGCGTCGTCGAGATCGAGCGGATCGGCGAACGCCTCATCGAGGCCCTGCGCGTCCAGCACATGACCTGGCAGACCCTGGCGAACGGCGCACCGATGCGGCTGCGGGTTGAGGGCCGGCGCCTTCGGCGCAACTTCCACACGGCCTGGCGGGACGCCCTCCGGCCGTGACCAACCTCGAGCGGTTCTACAGGTCGGTCCATGGCCGCGACCTCCAGCCGTGGGAGCGCCAGCTCGCCGTGCGGATCGCGGCCGCCCTGAACACGACGACGGACGACGACTTCGTCCTCCACCTGCTCCTCGTGTACATGTCCACCAACGCCATCACCAACATGTACAACGAGCTGGTGGCCGCCCGGAACACGCTCGCCGAGGACAGCCGGGATCTGGTGCAGGCGCTCGCGGGCGACCTGCGCCGGAACCGGCTGATGACGTACGTGCTGCTCGGGGTGGCGGGTCTCAGCCTCCTCGGGAGCATCTGGACCCTCGCCACGGTCCAGAGCCTCCCGCGCGACACCGCCGCCTCCGTGCAGCGCGGCCCGGCCGCGCTGCCGTTGGGGCTGGGCGGCCGCTGAAACGGCCGACGCGCCGTCACGGCGCCGGCGGCAGTTCCGCGAACGAGACGGTCGTGAGGTCCTGGCCCGTGCTCGTCGAGAGCGTCGCCAGGAAGGCGAGGAGATTGGCCCGCTCGGCCGCCGAGAGATGCAGCGGCTTGATCGACCGCGACCGGCTCGGGCGCTCGATGCCGCCGCGATCATAGAGGTCGATGACGGCGTCCAGCGTCGCCACCGAGCCGTCGTGCATGTAGGGCCCGCGCCGGCCGACCTCGCGGAGGGTCGGCGTCTTGAACGCGTAGGTCAGGGCGACGGAGGTCGGCTTGAGGCGGCCGCGGCCGGTATCGGTGCCGACGCCGACGCCGATGTCGTGGAACGAGTTGTCGGTGAACGTCCAACCGGAATGGCAGCCGGCACAGCCGGCCCGGCCGTTGAACAGGTCGAACCCCGACTTGGCCGCCTCGCTGATCGCGTCCTCGCTGCCGGCGATCCACCGGTCGAAGGGCGCGGCGTCGGCCACGATCAGCCGCTGGAAGGTCGCCAACGCCGCTTCCAGCCGTTCGCGGGTGACGTCGGGATCGGAGAAGGCCGTGGCGAAGGCGGCCGCGTAGCTCGGGTCGGCGGAGAGCCGCCCGAGGGCATCCGGCATCGGGAGGTTCATGTTGCCCGGTGCCGTGAGCGGCATCGCGGCGACCGCTTCGAGGCTGTGGAACTTGCCGTCCCAGCCGAGCGGCCCGTCCTGCCACGCGATGTTGAGGAGCGTCGGCGTGCGCAGGTCCATGTCGCCCTGCTGGCGCGTCGCCGCGCGGGCGCGGCCGTCGCCCCAGGCGAGGTTCGGGACGTGGCAGGTGGCGCAGGAGCGCGTCCCGTCACCCGACAGGATCGGATCGAAGAAGAGGCGGCGGCCGAGTTCGGCCTTGGCGGGCGTGTAGGGGTTCTCCGCGGGGAACGGGATCGTGGCGGGCGGGCGGTACGTGGCGCGCCAGCCATCGCGGCGCGGATCGGCACCGTCGCCGACACCGCCGCCCACGCCCACAAACCCGAGGAGCACCGCCATCGCGGTGCCGACCTTCCACGCCATCACCGACCTCACGGATCACGATTAGACCCCTATTCGTTGATGACCTGTGAATGTCCGCATGAATACACCGGCTTCGATGGCTGTCCGTGGATGCAAAGACGCGCCACCGCCAAGCTTCGCGGGAAAGATCGACGCCGTCGGGCTACTCGATCCGAATGGAAACGCTGTCGCTCGCACCCGTTGAATCCAGGACGGAGATGCGCGCGAAGCCGGCACCGTTCGGGCACCACTCGGCGCGCCGTCGCAATGTCTGTACGACCGGCTGACCGTCGACCATCCACGTGAGCGGCGGGACGCCGCCCAAGGCCTTGAGGGCCAGGCTCCCATCCTCGGCCGCACCGATCCCGCCCGCGACGAGGCCGAGGTCGATGCGGGCGCCGTCCGGCGGGTAGGCGATCCGGAGGGCCGGGCCGGCCGCGTCGGAGGCCTCGCGCCGCAGGCGGCGAAGCGGCGGCGGCAGGCCGCCCGGCCCGGCCGCCAGCACGTCCCGCGGCTGCGGAACCGGCTCGGGCTCGGTTCCCAGGCGCGCGAAGGCGTCGAACAGGATCGGCGCGGCGACCGTTCGGCCGACGAGACCCGGAACGGCGGCGCCGTCCGGACGCCCGGCCCAGACGACCACGGTGGTGTGCCGGTCGAATCCCGCCGCCCAGGCGTCGCGGTAGCCGTACGAGGTGCCGGTCTTGTAGGCGATGCGGTTCGGCAGGGCGTTCTCGGGCGGCGGCGTCCCGCGCAGGATGTCGGCGACGTACCAAGCGGAAACCGGTTCGGCGACCCGGCGCTCGGATGCGGTCGCCGTCTCCCCGGCCCGGCGGAGGAGGTCCGGCACCGACCCGCCTCGGGCGAGGCCGGCATAGAGCCGCGCGAGGTCGGTGAGGGTGATGCCGAGGCCGCCCAGCGCCACGGGCAGACCAGGTGCCGCCTCGCGCGGGAGCTGAATCCCGGCGCCGGCGGCGCGCAGCCGCGCGATGAAGCGCGCGGGCCCGACCGCGTCCATCAGCTCGACCGCCGGCACGTTGAGCGAGTGCTGCAGGGCCCGCCGGGCCGTGACCGTGCCCTGGAAGCTCAGGTCGAAATTCTCCGGGGCGTAACTCGCCGAGAAGCGCGCGGGGCGGTCCTCCAGCAGCGTCTCGGGATGCGCCAACCCGTCCTGGAACGCCATCGCGTAGACGAACGGCTTGAGGGCCGAGCCGGGGGAGCGCACCGCCAGCGTCATGTCGATGGCGCCGCGCCGCCTCGCATCCAGGTAGCCGGCGCTGCCGACCTGGGCCAGCACCCGCCCGTCGCGATTGTCGACGACGAGGATGGCGGCCGAGAGATCCGGCCCGGACGCGGCCGCGCGCTCCGTCGCCAGGGTTTCCAGCCGCTCCTGCAGGCGGGCGTCGATCGCGAGCCGGATCTCCGGGGCGCCCGGGTCGGCCGCGAGGGCCTCCTCGGCCGCGTGTGCGGCCAGCATCGGGAACGGACGCCGGGCCGTCGGCACGGGTTCGGCCCTGGCGGCCTCGACCTCGGACCCGGTGAGGAGACCTTGAGCGCCGGCGATTTCGAGGACCCGGTCACGGGCCGCCCGGGCGCGTTCCGGATGGCGGTCGGGCCGGCGCGTCTCCGGCGATTGCGGGAGGGCGACGAGGAGCGCGGCCTGCGCCGCCGTCAGCCGCACCGGTTCCCGCCCGAAATAGGCGAGACTTGCCGCCCGCACGCCCTCCAGAGGACCGCCGTAAGGGGCGAGTGCCATGTAGAGATCGAGGAGACCGGCCTTCCCGAGCCGTCGCTCCAGCGCGACCGCCCGCACCATCTGGCGGAGCTTGGCCTCGAGGGTGCGCCCGCTCCGGGGCTCGACCAGCCGGGCCACCTGCATCGACAGGGTCGAACCGCCCGAGACGATGCGGCCCCGCATCAGCCACTGGCCGGCGGCGCGCAGCAGCGCCGCCGGATCGATCCCGGGATGACGTGCGAAGCGGCGATCCTCGTAGGCGAGCAGCATCGCCCGATAGCGCGGATCGACCGAATCGGCGGTGATCGGCAGGCGCCAGCGCCCGTCCGGAGTCGCGAAGGGGCGCAGGAGTGTGCCGGACCGGTCGAGCACCACCGTCGAGCGCGCGGCGGCGGCGGCGAGGTCGAGCGTCGGCAGGGCGGCGGCGTATCGCCAAGCCACGCCGGCGCCTGCCGCCAAGAGCGCGAGCAGGGCCGCGCCCAGGCACGCGCCCAGGCGCGCGACGCGGCGCATCCGGGTCGTTGCCACGCGGCGATCGAGCCCGTCCTGCAGCACGCATCCTCCCGATCCGGCACTGGCCGGCGGCCGACGCAGGATCCCCCGTTCCCGCGCGGCCGACAAGTCCAGGATGCGTCCGTGAGTCTACGCCGTGCCGACGCCCCGCAGGTGGCTGAAGTCCGGTCGATCGGGCCGGGTCGGGCGCGTCGGGAAGGGTACGACGTTCGACGGCAGTACGCTCGCCCCGGTCTCAGGGGCTGGCGCGGCTTTGCGGTTCTTGTCGAGTTTCGTCCAGCGCTCGATCCGCTTGAAGTAGGTCCGCCGTGCGAGCCAACCGGGAATTCGCTTGCCCTTCGCCATGATCAAACCCCTCTCGATGCGATCCCCCGATAGCGTTCAGTCCGCGGATCCGGTCGCGCCCCCGGATCGAATCAGAACTGTATCCGTGATACGAGCGGATCGCCGGGTGGGCCGCATCCCCTGTTTGGGTGATGCCGCGGCGAGCGCATTTCAGCGTGGCCCGGGACGAATACGGAAAGGCCCGGCGGATCGCGGCCGGGAGGTTTCGAAACGCGGGGGCCGTCCGATCGGATCCCGGAATGCCGGCCTCTCGCTGGGCCATCGCTTCGGGGACGACCGTCCCGGAACCGAGGGCGCGCTCTGCTTCCCGGGACGCCGGCCCCGGCTCCATCGCCGCTTCGTCCGTCCTGGGCTTCGCAGGCAATCCCGGATCCGACGGGCCAGGCCGGAGGCGGGCGATCCGGAGCCACGGGGCAAGGTCGGGAACGGTCAGCTCTCGATCCCGGGCCGCTGCACGGTCCGGCGATGACGGGTCGAATGCTCGGCGGCGCGAGGCCGGTGCGCCCGGGCGCCTGACCGTCCCGGATGCGAATGCTCCGGCTTCGGCGCCGGCCTGGCGCGAGGAGCATCGCGATCGGCCGATTCCGAGATCACGCGCCCGGGCAGGCTCTCACGCCGCCGCGCTCTCCTTCGCCCGCTCCTGCGCGAGCTTGGTCACGGCCACCTGATCGACCTTGCCGGTGCCCAGCATGGGGATCGCCTCCAGCACCACCACCTCGGCGGGGATCGCCACATCCGAGGCGCCGCGACCCTTGGCGAAGCTCTGATAGGCGGCCCGGGTGGCGGCCGTCTCCTGCGTGAACAGGACCAGCCGCTCGCCCTTGCGCGGATCCGGCACCGCCGCGACCGCGGTCGGACGGTCGGGCCACAACTCGGCGGCGAGTGCCTCGATGCCGGCGAGCGACACCATCTCGCCTGCGATCTTGGCGAAGCGCTTGGCCCGGCCCTTGATCGTCACGAAACCCATCGGGTCGATCGCCACGATGTCGCCGGTGTCGTGCCAGCCCCCCGGCGGCGGCTCGAGGAGGCCCGGCTTCTCGGCCCGGAGGTAGCCCAGCATGATGTTGGGCCCGCGCAACGCCAGGCGGCCCCCCTCCTCGATCCCCGGCACCGGCTCCAGGCGGGTCTCGATGCCCGGCAGGATCCGCCCCACTGTGCCGAAGCGGTTGAACATCGGCGTGTTCAGCGCCACCACCGGTCCGCACTCGGTGACGCCGTAGCCTTCGAGGATGCGCAGGCCGAATTTCTCCGCCCACGTCCTCCGGGTCGACTCCTTCACGGCCTCGGCGCCGGCCACGACGTAGCGCAGCGAGCGGAGGTCGTAGGAATGGGCCGCGCGGGCGTAGCCCGTGAGGAACGTGTCGGTCCCGAACAGGACCGTGCTGTTCGAGCCGTAGATCAGTTCGGGCACGATCCGGTAATGCAGCGGCGACGGGTAGAGGTAGACCGGCACACCCGAGACCAGGGGCAGGACCAGCCCGGCGGTGAGGCCGAAGGCGTGGAACACCGGCAGGACGTTGAACACCTTGTCCATCGGTCCGAAATCGATCCGGGCCCCCACCTGCGCCACGTTGGCGAGCATGCAGCGGTTGGCGAGCACCACGCCCTTCGGCGTGCCCTCGCTGCCCGAGGTGAACAGCACCGCGCCCGGATCCTCGCCCACGCGCGCCACCAGGGGGCGGCGGGGGGCGAGGAAACCCCGGATCTTGTCCCCGGTCGTGATGCTGGCCCGCACGTCCTCCAGGTAGATGAGTTCGACCGAGCCGCGGATCGCCTCCACGAGCGGGCCCAGCCGCCCCTTCTCGATGAAGGCCCGGGAGGTGAGGATCTTGTCCACCTGCGCCGCCCGGCAGGCCGAGAGGACGTTGGCCGGACCGGACGAGAAGTTGATCATCGCCGGCACCCGGCCTGCCGAGGCGAGGGCGAACAGCGTCACCGCGGCGCCGTTGGCGTTCGGCAGCATCAGGCCGATCCGCCCGCCGAGGGGCGCGAGCGGCATGAGCTTGCGGCCGAGGATGTTGGCGCCCATCACGAGGCGGCCGTAGGTCAGCCGCCCGCCGACCGGGTCCTCGAGGGCGTTGCGGCGCCAGCCGTGGCGCTCGCCGGCCTCGATCAGAGCGGCCATCAGGCCGCGGTCGATGTCGGTCGTGCGAAAGACGAGATCCGACATGATGCCGTAGAGGGCCGCCCCCGCCGCCTGCCGCCGGGCCTTCCCCTTGAGCGCCGGGTCCACGGCGAGGCGCACCGGCGGCATGACCGTCACGATGACCTTAGGCCACCAGCGGCGCCGCACCTGCCGGCGCGACAGGCGCGAGAAGGCGGTGCGCTCCAGCCCCTCGATCTTCACCGGCACGACCATGGCGGCCGACTTGTCGGCGATCAGCCCGGCGCCGTCATAGACCTTCATCAGGCTGCCGGTGACGGTGAGCCGGCCCTCGGGGAAGATGATCAGGGTCTCGCCGGCCTTGACCGCGTTGATCAGCGTCCGGGTGGCGAGGGGGCGCGTCGGGTCCAGCGGCATCGCCTTGGTGACCCGCAGGAAGGACCGCACCCACCAGCGCTGCGCGATGCCGCTGTCGATGGCGAAGACCGGCTCCTGCTCCAGGAGAGACAGGGCGAGCGGCGCATCGAGGAACGAGACGTGGTTGAGGGCCACGATGGCGTTCGGCCCGGCCGCCGCGATGTTGTCGAAGCCGCGTACCTCGAGGCGGTAGAAGGCCCGGAACAGGATCGACAGGGCGTCGCGGAACGGGCTGGTCGGCAGGGTCGCGAACACGATCGCGCCGACGATCAGGTTCAGCACCGCCACCACGGCGAGCAGGCTCGCGATCGACAGGCCCGCCCCCTGCAGCGCCGCCAGCGCCAGGGTGCCGGCCACCATGAAGGCCGCCGTCATGACGTTGACGGCGCCGATGATCCGCGCGCGCATCGCCTTCTCGGCCCAGGCCTGCACGGCCGCGAAGGACGGCACGATGTAGAGGCCGCCGGAGATCGCCAGACCCAGGAAGTCGATCCCGGCGCGCAGGCCGTGACCGGTTTGGAGGAACGCGAACGGGCCGATCGGCTCCGCGGGCGGCGCCGGCAGGTGGCCGATCGTCCAGGCGAGGTCGAGGCCGAACAGGCCCATCAGCACCGCGCCGACCGGCGTCGGCAGCAGCACGATCCGGCCGCTGGCGAGCCACGAGGCGAGGCCCGATCCCACCGCGATGCCTATGGAGAACAGGGCGAGCAGCAGCGTGATCACCGTCTCGGTGCCGTTGAAGGCGCCGCGCACCAGCACGGGCAGCAGCGACAGCACCACGACGCCCACGAGCCAGAACCAGCTCACCGTGAGGGACCCGCGCCACAGGCGCGTGTCGGCCCAGAGGTCGCGCAGCAGCGCGTAGGTCGAGCGGGCGACGTTCGGGTCGACGCGCAGGTCCGGCGCACCCTCCCCGGTCGCCGGGATCATGCGGGCGGAGAGCCAGCACAGGATGGCGAAGCCCATCACCAGGGCGGCGAACAGGAGGCCGGAGCCGCCGATCGCGGAGGCGGCGCCGGCCGCGATCGTCCCGAGCAGGATCGCCAGGAAGGTCGCGGCCTCCACCAGGGCGTTGCCGGCGGGCAGCTCCTCGCGGCGGAGGTGATCCGGCAGGATCCCGTACTTGATCGGGCCGAACAGCGCCGCAATCGTCCCGAACAGGCCGAGGGCCACGAACAGCACCGGGATCGAGTGCAAGAGGAAGCCGAGCACCGCGGTGCCGGCCGCGAAGATCTCGGCGAACTTGAGCCGCCGGGCCATGAGGGCCTTGTCGTACCGGTCGGCCCACTGGCCGCCGAGGCCCGACAGGATGAAGAACGGCCCGATGAACACGGCGCTCGCGAGCGTCACCAGCACGCCCGCATGGGCGTCCGCCTGGCCGCCGATCCCGAACAGGATCAGGAAGGCGAGCGCGTTCTTCAGGAAATTATCGTTGAATGCCGAGAAGAACTGGCACCAGAACAGCGGCGCGAAGCGCCGCGCAGTCATCAGGCTACGGAACATGGCGATCTCTCGGTTCCGAACCTGACTGGCCCACGAGAGACGGTCAGGTCAAATCGGACCGCGGCGAACGCACAGGGATCGCGGGCGCAGAGTTACCGCACCGTGTGGACCGGCACCGCGTCGCGGGACGACCGGCCGGCCTCCTCAGGCCTTGCGGGCCAGGCGCCCCCGCCGCCCGAGGGCGGTGCCGGTGCGCCGGGTGATGGCGGCGCGCAGGGCGGCGCCGCAATCGTAGGACCAGTAGACGTGCGCCGTCAGGGTCGTGACCACGAAGAGCACGGCACCGGCCGCGCAGAGCGGCAGCAGCAGCAGGAACGTCAGGACCATCCCCACCGCGGTCCGCTCGGCCAGGGAGGCCTGCGGCCAGGGATCGATCGGCAGGGAGAAGCGTCGTCCGGTGCGCATGGCTTCGACCCCCGGTGGTTCGGCCTGTCGCGAATCAGGAGGTCAACAGCCGGCATCCTCCGACGTTGCGTCCCGCGAGCCGAAATCGCCCACCCCGTGACGTTCCGGCTCGGTGCGAAGGCGCAACCGCGGGCGCCGAACCGTGTTGCCGCTTCGGTCGTTCAACGGTTTCGAGGTGAGTATGGCACGGGTTGCGGTCGTTACCGGAGGCACCGCCGGCATCGGGCTCGCCACGGCGCATGCCTTCGCCGCGGGGGGGTGGTCGGTGGCGGTGATCGCGCGCGATCCGGATCGTCTCGCCGCGGCGGAGCGGGCGCTCGCCGCCTATGGCCAGCCCGTCCTGGCGATCAGCGCCGACGTCGCCGACCCGCAGGCCGTCGACGCGGCCGCCGACCGGGTGGAGAGCGAACTCGGGCCGATCCGCGCCTGGGTGAACAACGCCATGTCGACGGTCGTCAACCCGGCCGACCAGATCACGCCGGACGAGTATCGGCGGGTCACCGAGACCACCTATCTCAGCCAGGTCTACGGGACGCTGGCGGCGCTGCGCTTCATGAAGCGGCGCAACCGCGGCGCGATCATCCAGGTCTCCTCCGGCCTCGCCATCCGGGCGGCGCCCCTGCAGGCGCCCTATTGCGCGGCGAAGTTCGCGGTCTCGGGCTTCACCGACGCCCTGCGCTGCGAGTTGCTCCACGACCGGGTCGATGTCAGCCTCAGCGTCGTCTACCTGCCGGCGGTCAACACGCCGCAGTTCAATTGGGCGCGCAACCGGACCGGCCACCGGCAGTACGCCCCCGATCCGGTCTTCGACCCGCGTCTCTGCGCCGAGGCGATCCTGTATGCCGTCGAACACCCGCGCCGCGAGGTCTGGGTCGGGCGCTCGTCGATGATGATGGCCGCCGCCCAGGCCCTGGCCCCGGCGCTCGCCGACCGCAAGGCCGCCTCCATGTGGTCGGCGCAGCTCTCCGACGAGACCATCCCCGAGATGGAGGGTAATCTCTTCGAGGCCGTGCCCGGCCCGGTCGGGATCGACGGCCGCTTCCTCGGTCGGACGAAGGCGAGCCGGGCCGAGTTCTGCACGAGCCGCACCCGCGACCTCGTGGTCGGCGGCCTCGCCGGTCTGGCGCTGATCGGACTGGCCGGAACCGTCCACGCCGCCCGCTCGGCCCGCCGCCTGCCCGGACGGACGTGACGGCTGCGTCCGAACGCGCAGCCTGTTACACGAGCCGCCCCGAGGAAGGTCCGAGACGATGCCCGGCTATCTGCCCTTCGCGGGCGCCCTGAAGCTGCCCGCCTATACCTGCGACAATTGCGGGTTCTGGCAGCGCCACTTCGAGGTGCCGCCCGCCTGCCCGATGTGCCTCGACGCCCGCCACGTGGTGCCGCAGGACGGCTGGCGCTTCCGCACCGCCCGGGAGGCGCAGGACGCCTTCCCCTGCCACTGGCGGGAGCTGGAGCCAGGGGTGTGGCGCTTCTGGAACGAGCCGGTCAGCGGCATCGGGCCCTCCGCCTACCTGATCCAGACCGAGCACGGGAACATGGGGTTCGAGGGCTGCCCGGTCTTCAGCGAGGCCGCCCTCGACCAGATCGAACGGCTCGGCGGCATGGCGGTGCTCTCCGCCTCGCACCCGCATTCCTACGGAGCGCTGCCGCAGCTTCAGGACCGCTTCGACCCGGAGCTGTGCTTGGCCGCGGCCGACTTCACCTGGAGCGCGGCCCTGCAGGTGAGCTGGCCCTACGACGACTTCCTCGAACCCCTGCCGGGCCTGGAACTGCACCGCACCGCCGGCCATTTCGACGGCCACGCGATCCTGTACGACCGGGCCCGGAAGATCTGCTTCTGCGGCGACGCGCTGAAGTTCGAGCTCGACCCGGCGGATTTTCGCCGGGCGACCACGATCTCGGCCCACAAGGCCTTCGTGCGCGGGGTGCCCCTCACCCCGAGCGAGCTGCGCCGCTACCGCGACGTGTTCGAGCGCCTCGACTTCGTCCAGACCTGGACGCCGTTCGAGCCCGCGCGCAATTGCGGGCGGCCGGAGGTGCTGGCGCTCCTGGACCAGTTGATGAGCGGCCGTTCCCACGCCGCTCCGGTCCCCCTCGACGGGCTCAGGGCCGAACGGACGGATCAGGGCTGAGGGCCATCGGCCGGCCGGCGGCCGAGCCCCGGAGGCGGCGGTGTCAGGCCGCCCTGGCGTCCGCGGCCGATTGCATGACGCTCGCGACGATGTCGAAGGTCTCGGACCACGCCTGCCGCAGCTCCGGCGAGAAATCCGGACCCAGGCCCTGTTCGAGGGTCCACAGCAGCGCGGCACCGACCGGTTCGAAATGGGCCGCCACGGTGCCGTAGGCCACGTGCCGACGCCCGAGTTCCGTGACGGCCGCCACGAAGGCCTCCGGCGTGTCCAGATTGGCGACCGCCAACCCCAGCATGGCGATCAGCTTCCGCTTCTGCGCGGTCATGTCCGCGGGGAAGAGCCTCCGAACCGGCGGGGCGAGCTCGAACAGGCGCGCGTAGAACAGGTCGGCGGCCGTGTCCGCGATCAGCTGCACCTTCGCGAAGCTGTTCCGGACGAGCATGACCTGCGACGCCGAGATCGCGTAGGAGGCGCGGACGTTGGCCAGGAACCGGCCGACCTCGGCGGTCAGATGGTCGGCTTGCCGTGACAGCGCGGATGCGGCGCCGAGCACACGGCTCGCCGCCGCCCCCGTCGCCTCGGCCGCGCCCGCCACGCCCGCGATGGTGCTGGTCACCGCCCCGGTGCCGGCGGCCGCCTGGCCGACATTGCGCACGATCTCCTGCGTCGCCGCGCCCTGCTCCTCGACCGCCGCCGCGACGCTCGCGGAGACGCCGTTGATCTCGCGGATGCGCGCCGTGATCGCGCCGATCGCCGACACCGCCCCGCCGGTGGATGTCTGCACCTGCGCGATCTGACCCGAGATCTCGTGGGTGGCCCTGGCGGTCTGCTCGGCCAGCGCCTTCACCTCGGCGGCGACCACCGCGAAGCCGCGTCCCGCCTCGCCGGCACGGGCCGCCTCGATGGTGGCGTTCAGGGCCAGCAGGTTGGTCTGGCCGGCGATCGCGGAGATCAGCCCGGCCACGTCGCCGATCCGGCTGACGGCCCGGCTCAGATCCTGCACCCGCGCGCCGGTCTCGTCCGCTTCGCCGGCGGCGGAGCGGGCGAGCTCGGCCGAGCCCTGGACCTGCCGGCCGATCTCCTGGACCGACGAGCCCAGTTCCTCGGCGGCCGCCGCCACGGTGCTGACGTTCGAGGCGGCATGCCCGGCCGCGATCGCCACGGTGGACGATTGGCTGGCGGTCTCGGCGGCGG
>Ga0160429_1001666_pt1 | contig 12114 bp, 18 predicted proteins | sample SolpanmetagenomR_FD_108199 | JGI IMG/M metagenome (GOLD analysis project Ga0160429, IMG submission 108199) | Solar panel surface microbial communities from Lawrence Berkeley National Laboratory, California, USA - R | ecosystem: Engineered > Built environment > Solar panel > Unclassified ... | reverse complement strand
CTTTTGGTGTTTCGATAGCTGCTGATGGAGAAAGAATAAAAATCGGGGCGAAAACCGTTAAACAAGAGCAAGGTCTGTGGGATATTCCGCGCTAATCCAGATTGGGAAGGGAGTAGCTGAACAATACCACAAGAGACATCAACCAACTAGGACGAATAATGGAAGCGGAGTTTTCAAAGTGTGATTTAGTCAAGTCTTATGGGATTGGTCTAATCAAAGGAGCATAATGTAACTTCCTGAGTATAGTTCCACTCATTATGGAGAAGTTATATATGCATGTGATTGTTGAGCATTTCATTGTTATTGGGTTTGATAGACGCCTTTGCCGCCGAGCAGGCAAACCGCGTGATCCTTGTCACTAATTAGAGAGTGCTGATACTGTCATGAGTGTGACTTGTGCTTGGACTGGCAAAGTTCCCCTTGAAATCATATATTCCTATCTTCGTCTCCGATATTTGTAGTACAGCATGCCATGTATGTAGCCTGAATCGAAGGAGTGCTTGATCGTATCCATTGCCCAGAAATTATAATCTCATGGCTTGCAATGAGAATAAGGAAGAGTACCACATCAGTGCAAGACAACTTCCAGGATATTACAAATGCATAGAGAACCGCACAGCAATAAAAGACTTTGATGACCCTGCCAACTTCGAAGATTTAAGCAATCGCGTCAGGGCTGCTGGGGCTCGCAATTTCCTGCTTGACTTCGGCGTCGACGAAGCATGGTGCGGGTTCGACTTAAGCTACATCTCATGGACCGTAGTTTTAGACAAGTCGGTAGGTTTGCTAAGTCCTTAATTGAGCTCAAATTACTGAAACATGGCGCCAGAGACCGGAAGCTTCTGATACGCGGTGGATGTAGGTGATACCTCTTAAAAAGCATGTGGGACCATTGCTGAACTCACAGCAATATTTAGGCGCCTAATGAACAGGTTGATCTAATCAAGGTTAGACAAATACCTCCACTCTCTAGTCTTAATTCACCTTATTGATGTATCGACCAAGGCCTTAGCTGCTAAGTATGGATTTTCTCCCAGACTGGCTGAACTCATGTGTTCGCCACGAAGGAAGCCTCCGTTGCCGGTAAAGATCGTTGAAGTCAGGAACCCATTCAGTTTCCGCAGAGGAAGGGCGGAAGTTACAGAAGATGTTGAGCGCGGTCCGAAGCTGTCAGATATCAACAACCCGGCCTTAGACCTAAATCATTATGATTTGGTAAGCTCCATGTGGAACTGGTCTTCGGTGGACATTGGAAGCAAGTGTGGGATACACTCCCTGGTTTTTCATTCGACTCGGCGTCTGACTTCCCTCACAGATTTTTGTTTGGGCTACAACTCCGTGTATAATGTGCGATTACCAGGTACATGGATGAGCATGATCAGTGATGACGAGGACATGCCTCGAGGGGAACGATTATGGACATGGTTGATACTCTGCGATGATCGTATGTTGAGTATGACGTTGACCACGTCAGTGCTTATCATCTATAGGAACTGTTATTTCTATCATTGAAGACCCGTTCCTGGCTGAGGCTGCCAACTCTGATGTGGAGCCCATCCGGCGCAACCTCCTCAATGTCTTCCGCCATCTTTCCAAAGCTGTAGATCCCTCCACACTCAGTGCCATTTCACTTGTCCCTCTGAGATATCCAGAAATAAGTGCTGCACTTGGCTCTAGTAAGATTGACGGGGACACTCCAGGCTTGCTTTTCTATTATTTGTTTGACGATTGGCAAACAACTTACAGTCTGCTTGCGAAGGGGTACGCTCAACACACAGTGAGACTCAATAAGCTAGTATGTCCTACAGTTTCTCTACGTCGAATTGTGAGCTGACATTGCACGAAGCGAGGCGAAATGATGAAAGATGCAGATCTTGAGCACGTAAACGAACTGCACCATATAGGTCGAGAATTGGCAGTCCTCAAGCGCCTGTACCGAAGTTATGACCTGATATTGGAACGAATGCTCGCCAATAGAGGACGAGCACCGACTCTGCAAATCACTCCGTTCTCTACACCAACACTACGCAAGATATCGAAGAATGAAATACATGCCGAAGTGGGCATCTACTTGACATCACCGGTCCGTGTACGGTTCGAGCGACTTCGAGACCGAATCAAGCTATACGCATTGACCTCGCTTGAGGAGAATTCTGAGTTGAAGGAATCGTTAATGATGATGGTGAGAACATGATTTGCCATGCATTTACTTCCACTGGCTAATGCGACTTCAGAACTTCAATCTAATCTCGATAAAAGAGTCGAACTCTGTAGAACGTCTCACGCGGACAACCATACTTCTGGCAAAAGCAACTATCCTCTTCTTGCCAGTGAGCTTGATGACTACATATTTTCAGACGCCGCTTGTCAAGGAAGAATACACTGTCAAAGACTACTGGATCTCTTTCACCGTCGTGTTCGTTATATCGTTTCTGGTCATCTTAGGCTATGGGCGACTAAGCGGGACAGTGGAAGGGAACATGGTATATCGTCCAATTGAAAAGGTCCTGTTTGATTCCTTCAAGCGGAAGAAACCAAAGCGTCAGTGATCAACGGTGACACCTTGTCGCTAAGGTTTCACGTAAATAAGTGACCCTGATTACTGGGCGGTTATCATGCATGTCTGCATGATCATTTTATGGATTCAACTCCAAAGAACAAATATTTATTCACGCGGTTTTGAGGGCGTTAATAACGCGGGTGTTTTGCGTGCTTTGTGGCGAAGGAAGGAGATTTAGCGCTAGGCTGAATCGGTATGTCCCTCCTTCTCTCGTTTACGTTTCCGAAAAACCAAGGGGGCAGCCTGCCTGCATATTGTAGACCCGTTTCTCTTACGAATTATCATCAATTTCGCGTCCTTTCGCATTCATCATACATCAGGTACGCCAGCCTCTTCTTGTCCCAATCACAATCGTAAAGATATTTCGCAAGGCGCTTGCGCCACTCAGGTTCGGTGGTCCGAAGCAATAGCGTTTTGTTGTGCTTTCCCCAACAACCGACAAACCCCTTGCCGCTGTTTGGGTTTTATTTCAATCTCTCCGCCATTGTCTTTTATAATCTTGGAGATCGCAATGTTTTAGTGTGAAGAGAAGCTAACGATCGATAAATCAGTTCATAGAAGAACGCCAAACGCTCCTCCATAACCACACTACACAGGAAGTTTCACATTTCCATCGCAATCATGGGTCTTACGTTTTCGAGATTGTTCGATAGGCTTTGGGGGAAGAAGGAGATGAGGATTTTGATGGTCGGACTTGACGCTGCCGGAAAGACCACCATCCTTTACAAGCTGAAGCTCGGAGAGATTGTCACAACTATCCCCACCATTGGTCCGTCCTTCATCCTGATCCAACAACCATCGTAAGGACCTCAGCACTGATACAATCCCAGGTTTCAATGTCGAGACCGTTGAGTACAAGAACATTCAATTCACCGTGTGGGATGTGGGTGGTCAGGACAAGATCCGTCCTCTGTGGAGACATTACTTCCAGAATACCCAGGGTATCATCTTCGTCGTCGACAGCAATGACCGTGACCGTGTTGTTGAGGCTCGTGAGGAACTCCAGCGGATGTTGAATGAGGACGAGCTACGGGATGCTCTTCTCTTGGTCTTTGCCAACAAGCAAGATCTGCCGGTTAGTCTTCTTGGACGGTGTAACTGAGGAAAAGAGGGCTAACGACTCTTAGAACGCCATGAACGCTGCTGAAATCACAGACAAGCTTGGACTCCACAGCCTCAGGCAACGTGCCTGGGTAAGCATAGTTTTTTTGAATTAATGGATCTGCATACTAACACCTTGACAGTACATCCAGTCGACTTGTGCCACATCTGGTGACGGTCTCTATGAGGGTCTTGAATGGCTCAGCAACTCCCTTAAGAAGGCTGGTCACTCTTAAATTACCTGATTCTCAAAACGATATTCACAGGGCGACAATCATGAACTTTGGAGGATACGGCAATGAAGAGACTGAGTGAGGCGGTTCTGAATATGGTGCAAACCGCTACACTGGTCTCATAGTATCACGAACATCAACTGGAGTTTTGTTTGATGTTTTCTTGTCCCTTTCCAATCTGTTTTTGTTGGGGTTTTATCATATCGGTCCGCTATTTCGACGCGCTATGGCTTCTCTTGTGCAACCAAAAGGTTTGTACTTGGCGATTATACAGTGCGACTGCCTGCAAACAGATTATGTACAAAAAGCTTGTCATAGAATGGAGTAATGAGATGCTAAAAATCCTCGACTTGGTCATACTTTATGAAAGATGAGCGGCGTGAGTGACGAAAGACTCTGAACAAATCGACTGGGAATATCGCATGGCAACGAGTCCGTGAAGACGATCGCCACTGTTGCAGTAATATGTGAAAACCCACTGCTTTTCCCGGGTGAATTCGATCATATAAAAATATGTTCCACTGCGCCATGACAGAACTCCGACGCATTTGCACCCGCAAAGAAAATTAAAGAACGAGGACGTTAATATTCTCATCATAGAAATTCAGTGTTTCATGTTGTTTGGCAATGCTAGTACCCCCTTGGCTCATTTATTGCTTGCTTGTAATAGAGTAACGTGACACACGCGTCCTTCGTTTGCGTGCAGCTATTTATCAACATCACCGTTTGCTTGTCCTTAATTTACTTCATCCAAACTTCTTTTAAAGCAGAGATTCCCATTCGACTTTCAAGTACACCATCTAAACCGCATCAACTCACCTGCCAACTATCAAAATGCATTCCACTATGCTTCTCACAGCGACTCTTTCAGTCTTGTCCAGCATCAGCTCAGCTCAATCAACCACAGGCACGCGAGGTGATGCTCTCATAGTCACCAACAACCCACTCGCAGCCCAGTACATCGCGACCTTCCCAGACACTCCCAACTCGCCAGTTCGTGGACAGGTTCATGCAGAAACTGTGCTCAATGGTACTGGCATCCGCTTTGCTGTGGCCATCTCAGGTCTTCCTGACAATGTCGGTGCTTTCCGTAAGTTGACGTTGTTGAGATTGACCAACGCGTCGTCTAACCAGGCCATTTTTGACAGCCTACCACATTCACGACATGCCAGTCCCTGCCGATGGAAACTGCAGTGGTACCCTCGCCCATCTTGACCCGTTCATTCGCGGCGAGAAACCTCCTTGCGATGCCTCAGCACCTCAGACCTGCCAAGTAGGCGACTTGAGTGGTGCGTTAGATGAAAGAGAGGGAGCACACGACGACAGGTTATGCTGACTTTCTCCAAAAGGTAAATATGGACCCGCAGCATCCGCCAGCTTCTCAGCCACGTAAGTTAACTCACCTCGTCCCACATAACTACCACTAACCTCTCCGCGAAAGTTACATCGACCTCTACTCCTCCCTCCTCCCCGGTATCGGCGCCTTCTTCGGCAATCGCTCTCTCGTCATCCACTACGCCAATCTCACCCGCATCGCCTGCGCAAACTTTGTGCTCATAACCGCCGGAACCCCGAACAACGTCACCAACAATTTAACCACCACTACTTTGCCAGGAGCTGGTGGTGGCGTCGTGACCGCTACGACCGTCATCACCACTTCTGTTTCGGGAACTCACTCCGCATCTATGTCGTTCGTGAGTATGAGCATCACCATGGGATCTGAGACTACGGGGCTGGCTTCTGAGACTGCGATTGTGAGGACCTCTGTTGCTATGGTCACCACTTCAGCTATGGGCAATGGAGCGGATTACATGGGTGTCCCAGTGCGATTCTCGTTCATCTTGAGCTTTATTGCGGCTTTATTCTGAACGTTGTCTTTTCCACAATCGTTGGGTTTGAATGTTCTCAACAACTTGAGGGAGACCTTCAGAAGACGTCGAGTAGTTGTCTGGCTAATGCAAAGGGCCCGAGGTTTTATTTTTGCTAAAGTGAGACTAATCCATGGAGAATCATGCATAATTAATGAAGACATTGTACTATGATTGTAACGATAAGAAAAAACATAGCGTCAGCGCTTTTCGTTTCAATAGTTAGCTGTTCAAAATTCAAAAATTTATGATATCTGAGTTAGATAGTGTTTCTTTATTGATTTTTCGCCAAGTTCTTTCACGACATAAGTGATAAGTCTTCCGCGCTTTTAAATATGTATACGAAAAAGTCTAGCACAACCACGTTAAGTTGTGCTATTGGCATTCATCGTAGTGCAGTACGAAAGCGGTTAGACTAATTTTATTTGTAAGGCTCGGCGGACTTTAGGACATCTCATCAGAAGTCGATTGATACGAAGTCCATGGTATTTGGCTATGACAATATCGAGAGGCACAGAGCAACCATGCCATCTATAGCACCCCCCTTCACCCTTTCAGAATCTCCTCCGCATCCTTATCCCTAACATTCGTGCTCCCGGCCCTCTCATTTTCCTCCAACGGCTTATTCTCACTCTCGCTCCCAGCCCTCCCCTTCCCCTTATCCTTCTTCGCAGCGGCGCTCTTTAACCTCTCCGTTGCCTCCTTGTTGATATCCCCTTCCTTGTCATCGTCGCTGTTGTCGCCGAGACTGAATGGGTCGTTATCCTCGTCTTCGTCCAGAGCAACATCACCTGCGACTTCGGGATTCGTTGTCGTTGATGTCAACGGCTGCCATTTCTTGCTGCCTTTGCCGCTGTTGCCGCCTGATGGAGTCGATTGGTTGTGGTAGAGAGCCTCGACTTCATCGACCGGACCCGATTGTGGTGGGTTCATAATGGTTGTGGAGTTCCCGGGGCGGAAGAGAGCAGGGTTTGCGAGTGGACGGTTTGGTTTTGGAGGTGGGGTTTCTAAGAAGAGGAAAAAACACGAGCAATAAGTCTCTGTAAACCAGCACAAAAAAGAGGGAGTATATAGCTGAAGGAGATATTTGTTTACCTTCGTCCTTGAGCTCTAGCTCGGAGAAGTTGTCGCTCAGCACGCGAGGATCTGCGTCATAGCGCTCGTATTCCGTGCTGCGGCGCCCCTGACGCGCAACTGCGGCTTCTGCGCTCTTGCGGATGCCGCGCATCTGGTTCGTCTGCGACGCGCCGTAGTTCTGACGCTGTGGTTGTACGCCGCCTGCAGAATGCGCTGTGAGGTCGTCTTCGTCGTTCTCGCCATCGATGCGCTTGCGGAAGTCGGTGATCCATTTGTTAACGGTGCTTTGTGTTTGAATGAAGCCCTGGCGCACGTTCTCGCGGATTGCGGGCAGGTCGTCTGGTGGACTGTTAGCGTTGCTTTGCTTGAATGATGGAGCAGTTGCTTTGATAGCTTGGAAGTCTTCTGGGTTTCAGACGTACCGTCGAAGAAGCTGTATTCACGATCTTGACTACTTCCGCCTGAGCGCATAGTCCTCTCGCCCATTGGTCTCTGTTCTTGGCTTCGAGGCTGACGGAGCTTTTGCTGGTTATTGTTTGCGGTTTGGTAGTGAGAAGCAAGTTGTCGAGCATACATCTCGTCCTGCGAGATCTGATTCTCTTGCTGGACAGGTCTAGGAGGACGTGGTGGTGGCTGCTCCTCTTGGAAATCTGGATCGGACATGCCTACAGCTGTATCAGCTGCTCTCTTCTTGTGATCTGATGTTTGTTTGTACAACGAACCTAGCAGAGCATTGAAAGCTGGCTCCGTCTGACCGCCACTGGCTGCCAGGACTGCCTTGACGACCTTTCCATCAATGCTCGGGAATGCTTCGATCAGAGTGATCAGAGCCTGTTGCTGAGGACTTAAGGGTCTTGGAGGTTTGGCGGGCGGCGCTTCCTCTTGTTCTCGAAAACGGACGCCTTTTGGCGACTTGGGTACCTCTGCATGCGGTGTGACAGTAGGCTCCATAGGGGTAAGTGGAATGTCCTCATCAGTGTCGCTCATCTCGATGCCCTTGTTGACAGGGCTCACTGAACGTGATCGAGCAGCCTGCTAACACATGTTAATATATATTGTATATAGAACGAGTTTGTATATACCGTCTTTTCCGTGTGTGGTTCCGCCATGGTTACAGTCTATATCACAAAGTATGTGTCAAAGTCTATATTGAATTGAGTGACAGTTTTGCATCTGATTGTAATGAAACCGTCTGAAAGAGCTGTGAAGGACCCCTCGTTGAAGCGTGACGCACGCCAAGGACTTCTAAAGCAATTCTATCAACTTTATTATAACTTCCAGTTCTTGATTTGGTAATTTGGAAAGGAGTGAATTGAGAGTGACAGACGTAATGTGAAGAAGAATCAAAGACGAGTATCATGGCAGATTTAGATTCGTCGAGTGATTTCATTGCTTCGTTATACAAGCCATCATCGCTTCTTCCGATTGCGAAGCATCGTAAAGAGCTACTTTACACTGTGGAGAAATATCCTGTTACCATAGTTATAGGACAAACAGGGAGCGGCAAAACTACTCAACTACCACAGTATTTGGAACAAGCAGGATGGTGCAACGGTGGCAAAGTCGTTGCAGTGACGCAGGTGGGTATGTCGTAATTTTGATAGTATTCAGTTTATAATGACCAAGCTGACAAATTAAACAGCCTCGGCGGGTGGCTGCAACTTCAGTAGCTACGCGTGTAGCAGAGGAAATGCGGTGTAAAGTCGGCGAAGAAGTAGGCTACTCTATTCGATTCGAAGACCTCACGTCTGCAAAAACTCGCATTAAGTTTCTTACCGATGGACTTCTTCTAAGAGAGGCTTTAGTAGACCCTCTTCTGTCTCGTTACTCGGTCATTATGGTCGATGAAGCCCATGAGAGGAGCCTTAGTTCAGACATGCTATTAGGGATTCTCAAAAAGATAAGAAAGAAAAGAGATGACTTGCGGATCATCGTCAGCAGTGCCACTATCCAAGCGGAAGATTTCTTGAACTTTTTCGTAGACGATACCGTCAAGAATGGGAATGCGAGCGAGAAGCCCGAAAATGTCATTGGCACAATCTTCTACCTAGGAGGTCGTACCTATCCCGTGGACATACACTTTCTGGAAGAGCCGGCAGAGGACTATGTCGAGAAAGCCGTAAAAACTGTGTTCGATATCCATTCGCAAGAACCAGAAGGCGACATCCTAATATTCCTCACGGGCCGAGAAGAAATAGAAACAGCCATCCAGGAAATTGCCGACAGAGCCAGCTCGTTACATCCTCGTGCCGCACGCCTGAAGCCGATCCCTCTTTATGCCGGTCTGCAAGCAGACGAGCAGATGTCCGTCTTCGATCCGGCGCCTGAAAACACTCGAAAGGTCGTGTTAGCAACAAACATCGCAGAAGCCTCAGTGACTATAGACGGCATAGTCTACGTAATAGACTGTGGTTTCGTGAAGTTACGTGCCTATAATCCCGGCACCGGTATTGAAACACTTACAGTAACACCAGTCTCCAAAGCATCCGCGACACAACGAGCGGGACGAGCGGGGAGAACAAAACCCGGGAAATGCTACAGACTCTACACGGAGCAGGACTTTGCTGGCTTAGACGAATCGACGGTGCCAGAGTGTCAAAGATCTAACCTCGCTCCAACAATCCTCCAGCTGAAAGCTCTGGGCATCGACAACATCGTCCGCTTCGACTTCCTCACCCCGCCACCCTCGAAACTCGTCGCCCGCGCACTAGAGCTCCTCTTCTCCCTAGGCGCACTAGACGACTACGCCAAGCTCACAAAGCCGCTCGGCACCCGCATGGCCGAGATCGCCCTGGAACCCATGATGGCCAAAGTCCTCCTGTCAGCCACATCCTTCGGCTGCCTAAGCGAGATCTTGACAATCTCTGCAATGACCAGCCTCCAAGGCTCAGTGTGGTTCTCCCACAGTGGAGAGCGCAGAACTATGGAGACCTCTCGTCGCAAGTTCGCGGCCGAGGAAGGCGACCATCTGACTTTACTGAACGTTTACCAATCGTTCGTCACCAAAGGCCGCAAGGACGCGAAGTGGTGTCGTGATAATCACCTCAACTTCAAATCCATGACACAAGCCGTCAGTATACGCAACCAGCTCAGACGATACCTCGAGCGTTTCGGGATCAACGTTGTTGAAAGCCTCTCAGCGGCCTCTGGTAGATCGCAGAAAGACCCGACGCAAATGGCAGAACAGATCCGACGGTGCTTGACGAGTGGCTTCTTCGCGCAAGCCGCGCGGATGCAGCCGGACGGTAGTTTTCGGACGGTTAATGGAGCGGTCACGTTATTTGCGCATCCAACTTCTTTGATGTTTGTGAGTAGCTAATTGCTCACTAAGCATCGTCGTGTAGATTGCTAATGAATGATGCAGAATCGTAAGGCCGACTGGGTGATTTTCCATGAGGCCATGGAGACTGGATCTAAGACTTACATTAGAGATATCACGAAGATTGAAAAGGCGTGGCTATTGGAGTATGCGCCTGAATACTATCAAGTGAAGCGATGAGTTGTGGAAGACCTGGGGAGCACAGGCTGCCCCGAGTCATCGAGGAAAACGTTGACGACTGTTACTATTCACCAAAGACCAATCGATAATCTTACGGGTATCCCGAAGGAGCTGAGGACTTCGAAACTGCTTTTAATATGCTATAGCCCATTTTAGCCATGTTCATCCTCCGCGAACATCTCCAATCTGCAGTGCATCAACGTAAAGTCGTTCCCGCTTCGCATCACCAGCAAGCACGCTACTCTCCCTCCCCTTCCCCTATATCATACCAACGCTTGTGGAGAAAAAAAAGCTTGAAAAGTCGTGCTAAACCACAATCATATCTTGTATACAACCTTCGCATCATCAAGAAAGCAACCCCCGACTAGAAGACCGCCCCAAATTCACGCTCCCGCAATCATCGTCACCATTGTCCTCAAATTTCAAGTCCAACTGCGCCTTGTACGCCTCCTGAATCTTCCGATCGGTCAGCAACTCCGGCGGCCCGTGGTTCTGCGTCTGGAGGTGCCGCCTCATCTGATCCCAGCGCTTGGTCTTAGCGTCGCAGCCAGGCTCGGGACACACGAAGCGCGGCGCATAGTGTGTCTTCTTGTGCTTGGACAGATTCGACGAGTCGGCGAAGCACTCGTGGCAGATGGGGCATTCGTGCGGCTTCTCGCCAGAGTGCACCACCATGTGCGTTTTGAGCTCCGTCGACGTCGCGAAGATCTTCTTGCATCCGGCCACTTTGCATTCGTAGGGCCGCTCGCCCGTGTGTGTGCGCTCGTGCTTCTCCATGGCGTCTTTGGTCTTCATTTGCACACCGCAGCGCGCGCATGTGTATGGTTTGTAAAGGGTGTGCGTTTGCATGTGTCGCTTTAGCTTCGGCCGTGCTTGGAAGCTGCGGCACATGAATCTGTCGCAGCCGGACCAGTGGCAGAAGAATCCGTTGCCTTCGCGGTCCTCCCGCGGGAGGTTGTCGATGTGGCATTTCTCTACGTGTTGATGGAGCTCCTCCGCCGAGTCGAATACTTGGTTGCATATTGCGGCTTGTTGCCCTTGCCCGTCTGGCATGTGGGACCACCGGCAGACGAGACTGTTTCTTTGGATCAGGCTCTTTTGTGAACCTTGGGATGTCAAAGGACTTAGCGTGGCAGGCGTGTTGCCGAGACTCATACTCAGTTCTGGCGTTGCAGAACCCAGATGACAGTCGCTATCCGCCCCACGCACCAAGAAACGAGACCAATTAGGTCCCAGGCTGTGTAGATGTGACGGCATAGATCTGTTGTCGAATGCGTTGGCATGGTGGTGGGATACATGAGAGGAGTATGGTATTCTTGACAAGGCCGATGAGAATGAAGGAGTGGTGTCTTTATGATATGGTTGAGGAAAAGTAAACGAGGTCGGCTGCTGTGTAAAGCTGTGCAAGTGATCGTTCGGGTTGAAGTTGTGGTTAATATGACAATGGTCTTGGGCTAGACAATGAGGGTCTATGCAGCCGTGTAAAAGATCTTGAAAATGAGAGATTGAAAAATTGTTCGCTTGGTAAGGGTTGTTTTGTAACTGGCTTGACTGCCCTGTGAAGCCGTACCCATGAGATGGCACGATGGTCGGCACATTACAGTCCAGGTCGTCGCAGAAACTGGCACATTTTGATTCGATGGGACATGGCTGCTCACAGCATAGATCGTCCACTGCGTGTTCTGGAAGACACTCTTGATCGTAACATATCTCGCCCAGACAAGCTGTTGGATCGCATTCTTCAGCCGGACATGGCAGGCCGTCGTCGCATGCCGG
>Ga0160429_1001663_pt1 | contig 12115 bp, 15 predicted proteins | sample SolpanmetagenomR_FD_108199 | JGI IMG/M metagenome (GOLD analysis project Ga0160429, IMG submission 108199) | Solar panel surface microbial communities from Lawrence Berkeley National Laboratory, California, USA - R | ecosystem: Engineered > Built environment > Solar panel > Unclassified ... | reverse complement strand
GATTCTTGCTTCTGTCACTTGAAGAGTGATTTGGTAGACCAGCCGCAACTCCGACCAGAAGTGCAAACCAGATATTCGGAAAGCGTGTCTTCACTTGGTTAACTAATGCGGCTGCAGCGCCTATACCGTAGTTCTGGCCGGAGGGCAATGTCGCTACGACTACGTTGTGTCCATTGACTTCGCCAGCAAAGTAGAGGTAATCGTCGCCCTTCGTGGACTCGAATTGGCCTTTATGCCGCTTATCAAGCATGCCCAAGGCGGCCTCTGCCTCGATCTGTAGTACGGCAATCCAGGCGACAGTATAATCGTCATATCTGAGGCTTGTGCCCATCGAGACACGCCTTCATGAACAGAGGTGATTGCTTCCAGCCGCCTGACCAATGTAGGTCCCCCTTGAGATAGCTGTTTGGATGGGTGGTAAGTATGTAAGGGCAATCTGCCGCTCTGACAAAACAGGAGGTAGAAAGGCCAGAGCTCCCTAGCGTAGGTAAGCTTCACTACCCCGCACCGGGTAACCTAAATACCAAACTACATACAGTCGTTTGCAAAATGATTGGCATGTCTCGGTCCGCTCGAACTTTGTAGCGATTTTCACCAAGCTTTCGAGCAATACTGTACTCATTGAACATTCCCATCAAGACGCTCTAATTATATTTTGTATCTACTTCGTAGCTTTGTATGAGCTCAGTATCATCATGGGAAAGAAGGTTGGAGATGCCTGGCGGCTTGATAAGCGGGTTCGCGACCTCGCCGCCTCTCTAGTACTATCAAGAGAGTATACAGATCTAGTTATTGTTACTCTTACAGGCGCCTCACTACGTACAGTTGTTCGTATTAAAGCTAATCTTATCATGTTTAGCGTGCCCTACAACCCAATTGAGCTCAAGAAAGGCAGGCCACGCCTGCTCTCAGATGATATTATAACCCATCTACGAGTCTATCTTTTTGAAAAGCCAACTGCCTACCTTGATGAGGTTGCCTGGTGGTTAAACGACGTGTTTGATATTCAGCTTAATATCTCTACACTCTCTCGTCATCTCCATCGTATAGGGTGGTCGAGAAAGCAAGCTATGAAGGTTGCAGCTGAAAGAAACGAGACACAAAGACGATGGTTTCAGCGGACTATTATGTCGCAGTACGTGGACTACGAGTTGGTATTTATCGATGAGTCTGCAGCACAAGAAAGGACAGGGGATCGGAAGTATAGTTAGTCTCCAACTGGAGAGACGCCAGTTCAGACTATACCTTTTCATCGTTCACCAAGGTGGTCTATACTACCAGCGCTCACTGCCATTAGATATCTCAGCCCACTCATCTACCAGGGTTCAATCAATGCCGAAAGGTTCGCCGCATGGCTTGAGGAGATGGTGTTACCATGGTATAATGCGTATGTGGAAGGGGAGCGACGTGTAAACTCAATTATTGTAATAGATAATTGTAGAATTCATAAGACACTACTCGTTCTTGACACGATGGCACTCTACGACGTTAAGATTATTTTCCTACCACTATACTCGCCAGATTACAACCCAATCGAGATAGATTTCAGTGTAATAAAGGCTGCAATTCGTCGGCACCGGGAACGAGCTGATGACTTCCCGGACTTCTCACTCTTCCTGATGTGGATCTGTCAGGAGTTTGGTGGCAGGCACGGCTAACAGCAGATACGGCACTGTGGATGGGAGGTAAAGGAGTAGTTGTTAATTGAAATTCTTTACAGTTGTTGAAATTGTAAAATTGTTGAAATTGTTGAAATTGTTGAAATTGTATACAATTGTATTACCAGCTACTTACTCGTTGTCTGAGATACTATTAGCGTGATCCGTACGTGGGATAGCTTTGTACTGTTTGATGAAAGGCTGGAACCGTAGGAATTGACCTAAGCTTAATCCAAGCTCCTTCCATATTTTCCGATCGATGTTAGTACGTATTGACTCTAGATCAAGGTCTTCTGCCATGAAAGTACGCTCCACGTCGCTCCAATCTTCAGTACTCTGCGTACGTAGCCACTCAAAAAACTTGGTAAGCTGCCCGCTTGGGGAGACCGAGTTTGGTGGTGAGAAGGGACTGGAACAAGGCTGCTCTTGCTTTCTATGTGTGTCAGTCGGCATTGTCGTCCCCATGGCACCAAAGCCTGAAAACATGTTGGCAAAGTTGAGTGTTAGACCGCCGCCTGGAGAGTTCCACTGTGGCTGTTGAATTGTATTGGTCCTTTCCCTCTCTTTCCTCTTCCTGATTACACCATTTCGATGGTTTTGCTTAAGTTTAACACAAAGTCCTGCGCTTGGAGCCTGTGTAGTAGCACGACGGACGTATACCTCATCTCGCTAAAAGCGTAGTTCCTCCTCTCGTAGTGGGTAGTGGTTTTGAGGTATATCAGAGCCTTCTACATAGCAGATTCCACCCTTGTTAAATGCAGCGCAACTAGCTCCTAGGCTATAGATCCAGAAACGGCGTAGTTCAGATAGAATCTCTGCTTTTCGAGCTCCAGCCTCTTCATCCTCATCGTCAACGTCTGCCTCAGTTGTGAATCTTCTAATTTAGGTAGGTAGCTGATTATTCTTCCTGTTTTGACTGCTTGTAGCCGCACGACGTACTACCTGTGAAGCTTCAGGTGGCGTTTCAGCAAGCTTAGCTTGTCGAATAGCTTTAGCTGCCGCCTCTTAATCGACCTTGTACAATATAGTTATCGTTACATTAAGTGTCTTTCTTTTTATCTCTTTTAGAGCTGCCTGCTCTTCCAGAAACGCCTGAATTAAGTGTTGAAACGAGGTGACTTTCTCCGCGGTCAGATGATACGGTCTTCTATTAATATAGCCATAGATACTCTCTATCTTGAGGTGCTCTAGGGTGTACGTCTCTTTTAAAGCTGCCTCCGCGAGGAATTCGTCGATAAGTACCTAGCGGAAAGTACCACGAAACCACTTAATATTATCCTCATGAAACTTGCTACCACGAGGCCTCTCTGCCCTAATAGAACACCTGATAAAATCTTGTAATACAGGCAGAGGAGTATCCTCATGAACTCCCTCTTCCTCAGCATCCTCCTCCTCTTCTTCATCAGTGGTCTCCGGCAGCCGAAGGGGGGTAACAAGGCTTCGTTGAGAGTGAGGCGGACTGGGGACGCGGCGCTTCTTAGTAGCCCTACTAGTAGTAGTACGTTTGGATGAGCTTGGGGGTGGAGTGGGTGGTTATTAGGACTGTACGACCTTGCGAGATGGGTTTCGAGCGCGTTTCGGGCGCGTATCAGGTTGTGTATCAGGTACGGAACTCATGGCAGGCTATAACTGCCTAATTGAGGCGACGGCGAGGTAGTATATTGAAGGTATGCTTAATAAGTACAGTATTGCTCGAAAGCTTGGTGAAAATCGCTACAAAGTTCGAGCGGACCGAGACATGCCAATCATTTTGCAAACGACTGTAATGCGTCATATCGGCAAATCCGTGGGCGGCTTCGGTTTCCTAACAACTTCTGGACTGTTTTTGATGAGAGCTATCCACAAGTCATAAGCGCCTGACGAAAAGCAACTTGAGTCCAGGAATGCTACAGTGCCGATAGAAAACAACAAGTAGGCAATGATCCTGAGAATGCAAATTTTGCTAACCTGAGCTACGTATCCGGGGCACATCCCGAGGTCTCTAGTAAGTTCGAGGGTATTTTTTATAAGACAAACCTGAACTATGTACGAGATGTTCTAGCACCTTCAAAGACTAAGGAGAGTGAATATGTTGCTTAAACAAAACCGTCGGCGTAGATCCTACTAGGGCGAAGTTAGATCTTCCAACGTATGTGCCCTAAGGCTTTCCTCAAGCTACGCAATGGCTTTTATTCGTAGGCTATTTATTTAATCGCCAGCCATGCCCCGTTCACTTGATTTTCTACTCAAGCCAGTGCTGTAATCCCGCTAACTCTACCGTCAATAAGGTCTATAATAATCATCGTCGTAAATATTGTTGAAGGCGCCACAAAACTGTAAGGAAAAGAGCAATGACAGTCCTACGGATAATAATGTCGTACAATACCTGCAGGATTTTCAGTTTATACATAGTAAATTGAGACGTATGCGTAAGATCCTCCATGGAGAATTAGTAGCAAAAGATGAGCAGGAAGTGTTGAGTATCTGGTATTGACCTCATTCCCTTTGGGTTTTCAGTTTGCAGATCGAGTATCAAGCGGTTTAACGTCCTCTCACACTGGATATTTGGGCATGTTGATCAGCCCCTGAATGATAGCGCACTTGGTGCAATCAAGAGGTTTACTGGGCCTAGCCGCAGGTATAAGTGACGTGATCTTGACAGCGTTGGAGGCAACCTGCTCCTATACAAAGTGCCAATCAGCGGCAATGTGTTTTATGCGCATGTGAAATCCAGGTAATAAGTCATGTCGAACACGGCGAGTATCTTCTTGAGGTTGGCCTCTCAGAATGACCTGATACTAGATCTAGAACAATATCTTGCAACTGTAACACTACGAGCACTGAAACTTAGACTTGTTCTGTTCAACACCTTGATGATCCCCAACTAATTTCCATGTCTCAAAAGAATGAATAGTCCAAAGTTGCAGGAATTGGGATGAGAAAAACTTGTAATGCTAGAGTCCAGTACCTAAGTAGACCGCCTGTCCGAGTATGCTTTACGTTACTTTTACTCGCGCTTGTCGATGCAGCATAACACGAGTGGAGTCTTGCCAGTGCCACCAATATCAACGACCGCGACGGCATGTGCTAACCCCGTCTCACTGTGCACCCTTCCAAAATCGTTCTTGAGCTCGTGCAAAAGCGGATGTCGCTCGGTGTAGGTAGAGACGGTGGTGAATGTTATAGAGACACAGCGGCCCGTATATGGCGCGCCGGCAGGCGGTGCAGGCATCGTGTCAGTTCTAGCCTAGTCGCATATTATAACCTACTTATTCCCACATATTACTAGGAAAAATGCTAGTCGCTACACACTGTGTGATGGCCTGCTTATATGGTAATATGGCTCTTTTCGATGTCAATACGCAATAACCTCTTATGATCTGTTTGGAAGCTCTTTTATGATACGCGGCGACGGCTAGAGAACTATAACATCTCTCACGAGCGTTATAAAGTCCTATATCGAATGCTTTGAGTTGCGATAATACGGGCTTGAGGTTCCGCTAGAGGCTGTGACTTGCTGCCTTAGTTCTGGAGCACGATACGACGTGCAATTACACCAGGTAACCTTGCGCAGGTGGCTTCCGCAGCCTCGACCAGGCTCGTTATACCTCGCTTCAAGCAGACCACCAAACCATGTTATAGCTCTTATTGTGGTGGCGACATCAGCAGATGTCGCTACTGTACTACGTCTGATATATGACTTCGCCATTTTCCACAAATGACTATACAATCGGCTTCATATGCGTACTCCTATTTAAGCGTACTGCCATCAAGTTGATGCTCGATGGCGAACATGACCTCTCACCAGCTACTCGTAGAGACAACAACATCTACCCTTTCAGTAGTATTAGACAGCACAAGGTGGTGCTAGCGTCTCTAGGAGCTAGAGACTATAAGACTGGTTCTGCTAGTGGGGTTGAAAACGACATTCGACAGCCTTCCTAACAGAGACTTGGACTTATGGTAGGGATTGCTAGAGGCGCTCTGCGGCCAGAAGATAAGGATGGGTAATGTCCGTCTTGGCAATATAGTGGTTGTTTACGTGCACTGGTTCTCTTAGTTTCCAGAACGTGGCCATGTACTGCTAGGCATGCAGCCACAACGGCTTTCCATAACAAGTACATGATGTCAGTGAGCTTCCCAATTGCTGTACGACAAAACCACAGCCAATCAGTGGTCGCTACCCCGAATCTAGATAAGCCCCACTGTGAGTGCATAAGCGTGGATAGTAGTGTCTTAACAACCGGACTGGCCCCTCCGGCCGCATCTGAATACGCTTTCACATTACTACGACTCCCCTTGGTATATGCAACTAAGCCAGAGCTTCCTTAGAGCATACACAACAATTCTAGACTTGGCGGCAGACCCTGACACGCAAACTCCTAGAATTAAGATAATCTGCTTACTGGAAGACTGCAAAACTCACTTGTTATAAAATGTCCAATCCAGCAACGGTCGTTACACAGGGTATATATAGACCTCAAAGTCCTGTATCCTGATACATCCCTTTGCTAATTTGCTGTAGAGCAAGGGAGGTGGGAGACACGGTCGATCGACATCGAGGAGCTATACACAGAGCGTGATAAGCTAAAAGACTTATCTGTTGTGTAGGTGCATATAAATTTAAGAAAGCCAAGCTAGTGCCTACACACAAGTCTTAACAGGTATCCAGTTTCCTCCCGCCGGTCATCAGAAGAGAGAACCTCCAGCGAGCATTCTCCATAGCACCTTGCACTTGGGATGAACACTACGTCAAGTCCACAGGGTTCTTCTATGCACAAGAGTCGTATGAGACTTCGAAAGTCCATTCGACTGCGTTTCGATTCCTAGTGAAGATACTTTGTAGCAACGACCAGCGGTCCTTAAAGCTCCAGCCCAATTGCCAATACCACTGGATTGAGCTTGGTTTTTGGACTCAATGGCTGCCAGAACATAGCTCTGTACTACTTTGCGCCATAAAGGACACAGAAAGTTGCTGTAACGCCTCTGTCCAAGCACTAATTATAGAGGGCTTGAGCAAGACACAAGTCTCCCTAACTGCCTCCCTTCCATTCGTATGGCATGCGTACTTACTCGAACGGATCATAGTCCCATGCTTTGACTGTTCTGTTTGGAAGTGCAGAGACCTCATCCGACGCCAGGAGAAGAAGCGGCCTACAATAGAAAACCATCTTACAGACTACGAGGAACTACATGAAGCCGCTCGTCATGTAATCCATTCGACTGAGACAATCGGCATGGGCATTGAAGTTATAAGCAGTGTACTGCAAGAGCTTGACACTTTCTGCGAAGATTACCATCAGAAGTCGACAAAAGATCGTGCCGACCATCAACTAACAACAGAATATAAACCAACGACTGCGGACTATCGAGCGGTATTGAGATCTCTGCGCTGTCAAAAGACGCTATTGCAGTGCTTACATGGTCGATCACAAGCCTTAGAGAATCGGGTCAGGGAGGAGATTGGTTTGGTACAGTCCATCTAATGCGATGCTACAATTTTTTGCTGACTGATGTCCAAGGCATTCCATGTCAGTTCACAACGGGACAGCAAAATTGCGTCTCAGATTGCGGCGACTTCCTTGGTGGATAGTGCCACAATGAAGTCAATCAGCATCTTAGGGATGATCTTTCTCCCCGGAACTCTCATTAGCGTATGTTCACACTATAACATACCTGACCTTACTAGCACCTAAAGTTCATTATATAGGGCATATTTGGGATGAACTTCTTCACATTCTCTCCTGCGTCATCAGATCCCGACTTGTGGAGCATCTCATCAAAGTTCTGGATTTACTGGGTGACGACTGTTCCTGTTACACTGTTGACCGTGGCAGTGTGGCTTGTGTGGCAGCATTCAGCTAGAAACACTGGAAGACGGACGGAGATCTCATAGACCTAATATAAAGATAACATACACGCGTTCAATATAGCCTTTAACCTCTGCTGTAGTAGTCCATGATTCTACTACGTATCTGATCTCTTCGTGCGGACTACCGTATGGGCAAGTAATAGCCATGACACCACGTTTTTACTCTCGACCAGCAAGGCTCTGTAGCTAATTGTCCCGAACTCTATTATACTTAAGCGATCAAAGCAATGCTACCCTTAGCTGCATGGTGGTGAGGTATTAGGGACTGGATGTTTAGATTATCAACAATCAATCTAGAGCATAATCAACGAATTTGACATCTAAGCTTGTGTGTTTTCAATGTGAGACCACGTCGGGTCTCTTCATCCAGCCATAGCGCGGCGAAGACCGGCATTTGTCCGATCCGAGATCGATCTATAGACTTTCAGGTCAGTTACTATTACAATAAACGCTACGGGCAACAGAGTCAGAGTTCATTAGCTCTATACTAGAACTACTGCAGAAGACAATAGAAATGAGTCTCCAGATTCATCTTAGATGATCCCTACATATAAAAGCATTACCGGGAACATCATAGCTAATAGTGAGGCGAAGGTTATGACGGTCATCGGCCGTACCCTAGAGAGAAAACTAGTTATCGAGAAGAAAGTACTCGTACAAAGCCTCGATCAGATGGCGGTTCAAGAATCCGAAAGCAAGTTTGCAAGAAGAAGCTGGGGGAAGTCTATTTAGGAGCTGGACGGTGCATTACCTGGACCACACACCCGTCAACTTTATAGTAATTCGAACACCGTTCAACCCCAGATTCTAGCTCAAGCAAGAATAGACCATAATCATTTGAACTCGTATAGGGTAAAGGTGAATGCGATCGATACAGGATTATGTGCCCTGAGAAAAGGGAACGAGAATATTTAACATTTTCTCGTCCGATGTAAGCTATAGAAAAGAAATTAGGCTATTGTCCAGAGGATAGCTAAAGATAGGTCAAGCGGTGTATCCTTCCTTCTAGGAGAATGGACTGCATGGAGAGACTGGAAAATCGGAAAGCTGGTAGATGAGGAGCTGGCGAAGTGGATGCCGAATCTATTAGTAGTGAAGGCGACCGTACAATTCGTGCAGAGCACTGGGAGAATGGTGAGTGCTGAAACAAGAGCAGAGGAGGAATAAGGAATGAGGGCAGGGAAGAAGAGAGGGGGAGGTACTGATTACAGTCAGTCCAAGAGCAAGCGATCTTGGAGCAAGCGATCTCGGATCGTATGAACCGCATGCTGGTCATGATCCAGCAACACAAACTGGCCCTTGGAGGATTCGTGACGGAACCTCAATTAGGCTCGGTTCCTACCGAGATGCAGCAGGAAATCATGAAGTCGTACATGCTGGATGATATCACCACTGTACTAGACTTGTTCGATCTTACTAAGAACATTGAGTTTACCAGATCCTTAGACAAGACCAAAACCTTGGAAATTACAGCGGGCAAGGCAGTGGTACGCAATCGGGCCAGAGGGTTACCGGAGACGGTGGCTAACGTGGTGGAGGACGTGGCAGGTATATACTAAGGGGAAACACCAGTCGGGGACGTGGAGGATCCGCCGATACCTCAGCTTCAGGATCTCGGACCACTGAAAGCACGTCAGGAAGCACCCTTCTACGTAAGCGCGGCAGAGGCGGCACCTCAAGGGCGTGTGGCTGTGGTGGCAGAGGGAACTCTGCCAAGCCAGAGGTTGACGACAAAGGAGCTAGAAAGACAGACAACAACTCCGGCGGAAACGCGGATCTCAATTGTTTCAGATGTCACCAGCCTGGGCATTGTGCACGTAATTGTCCTACTATCCTTCAGCAGTCGGAAAACTGACTGCCCTGATCGCCAATCTTTCCTTATTGCGTTTGATACCTTCTTCTAGAGGCAAAAACCCTACTAGTAGATGCATCACCGTCATTGTCGCCATCCAAGGACCGCAAGGTCCTGAGGAGATCACCACTCTCATGGATTACAGGTCAGATCTCAATCTGATGAGTCAAATGTTGATAAAAAAGCTTGGTCTCCGGGAGACGGATCTTCCTTTGCCATCCGCAAGGACTATCGACGGTCATAGCCTGGTGCCGTACACCACCGTGCAAGCTGAGTGTCAGGTCGTGGACCGGCTTAATGATCCCTGGAAAGGCGAAGTGCCTTTCTTCGGCGGAGCATTCACAGGATATGATACGATCCTGGGTTTGCCGTGGTTTATGCAGCTCAACCCTGACGTGAACTGGAGACGGGGTACCCTACGGTGGTGCGAAGAAGAAGCCTTGCCTGGGAACATTGGTTATGTTAGCGAACAGGACATTGTCAATTGCATCCTTGGGAAGGAAGCAATATATGTACTTCATGTACGTAGAATTTTAGATGGAATTCAACATGGTGATGTGGCTGTACGTCAACTCTCCTCTGACGGTACGAAGGAGCGCCCCATGCCTCCCAAGTTCATCAAATACGGGGATTGTTTCTCGTCCGCTGAAGAAACCAGTGTGCTTGCACAAAACAGCGAGCACGACCAGGCAATTGATTTATTGCCTGGCAAAATTCCACCCCACCTACCTATATACAATCTCTCTGCTAAGAGGCTGGAGATTCTGCACGAATACATCCAAAAAGCACTCGCTAAAGGCTAGATACAAGAGAGTAAAAGCCCCACTGGCGCACCTATCCTGTTCGTCCCTAAAGTAGATGGTACTTTACGTCTCTGTGTAGACTATAGAGCCTTGAACAACATGACTGTTAAAGATCGGCACTTATTGCCATTTAGCAGCGAGATCATGAACCGCTTTTCGAAAGCGAAGCGGTTCATGATCTCGCTGATAATACAGATGCGCATCACAGGATGCATATTAAGGCAGGGGATGAGTGGAAGACTGCTTTTCGGATGCCATACTGTCACTACGAGTGCATTCCTCAGCGTCTTGTACCGCTTTCTCAGCAACAGCAATGTCCTTCTTCTTCTGGGTGGCGGACTTCTTCTTCTTCTCAGCTGGAGTGGTCTCCGCGTTGAGGCGAGACACAGGCAGGGTGATCGCTTTGAACAAGCGGAGGCAGGGATTGTAAATGACGGTAGCCTAAACTGTGTCTACATCTACAGGATCGTCAACCTCGAGTTATTGTGTGAGCAGATGGTGTTGGATAGTGCATTATATACTAATAACCGCATCTCTGAAGTTTCCAACGAAGAAGTTGCTATGTTCAGCATAGATATCTTGAACATAGTTAGATCCTAGATTCATGGCTGAATAATGTATATTGCACGGACGCGTTCTCCACAAAAATAGTATTACAGAGCTCCGCCATACGTTATCACCACCTGAGCTCAAACTTCGGCTCAGCACCCGCACGTGGTGGCATTAGGCGTGCGAATTACACTGGCGTGTTGGGTAATCAGTAATCGCCGCGTGACGACGATAAAACGGCCTAACGCTCACTGCTGATTATATTACTCAGTGTGGGTATACTACTGCAGGAGTCTCTAGCCTGCTGAACATAATGGAGCTCGCTTGAGAAATGAGATGTAAACGCAACAGGTATATGGCAAGGCAGATCAGCTTAACAAAGGAATTCCATCCATTGTCTCACTGATAATACACAAGTCTAGAACAAGGCAGATACAGCTAGGATTCGGGGGTAAGTCCTCTATGAAGCCTTAAATGGCCGAAATTTCCCAGAGAAAGTTGACTGTCGGTCACTGTTATATTGCCAAAGTGATTAAACCCTTACGACAAGCCATGCCTCTCTTATCATTTATCTACGATCGCTATGAAGGGCTGGCCGTCCAACGTTGGTTTCCATAGACAGTCAGTCTTCCAGCAACAGTATTAGTAGGAGCACAGTCGGTTAAGTGTGAACCGTGTTTGACTAACCTCGCGGCATAGAACGATACGCCGGTCGTATAGCGTACAGTACACCTTTGGCGTATGCTGCGGCAGCTGCGGCAGCATAAGGTTGCCAAACCTTGTTCTTTTGGTTGTCGCCATAGTCGCACACACCACGTATCACCCCAGTGGGTAAGCTATTCATGACTCCAGCAGCTTCCATCTCCAGACCTATAAGGTTATGCTTATCTCGCAGCTCGTCGCGTTTCTGAGCGTTACGCATCAACGAGTTGCCAGAGCCAATGTTACCATACCATACTCGTGGATAGCGATTAGCGCCTTCCCGAGGCACTCGTGGCACAATCGCTGGCGATTCATGCGTTTCTGTTGAAAGCGCGAAGAGCTGATCTGTATGCTCATCGGGTCGTTCAAAAGAGCTGTCGTTGTCCTCTTCCTGCATCGCTTTCTGAAATGAAGCCAGGTAAGCGGCAATCTCGTTGTCCGGTTTGTACGGGTTTCTCATGTTGAGACGGATAGAACCGATGGCTGATCTTACAATGGCTGGAGTTTCCGCCTGTCGTCCGACAACCAAGAAACCATCTTCTATTTCTCGACCTAAGTCATAATGCACGATACCAGTATTGGCACCATCGGGTAAACAGACCAAGACGTCGCCTAACCGGATATCATGATTCTTGCTTCTGTCACTTGAAGAGTGATTTGGTAGACCAGCCGCAACTCCGACCAGAAGTGCAAACCAGAT
>Ga0160429_1001662_pt1 | contig 12125 bp, 16 predicted proteins | sample SolpanmetagenomR_FD_108199 | JGI IMG/M metagenome (GOLD analysis project Ga0160429, IMG submission 108199) | Solar panel surface microbial communities from Lawrence Berkeley National Laboratory, California, USA - R | ecosystem: Engineered > Built environment > Solar panel > Unclassified ... | reverse complement strand
GTCTGTGAGATTTGCAACGTATTTTGCCTCGGATTGATCTTGCTTTCCCCATCGTAGGGCATTCATATAAGTCGGAGGTTTCTTTGGTAGCATACCAGCATGGACCAAAATCTTGCCTACGGTTTCTATAAGAGCTCTGCGTCAGTCAATCTCCGGGAAGATAGCCATGAGAAAATGATGAACTGATGTCGAATACTGAATTTCATGTATGATGAAACTAAGCATCTTGTAGCGAGTGCATTGTCGACCGTGATATCGTTGAGCCTATATCCGACGCTGCCATGATTGTGATTCAACCTCTAGCACTCTTGTTTGTGTATATTCATGCTATTCGTTCTGTGTGATTGTACATACCCGACCATTGTGCTCCTATTGCGATCCAATATTGTATTCTTTCTTTATTACACGTTACTATTTTCATTTGTGGATTATATGTTCCTATGACTTCTTTTGCCTGTGCCTTTGCTGCTGCTTTTTGATTTGTTGCGATGATCCTGTAGAATGGATAATTTCTTTGTGATACGCGTTGAAGACGGAGGATCGGTGGGTTTCGTGGTGGCATTGTGAAGGGTGGATGCTGTCTGAGGTTGAAGCTGGTAGATGTAGGAAGATGAGCCCTGGTAGGATAATACTAGTGGGATGAGTAAAGGTCGATGGCACCGAGAGCAAGGGCGAACGTGAAGGTTAGTTACAGTAGAGTGTAGAATCCTCTAAAGGCGAGTCAAAGAGAAAATCGTTGGAGGACGCAAATTTCCCTTCTGAAGGGTAGATCGGCACATCTGAACTGACTTTGCATGCAATACGCTAATAACTTTGGACATTCAGCATCAATAACAATGCAGGATATTTGCATGGCCGTTCATAGTCGCCTATAATTCAGAAAGCAATAGGCTACAGTACATACAATGGCAAGGAGAATACATCAACGAATGTACAACTCAGATAAAGCAAGTCAAATGTAGCTGAATGATGTATCCAATGATAGTCTGGAAGCCACTCATCACTAAAATGACATACAGTTATCATCTCTTGATTTGATAGCTGTTATGAGTTCGTGCACTTGGTACAGATTACTTGTACCTCGAATAATTTTGTCATACAGATTGTACCTCATTCAGTCATCTTACATGTCATCAATACCATCGTTATTCGATGCAGACTTAATCTCTTCTACTTTACAAGCACTACTACCTCCAAATCTACGATTGCGGCCTTTGGCAAATGGAGATTATAGGAAACAGTTCACAACACTTCTGGCACAGCTCACTGTTATTGGCGATGATTACAACGAGGAAGCATGGGAAACAAGGTTCAAATACATGCTGGACCACAATGACTCATATTTCGTCGTCGTCATCGAAGATAACCAGACAACCCGAGTCATAGCAACTGGGACAATGTAACATGGAGCTAGCTCTGATTTCATACGATTCTAACTCGAACGGGTACAGCTTTATTGAACGAAAATTCATACACAATAATGGCCTGGTAAGCTTGACTTGATTATCAATTCATCTACACGCAAAGCGGCGATCTGACATGTCATGTTCAGGTCGGTCATATAGAAGGTGATAACACATCAACACTCTAGCTGCGACAATGCGACAATGACTGATGAAGTATAGACATCGTGATCGATGAGCATTACAGAAAGCTGAAACTTGGAAAACTGTAAGCACTCGCTACCAATCGATATGTGACCTTTGCTGACTTGAGCAGGCTGATTGATCAGCTCAAAGAGATTGGCAAATCACAAGGTGTTTATAAGATAATACTTGATTGTGCAGAGAAGAACGTCGGATTTGTAAATGATTCTCCTCGTTCCCAAATCTATGTGTACTGAATACCGTATCGATAGTACGAAAAATGTGGTATGCCTAAATCAATCGCGCTCTGCAATGTCGGATAATTGACATATTATTCGTAGAGTTCACCCGGAAGGAAGTTGAAATGGCATGGTATATACCTACAACGACAGCTTCAGTACCGACAAAAACCTCATGAGTGAACCTCTCGGGGTATGTGCTTTTTAATACCACCCTTCAAACGCAATCTGACTTGAGTTCTGTTTAGCTTAGCTTTTGTTAATCATGATCCGAACATATCTGCAGGATCGTTTGCTGACTGCACTTCGATACCTATTACAACACTGAGACAGTGCCTCCTTGCGTTGTATTTGGAAGGAGATCTTCCGAATCAGAATTCCTTAGATTGCCCTTAAGAGACTCTGACCGTGCATTCAGAGTGATCATCAATGCTACATCAGCCGCAGCAGGGGCTCTTCTCTATATGCTATCGACTTGATGGCACAGCTTCCCACTGTGAATTGATTGGGAGGTAATGCTATGTGAGTCCTTGTTAGATCGAGCTTCTTAGGAGCCATTAATAGCAAGTGTGGATTTGGTGAATATAATCCAGTCTCATTGGTTTAGGTAGTTATAACATCTGCTTAACACGCAGAAGGTCGGAGGTTCGAGTCCTCCATGAGATAGAAATATTATTTCTTTTGCCAATTTCACGCGTCAGGTTTTGTTGAGCTTGAACCACCTGCACCACCGAATTGGCCTTTTTGGTTGGATAGCTTGATTACTTAGAGTAGCTATTCTATCATATGTATCAAGTCTCAAAACTTCACAGGGTATAGAAGGAATGAAATATGCAGAATTGGATTTGAGAAAGTTTACGTCAGTTGCACACAAACAACTATCATCAGTACGAAGCAACATACTTATATTATGGGTGCTCTTGCTATCCATTGAGGCTTATCAGGAGAATCACGTACGTGTTCCACATGTATCGACCCAGAATTACAGCCGGAGAACAAGTCAAATTTGTGAGTTTATTGCTGAGCACATTGAACTCCTGGTCCGCCATGTCCATGATGACCCTCGTCATCACTATCTTCCTGAGCGGCATGTCGAGCAGCATGTTGACGTCTTTCTTTATCTCGCATGTCAGTATCGATCAGACTCACTTCATCGACTGTGCCTGATAACTCTCCTATGGCCTTACGAGGTGGTAGTAGCTTTTCGATCAGTCTGAACTTATCAGTCTCGATCCAGTTGCTCGCTGGGAATATTATGTTCATTTTGACATATAAATTGCCTTTATGCATATGTCTTCGCACCGGCATTCCTTCACTTGTAATAGTTTTGATATCACCTTATTCTATATTTAGTAGCGAACAAGTTGTAGATAACGCTGTCAGTTACCTGGCTTGATGACTTCTCCTTGCGGAATGGTGACTAGTAATGTGCGTCCATCCAAATGAGTAATGGTGAATTGTCCTCCTGTCAAAGCAGTGACCAATTCGATGTCCGCATTGCACATCAAGTCATCGCCCTCTCTTTGGAATACTGCATGCGGCTTTTGTTCTAATACGATAATCACGTCACCAGGAATGACATCAGGCGCTTGGTCTGCATCATCTTTGAATACAACCTTGTCTCCTTGTTTCATACCAGGATCTACATGCACCTCGAGTACTTTCCTTTCTTGTGACACCTTTGAGCCTCTGCAGTCTTTGCATCTATCTTTATCTGGGATTATTTCACCCTTTCCACTGCATGCCTGACAATGTTGCTGTACTTGTTGTACCATTGGTCCCATCTGTCTGTATCCAATCTTTACACCTTGTCCATTGCAGTCCTTACATTTACTGACTGAACCAGCTTTGCCTCCTCTGCCATCACATCCACGACATAGTATTTGCTTTTGCAGTGCTAGCTTTGTAGTTTTCCCTTTGTATAAATCTTCAAGCGATACTTTAATGGTGTGCACTACATCTTTCCCTCGCTTTGGACCAGTTGGACCTCTGCGACCAAATCCTCCTCCACCAAAGAACTGAGAGAATAGTTCGTCAGGATTCATTCCTCCGGCGCTTAACTCTCCTTCCTCTCCATATCTATCGTAAGCTTCGCGCTTCTGAGGATCTACGCATGATTGGTCAGTATCTGAATCGCAATCACAGTGTAATTCAAGCTCAATTTGCAAGTGTGCATCTGCTTTGAATGTCAAAGTCACGTGAATGCATTACTGCGGGCATCAAACATTCGATGTAGCTGCTCCCCGTTGTGCATATGTCCTTGTACAAGACACTTTGCTCGTAGTCTGCTCTATGAGTTGTGTACTTTACCTCCTAATATGTCGTAAGCGTGACTGATTTCCTTGAACTTGTCTCCAGCGTCAGGATTTTTATCTGGATGATATTTAAGTGCTAATTTCCTGTATGCCTTTTTGATTTCAGATTCTTGTGCTCCAGGTTCTACTCCTAGCACCGTGTATAATTTTGGGTCTTTGACTGACATTATAGATTTGTATTCCAATTACTGTTACTCTTTTGATGTGCGTGATACTGCGTGTATGTATGTATGTATATACTGTCTAGCTGATTTTTGTGCTTGTATGCAGGTGTGTTTTGCGTATTGCTTTGTTGGTTGAGTGATTCAGCGATATAGGTTGCTTCGTGCAAGCGTGTCGGTGTTGCAAATGAGAGAGAACGGAGAGAGAGAAATAAGAGAGAGAAAATTGTTACTTTCTCTACAAAGCAGAAAGAAGGCTTGAAAAAGAAGATTCCAGAAAACAGAAAAAAGAATCGGGGAAAAAGAAAATGGCTGGAGACTGTTCAGTCTCAACTAGTCTCAGAGGTCTCAATAACGATCAAGGTAAAGTCACAAGTGAGAGAGAGAACCCCAAAGGAGAAAGTAATCACTCATCTCAAGTGGATGCTGCATAAACACAAAACTAAAACTATAGAGACAATAGCATTATTACCGACGTGAAGCAAACAAGGCCTCATCGAGTAGATCAGAGTATATCACAACAGCGCACAACAAACAATCATGCATTCTTTCCCTTTATTGCGCCCACCGTGCAAAGTCACCACAAGTTACTCTTTCTCCAACGCACTAGTGCCGCAAATACAAGCAAAATATAATGATGATATACGCAATTATCAAGATCCGATAAAGAGAATACAAGCAATCAGAGACGAAGCAACGAATACAGAAGCATTATGGAGATATCTAGGACAGCTAGGATTGCTAGAATTAAGATTCGATTTCGCAAAGGAGACAGGAGAAGGGTTCACATGGTATCTCTTGATTATAGACAACACATTATAGAACGTGCAGTTTATTGACAGGCCTTCTCACTTGGATAGGCAAGACGCTTTTACTAAAGTCCCAATCACCCAATTTTCTATAGCCTACGAGAAGGCAGCAATAACCTTCAATTTAGCTACCTCCTATATGATCGCCGCCGCGGAAGCCCCTCGCACAGATTATAAGGTCATTTTCAACAATTTTCAGAAGGCAGCTGGAGTTTATACATACTTGAATGATAACTTTCTGCATCCGCCTTCACAAGACATGCAAAAGGATACAGTATCCGCCCTGATCACGCTAGCACTCGCGCAAGCTCAAGAGTCATTTCTGGAGATGGTACTAGCTACAAACAAGATCGGACCTCTTGTACCCAAGCTGGCTGCTGAGACTGCCGAGATGTTTCAGCAGACTGCTAGTCTGTTATCTAACATCACTAATATTGATAAGAGATGGGCACCATGCAGCGAGGTAAATTCACGGCTTCTATCGCTTCGGTATTGACTGATCGCTGAGTTAACAGCTGAAAGCCAAATATTATACTAGCTTGGCACATTATCAGCAGAGCATACTTTTGAATTCGGACAGCCAAGGTATTGCCATCGCTCATCTGAGGACGGCTTCTGCCATCGTCACAGCTTCTGCCAAACTGACCAGTTCGATCGCTGCAATGAAGCCAGTAGTCAAGAACGTCATACCTATTACTTTTGAGAATTTCACTCCTGCCTTCAAAGATCTGCTCGCTCTCATTACTGATAAATTAGCCGTACTGGAGAAAGAGAATGACGTCGTTTATCATATGGCAGTTCCCGCCACTACTCCGACCCTCGAGCGCAAATCTGCATTGCTATCTCCAACAGCAATGAAGGACATGACACCCCCGCCCGATACACCAGATCTTTTCTCTCGATTGGTCTCTATGGAGACTCACCAATCTGGCAGTATCTATAGTGAGGAGAAGGCCAAGTTTGCGAGAGCATTAGGGGATGAAATCGAGATGGCACAAGATGAGGCCGCAGTTGCATCCTCACTTTTGGAGGAGTGCTCTCCAAAACTGCCGCAAGATATCGCACAAGGCATCAAGGAGTACGAAAGTTCGAAATCTATAATCAAAGCGGTGGAGTCTGCGAAACAAAGTGCACAGCGAAAACTAAATGATCTGAGAACAGCATGTGATAGCGTAGACCGTACTGCTAGCGTTCCGCACGTCGAAAGGCTGGCAATATATCAGAATAATCTAGACAAAGCTGCGGCTACAGATGCATCACTCGCAGATCGGCTGAGACCGCACTTGACAATACTGGACGACATCCATACACTTTTCAGTCCTGGCTCTCTTCTTGATGCTCCGTCGTTTTCGATACCTTCGCTATCACTGGGACATGCGAAAGATTTACTTGCACAGCTCAAAGATAAGATGCTCAATGAGGATATATCCACTTTGCTACTCCTGAACAAAAGTAATACGGAAGGCGTCTTTAGAGAAGAACTTGAAAAATTTGACAAAGACAAGGATGCGATTTTGCGTGAAGTTAAGAAAGTCAAACGAGGAATTGAAGAAATCAACAGAATTTGGGAGGAAAGTGGTGGACCAAAATTGAGACAAAATGCCTCAAAAAGCCGCGATGCAATAACCACTTGGCTAAGCATTGCAGAGAGCTACAAGTAACTTTTCTATCAGATTCACTATATTTTAGTTGACATAAAGCAAAGGCAAGCGGAAAAATTCTATATGGATCTTAATCAATTACTAGACAAGACACAGCATGAGATCAATTCACTTGCCGAAGCAAACATTCGACGCCAGGATGTAGATGCACCGTCGACATCCTCTTATAATATCCCTCCGTCTCACAATCAGTGGAATCCTCCTCCCTCTTCCTCTCAGCCGTTGCCGCCAGCTTCGTCCTACACTGCTCGAGAACAATTTCAGCCCTCTTACCAGTATGTTCCCCCAAATCCAAGCGCTCAGCAATGGCAGAATACAACTTCAAGTCATTCAGTGACCCCACAATGGCAAAATCACCCATCAGGAAACATGTCCTCACCTGGAGGATTTCCAGAACATCGTCCTCCTTACCAGTACACCACAAATCAAGCGCCTCACCCTCCACCAGCGACCCAAGCAACACATTATAATAACACACCCGCTTATGGAATGCCAGCAGATAATCGATACCCAGTATATCGTCCGCAGATGCCCAGGGGGGCCACTAGCACGCAATGGCAAAACGCTCCGCAGGCGAATTTACCGAACTCACAAGCATTACCGGATCATCGGTCCCCTCCAGGGCCTGATGCATGGACATCTACCCAGGTGCGGCCTATTATCCCCAATCACCAACAGGGTACCTTTTATATTCCGCCGAGGCCGAATAATCTGATGGATTAGGCTCCAACTGATTTAGTAGAATCGCGGCGTCATCTCTGGCCCGCGTATGGAAATACATTTGATTGAACTTCTCGAGGGATGGGCCAGTTCAAAAGTGATGAATATGTCACGCATCTGTGAGTGGCTATGATTTGATCTTTTTGCTGCTTTCACTTTCGGCAGTAACTGGTTGATCTTCTCGCTCAAGATCTAACTTCTCGAGAGCTCTCCCTATGAGTTCAGATGGGACCTAATGACTGCTTAGTATACTGCTCCTGAGACCTATATAACATTCAAATCCTTACAATCCACATGGCGTCATTATAACCAGATATCAGTTGACGCACACATTCCGTTACCTTGCCGCTGTCTAAAAGTTCTCGCCCAGCCAGATTCCCAGCTAGTGAGGCAGATGAGCTGTTCTTTCCGGGTGTAGTTTCCGGTCGCATTTCTTCTCGTAAAATATTTGGTGCTATGACTAAAGCTAAATTCTGATAAGTCATCAATGTACCTGCCGAGTTTGCATTGGTGGTGTTCGGAGCAGAAGGAGGTCGTGGTTCTGAACGTGCTGTCATTTCAGCAGCATTGCCTATGCCGCTGAGAAATCGAAGAAGCACTTCTAAAACTGCACGATGAGCATTTGGTAGGAGTGTTAGCAAAAGGCGATGTAATTGTTGTCGTACAGCAATAGAATTACAACTCGATGCTGCTATAAAACATTTGTATAGTCGCATCGTAAGTAGTGGTTCCGGTAGTTCTCTCAGATACAATTTTAGCACACCAGCGATATCATGTGGCAAATAAACAGAATCATCAATTTGTATGTCTTTGAGTGGGTCTTGATCAAACATATTTCGAAGTGATTCGATTCGTTTTGCTGAGCCTGATTGCCGAAAGATGCCTTGAGTATCCATACCTAGTAAATTTTGAATGATTAATATATGTACATGAAGCATCCAATCTCGCTGATCAAGTTGTGTTATTACCTTTGGTCCTCAGCTGATTGATACAAGTATATACCACTGGTGGTACGAGGTGATTTGACATTTGAGCTTCTTGCATACGATCAGAGAATAGCTCCAGGTTTACTCCAAAGACTCCAATCTCCTTGGGATCTATTATTCGTATCAGACTTTTGTACGAAGACTATTCTTCAAGGAGATGTATTACCTTTTTTGCTATTCCCACCCCATTTGAATAGCCTTTTCAACGCAGAGTCTTTATTGGGACGCAATATAAGAGAGGAGACTGATTCCGCCATCAAAGAATGAGAAGCTAATAGTTCTACTAGAACGTCCATAGCAGACTCTCTAACAGCATTCATTTCCCTATCATCTAATGCCTCAAGCCTGCGATTGACAAAACGTTTCCGTTTGCGACTGCCTTCACCACGCTAAAAAATCATTTAGAGAAGACGTCTCGTTCGATCTGAGAGATTCAGCTACCGTTGGAGCTCTAGCCTCTACGATGGGCGTTTCCGGTTGCTCAATCCTCGGAGTTACAGCAGCCACCACAGCACTTCTGGTATTCTTGGCAATTCTTTGTTGACGTTTTTGATAGTATGCCTTTCGTTGTATTTCTATCTTGTCACGAGTCTCTGCTCTTAACTAAATACGGAATATCAATGTTGAACTGCCTTTCATCAGAGGATGATTTTACCTCCGGTCTCATAACAAGGAATACAATCGTACGTGATCTAGTAGAGAGTTCGATAGAGCAATCCTGGAACCTTTCATCATGGTCGATGCGAAATCTCTTGAAACTGTCCATTACAGATTGTGGTATTATGGATTCATCCTCATCCAAGGCACTTTCCTGAATTCCAACATCCAGACATTTCGCAAGGTCGACATCGTGCAGTACAACTTCCAGACTTGGATCCTGATAAAATCGTAAATACTGATCGTCCTGAGCCATCCATCGTAACTTCCATTCCATTTTGCCAGGAGTTCGATTCGGAGTCATCGGCCCAACTGAATTGTTCAACTTCAGTACCCATTGCGGTTTTATGTGGATTTCTTTTGGACTCAGTTCTGCAGCATCCTGTGTCTCTGGTGATATCCGAATAAATTTGAACATCGGCTTGAAACCTTTTGCTTGAGCTCTATCTAAGCTGAATTGCAATGTTGTATAGGATTCAAGAACGAGAGGATCTAATTTGCACTTGCATTAGCAGCCTGGCGATCTTCCTGGGATGTCCTAATGATTACCTTCACTTGGAAACACTGTAGTCATGTGATAGCCTTGAGGAAGACCAAGACCCCAATTCGTGATAATCTTGTTGCGAACGTTGATTACGAGCCATTTCGGATGAAGTTCATATTGGAATATTCGACCATCTGGTGCTTGCAAATCAGCCTCTACGAATCGGTTCCTTCTCTTCGATGCTGGTGAGGGAGATGTCCTGACCTCTGTTGGGGTAAGGGAGGTAGAGGTGTTGGAGTTTGGTACTATTGATTGACCCTTTGCCTCACGGTAAAGCTCCCGAGCAGAAGGTGAAAAAGTGAACAGATTCACTGCTGAGAGCCTGCCAATAGACGGAGGTGTCGAATTGATGATTGGGTCTAAGAATGTATTCTGATCCTTTATTCGTTCGTATTGTACTGTGACCTCATTAAGGGCACCTTTCACGAGGGCAAATAAATCTTTGAATGGAGGATCGATGGATGAATGAGTGATCTCAGTTGCTAAGATGTTAGCTGGTCGAAGTGCACTCTGCAGTATTGTTTTGGAGTGGAAGAAATGCTGGAAAGCTACCGCCAAATCAGAGTTTAGCAGAGCACAACCTTTCAAAAAGAATGCACGGCCTTTATAATATCTATGCTTAATCTATGAGGAGCTTGCATAAGTGATAAGCTGGAACCAGGAATACTTGAAGACTTACAGCGGCACATGATTGCCAGTTTCGGCTCAGAGAACCGTTTGTCATGCTGCGTTCCGCTTGTTGATATAATTCTCCTGCTTCATTACATTGTTCTGATGAGTCTCCTAGATGTTCATGACGTAGAGCTTCCTCAATATTCGTAGTGACTTCCTGCGCTTGTGCTCTGGCTAGTAATGCAAGACTATACAACACTCCGTGCTCCATATCAGTTGTAGTGGTATCGTCAATATGTTCCTTTATATAGACAAAAATTGCCGCAGCTTTAGAGAATCCTTGACTTCTGCTTTCAATACTGGGTCCTAGAGGTGTAGAAGCTCTCATATATTCTGCTGCTAGATTGAAGCACACCGCCGCACATTCGAATTTGAGCGATCGGTCAGAATGAGAATTCGAAGAGAAAGCATCTCGCCTGACCGGGTCTTATCAGTATTCTAATGGGAGTGAAAATCATCGATATGCGCTTATACATGTGACCTGAAAGCAACAATTGACCTGACTTCATCTGTGTTCAACAATAATTCCACGATCACTATAAAGTGAAGCTGTCTTATCACTTTCGTGCACTCTCATCCAGCACTATTCACGAGCAGGTGTGGATCTCACTGTACATCTTACCATTGAAAGTTTGCATCAGTTATTTCCCCTCGTGCACCGATCAGTCCTTGTAATACAATGATATAACTCTCGATATTTCTGATTGTGGTTTGTGGATCATTAGAGTATGTTGTTGCTGCAGTTCTTTGTTTTGTGATACTTGTGAGTGGTGAATCCGTTGGTGGCCGTAGATGATCAGTTCGCTTTGTGGGTGGATATAATAACACTGACATTGTTGTGATGATCTCTGATGATCTCTGATTGCTATGTCGTAGTGTATGATAGCTCACAAGAGTGAAGTAGTGTAGAGTAGTATAAAATGAGAGGTGGACCAGGAAGATTCAGAGTGACTAGTGGGATTAGTAGTGATGGGAATAAGAATAATCAAAGTGTTGAAGTAGTTGCAAGTGACAACAAGAATAAGTAAGTCCAATGGTTAATGGGTCAATAAGTCCGCGCCATTATCAACAAAAGGATTGAAAAGGATCCAAAAGGAAAGAGAAACAACAACTACACCTAGTACGAGTACACCTAGTACGAGTACAAGTACGAGTACAAGTACGAGTACAAGTACGAGCACAAGGTTCCAAAAGAGGAAATTACTCCTAAAACCACACCAATACAGTGTATGAATATACACAACAAATAAAGGAAATAGAATGGAGGCTGAAAGGAGGAGCTGACGTTCTGCAATGTAAGCGCAAACTTATGAATGGGAATTCGAAAAAAGAAATGGGATTCGAATCGAGATCGCCTAGTCTCGGATTCGAAAGATTCGAAATCACCGTGGCATAATACTGCCAAGTGTCACCTCAGGAAACCCTCCTGCAAATGAAGACCGATAAAGATATGGGTGCCACAGTCCATCACAGGCTTGGCTGCGGGAGCTGCTGTATTCACGTATATTTCCAATGTTCTATAGGCAATTGTCGGCGAGAATCAAGCCAACGTAAATCATCATATTATGTTTGATTTTCTGATTCTGAATACATGAAATAGGCAATTCGAAAGGTGTACGTGAGCAGACTGTTGGAGCAGGACATGGCGTGGTTCGACAAGGTACATCGACCTGAATCTGACAATGTATGCATAATCATCTCACCATGCTTCCTGGACTCGCAGCTCGAAGACGAGTCACTCGCTTCGCATTTGTCCAGTGGAATTGATGACATCC
>Ga0160429_1001661_pt1 | contig 12129 bp, 11 predicted proteins | sample SolpanmetagenomR_FD_108199 | JGI IMG/M metagenome (GOLD analysis project Ga0160429, IMG submission 108199) | Solar panel surface microbial communities from Lawrence Berkeley National Laboratory, California, USA - R | ecosystem: Engineered > Built environment > Solar panel > Unclassified ... | reverse complement strand
ACCCGACCCGTCGTCGGCGGGCAGGAGGGCCGAGAGGCGCTGCAGCGCACCGGTGGAGCGCGTCGAGGCCGCGGCCAGGGCCCCTGCGGCCCACGGCCCCACGGCCCCACGGCCCCACGGCGCCGCCGGCGTCGCCCGCGACGGCCAGCACCCCGAACATCGCCGCCCCGCCGAGCGGGAACCGCGCCGCCGCCAGGCTGAAGGCGCCCGGCCACAGCAGGCTGACCGCGAGGCCGCAGACGGCGCAGCCGACGAGGTTCGCCACGGGGTCCGCTGCCACCGAGGCGAGGACGTAGCAGCCGGCGGCGAGCACCCCCGACGCGGTCAGCGCCGGCACGAGCGGGATCCGGTGCCCCAGCAGGCCGTAGGTGGTGCGGCCGATCCCCATGAGCACGGCGAACAGCGCGGGCCCGGCCAGGTCGCCGGCGACCTCGCCGACCCCGAGGCCCTGCTCGGCGTACAGCGAGGACCACTGCGACATGGTGAGTTCCGCCGCGCCCGCGGCCAGCACGAGCAGCAGCACCGCGGCGAACGCCGGGGCTCGCAGCAGCGTGCGCAGGCTCGTGCGGTGCTCGTCGGGAACCGTGGCCGGCAGCGGCACCCGGGTGAACACGACGAGGTTCACCAGCGGCACGAGCGCCCACAGCACGGGCAGCAGCTGCCAGTTCCGCTCCCCGACCGCGGCCAGCAGCAGCGTCGTCCCGACGACCACGGCCACCTGGCCCCAGCAGTAGGACGAGTGCAGCAGGCTCATCTGCGCGGCCTTGCCCTCGGCGGGGCTCGGCAGCGCGTCCACGACCGGGCTGACGAGGACCTCCAGCAGCCCGCCGCCCACGGCGTAGACGACGACGGCCGCGGCGAGGCCCGCGGCCGGGCTCGGCCCGAGCTCCGGGCCGGCGGCCAGCAGGAGCAGCCCCGCGACGGCGAGCACGTGGGCGAGCACGAGGGGAACGCGGTAGCCGAGGCGGTCGACGACGCGCACGGCGAGGACGTCCGTGACGAGCTGGGTCGCGAAGTTCAGCAGCACGAGCCGCCCGAGCACGTCGAGCGGGACGTCGTAGCGCCGCTGGAAGACGATGAACAGCAGGGGCGCGAGGTTGTTCACGACCGCCTGCGTGACGTAGCCGGTGTAGCAGGCGCGCCGGGTGGCGGTGGGGGTCACGGGGCTCCGGGGACGGGTGGCGGGGAGGCTGCGGCGGGACGGCGCGGCGGGACGGTGCGGACAGACCTGCTGATCCTGCCCGTCCGCGGCCCGGGGCGGGTCCTACGCTGCGCCGGTGGACGTCCGGGTGCTCGCGATCGACGAGGCGCACTGGCGCTCCTACCGCGGGATCCGCCTGGAGATGCTCGCCGACACCCCGCTGGCCTTCGGCGAGACCCTCGAGCACGCGCTGGCCCTCGACGACGCCGAGTGGCGCTTCCGCGCCCGCCGTTGCGCGCTGCCCGGCAACGCGGGCTGGGCCGCGGTCGGGCCGGACGGGCGGTGGCTCGGGACGATGTCGGCGTTCGTGCACCCGGTCGAGGGGCCGTTCCTCGTGTCGGTGTTCGTGACGCCCGGGGCCCGCGGGCGCGAGGCCGGCGTCGCCGACGCCCTGCTGGACGCGGCGCTGGACTGGGTGCGCGCCCACGCCGACGCGGGCTCGCTGCTGCTGCACGTGCACGAGGCCAACGCCCGGGCGCGGGCCTACTACCGCCGGCGGGGCTTCGTGGAGACCGGCGTGCGGGTGCCGTACACCCTCGACGAGACGACCGACGAGGTCGAGATGCGGCTGGCCCTGCCCGCCCCCCGCTGAGGCCCGCCCCGGGGCGACACGCTCGGTCGAGCCTTCATGCGCCATCCGGGTAGCGTCACAGGCAGTGACGACATCCGACGTCTGGAAGTGCTCAAGCCTGCGTGGCGGCGCGCCGAAGCCTGGGTTGTCAGTCACTGAGAGTCCCCGGAACCCCCCAGCATCGAGGAGCCCCGCCGTGTCTCTGCCCCGTGCGTTCGCCGCCGTCGCCGTCAGCGGTGCGCTCCTCACCGGCGCAGCCGCGCTCGCCCCCGCGGCGTCCGCCGCGACGAGCCCCGCGACCGTCGCGGCCTCGGCCCGCGCGGCGGCCCCGAAGCCCACCGCGGCCGCCCCCACGGGCCACCTCCGCGTCGTCGTCACGGGCGTCCTGAGCGTCACCCTCCTGGGTCACCTGCGCTGATCGGAGCAGTCCGGGCGCGCCCTGGTCGTTGAGGGCTCACGTGGAGCCCCAGAATGGGGGCATGGCGCGGATCGAGGACTACGCCCTCCTGGGCGACTTGCACACCGCGGCGCTGGTCGACCGCACGGGGTCGATCGACTGGCTCTGCTTCCCGCGCTTCGACTCGCCGGCCTGCTTCGCGGCGCTGCTCGACACCCCCGACGCGGGGCGCTGGCGGATCGGGCCCAGCGGCGGGGCCACCTGCACGCGGCGGCGCTACGTCGACAGCTCCCTCGTCCTGGAGACGGAGTGGGACACCCCCGACGGCACCGTGCGGGTCACCGACTTCATGCCGCCCCGCGGCAACCACCCCGACGTCATCCGCATCGTCGAGGGTCTCGAGGGCGAGGTCCGGATGTCCTCGGAGCTGGCGCTGCGCTTCGACTACGGCTCGATCGTGCCGTGGGTGCGCCGGCGCGGCGACGAGCTGGAGGCCGTCGCCGGGCCCGACTCGGTCTGGTTCTGGTCGACCGCGGAGATCGAGGGCCGCGACCTGACCTCGGTGTCGGACTTCACGGTGCGCGAGGGCGAGAAGGTGCCCTTCGTCCTGACGTGGGGCAAGAGCCACGAGCCCATGCCGCACCGGCCGGACCCGTACCACGCGCTGCAGGACTCGCTGGAGTTCTGGGCGGACTGGAGCGCCACCACCGCCGTGCCGCTGACCGGGGCGTGGGGCGACGCCGTCAACCGCTCGCTGACCGTGCTCAAGGCCATGACGTACGCCCCGACGGGCGGCATCGTCGCGGCCGTCACGACGTCGCTGCCGGAGGAGCTGGGCGGCTCCCGCAACTGGGACTACCGCTACTGCTGGCTGCGCGACGCGACCTACACGCTGCAGGCCCTGCTGCTGTCCGGCCACGTCGAGGAGGCCGCGGCGTGGCGCGCGTGGCTGCTGCGGACCGTCGCGGGTGACCCCGGGGACCTGCAGATCATGTACGGCCTCGACGGCACGCGGCGGCTGCCGGAGCTCGAGCTGGACTGGCTGAAGGGCTACGAGGGCTCCTCGCCCGTGCGCATCGGCAACGCCGCGGCCGGGCAGCTGCAGCTCGACGTCTGGGGCGAGGTCCTCGACAGCCTCTTCCTGGCCCGCCAGGCGGGGCTGGAGAAGGAGGGCGACTCCTGGGACCTGCAGAAGGCCCTCATGCACCACCTCGAGGCGCGCTGGCAGGAGCCGGACAACGGCCTCTGGGAGATGCGCGGCGACCGCCGGCACTTCACGCACTCCAAGGTCATGGCCTGGGTGGCGGCCGACCGCATGGTCCGCAGCGCCGAGGAGTTCGGCCTGCCCGGACCCGTGCAGCGCTGGCGCCGGGTCCGCGAGGAGATCCGCGCCGACGTCCTCGCGAACGGCGTCTCGCCCCGCACCGGCACGTTCACCCAGTCCTACGGCTCCGACGCGCTGGACGCGAGCCTGCTGCTCATCCCCCGCGTCGGGTTCCTGCCCTTCGACGACCCGCGCGTCGTCGCGACCGTGGAGGCGGTCCAGCGCGAGCTGACCCACGACGGGTTCGTGCTGCGCTACAAGGTGGAGGAGGCGGGCGACGGCCTGCCCGGCACCGAGGGCGTGTTCCTGGCCTGCTCGTTCTGGCTCGTCGACGCCCTCGAGGGCATCGGCCGCAGCGAGGAGGCCGTCGCGCTGTTCGAGAAGCTGCTCGGGCTGCGCAACGACCTCGGCCTGCTGGCGGAGGAGTACGACCCGGTCTCCAAGCGCCAGCTGGGCAACTTCCCGCAGGCCTTCAGCCACTTCCCGCTCGTCGTCGCGGCCCACCACCTCGCGGGCGGCCGGGGCGAGCGCAGCGACGACCCGGACGGCGAGGCCGTCGGCAGCTGAGCCGCGCGCCTCCTGCTGAGCCCGCCCGTCCTCAGCCCGGGGGGAGGGACAGCGGGGGAGCGGACAGCGGGGGGAGGGACAGCAGCCAGTCCCGCAGCGCCGCGGCGATCGCCGCGGGGGAGTCCAGGGGCAGGAAGTGGCTGCCGGCGACGGTGACCTCCCGCTGGTTCGGCCACGTCCGGCACTGCTCGAGCACCCGGCCGGTGATGACGGCGCCCGGCTCGCCGCGCAGCAGCAGCTTGGGGACCGGGCTGGTGGCCATGAACGCGGCCCCGGCGGCGACCGTCCGGTGGGCCTCTGCCGGGAGGCCGTCCAGGGGGATCTCGCGGGCCCAGGTCAGCATCGCCCGGCGGCCCTCGCCGGCCTCCCGGAAGGGCCGGCGGAAGGCGTCCAGCTCCTGCGGCCGCAGCTCCCGGGAGGTCCCCGCCGCCAGGACCTCCTCGACGAGGACGTTCTCGACGAGGACCATCCGCTCGCCCGCCGGGGAGCGCAGCGCCCCGAACACCTCCTCGTCGGGCCCGCTGCCGTCGCGCCAGGACAGCGGGACGACCCCCGCCTCTGCGTAGGCGATCCCGCGCACGCCCCCGGGGTGCCGACGGGCCCAGTCGACGGCGAGGACCGCGCCCCAGTCGTGGCCGACGAGCACGACGTCCGAGTCCAGGCCCAGCTCGCCCAGGGCCGCCTCGAGGTGACGGGCGTGCTCGCGCAGGCGGTAGCGCTCGTCCCCCGTCCCCGGCAGCTTGTCGGAGGCGCCCATGCCCACGAGGTCCAGGGCGACGCAGCGGAACGCGTCCTGGAGGTCCGCCACGACCTCCGTCCACAGCAGCGACGACGTCGGGTTGCCGTGCAGCAGGACGAGGGGCGGCCCCGCGCCCGCCTCGCGGTAGGCCACGCGGTGCCCGAGGACCTCGACGTGCGACGGCTCCACCCGTGCAGCCTGCTCCCTCCCGCCGCCGCCCGTGGACGAACGACGTGGTCCCGTCCTGCCGATCGTCCGGAGGGGGCCGCCCGGGCCGCCGTCCTCCCGTCAGGAGCGGCCCGCGCGCGACCCGGCGTAGGCCGCCTCGCGGACGTGCTGCCAGCCCACCGGCAGCTCCAGGCCGGGGAACGGGTGCAGCACGGGGTCGTAGGTGATGACGCGCTCGGGTGCCGTCGACGGGTCGGCGAGCAGCCGCAGCTCCGCGAACGGCCGCCACGGCCCGCGGGGCGTGGCCGCGGCGAGCAGGAAGCGCCCGTCGCGCCACCGGGCGCCCACCAGCAGCGGGCCGCGGGCGGTGGAGAAGGCGGAGATGCTCGAGTACGTGGGGCGCCGCCAGTGCCGGCGGGGCAGGGGGTAGCGCCGCCCGGGCCAGCGGTCGGCGCTGGAGGCCAGCAGCAGGTCCCACGGGTCGCCGTCGGGCGAGCTCACGCGCAGGGCGATCCCGAACACGTCGGGCAGCGGCGCGGGCAGTCCGGCCCCCCGGGAGAACCGGACGACGGCCCGGTCGACGCCCGGGGCGTCGATCCACGGCACCCCGGTGCCGGGCGACAGCCCGTGGCGGTGGACCTCCGCGTCCACGACGGTGCCCACCGGGTGCACGGCCTTGGCCGCGCGCAGCCGCGCGGCGAGCCGGAAGGCGGCGGCGATCGGCCTGTCCAGCAGGGGGAGTGAGCGGTCCACGCGCCGATCCTGCTCGACGCGCGGACCCGCCGCACCCGCGCGGGTCACCCCGGCAGCCGGTAGACCGAGACGTGGGAGGTCGACTCCGCCGTGAACGGCGTGCCGGCGAAGTCGGCGTCGCGCGCCTCGAGCGCGAACCCCGCGAGCCGGGCCATGAGGTCGAGCTCGGCGGGCCACACCCAGCGGTGCTCGCTGCGGAACAGGGTGGCCTCGCGGCCCGCGCCGAAGCGCACGTGGTGGGAGACGACCCGCTGGTGCAGCACGTCGCAGGTGTCCACGCCGAGGTAGCCGGGTTCCGCCGTGAACACCGTGGCGGAGCTCCCGGGCGGCAGCGACCGCAGCTGCGGCACCCACAGCTCGACGAGGAACCGGCCGCCGGGGCGCAGGTGCCGCGCGGCGTTGCGGAAGCACGCGACCTGCTCGTCCTGGGTCAGGAGGTTCGAGATCGTGTTGAACACCAGGTAGACGAGCGAGAACTCCCCCGGCACGCGCACCGTGGCCATGTCGCCCTCCACCACGGGCAGCTCGTCCTCGCCGGCCTTCTCCCGCAGCCGGTCGAGCATCGGCCGCGACAGCTCGACGCCCGCGACGGGCACCCCGCGAGCGGCCAGGGGGACCGCGACCCGCCCCGTGCCGACCGCGAACTCCAGGACGCGACCGCCGCCGGCCTCCGCGACGAGCCGGTCCACGGTGGGGCCCAGCACGTCCGGCGCGAACATCCCCGTGCCCGGGGTGTCGTAGGCGGCGGCCGCGTCGGCGTCCCAGACCTCCTGCTGCTGCACGGCGCCAGCCTGCTCGCGCCCCGGCGGCGGCGTCCACGGGGTTTCCGCGCCGCGGCGTCGGCCGTCAGTGCCCGGGGCTGACCTCCCGCGAGCCGTCCGGGACCGCGGCGCCTCGACGGTCCTCGCGGCGCAGCGCCTCCTTGCGCTCGAGCATCCGCGAACCCGCCAGCGCCAGCAGCCGGCGCAGGTCCACCGCGTCCCCGGGGGAGGTGCTCACCCCGACGCTGACGCTCACCACGACCGGCTGCCCGCCGATCCGGTAGGGCGCGGACATGGCCGTGGACAGCTGCGCGGCGATGCGCAGGGCCTCCACGCGCGCGGTGGGCCGGTCGAGGTCGACGAGGGCCACGAGGAACTCGTCGCCGCCGAGGCGGGCGGCGAGGTCGCTGCGGCGCAACCGGGACTGCAGGCGCCGCGAGGCCGACACGAGCAGGAGGTCGCCGGCCGCGTGCCCCAGCTCGTCGTTGACGGCGCGGAAGCCGTCGACACCCACGGAGAGCAGGGCCGTCCCGGCGTCCGCGGCGGCCGCCGCGCGCAGCTCCCGCTCGGCGAGCTCGGCGAAGCGGCGGTGGTTCAGCAGCCCTGTCAGGGGATCGGTGACGGCCAGCTCCTCGACGCGGGCGAGGGTGCGGCGCTCGCGCTCGCGCTCCCGCTCGGCCGCGCGGGTGCGCGTGACGTCGCTCGCCACGGTGATGCACTGCACGACGCGGCCGTCGTCGTCGACGACGGGGGAGGCGTGCACCTCGCTCCACCACGGCTCCCGCTGGGGCCCGCGGTACTGCAGCAGGGTCTCGTGACCGTGCCGGCCCTCCGCCACGGCGGCCAGCAGCCGGTGCACCGCCGCCGCGTCGGTGCCGGCCCCGTCGAGGTGGCGGGCGCTGCGGCCGAGCAGCTGCGCCACGGGCCACCCGGACAGCCGCGCGTAGGCGTGGTTGGCGAAGACGAGCGGCTGGCCCTCCCGCCGCAGGTCGGTGACGGTGATGCCGCTGGTCGCGGCGCGCAGCGCCCGGTGCAGCAGGGGTTCCTCGTCCGCCGGCGGGCCCTCGGACGCCGCCGGGTCGGCGGGGGTGGGGGTGCCGGGCGCGCTGCGGGCCGCCCGCGTGAGCGTCGAGCCGCCGTCGGGCACCACCCGCAGGAGCAGGGAGTGCGCCGCGGCGAGCACGGTCTCGCGGCGGTAGGTCAGGGCGTACTCGAAGGTGCGGTCCAGGTCGGGGCCGTCGTCGCCGAGGTCGCGCGCCAGCAGCGCCGCGCCGAAGTGCGGGCTGACCACCACGACGTCCCACTCGGCGCGGATCGGGTCGTCGGCGTCCAGGACGGCCCCGCGCACGCCCGGCAGCGGCTGCAGGGCCATGTCGTTGCCGAGCGCGGCCACGAAGCCCGTGCGCGCCGCGAGGTCGCGGTAGCGCGCGAGCGTCCCGGGTGTGAAGTGGCGCGCCTCCTGGAACGTCGCGGCGATGATGCAGGTCTTCCCGAGCTGCATCGCCTGCCGCTCCAGCTGCTTGCTGAGCTCCACGAGCAGGCGCTTGGGGGCCCGCTTGAGCTCGGTCCCGGGCGGCAGGTGGTCGAACGGCGACGGCGGCGCCGCCGCGTCCTGCTGCGGGGCGGGGGCGGGGAACCGCAGCTCGCCGCGCGGTCGGCGGAGGTCCGGGCCGGCGGCGGGGCGGCCGAACAGCCACCCCTGCCCGAGGCCGGCGCCCAGGCCCCTCGCCGTCGTCAGGTGCTCGGGCGTCTCGATGCCCTCGGCCAGCAGCAGGGCACCGGTGCGCTCGGCGTAGTCGTTGACCGCGTTCATGATCTCGGCGACGACGGGGGAGGGTCGCTGCTGGACCAGCCGCAGGTCGAGCTTGACGACCTCGGGGCGCAGCAGGGGCATGAAGGCCAGCGACGCCGAGTCCGCGCCGACGTCGTCCAGGGCGATGCCCCAGCCCAGCGCCCGCACCCGCCCGACGGTCCGCAGCAGCTCCGCGGGGCGCGCGGACAGGGCCCGCTCGGTGATCTCCAGGACGATGCGCAGCGTGCCGGGCGCGCGGTCGACCAGCGCCAGCAGCTCGTCGACGGGGGCCGAGTCGAGGACCTCCGGCTCGACGTTGACGAACACGGTCAGCGGGGAGAACAGGCCCTGCGCCACGGCGCCGCGGAAGGCGGCCGCGCGGCACTGCTGGTCCAGCTCACCCAGGAGCCCCGCCGCGCGGGCGGCCGTGAACAGCGCGTCCGGGCCCTCCAGCGGCCCGACGGGGCCGCGGGCCAGCGCCTCGTAGGCCACCAGCTCCCCGGAGGCCAGGTCGACGATCGGCTGGAACAGGCTGCGGACGGCGCGCTCCGCGAGCACGTCCTGGATGGTGGTCACGGCGTCCCCCCGGGCGGCTCCCTCGTGGCGCGGTCTCCGCAGGAGCCGTCGCACTGGCCGCGCTCGGTCGTGAACGCACTGGATCTCACCCCACCACGGCTGGCTGGAGTGTGCCTGCCCGGACCTCTCGTGTCACGGCTGGTGTCACGACCGGCGGGCGGGCAGCGGCACCACCCCGGCGGCCTCGGCGGCGGCCGCCGCGTTCTCGGCGGGCGTGTGGCGGCTCGTGCAGAGCACCTGGTGCAGGACGATCGCGGTGAGGGCGCCCGAGGAGATCCCCGAGTCGAACACCGTCTGGAACCAGCTCGGGGTCTGCGCGTAGATCGCCGGGTTCACCGTCGGCAGCAGCCCCACGCCGATCGCCGTGGCGATCATCAGCAGGGCGCGGGAGTCCAGCCGGCAGGAGGCGAGGGTGCGGATGCCGCTGGCGGCGACCATCCCGAACAGCGCGACCCCGGCCCCGCCCAGCACGGCCACCGGCACGGCGGCCACGACGGCGCCCGCCTTGGGCAGCAGGCCCAGCACGACGAGCACCCCGCCGGCGAACGTCGCGACGTAGCGCGAGCGGACCCCCGACAGGCTCACGAGGCCGACGTTCTGGGCGAAGGCCGTGTAGGGGAACGTGGTGAAGACGCCGCCGAGCACGGTCGAGAGGCCGTCGGCGCGCATCCCGTCGGCGATGGCGCGCCGGCTGACGGGCCGGTCGACGATCTCCCCGATGGCGAGGATGTCGCCGGTCGTCTCGGTCATGATGACCAGCGCGACGACGCACATGGCGACCACGGAGCCGATCTCGAACGTCGGGGCGCCGAACGCGAACGGGCGGGGGACGCCCACCCAGGCCTGCGCGCGAACCCCCGAGAGGTCGAGCTCCCCGGCGAGCGCGGCGACGAGCGCGCCCGCCGCGATGCCCAGCAGGATCGCGACCCGCGCCACCGCGGGGGGCGCCAGCCGCTCCAGCAGCAGGACGGCGACGAGCGTGAACAGCGCGAGCAGCAGGTTCGACGGCGCCCCGAAGCCCGGCGTCCCCGTCCCGCCGCCGACCCAACCGGCCGCCACGCTCATGAGCGAGAGGCCGATGAGCAGGATCACCGTGCCGGTCACCAGCGGCGGGAAGAACCGCAGCAGCGTCGAGAACGCCGGGGCCACGACCATCATGAACACCCCGCAGGCGATGACGGAGCCGTAGATCGCCGTGACGCCGTGGGTCGCCCCGATGGTGATCATCGGACCGACGGCGGCGAACGTGCAGCCCTGCATGAGCGGCAGGCGGACGCCGAAGCGCCAGAACCCGACCGACTGCAGGACCGTCGCGAGGCCCGCCACGAACAGGTCGGCCACGACGAGGTGCGGCAGGTCGCCGGGCGCCATCCCCCCGGCCGAGATCATCGCGCCGCCCACGATGAGCGGGACGGCGACGGCGCCCGCGTACATCGCGAGCACGTGCTGCAGCCCGAGCGGCGCGAGGCGCGCGAGCGGCGGGACCTGGTCGACGGGGTGCGGCCCCCGGACCTCGAGCGCGGGTGCGGACATCTCAGGCCTCCTCGGTGGTGGAGCACCGACGGTTCCACCCGGGAGGCTTGCGCGGCAGGCCATCGGGCCGCTCGCCGTGTGAAGAGTGCGTTACGCGCCCGGCGCCGCCGGCCGCGTCCCGGGCGGCAGGTCGGCGGGGGCGTCGGCGTCCGCGCCCGCGCCCGGGCGGGGCACCGCGACCACGTCGAGGCCCACCAGGAACTCCCGCAACCCGGCGTCCCCGCACACGCCCTCGCCGCCCACCGCGGCGAGGGCCGCCGACCAGTGCCGGCGCCCCAGCACGACGGGGTGGCCGGGCCGTCCGCCGTCGGTGGCCCGGACCGCAGCCCCCGCCGGGTCGTCCGCGGCGGCGGCCAGCACCGCGGCCACGTCGGCCGCGCCGAGGCGGGGCAGGTCGACGGGGACGAGCACGAGGACGTCGGCCCGGCCCGTCGCCGCGTGCTCCAGGGCGGTCCGCACGCCCGCGCCGAGCCCTCTCGCCCAGTCCGGCACGGGCAGGCCCCGGACACCGGGCGGCAGCAGCGCGAGCACCTCCGGCGCCGCGGCCCCGACGGTCGCGACCACCTCCCGGCAGCCGCCCGCGTGCAGGACCTGCGCCGCCAGGACGACCCAGGGGGTGCCGTCCGCGGTCCGCAGCAGCGCCTTGGGCGTCCCCATCCGGCGCCCCGCCCCGGCGGCCAGCACGACTCCCAGCGCCCTCACGTCGGGCATCCCACCACGGGCCCCGCGCCCGGGCCGTGTTTCGGGCGGGTTTCGCGGGTGTTCCGAGCGTGCGGCGTCCGCGCGGAGCGTGTGACCGGCACCCGCGCGATGGCGTAGAACTCAGGGAGACCGGGACGTCCCCGGCCCACCCGCACGCCCGGGTGGCGGGGAGTCCGGAGGTGCGCCGAGTGCTCGACGTGGCCGACGACGCCGCCTTCCGCGCGGTGCTGCTGTCCTGCTGCGACGCCCCCGCCTGGGCCGAGCGCGTGCTGGCCCGCCGCCCGTTCGCGGACGACGACGCCCTGCTCGCCGCGGCCGACGAGGAGCTCGCGGCGACGTCGGAGGCCGACGTCGACACCGCGCTGGCCGCACACCCGCGGATCGGCGAGAAGCCCGCTGGTGCCGCCTCGCGGCGCGAGCAGTCGGCCGCGCTGGCCGCCGACGCGGGCGTCCTCGCGGAGCTCGCCGCGGGCAACGCCGCGTACGAGGCCCGCTTCGGCCACGTCTACCTGGTCTGCGCGTCCGGCCGCAGCGCCGAGGAGCTGCTGGGCGTGCTGCGCTCGCGCCTGGGCAACGACCCCGCGACCGAGCGGCGGGTCCTGCGCGCCGAGCTCGCCGCCATCACCCGGCTGCGGCTGCGGCGCGCCCTCGACGGGGCCGGCGCGTGACCACCCTCAGCACCCACGTCCTGGACGCCACGACGGGCACCCCGGCCGCCGGGGTCGCCCTCGTGCTGACCGGCGCCGACGGGGCGGAGCTCGCCCGCGCGCGCACGGACGCCGACGGCCGGGCGCGGTTCGGCGTCGACATGACGCCGGGGGTGTTCCGCCTCGCGTTCGCGACGGGGGAGTTCTTCGCCGCGGCGCAGCGGGAGGCGTTCTACCCCGAGGTCGTCGTCGCGTTCACCGCGACGCCGGACCGGGAGCACCTGCACGTCCCGCTGCTGCTCTCCCCGTTCGCCTACTCCACCTACCGAGGGAGCTGACATGGCCATCGTCCTGGCGGACCACCAGTACGGCAAGGCCGAGAACCGCGTGGTGCGCTT
>Ga0160429_1001660_pt1 | contig 12154 bp, 10 predicted proteins | sample SolpanmetagenomR_FD_108199 | JGI IMG/M metagenome (GOLD analysis project Ga0160429, IMG submission 108199) | Solar panel surface microbial communities from Lawrence Berkeley National Laboratory, California, USA - R | ecosystem: Engineered > Built environment > Solar panel > Unclassified ... | reverse complement strand
GAGTGCAGTCAGCAGCTTGGTCATCGGGGTCCGTCCAACGTTTCGATCTGACGATAAAGCTACCGATCCCTGACGAAATTGGCTGTAGTTTTACGGACACACCAAGCCATATTGACCGGATCGACATAGTAAACCGTCGATTAACGTGCGTTCGACGACCGCAATACAGCGAGATTTACGTGGCCGGGCGCCACAACATCTCAGCGGCGCATTGGTTGCAAGCCGCCGCAGCGCTGCCCGCCCGGTGTTGCGGGCGCGCCACAGGTGGGACCGGCCGGCCCGTCGCAGCGCGTGGCGCGCACCCGGCACGCCGGCGGACCCCGACCGCTCCCGAGGTATCCGGGATCCAGAGGCCCAGGAACGACGGCCGATCCCCCGTGTTGCCGTCGACAGCCGCCAGGGCCGACACGGCCCGATCACGGCTCCATGAGGAGAGACCCTTTGCTCAAGATCGCATCGCTGACGACCGGCCTGCTTGCCGCCGGACTGTTCCTGACGCCCCTGCCTGCCTCGGCCGCGCAGATCGGCGTGGGAGCGATCCCTGAGGCCACGACGACCGTCGAGACGGTGCAGTACGGCTATGGTGGCTACGGCCGTCCCCACTACGGACGCCGCTTCTACGGCGGTCGGGGCCTCGGCTACGGCAGACATTTCCACGGCGGCCCCCGCTTCGGCCGCGGCTACGGCTATGGTCGCGGCTACGGCCGAGGCTACGGCTATGGGCGTCGCGGGTTCTAGTGAACCGCGAGCCACGCTGAGCTGGCGAGGCTGAGCCGCACCACGCTGAGCCGCACCATGGGAGGCCCGTTTCCATCGCCGGGAAGCGGGCCTCCCGCGTTTCGAGGCCCATCGCCGGCTGTTCCGCGGACGCTGCCGTGGCGCGCGGTCAGAACAGGGCCACCATCGCCACGCCCGCGACCATCAGCACGGCGCCGAGGATGCGCCACAGGCTCGCCGGATGCACCGCGAAGCCGACCCAGCCGTAATGGTCGAGCACGATCGAGAAGGCGACGCCCACCGTCACGATGATGCCCAGGAACGACGCCGCGCCGATCGCCGGCGAGGCGTAGAGCTGGGCGAGGATCAGCAGGACGCTGAAGAACCCGCCGAACCACGCCCACCAGGGCACCGTCGTCAGTTGTTGGCCCGTCGGAATCTCGAGCTTGCCGAGGGCGAGGCCGCCGACCAGCAACGCGGCCGTGCTCACGAGCAGCGTGATCAGCCCCGCCGTGACGGGCAGGCCGAGCGACTTGGACAGCGTCGCGTTCTGGCCGGGCTGGATCGCGTTGGCGATGCCGGCGAGGATGGTGAGACCGTAGAGGAACAGCATGCTTGGCTAGCACCGGGACGTGCGGCCAAGGTCCGCGACGGTGCTGTACATCTTTGACGCGCCCCCGGTGATCGGGCCCGGGGATCCTCGCCCTCCGGCACGGCCGCACGGCAAGCTTCGCCCTGCGCGACATCCCCGCGATGCGGGGCGCGGTCGTGAGACACGCGCTCCCCGGGGCGGCGATCCGCAGCGCCGGATCGCCCGATGCGGGGCCGATGGGCCGCGTCTCGGGCCAGCGCATGACGGCGCGGGGCCACCCTGCCATCCCGCCCGGCCGTCGATCTCCGGCGAGGGGCGGGCAGGGGGCGGGCAAGAGGCGGGAGCCTGCCATGCGGCAACCCGCGCCGGGGTGACGCGGCGGATCAGCCCCGCCCTTCGGACACCGTCGGCGGCCGGGGTCGTCGACCGGCGCGGCCGTCGCTCCCCGGGCCGCGCCGGACCGTCAGCGACCGCTGACAGCGTCCCCGTGCAGGGCGCGACGCGACGCCTCGAGGCCTCCCTCGCGGTGCCACAGCCACGCTGTTGCAGCCACCCACGGACCACCGATCAGGATGAAGGCGAGCAAGCCCATGGTTCACCCCCTTTGCGCACAGCCACCACGGCCGCGGTGGCGATTCGAAGCCAGATTACGCCCAGACCGACCGCCGTGGAACCGTTCTTCGCATCGGCCCCGTCTGCCGATCGCCCGCGCGCTCCCTGCCGCCGTATCCAGGGCGATCGCCCAGGCCGATCGCGCATAGGCCGGTCGCGCCCCGAAACCGTGGGGGCGGTCCCTCACCAAGCGGTCGGCTTCGGGTTGCGCTCGTCGAAGCCCTTCTGGTGCCAGTAGGGATAGATCGGGGTCTCCTGGCTCGCGGCGTCGAGGCGGCCGACCTGCTCGGCCGTCAGGGTCCAGCCCAGCGCCCCGAGGTTCTGCTCAAGCTGCGCCTCCGTGCGCGCGCCGACCACGATGTTGCACACGGTCGGCCGGGTCAGGAGCCAGTTGAGCGCCACCTGCGCCACCGTCTTGCCGGTCTCGGCCGCCACGGCGTCGAGCGCATCCACCACGCCGAACAGGTACGCGTCCGAGACCGGCGGCCCGCCCTCGGCGCCGCCGGCAGCGATGCGGCCGCTCTGATTGGGCTGGCCGCGGCGGATCTTGCCGGTGAGACGGCCCCATCCCAGCGGGCTCCACACCATCAGACCGACGCCCTGGTCGATCCCGAGCGGCATCAGCTCCCACTCGTAATGCCGGCCGATCAGGGAATAGTAGCCCTGGTAGGCCACGTACCGGGCGAGCCCGTAGCGCTCCGAGGTGGCCAGGGCCTTCATGAGCTGCCAGCCCGAGAAGTTCGAGGCGCCGATATAGCCGATCTTGCCCGAGCGGGTGAGATCGTCGAGGGCGCGCAGCGTCTCGTCCACGGGGGTGAGCGCGTCGAAGCCGTGCATGAAGTAGACGTCGATATGGTCGGTCCCGAGCCGCTTCAGGCTGGCCTCGCAGGCGCGGACGAGGTGGTGGCGCGACGAGCCGACGTGGTTCGGATCGCCGTCGAAGCGGAACGTCGCCTTGGTGGAGATCAGGGCCCGCTCGCGCCTGCCCTTGAGGGCCTGTCCCAGGATCTCCTCCGAGGCGCCGGCCGAGTAGATGTCGGCCGTGTCGAAGAAATTGACGCCGGAGGCGAGGCAGAGATCGACCATCCGGGTGGCCTCGGCGACGTCCGTCTGCCCCCAGCGCTCGAAGAACGGGTTCGTCCCGCCGAAGGTGCCGGTGCCGAAGCTGAGCACCGGCACGGTCAGGCCGGAGCGTCCGAACTGCCTGTATTCCATCATGTCCTCCGTGCGACCGCGCCTCCGCGGGCGCGCCTCCCGGTCCAACGCGGCCGGCCGCTTCGGTTCTCCCCCGCGCACGGCAGGTCTGCCGTGCACGGGGGAGGGGCGGGGCGTCGTGTCGGCCGTGAGGCCCGTTGATCGGCGCATGGCCGATCCGCCCGGCCGGGCGTGGCGACGGCGTCCGAGCCCCCGCGCCGCAAGCCTGTCCCGCGCGGCGACGTTCAGGGAGCGATCAGGGAGCGCGCGGGGGCAACTCGTCCGATGCGGCCAGGAAGGCCCGGACGGTGTCGCGCAGGAAGGCGGCGTCGGCCGGATTGCCCGAGGGATTGCCGGCGCGATGACCCCAGATGCTCGGGATCGGCAGCAGCCGGGCATCGCGCAGGTGGGGCAGCTCGGCCGCGTTGTCGGCGACGCGGAAGTAGAGGTCGGTCTCCCCCGGCATCAGCAGCAGCCGGGCCGTGATCGCCCCCAGCGCCCGCGCGAGGTCTCCGCCGAAGCGCGGGTCGCGGCTGATGTCGCCCGCATCCCAGGTGCAGAGCTGCGCGTAGAGGTCGGCGGCGGGCCGGAGGGCGAAGCGCTCCTCCCAGTCGGTGCGCAGGAAGGTGTCGAGGTCCGGCGCGCCGAGCGCGGTGCGGTGCAGGTCCGCCCGGTAGAAGTCCTGGCTGAGCGCCCAGCCCGCATAGATCCGCCCGAAAGCCCGCAGGGCGGCCGCGGGCTCGGCCGCGAAGCGGCCCGCGCCGCGGTGCTCGGGGGCCGCCTCCAGCACCGCCATCAGGCCCTTCAGGAAGACGCGGTTGTGCGTGGCCGTGCGGGCGCTCCCGCAATTGATCACCGCCCGCGCGACCTGTTCGGGGAACAGGGCGGCCCAGTGATAGGCCTGCTGCGCGCCCATGGACCAGCCGTAGACCGCCTGGAGCCGCTCGATCCCCCAGGTCTCGACGAGCAGGCGGCGCTGGGCGCGGACGTTGTCCCAGGCGGTGACGAGCCCGGGCCAGCCCGGCGTGTTCGACGGGCTCGACGACAGGCCGTTGCCGAACATGTCGGGGATCACGATGAACCAGCGGCCCGGATCCAGCACGGCGTCGGGCCCGATCAGCCATTCGAGGTCCGGGTGCCGGGCCGCGTAGCTCGTCGGGTAGAGCACGACGTTGTCGCGCGCAGGGGAGAGGGTGCCGTGCGTCTTCCACCGCAGGCGCGCGCCGGGCAGCACCGCCCCCGACTGCAGGGGCAGGTCGCCGAGTTCGAAAGTGCCGGTCGCCGTCGGCCAGCCGGTCACGGGCGGAGCGTCCGGTCGAAGCCGGCGGGCCAGCGGGCTGGGCCGCGCAGGCGGGTGTTCAGGCGGGCGTTCAGGCTGCCGCGCCGCGCGCGCTTCGCCCCGCGGGGGTCCGGCGGGCGGCGGAACGGGACCGACGGGGGGAGGTGGCGGACGGGCATGGCCCCATGAGCGGCCGCATCGGGCCGTCGGTCAAGGTCGTGCGGGTCTCGTCTCACGAATCGTCGGAAGCGCCTCGAAAAACGCATGGTCTTTGCATCATCCCTGGCGGTGCCACGGGAGTTCGTCGCTTGGTCCGGACCGTCTGCCCGCACGATTGCCCCTCCGCCTGCAGCCTCGACGTGCAGGTGGCGGACGGCCGCGTCGTCTCGGTCCGGGGCGGTGACAATCCCTACACGGCGGGGGTGATCTGCGCGAAGGTCAGCCGCTACGGCGAGCGCGTCCACCATCCCGACCGGATCCTCCACCCGCTGGAGCGCGTCGGCGCGAAGGGCGGCGGGCAGTGGCGGCGGATCACCTGGGACGCGGCGCTGGACCGGGTGGCTGCGGCCTTCTCGGAGGCCGCTGAGCGCTGGGGACCGGAGGCGGTCTGGCCGTACAATTCGGGCGGCACCATGGGCCTCGTCCAGCGCGACGGCATCCACCGCCTGACGCACGTGATGGGCTACTCGCGGCGCAAGCGCACCATCTGCACGGCGATCGCCATCGCGGGCTGGAGCGCCGGAACCGGCCGGATCGCCGGGCCCGATCCCCGCGAGATGGCGCAGTCCGACCTGATCGTGGTCTGGGGCGGCAACCCGGTGAGCACCCAGGTCAACGCGATGGGCCACATCAGCCGCGCCCGCAAGATGCGGGGCGCCAAGCTGGTGGTGATCGACCCCTACCGCACCGGCACCGCGGCGGCCGCGGACCTTCACCTCGCGCCCCGGCCCGGCACCGACGGGGCGCTGGCCTGCGCGATCCTCCACGTCCTGTTCCGCGACGGCTACGCGGACCGGGCCTACCTCGCCGCCCATGCCGAGGACACGGCGGCCCTGGAGGCCCATCTCGCGTCGCGCACCCCCGAATGGGCGGCGGCGATCACCGGGCTCGAACCCGCGGCGATCGAGGCCTTCGCGGCCCTCTACGGCGCGACGCCGCGCAGCTACATCCGCTGCGGCTTCGGCTTCACCCGGACCCGCAACGGCGCCGTGAACCTCCACGCGGTGACCTGCCTGCCGACCGTCACCGGCGCCTGGCAGCACGCGGGCGGCGGCGCCCTCTGGCAGCAGGCCGCGATCTTCAATTGGGACAAGACCCTGACGGAGGGCCTCGACGTCAAGGCGCCCGGCGTGCGCGAGCTCGACATGAGCCGGATCGGCGCCGTGCTGGACGACGATCCCGACGCCCTGCAGGGCGGCCCGCCGGTGCGCGCCATGCTGATCCAGTCGGCCAATCCGGCCGTCTCGGCCCCCGACAGCGTCCGGGTGCGCGCGGGGCTGGCGCGGCCGGACGTGTTCGTGGCCGTGCACGAGCAGTTCATGACCGAGACCGCCGCGCTCGCCGACCTCGTGCTGCCGGCCACGACGTTCCTGGAGCACGACGACATCTACGGGGCCGGCGGCCACAGCCACATCCAGGCGGGACCGAAGCTCCTGGAGCCGCCGGGGGAATGCCGCTCGAACCACGCGCTGCTCGGTGCGCTCGCCGACCGCCTCGGCGCGGATCATGCCGGTTTCCGCCTGAACGCCCGGGACCTCGCCGACGCCACCCTCGCCCGGTCCGGCTGGGGCGGCCTCGACGGGCTGGAGGCGGCGGGCTGGATCGACGCGCAGCCGGATTTCGCCGAGAGCCATTTCCTGACGGGGTTCGGCCATCCGGGCGGACGCTTCCGCTTCGCCCCCGACTGGGCTTCGCTGGGGCCCCGCTCGGCCGGCATGCCGGCCCTGCCCGACCACTGGCCCGTGGCCGAGCCCGGCGACGCGGAGCACCCGTTCCGTCTCATCGCACCGCCGGCCCGGCAGTTTCTCAACACCACCTTCACCAACGTCCCGGAATCCATCCGCCGCGAGGGGCGGCCGACCTGCCTGATCCATCCGGAGGACGGGGCCCGCCTGGGGATCGCCACGGGCTGCGCCGTCGAGATCGGAAATGTGCGCGGCCGGGTGCGGCTGCACGCCCGCCTCGCTGAGGGCCAGCAGCCCGGCGTCGTGGTGGTCGAGAGCCTGTGGCCGAGCGCGGCCTTCGCCAGCGGCGGCGGGATCAACACGCTGATCGGCGCGCAACCGGCGGCGCCCAACGACGGCGCCACCTTCCACGACACCGCGGTCTGGGTGCGCGCCGCCTAGGGCCGCACCCGATCGCGTGGCCATCGGGCACGGCGCCGGGTCTAGTTGCGACGCGCGCGCCGAGGGCCGCGATGACCGGATCGACGGGCATCGGCACCGCGCGATCTGCACCGAGGCGTTCGACACCGTAGCCAAGTGCGGGCTTCCCGTGCTTCAGGCGGGTCCGGTCGCCGGATCGCGGAGGGCGGCGTCCCGGGGCCGCGGCCGCCGGATCGCGCGCGCCGTCACGGATCGGCCGGTCCGGCCGGTGACGGGCGGCCTGCCGATCCGGGAATGGGCCGATCCGGGAATGGGCCGCTCGGGGGATGAGAATGACCACGGCCTCGTACGACGCGGCGCTGGCCTCGACCGGCGTCGGTGCGTTCCAGAAGCGCCTGTTCGCGGTGTTCGGCCTCGTCTGGGCGGCGGACGCGATGCAGGTGCTCGCCATCGGCTTCACCGCCCCCTCGATCGCCGCCCGCTTCGGCATCCCCGTGCAGCAGGCGCTGCAGGCGGGAACCGCCCTCTTCCTCGGCATGCTGGCCGGCGCCTTCCTGTTCGGCCGCCTCGCCGACCGTTTCGGGCGCCGGCCCGTCCTGATCGCGACCGTGCTGATCGACGCCGCCTTCGGCCTCGCCTCGGCCTTCGCGCCGAATTTCGGTTGGCTCGTGGCCCTGCGGTTCCTGACCGGCCTCGGGGTCGGCGGCACGCTGCCGGTGGACTACGCGATGATGGCCGAGTTCCTGCCCGCCGACCGGCGGGGCCGGTGGCTGGTGGCCCTGGAAGGCTTCTGGGCGGTCGGCACCGTGGCGCTCGCGCTCGCCTCGCTCGCCGCGCAGGGGGCGCGCCCGGAGGAGGCGTGGCGGCTCGTCTTCGCGGTCACCGCCGCGCCGGCGCTGATCGGACTCGGGCTGCGCTTCCTGATCCCCGAGTCGCCCCTCTTCCTCCTGCGGCGCGGCCGCATCGCGGAAGCCAACGCCGTGCTCGCGACGGTCGCGCGGACGAACGGGCGCCCTGGCCGCGCGACCGCGCTGGCGAAGGCCGCCGGAGCACCCGCGCCGCCGGAGGCCGCCGGGTCGATCTTCCGTCCGGACCTCCGGCGGCGCTCGGCGCTGATCCTGGCCGTCTGGCTGCTCGTCTCGGCCTCGTACTACGGCGTCTTCGTCTGGCTGCCGGTGCGGCTGGCGGGACAAGGGTTCGGTTTCCTGCGCGGCGAGGCCTTCCTCGTCCTGGTCGCGCTCGCGCAGGTGCCGGGCTATGCGCTCGCCGCCTACGGGGTGGAGCGCTGGGGACGACGCCCGACCCTCATCGCCTTCCTGCTTCTCAGTGCGAGCGGCTGCTTCGCCTACGGCCTCGGGGCGTCGGTCGGCCTCCTCGCGGCGGCGACGCTTCTGATGAGCTTCGCGCTGCTCGGCACATGGGGCGCCCTCTACGCCTTCACGCCGGAACTCTATCCCACCCAACTCCGCGCGACCGGCATGGGCAGCGCCGGCGCGGCGGCACGATTGGGGGGATTGCTCGCACCGACCGTCCTGGCCCCGGTGGTCGCGACCGGCTTCGGCCTCGCGCTCGGTGTCTTCGCCGCGCTGCTCGCCCTCGCCGCCGCGCTCACGCTGCTGATCGAGGTCGAGACCAGACGGATGCCCCTCGGGTGACGCCCGTGCTTCGAGCTGACCGGGTGGCGCTCGCGTCGTGCGGGCGCCACCCTCGCGGTTCCGATCGGACGCCGCCTGGAGAATCGTGTTGCGCCACACCCTGACCGCCGAGGCCGCGGACCGCTTCGCCGCCGTCACGCTCGGGCATGTCACCCGGGAATATCCGAACAAGCCGGACCACGTGCTGGCGGGACCGGAGGAGGCCCGCACGCCGTCCGCGCTGCACCCGATCTTCCACGGCAGCTACGATTGGCACTCCTGCGTGCACGGCTACTGGCTCCTGGCGCGCGTGCTCCGGCGCTTTCCGGAGGGCGCCCAGGCGGTGGCGATCCGCGCCCTGTTCGATCGTCAGCTGACGCCCGCGAAGGTCGCCGGCGAATGCGCCTACCTCGCCGCGCCGGGCGCGCGGGGGTTCGAGCGCCCCTACGGCTGGGCGTGGCTTCTCAAGCTCGCCGACGCGCTCGCGCATCTGCCGGAGACGCGATGGTCCGGCGCGCTCGAGCCCCTCGCGGGCCTGTTCGCCCAGCGCTTCCGGGACTTCCTCCCCGTCGCGCGCTATCCGGTGCGGGTCGGCACCCACTTCAACACCGCCTTCGGCCTGCGGATGGCCTTCGACTATGCCGAGGGCACGGGCGACGCGGCTCTGGCCCGGCTCCTCATCGACGCGGCGGACGCTTGGTACGACGCGGATGTCGATTGCCCGGCCTGGGGCGAGCCGAGCGGCGACGACTTCCACTCGCCCGCCCTGATCGAGGCGGAGTGCATGCGCCGCCTCCTCCCGCCGGCGCGCTTCCGGCCCTGGTTCGATCGCTTCCTGCCGCGCCTCGCCGATCGCCAGCCCGCGACCCTGTTCGCGCCGGCCGTCGTGACGGACCGCAGCGACGGCAAGATCGCCCATCTCGACGGTCTGAACCTGAGCCGGGCGTGGTGCCTGCGGGCCCTGGCCGGGGGCCTGCCGCCGGACGATCCCCGCCGACCGACGATGCTGGACGCGGCCGAACGCCATCTGGATGCGAGCCTCCCGCACCTGGCGGTGCACTACATGGGGGCGCATTGGCTGGCCAGTTTCGCGGTGCTCGCCCTGGAGGCGTAGTCCCCGGACGTCCCGAGCGGCTGCCGCGCGCGCCCGGTCGGCGCCCGCGCCGATCGAGGGATGCGGAGACCGTCCCCGAGGGCCCTTCCCGTTCCCGGCGGGGCCTTTCCCGCTCCCGGCGGAGGGCGACACCGCCGACGCCTCTGCCGACGCCCCTTCGGCACGAGCCGGCGCGTCCACGACCCTGGCACCGGTTGCATGTCCGGCGGACTTGGAACAAAATATGAACGCGCGGCCGCGTGCAGCGGGCGCCTTCGCGGGCAGCGACATGTCACCTCCGTGCTCCGGCCGCACGCTGTTCTTCTTCGAGAAACCCTCGGCGATGCGGCAGCTGCAGCGCTTCTTCCGTTCGCCGAACACCGTCTGCGTCGCCGCCGAGGGTCACCTGCTGGCGGCGGCGGAGCCGGGCAGCATCCGGCCCGAGTGGAAGCCGTGGCGCTTCGACGCCCTGCCGATCGTGCTCGCTACGATTCCGGTCAGCTCCGGCACGAACCGGTCCGGCCAGTCGCACGAGCCGAAGATCGCCGCCATCCGGCAGGCCCTGCACGGCGTCGAGCGCGTGATCATCGCCACCGATCCCGGCCGCGAGGGTTCGATGATCGCCTGGGAGGTTCTGGAACACCTCGGCTGGCAGGGCCGGGTCGACCGGCTCAAGCTCGGCGCGCTCGACGATGTCTCGATCCGCCGCGCCTTCGCGGCCCTGGCCAAGGAGCCGGCGTCAGGCGAGCGCGACTACGCCGCCTACCTCGAAGCGCTTTGCAGGCAGTACGAGGATTACCACCTCGGCCTGAACGGCACGCGGGCCATCTCGCTGCGCCTGCGTCCGCCCGCCTTCCGGGAGCCGTGGCGCTTCGGCGGCGTGCAGACGCCCACCTTGGCCATCCTGGCCGATCTGGAAGACCGCATCCGCGCCTTCGTGCCCCAGGACTTCTTCAAGGTCGCCCTGCATCTCGGCACCCGGTCCGGTGCGGCGCTGACCCTGTGGCATGCGCCCAAGGAGCGGATCGTCGACGCGGCCGTGGCCGAGACGATCCGGGCCGCCGCAGCGGCGTGGTCGGGTCCCTTGGCGGTCGAGCACAAGGATGTGCGGCGGGCGCCGCCCCGTCTGTTCTCGAAGGACACCCTGGCCCGGCGCTGCGCCAAGCGGTTCGGCTGGGACCCGCAGCACACGGCCGGCCTCGCCCAGGACCTCTACGATCAGGGCTTCCTCAGCTACCCGCGCACCGAGTCCGAGGTCCTGCCGGAGGGGCAGGCTGCCGACGCCGCGACGGTGATCGACGCGGTGGCTTCCGTGCTGAGCGACCTGCGCAGCCTGGTTTCGCGGGACGCCGTGCCTCTGATCCGCCGGGGTGTGCGGGGGCATTACGTCAAGGATCCGGGCGAGCACCACGCGATCGTGCCCCTGCGCAAGGTCCCCGAGCGCGGCCGCCTCTCGGCCGATCAGTTCCGGCTGTGGGAGCTCGTCGCGAAAGCCTACCTCGCCGCCCACCTCCCCGACGGGATCGATGCCCGCACGAGCGTCGCGGCCGAGGTCGGGACGCCGCTCGGCCCGAAACGGTTTGCCACGTCCGGCAGCGTCGTACGCGCGCCGGGCTGGCGCGCGGTCTATGGCAGCGAGGCCGAGCCGGAGGCGGACCTCGTGCCCGGCAAGGCCCGGCGCGAGGCGGAGGCCCCGTCCGCTCGCCTGCCGAACGTGAACGACGGCGAAGACGCCTCGGCCGCGCGCGCCGACATCGCCACCGCGATGACCGAGCCGCCACGGCGGATCACCCGAGGCGAACTGCCGGTGGTGATGGGACGGCTGATCGATCAAGTGGATGATCCGGCGGTGAAGCGAGCCCTGGAGAACCCCGTCAACCCGAACGAACCCAAGGGTCTCGGCACGGCCGCGACCCGCGACACGATCCTGCCCAAGCTCCTGAAGAGCCGCTACATCACGCTGGCGAACGGCAAGGATCCCGCCATCGAGGTCACCGAGGTCGGGCTGGCCTTCATCACGGCGGTGCGACGGGTGTTCCCGGCCTACGGCGATCCGGTCGGGCGCGCGATGTTCGAGGCGGAATTGGCCGAGATCGGCCGGGCGGCCACGCGTGCCGAGGCCGTCCAGCGCGCCGACGCCTTCCGGCAGCGCACGCGCGCCCGCCTCGACGAGCTGATTGCCGCGATCTCGCGCTCACCGGCGATCGACCTCGATCCGAGCCTGATCCCGCCCGGTCAGGCCGACGATCGGCCGCCGACGCCGGCCATGAGGGCGTTCGCGGTGAGCCTGGCGGCCCGAAAGGGCGTGACCCTGCCGCGCGGCTGCAAGAGCAGCATCAGCGTCTGCCGGGCCTTTCTCGACGCCCATGCCGGACCGCGCGCGCAGCCGGAGGACAGCGCCGGCCAACCCGGCCAACCGCGCGTCCCCAGCGCGGCGATGCTCGGCTATGCGCGCAGCCTCGCCGCGGCGCGCGGCATCAACTGTCCGCCGGAGACCGAGACCGACTTCGACGCGTGCCGGCGCTTCCTCGATGCCCATGCCGCCGCGCCGCAGCGCGGGTCGGGGGCGCCGCGGTCGAGCGGGGTCAAGGGTCAGGAGCCCACGGAGCGGGGGAAGCGGCGGGGCAGGGCGGCGCGGGCGCCGAAGGAGGCAGCCGCACGCCGTCGCGCCTGAGATCCGCGGCGGCCGCGCGGGATCGCCGCGGGTTC
>Ga0160429_1001657_pt1 | contig 12186 bp, 9 predicted proteins | sample SolpanmetagenomR_FD_108199 | JGI IMG/M metagenome (GOLD analysis project Ga0160429, IMG submission 108199) | Solar panel surface microbial communities from Lawrence Berkeley National Laboratory, California, USA - R | ecosystem: Engineered > Built environment > Solar panel > Unclassified ... | reverse complement strand
CTCCCAAGCTGGGCGAAGGCGTCAAGGTCGCAATCATCGATACCGGCATTGACCCGAACCACCCCGCTTTCGTCGGCGCACTCGCCCCCAAAAACGAGTGGCACGACTTCTACGACGACGACGCCGACCCCACCGATGTCGGCACGCTGGGCCAAGGCGGCTACGGTCATGGGACCAACACCGCCGGCATCGTACTTCAGGTCGCACCGAAGGCCACCATCCTGCCCCTGCGGGCCCTGGGGCCGGACGGCGGCGGCGACGTGCTGAGCATCGCCCGCGCCATCGACTGGGCCGTGGCGCGCGGCTCGAACATCATCAACCTCAGCCTGGGCAGCGCCGAGCGCTCGCAGGCCATTCAGGACGCCATCACACGGGCCAACAGGGTGGGCGTCATGGTCACGGTCTCGGCCGGCAACGAGGGGCAGAACAAGCTCGACTACCCGGCCGCCGACGCCAAACGGAGCTTCATGACGCTCAGCGTGGGCAGCGTGGACACGGGCGACGTGAAGTCCAGCTTCTCGAATTACAGCGGCACCTTGGAACTCACGGCGCCGGGGGAAGAAGTCTTCGGTCCGGCCCCCGGCCAGAACGCCCAGGGCGGCTGGAACATGGCCGCCTGGAGCGGCACCAGCATGAGTGCCCCGATGGCCGCAGGCGCCCTGGCGCTGGAACTCGCACAATGGGGAGCTCCGCGCAACACCATCACTTCCACGTTGCTCGTCACCCGCCTGCTCGCGACCACGACAGACACCGACGAACTCAAAGCCAACAAGCCCTACAAGGAGATGCTGGGCACAGGGCGGCTGGACATCGGGGCGATGGTCTGGGGCAGCAATCCCAAAGGCAAGCACTGAGGTATGACATTGACCGCGCCCATCACTCAGGATGACCTGGCCGAACTCTTCAGGCGGCATGGAATCGATGGGCATGACTTTTTCGAACAGCCGGAGACGCACATTGATTACCTGATCTCAGAGGGTGATCTGGCGTTGGACGAAGACAATTTCGGTCTGGCTGAAAGCATCTACACGGACGCCCTGAATCTCACACTCGGCAGAAGCGACCTTGCAGTCAAAGCCATAATTCAGAACAAACTGTCTAGGGTCATGAACCTGCAGGGGCGCTTTATCGAGGCCATCGACCTGCTGCAGAACTCCTACGCCATCTACACGCACTCGGACGACGAACGAGGCAAATCGGTCGCCCTGTGCAACATTGGCGGAATCCGGGCGGCGATGGGCCAGTTCGAGGAAGCGATGAAGTGCTTGAAAGACGCGCTGGCGATCTCCGAGAGGATCGCCGATGCTCGTCTGTCCATGAGCATCCTGGGCAACATCAGCAGAAATTACAGTGAAGCGGGCTCTTTCGAGAACGCGATCCACTACATCAGAGAGGCTAAACTGAGGGCCGAGAGCGAGGGGCAGAAAGACCTGCTGGCCATCTTCCTCCTGAACGAGGGCGTCACCTTACTGGATCTCGACGACACCTCACACGCCCGGCAAATTCTGGAAGAATCGATCCTGCACTCTATTGCCTGTGATATCAGCGACATTCATTGTGAAGCACTGGACAGCCTGGGCTGCTATCACGAGAAGGTGGGCGACTGGCAGGAATCGATCTCGCATTACCGTCAGGCCTACGACCTCGCCCGGTCGATCGACTACGCGGAGGGTGAGCTCAATGCCGTCCTCAACCTGGGCCGCGTCAATGTCGCTCACGGTGACCCGCTGCAGGCCGCCGGACAACTGCACGAGGCCCTGAGGCTGGCGACGGTACTGGAGCGCCCCAAGAGCCGCCGCGACGCCCACGAGCATCTGGCCCGGCTGTACAAGCTGACTGGTCAGCTGGAGCTGGCCCTGCAGCACTTCGAAACCTTTCACGCCGAAGACCACGCCCTGTCGAGCGCCGAACGGGACAAGACCACCCGCACCCTGATGATGCAGTTCGACGTCGAGCGGGCGCAGACTCAGACCCGCGCCGAACGCGAGCAGCGAGAGCAGGCCGAGCAGCTTCAGGCCAAGGCCGAGGAGCTGGTGCGCGAACGCACCGCCGACCTCGAGCAGGCGCAGATGGAGGTGGTCGGGCGGCTGGCGATGGCGGCCGAGTTCCGCGACGACGCGACCGGCGAACACACCCGGCGCGTGGGCATCGGCGCCGCCCTGATCGCCCAGGCGCTCGGACTGTCGGCGCAGTTCACTGAGACGCTACAGATCGCCGCGCGGCTGCACGACGTGGGCAAGATCGGCGTGCCCGACGCCATCTTGCTCAAGGCGGGCAAGCTGAGCGTGGTGGAATTCGAGGAGATGAAGCGCCACACCAACATCGGGGCGCGGCTGCTCTCGGGTGGCAAGAGCGAGGTGCTGAACATGGCCCGCCAGATCGCCCTGACGCACCACGAACGCTGGGACGGCAACGGCTACCCGCACGGCCTGACCGGCCAGGAGATTCCGCTCGTCGGGCGCATCGTGGCGCTGGCCGACGTGTTCGACGCCCTGATGCACAAACGCCCGTACAAGGCGGCCTGGGACAAGGCCGAGGTGCTGGCCGAGCTGGCCAAACAGCGCGGCAAGCACTTCGACCCCGAGCTGACCGACGCCGCCCTGCTGGTCTTCGGCAGTGGCCGTTACGAGGCGGCGCTGCTCAGCCCTGACCAGCAGGCCATCCTGTCTCCGATCAGCGCCTCACCCGAGGTCGGGCACTGGGAGCTGGAGGCCATGCGCGTGCAGTACGAGCGGATGCTCGAATCCCGCACGCGCGAGCTGGAGACGGCCCGCACCCAGGCGGAGCTGCAGGTCGATCAGCTGCGGCGCGCGGCCCTCACCGACATGCTGACCGGGCTGTACAACCGCCGCGCCTTCGGGGCCGATCTGATGGTGTATGCCGACCAGGCACAGCAGGACGGCCGCCCCCTGGGCCTGATCTCTCTCGACCTTGACGGCCTGAAGAATGTCAACGACTCGGGCGGCCACGCCAGCGGCGACGCGCTGATCGTGGCCGTGGCCCGGCAGTTGCAGCACCACTTCGAGCCCTCGGGCCGGGTGTACCGCATGGGCGGCGACGAGTTCGCCGTGCTGCTCTGGAACGACCCCGAGCTGGTGTCACGCGAGTTGCCCCGCGAGATCGAGCATCTGGAGGCGGAACTCGCCCGCCAGGGGTACAACGCTCCCCTGAGTGCCGGGTACGCCCACTGGCCATTCGACACGGCCTTTCCCGAGCAGCTGCTGCGCCTGAGCGACGAACGGATGTACGAGCAAAAGCGCCACCGGAAGCGCTGTACTCCTCCGCGCCAGACGCTCCGGTTGGCTTAAGCCGCTGCCTTAGACCCGGTGGTTCAGCGTTCCTCTTCGGTTCTGGCGCGCTCCCAGTCGCTGACCGACGAGATCTCTTTCAGGTCGTCCGGGCTGAGGGTCAGCGACGCGCCACTCAGCAGTTCCTGAAGCTGCTCGACGTTGTTGGCCCCGACGATCGGCGCGGTCATGGCCGGCTGGGCCAGCAGCCACGCCAGCGCCACCTGTGCGGGCTTGGCTCCGTGCCGTCCGGCGACCGTTTCCAGCGTGCCGATCACGGCGTCGTTCTTCTCGGTCAGGCGGGCGGTGGCCTCTTTGGCGCGCACGCTATCGGGCGCGGGCCGGCCCAGGCGGTACTTGCCGGTCAGCAGGCCGCCGCCCAGCGGGCTCCAGGGCACGATGCCCAGACCGTACTCGACGCACACCGGCATCAGTTCGCGCTCGAAGTTGGCGCGGGTCGGGTTGAGCAGGCTGTACTCCGGCTGGATGCTGACGAAGCTCTCCAGCCCGTTGCGGTCACTCGTCCAGAGCGCCTGCATCAGCCGCCACGCACTGTAGTTCGAACAGCCGAGGTAGCGCACGTACCCGCGTTTCACCAGTTCGGTGAGCGCCGAGAGCGTCTCCTCGATCGGGGTCTGGTTGTCGACCCAGTGCACCTGATACAGGTCGATGTGGTTGGTCTGCAGCCGGCGCAGGCTGTCCTCGCAAGCCTTGAGAATCCAGCGGCGCGACAGCCCCTCGCGCTGATGAACGGTCTTGCGGCCCTCGTTGCCGCCCTCACCCATCGGGCCGCGCACCTTGGTCGCCACCACCAGGTCGTCGCGGTTGCCGCGCTCTTTCATCCAGCGCCCGATGATCTCCTCGGACACGCCACCGGGGTTGCCGGGCGTCCAGGTGGTGTAGATGTCGGCGGTGTCGATGAAGTTGCCGCCCGCCGCCGCGTAGGCGTCCATGACCGTGTACGAGGCGGCCTCGTCGGCGCTCCAGCCGAACTGCATGGTGCCCAGGCCGAGCGGAAAGAGGTGCAGGCCACTGCGGCCCAGTCGGCGGTACGTCGGGTTGTCCATGCCTGAGTGTACGCGCGGAGCGTCTGAATCGGTTCAGCCGCGCGGAAGTTCAAGGATGGCTTAACGACACGCCAATGCCCCTCCAGCCTTCCGGGATGGAAGGCCGACGGGGGTTTTCTAGACTGCCGCATGTTCAACAGACGCCCAAGACCCGAACCCCTGAAGGGAGCCCTGGCCGGAGCGGTCGCCGGACTCGGAGCCGCCTACCTCAAGTCGCTGGTCGAGCCGCCCCTGCAGACGATCACCGAGGGCATCTGGCCGCCCACCACCGAGCAGAAGAAAGAGGTCGGGGCCGACCCCAAGGGCCATCAGGACAACATGCCGCCCGCCGTGATGGTCGAGGCCGCCGCCGAGAACCTGGCCGATACCCACCTCAGCAAGCAGCAGAAGCTGGCGTACCAACAGGTGATTCACTACACGCTGGGCGCGGTGTTGGGAGCGGTGTACGGCGCACTGGCCGAGTACGAGCCGCAAGTCACGCGCGGCCTGGGGGTGCCCGCAGGCGCGGCGATGTACCTCTGTACCCACGCCACCGCCGTGCCCGCCACCGGGTTCCAGCGCTGGCCGTGGCAGCTGCCCCGCGCCGCCGTGGCCTGGGAGAGCGGCTCGCATCTGGTGTTCGGGGCCGGGCTGGAGCTGGCCCGCAAGCCGATCCGGAAGCTGCTCGGCTGAACGGATGACGCAGAACCGGGAGGCCGCTCAGCCCACGCTGTTCACCATCGGCTACGAGGGGGCCAGCGTCGATGGGCTGATTGCCGCCCTGAAGGACGCCGGGGTGACGCTGCTGGTCGATACCCGTGAACGTGCCCAGAGCCGCCGCAAGGGCTTCTCGAAGACGGCGCTCGGGCAGGCACTGGCCGGCGAGGGCATCGGCTACCGGCACCTGCGCGCGCTCGGCACGCCTCCGGCCGTTCGCAAGGACTACAAGCTGACGCACGACTTCGCCTCGATGCGGCGCGGCTTTCTGGCGCACCTGGCGACCCAGGGCGAAGCGCTGGAGGAACTGGGGCGGCTGGTCGCCTCCGAGCCGGTGGCCCTGCTGTGCTACGAGGCGAACCCGGCCGAGTGCCACCGCTCGCTGATCGCCGGACGACTGCGGGAACTCGGCCTGATCGGCGCGGTGGAAGACCTGCACCCCTCTGCGTCTCTGTAGCCGCCGCTACCACCCGGCACGTTTCGCCAATATTCAGCCAAGTGCGGCTCAAGGCCGGTTCATGCCCAGGGTGGGGCCGGGCGCAGAGAATGACCTGCCGACCGACACGCCCCTCTGCATGCAGGCGTGACCACCGCTCGCGTGTCCCGTACCACCGACCGGATGTTTTCCCGACTTTTTTCAAGGAGACCTGACATGGCCGCAGACGATTCCAGACCGCTCGCCCCGCAGACCGATTTCCAGGCCGATGGCGCCCAGCCCGATTCGCAGCCGAGCCGCCGTACCGTGCTCGGCCGCATCGGGGTGGGGCTGGCCGTCGCCCTGACCTCGCCCGCGCTGGCGAGGCAGGCCACCACCGCGCCCACCACCGGAGTGAGGCCACCCGCACAGTCGATCAAGCGCAATCCGCTCACCCAGTACGTCAAGCCGCCCTTTCAGAAGCAGACGCAGCCGTGGCCGGGACTGGCGAGCAAGATGGTGCCGCCGCCCGACCACGGCGAGACGAGCTACCAAGGCACCGGCCGACTGAACGGACGCAAGGCGCTCATCACCGGCGGTGACAGCGGCATCGGCCGGGCCGTCGCCATCGCGTTCGCCCGCGAGGGGGCCGACGTGGCCATCGGCTACCTGCCCGCCGAGGAGAGCGACGCCCGCGAGGTGATCGCGCTCATCAAGGCGGCCGGACACAAGGCCGTGGCGCTGCCCGGCGACATCCGCAGCGAGGCCTTCTGCACCCAGATGGTGGCGCGGGCGGCGCGTGAACTCGGCGGCCTCGACATCCTGGTGAACAACGCGGCCCGGCAGCATCAGGTCGGCAGCATTCTCGACCTGACCACCGAGGAGTTCGACTGGACGCTGAAGACCAACCTCTACGCGATGTTCTGGATCACCAAGGCGGCCGTGCCGTACTTCCAGCCGGGCGCCTGCATCATCAACACCGCTTCCGAGCAGGCCTACGATCCGTCGCCCAACCTGCTCGACTACGCGCAGACCAAGGCGGCCATCGTGAACTTCACCAAGGCGCTGTCAAGCCAGATCATCCACCGGGGCATCCGGGTGAACGCGGTGGCCCCCGGCCCGATCTGGACGCCGCTGCAGCCGAGCGGCGGGCAGGACCCCAACAAGCTGCCGCAGTTCGGCGCGAACACCCCGATGATGCGCCCCGGACAGCCGGCCGAACTGGCCCCGGTGTACGTGACGCTGGCCTCGCAGGAGTCGAGCTACGCCACCGGACAGGTGTACGGCGTGAACGGCGGCAACGCCCTGCCCTGACCTGTCTTCTCCCCTCTCCCCCTCTTCCAAGGACGTGACCCATGACCAAGCCTGAACCCGACATGCCCAATCCGCTTACCCAGTACCCGCAGCCGCCCTTTCCCAAGCAGCCGATTCCGGCGCCCGGTCTGGCGAGCGAGATGACGCCCACCCCCGACCACGGCGAGACGAGCTACAAAGGCTCGGGCCGACTGAACGGGCGCAAGGCGCTCATCACCGGCGGCGACAGCGGCATCGGCCGGGCGGTGGCGATCGCCTTCGCGCGTGAAGGCGCAGACGTGGCCATCGGCTACCTGCCCGCCGAGGAGAGCGACGCCCAGGAAGTGGTGAAGCTGATTGAGGCGGCCGGGCGCAAGGCCGTGGCGCTGCCCGGCGACATCACCAGCGAGGCGTTCTGCAAGCAACTGGTGCAGGACGCGGTGAACGGGCTGGGCGGCCTCGACATCCTGGTGAACAACGCGGGCAAGCAGACGGCGGTCGAGAGCATCGCCGAGCTGAGCACCGAGCAGTTCGACGCCACCTTCAAGACCAACGTGTACGCGCTGTTCTGGATCACCAAGGCGGCGCTGGAGCACCTGCAGGCCGGAGCCACCATCGTCAACACCTCGTCCATTCAGGCGCGTCACCCGTCGCCCAGCCTGCTCGACTATGCGCAGACCAAGGCGTCGATCGTGGCCTTCACCGAGGCGCTCGCGCAGCAGGTGGCCGAGAAGGGCATCCGGGTGAACGCGGTGGCCCCCGGGCCGTACTGGACGCCGCTGCAGCCGAGCGGCGGGCAGCCGCAGGACAAGATCGTGGACTTCGGCAGCGAGGTGCCGATGAAGCGCCCCGGCCAGCCGGCCGAGATCGCGCCGCTGTACGTCTTTCTGGCGTCGCCGGAGTCGAGCTACAGCACCGGTGGGTTGTTCGGCAGCACCGGCGGCATGCCGCTGAGCTGAGTCTGTACTCAGACAGGCGGGGCCTTCCGGACACCATCCGGAAGGCCCCGCCGCCTTATGCTGCGCGGCATGTTGCTTGGAGCTTCGGTAGGGCGCAAACGCGCCCGGCGTCGGCGTTGGCTGTGGGCGCTCGTGGCCGTGGCGGTGGTCACCGCGCCGCTGTACGCCGTATTCCGGGTGAGCCTGACCGTCTCGCCTGCCGCCGCACTGGAGGCCGGTACCGGCCTGCTGGCGAAGCGGAAGGTGCTGGCGATCGTGGGCCACCCCGACGACCTGGAGTGGTACGTGGGCGGCACGCTGCGCCGCTTGAGCGACGCGGGCGCCGACGTGCAGGTGGTGGTGGCGACCAGCGGCGAGAAGGGGCCGAACCGCACGCGGGTGGCCGACCTGCCCGCCGTGCGGGTGCGCGAACAGCAGGCGGCCGGGCGGATCAACGGGTACACCCGCATCCGCTTTCTGGGCCTGCCCGACCGGGGCGCGGCGAAGGACGCACGCCTGCTGCCGGACGTGCAGGCCATCTACCGCGAGGTGCAGCCGGACGCCCTGATCGTCTTCGATCCGCAGTTGCCCTCGCTGCCCTACCTGCACGTCGATCACCAGGGCACGGCGCGGGCGGTGCTCGGCTTCTGGCATACCCTGGGCGCGGGCCGGCCGCCCATCTACCTGTTCCAGACACGGCGGCCGGATGTGGCGGTAGACATCAGCGCCGTGATGGACACCAAGGAACGGGCGCTGGCGCAGCACGTGACGCAGAACGGTGGCAGCGGCGCGGGAATGCGCCAACTGTTCGGCGGCAAAACAGTCGGCGTGCGCTACACCGAGTATTTCCGGGTGCTGCGGTAGAGCTTTACTCCCAGCCGTCGTCTCTGACGGCCAGACGCACGGATTCCTGCGGGTCTTTCGGCACCGGGAACCACGCGTAGGCCGAGGCGAGCGCGGCGTCGAGCCGGAAGGCCAGCCGCTTCTTCAGGAAGCTCAGGTCGGGGGCCTTCAGCGGCCCGGCCTCGCGTTCGATGCGCTTCAGCTCGGCGGCCAGCAGCTTCGCGTGCGCCTCTCTGGCCTTGCGGACCGCGCCTTTGCGGATCGGCTGTACCCGGATGACCGGCCGCCACGCCTCCACCTGCGCCGAGAGCAGCCGTTCACGGTTGGCCTTGCGGGTGCGCCCGGCCCGCTCGGCGCGTTCTCGGGCGTCCATCGCGCGGGCCTGCGCCACTAAAAAGTCTTCCTCGCGCTCGACCTCCTCGGCGCGCTCGTCCCGGTACAGTTTCACCGGGGGCAGGCGCTTTCGGCCCATCTTCAGGCCGTTCGGGCGCTCGCCGTCGTGCTGACCGAGGAAGTCACGGATGAGCCGGGCCGTCCAGCCCCGGTCCTTGAGGTCCTGGGTCGTCAGAAAGCCTTCGGGCGTGACGGGGGGCGGCGATTTGGGCACCGGGTCAGCATAGGCCCAACCGCTTCCCGGCAGGTTTACCGAAGCTGCACGATCAGGTCGGCCCGGCCGCGCGTGCCCTGAATGGTCTCGGCATTGCGCCCGTCCACGCGCCCGGCCCACTCGGCGGCCTCTTCCGGCGCCTTGCCGAACTCGATGTGCCGCCTGACCAGGCGCGACAGGCGCAGGTCTTCCGGCACCTCCAGATACCAGACCTCGTCGAGCGCGGCCCGCACCCGGCCCCAGTCGCCCGTGTCTAACAGCAGGTAATTGCCCTCGGTGACGAGCAGCGGCACGCCGGGCGGAACGGCCAGGGCGCTGCCGATAGATTCCTCCAGGCTCCGGTCGAAGTAAGGCGCATAGACCGTCTGCCCCTCCGGTCGGCGCAGGCGGCCGAGCAGCGCGGCGTAACCGTCGGCGTCGAAGGTGTCGGGCGCGCCCTTGCGGTCACGGCGGCCCAGGCGGGTCAGTTCGGCGTTGGCGAGGTGAAAGCCGTCCATCGGCACCAGCGCGGCCTGTTCGCCCAGCTCCGGAGTATTCAGGCCCGCCATGAGGGCGGCACACAGGGTCGATTTGCCCGCCCCAGGTGCACCCACGATGCCCAGCACTCGGCGCTCGCCGGGCACGATCAGCGCCCTGGCGCGGGCGACGAGTTCGGGAAGGGCGGCGTGGAGAACCGGCGGAGCGCTCGGTCGGTCGGGGGCGGGCTGCATGCCGTGACTGTACCGCGCGGCCAGGCTCAGGTCAGGCGGTGGGCCTCGTCCTTTCCGGAAGCCACTTACCCTGCGAGCAACTATGCCTGCATGCCCTTTGCAGCCTGCTGCCGCTGCTGCCACGCGGGCGGCTTCTGGGCGAACTTGCTCAGAATGGTCGCCTGGTCGTAGGCGAGGTAGGCGTCGGCCCAGGCGAAAGTCTCGTTGATGAACCGGATGACCTCGGGGCTGCCGAAGTTGCCGTCGAGCTGGTAGAGCACGAAATGCTCGCCGTGCCGGAACCGGAAGTAGGTGGGCATGTTGCCCCGGCGGTAGTCGAGTTCGCTCTGAAACTCACTCAGCGCTTCCAAGCCGGCGCTGTCGAGGTCGAGGTTCACGTACATCACCTTGGGCACGTCGGCGAGGCCCTCGATGGTCACCAGTTCCTCGGCGATGGCCCGCAGGCCGCCGTCTTCCGACTCGAGTTCCACGATCACCAGGGCGGGCGTGTCGTTCACCAGTTTTTCCTGAATGCGGTCGTAGGCACGCGAGAAGGCCACCAGTTCGATGGTCGCGCTCTCGTCGGCGAGGTTGAAGCGGGCCATCATGCCGCCCGACTTGGTGGGCTTCTTGACCACGCCCTCGACCATGCCCGCCAGCACCACCTTGATGCGCTTGCCGGGCGCGACGTTCTGCGCGGCGTACCAGTCGTCGAGGCCCGACACGCGCACGGTGGCGGCCTCGCGCAACCCTTCGTGCTGCTCGAGCGGGTGGCCGGAGATGTACAGGCCGAGCGCGTCCTTTTCCAGCTTGAGCTTCTCGAGTTCGCCGAGCGGCTCGACGCCCACCTTCAGTTTCGGCTCAGGAGCGGTCTCGGCCATGCCGAACAGCGAGTCCATGCCGCTGTTGAGCATGGTCGCCGCGCCCTGCGCCCAGGCCACCGCCTCTTCCAGCGACTCGAGCAGCTGTTTGCGCTCGCCGAAGCCGTCGAAGGCGCCCGACTTGATGAGGCTCTCCATCGCCTTGCGGTTGCAGACCTTGTTGCCGGTGCGCGAGCAGAAGTCGGCCAGCGACTTGAAGCGGCCCGCCCGCTCGCGCTCTTCCAGAATCTTGAGCACCGCGCCCTCGCCCAGTCCCTTGATGGCGTACAGGCCGAAGTAGATGTCGGTGCCTTCCACCCGGAAGTCGGGGGCCGACTTGTTGATGTCGGGCGGCAGCACGTTCACACCCATCTTGCGGGCGTCGGAGGCGTACTCGGCCACCTTGTCGCTGTCGCGGCGCTCGACGGTCAGCAGGGCCGCCATGAACTCGACCGGGTAGTTGGCCTTCAGCCAGCCGGTCTGGTAGGTGATGACGCCGTAGGCCGCCGAGTGGCTCTTGTTGAAGCCGTAGTTGGCGAACGCGTCGAGCAGGTCGAAGAGTTTGTTGGCCTCGTCTCCCGGCACACCGTTCTCGCCCGCGCCCTTCACGAAGATCACGCGCTGGCGCTTCATCTCCTCGGCGTCCTTCTTGCCCATCGCGCGGCGCAGCAGGTCGGCGCCGCCCAGCGAGAACCCGGCCACCTCGGAGGCGATCTGCATGATCTGCTCCTGGTACACGGGAATGCCGTAGGTTTCCTTGAGAATCTTCTCGAGGTGCTTGGCACTCTCGGGGAAGCCGTCGCGTACGTAATCCACCGTCTCGAGGCCGTGGTGGCGCTTGACGTAGGTGGGGATGTTCTCCATCGGGCCGGGGCGGTACAGCGCCGAGAGGGCGATGATGTCGGCCAGAGCGCGCGGCTTCAGGCGCCGGGTAGCGTCGGCGATGCCCGCGCCCTCGAACTGGAACACGCCCTTGGTGTCGCCCCGGCTCATCAGCTGGTAGGTCTTGGTGACGGTGGCGGCCCGCTCGGGCGTCTCGCCCTCTTCCCGGAAGGGAATGGTATCGAAGTCGATATCGAGATTCTGCGAGTCGCGCATGATCTTGCGGGCTTCGTCGAGAAACGACAGGGTGCGCAGGCCCAGGAAGTCCATCTTGATCATGCCGATGTCCTCGACCGCCTTCATGTCGTACTGGCAGACGATGCCCTCGCCGCCGGTGTCGCGCATCAAGGGCACGAGGTTCATCAGCGGCTCCTTGCCGATCACCACGCCCGCCGCGTGCACCGAGGCGTGGCGGGTGAGGCCCTCGAGCTGCAGCGCGAACTCGTAGGCCTCTTTCAGCTGCGCGTCGTCGTCGAGCAGCGCCTGGATGTCCGGCACGGCGTCTCTCGCCTGCTCGAGCGAGTAACTCTTGCCGAACTTGATCGGAATGAGTTTTGAAACCTTGTCGACCTTGGCGTACTCCAGCCCCATCACGCGGGCCACGTCCTT
>Ga0160429_1001655_pt1 | contig 12195 bp, 9 predicted proteins | sample SolpanmetagenomR_FD_108199 | JGI IMG/M metagenome (GOLD analysis project Ga0160429, IMG submission 108199) | Solar panel surface microbial communities from Lawrence Berkeley National Laboratory, California, USA - R | ecosystem: Engineered > Built environment > Solar panel > Unclassified ... | reverse complement strand
CCAACTCACCTCCAGAGTTGACATTCTGGCTCTCAAGCTTCTACAGCCTGAAGAGCATGGCCGGCCACTCCAGTCTCAGACCACGCACACAGACTTTATCCCAGAGAGTATTTCCACAAACCCTCTCGTCAAACTCTCAGTCAGCCAAACATATCCGCCACCCCGGCTAACTCCGGGCTTCCTCCCCTTACAATACCCGTCCGCTCCACCTCCGTCATATACTGCTCCTGCATCTTAGTCCTCTTCCTCACCACCCTCTCCATCCTGCCCAGCTCGTGGATACTCACGCCTCGGACACTACTCAGTAGATCGAGGACCAGACTCCGCGCCTGCTTCTCGCTCGCGCAGGACCTGAGTTTCGCAATATATCTGTCCACGCGGTCGGGTTGGTCGGCGAGGCCGGGGAGACACAGGATGAGTTCGCGGGGACGCGGGTCGTCCAGCACCACAATCTGTGCGATGAGCGCTGCGAGGTCCTTTTGGACGTCTACGAAGTAGGGGTCGTGTAGGGAGGTGATGGCGGATTGCAGGACCTCGTGGCAGAGGAAGGCGCGGACGGCGGCACCTTGGGGTCGAAGAGAGGGGATCGAATTGCGTAGGCAGCGGATGGTGAGGGCGCAGCAGCGGGTGTCGTGAATGCGGAGGGCGTTTCGGCAGAAGAGGAGGAGAGGTTCGAGAATTTGGGGGGTGGCGAGGATGAAGGTGTACATGTGGGCGGAGAGGTCTTCAGGCGAGGTTTTGCCGGTGGCTATTGTCGTTGTTAGCCTTGCTGTCAGTTCCACCCTTCGAAAGAAAGAGAGCGTACCTTGTCGAGGCTGCTCAAGCAAAGAGCAGACTAGAGACACCGCCGAGTAGGACAGGTTCCGCAGGATACTCTCGCTCTTCATCTCATCGCCCAGATTGTCATCTTCGCCGGCTGCTGCTGTCCGTTGACTTACAGACTCCCATTCTGAGGTCATCTTCTTGTCTAGCTGCACGAAGAGGCTCGACACAACGTCTGGTAAGAAATGAGCCCGCAGATGCGGTGGACAACTCTCAACGAGTTGTGTGGACATGTTTAGCAAGACGGAGAAATGATGAGAGGAGAGCGTATGTGCATTGTTGAACAGTGCCCTACTGAGTGGGCCAGGCAGATCTTGTATGCCGTAGAAGAAGTCTTTGAACCGGATCATGCCATACAGAATCCAGTAAGACATTTCCCTGATGTCTCTAGCTGTGCCTCGGATGGCGGATGCTAGGCCTTCGAACGAGGTCTTCGACTTCGTGACTCGCGCGAAGAAGTCATCTCTACTTTCCGTGGAGATTCCAGCTTGCCAGAAGCGGTCAGTGAGCATGCGTTTCACAATCACCTGCATCTCATCCGGAAGTTGTGACCAGTTGTCCATATTGTTGAACGCTTGCGCGTGATTGACCAGTTGCAGCAGGTTCGGAAGCACCACGGGTATGGCACTCTGCCACAGCCCCGATGCTAATTCGAAAACCTGTGACCGACTTTCTACCTTGTCAGTTGACGCTGCAAGCAATGACTTCGTCAGCCGCAAAGGCAGACGGTCAAGTCGGGCGCGGACGGCCAATTGCATGGCTTTGCCTTCAGCGTCCAAGTCCTGTGTCGACCAATCCTCTATCATGCCGAAGCCCCGTGTTGAGAGGTATTGTGACAGACTTGCAAGACCGAGCATCTCACAGAAGGAGCTGAAAGATGAGAGTGATTGCGTTAGCTCGGGATCTTGCCACTGGTCTTTTACTGGTTGAAGCATGCGTTGTAAGCGCTCAAACTTGGTGTCTCGGTCTAGTGCGGTAGTTCGATGGATTATGATGAATACGAATGCAGAGTAGCCCATCTTTTGCCTTGAGTCTGTCGAATGGCTAGTGGTAATGTTCTGCTGCAGCTTTCGTTCAAGCTCGTCAAGCATAGAGAAGAAATAGTCTGGGAAAGCCCAGGCCAGCTTCTGCAGGTCAGTCAGACATGAAGCATGCAGAGTCTTTACCGAGTCAGAATAGTCTCTGTAAGCGTCGTCGGTAGCTATATGTATGTTTAGAATGTGGTCGAGCACAAACACGGCAAACGTCGGGTTGTTAGGCATAGTCTTTGTACAGAACGTCACCAGCAGATCAACGACCCTCTTCTTTATCTCGGGATCTCGGAATTCGATAGTGGCCACTTTCTGACACCATCCCTGGAAAGCATCCTCAATGGTGGACTTGTTCTGTTCAAATAGTTCCTGCTCAGAGGAATCGTGATGAGACCACTTGAGGAAACCTTTGATGGTTGCGTCCACGACCATGATTTGGGCATCGAGTCGAAGGATAGGAATCGTATTGCGGCGGAAGTTCTGTGGCCGAAAATTCTGCTGGCCTTGGCCAACCTCTTCAATAAGGCTGAGGGATTGTTGGAGGATGTGATGGGTCGCATCAGTCGGTAGCAATTTCACAACCAGCTCTATGATGTCTGAGCAATACCTGCGGTAGTTGCCAAGGAATGCGTGCTTTTCCGGTAGTGTGTCGATGTCTTCACTTAAGAACTTCGAGGTGGTGTCTTCGAAGTCTTCAGGCAAATACTCGTATCGCACTAGCCGCTGGCTGCACAGTTCGAGAAGGTTGCCGATGAATTGAGTAACTACGGACTGTTGCACGAACACGCGGAAGCGGAGGAGCTTGGTCAAGCAGTGAAGGACGGGGATAGTGACCAGTAGGCTTGGATGTTGTATGACCTCGAAGTATAGAGAGAACAGATCTGACAGGTCGATAGCGCTCGCTAAGTTATGTCGCGCCTCAACATGGTTACCGATGTGAGAAAGTAGCTGTAGACGATTAGAAGCAGAGCAGCGATAGTGTAAGGAGAACCATCTACCTCGGTGCACTTCTTGCATAGCAAGTACCTGTCCTCATCCATATTGTCAGGATTGACCTGAGCAGCCCACTTGTATACGTTTCGAAGCAAGGATATCTCGCGAGGAGCCAGTAGAGGAGCCACAAGGTGGAAATCCTCGTCCTGAAAACCAGACCTGCTGTAAAAGGCAAACAGCGCCTCTATTGCCGCAGTCTGCAGCTTCAGAGTGCCTCTCGACATTTCCAGAAGCCACTGAGGCCTATCGAGCGCACTCATGACAGCCTCGCGACACTGTGACTTAGCGATGGCCTTGGGAGGCATCCAAATCAGGACCGCACGTAGTGTAGATAGCGCCTTGAGTGCTGCGGCATACATGCCTTCATCCTGCGAGCTCTTACCATCAGTCTGCAGACAGCGACCAAGGTAGTCGCACATCCTATACAGCCATCCTGGTGCGCCGAATCTCACATTATCCGCCCTCTCTCTGCTGCGGATCTGTTCACTCAGCGCATCCTCCGGCGCCAAGATCTCGAAAAGCGCCTGGTTCAGCTCCTGGCCTCTCATTCCTGCTATCGGATCTTCTCCGCCAAAGACCTCATCGCTCAGCGTCTCCAGCACATACAGCACCAAGACCCGCTTCGTCTGGCTGCTATTGGTGTCGGACTCCCACAGCCGCACTAGCAGCTCATCCATGTCCATCCACTCAGCCGCCCAGCTCCGCTTCGCAACCTCGCTCCACAGCTGCCCGACTTTGTTCCTCAGATATGGCGGGTCACATTCTTCCACGCTCTCCGCAAGCTGTACAACGTACGCTCGCAAGGCTTCAGCCTGCTGCGCACTGTACCCGTCCCACGCATACTTGATACAGTACTCCAGCATCGACAGGCCGAAGTGGCGGAGCTCAGTATGCTGCGTTTTGTCTAGAGCGAGCGCGACGCCGTGAGAGGGAGCTTGGGGAAGGCGTTTCGCTTCGTCGAGATAGCTCGTTGCGGCTTGGCGAGTCTGATTCGTGGATCGAGGGCTGTAGACTGCCTCAAGGGCTTCGAGAACGCGGGAGAGATCATTGGTATAGGTAGAGGGGTCGTGTGAGGGGATACCGTTCGTGGCTGCGTGTGACGAGCCGTTTGTCGAGGGCTCCATTCTCGTTACTTCTCGTAGAAGCGACGGACTCCTCGTGCTTGTGGGCCCTTGAGGAGCCTACAGAGTTCTTGAATGTGCTCACTCGGAAGGTATTTGGGCGGATTGTTATGCTGACATATCTCTAGCTGATTCGTGAGACGATGTGCAGGTGAGGCTTTGTGGGACTTCTCCCCAACGTTTGACAAGCCAAGAAAAAGACTTCTGTTCCAGGCATGGCAGATCGCTGCCTACATGACCTTCAATATAAGAGAAGCACTAAAGGAGAATCATTTGACGGATGGCTTTCGTGAATACGGTGTGACCAGTTTTCTAAAGACGTGCGTTTGCGCATAACGGAGACGGCGCGCTTGTTCAAACGCGTCGCGAGATCACATGAGATAAAGAAGTCCGAATTTGTAATGATGAAAAGCCACAACGGCTGGCATTATGATAGAAGCATCGTTACAGGCACCCTCACTAAGAGCGCCAACAAATATATGTATAACGCCACTGCTAATGCTGCGCCGTGCATGAGATCAAAGCACGTGAAACCGGTCTGACAGCCCCTCCTCTACATCACCGCGCAGTTGTTGCGGTATTGCTCGATGTAACTATCGTCGTCTTGTTGCACTATCGCGCCACCAGCTTTCCGCTTGACTCCCTTGACAGTCATCTGCTGCTCACCCTGCGCATGCCACCACCTCAGCTTCTGCATCAATCCACCATCTCTTTCATCGGTGCTGATGGTCCACTTGCCGCCAGATGTTTCGACTGTTGTACCACCCGACGGGAAGTGAAACTCAGGTAGATAGACCTCCGTAGGCGCATCTTCCGGTGTCACATTTGGTGCCGTAAGCGATAGGTGGAAAGTGCAGTTCTTTAGATCAAACCCGAAAGACTTGACCGTGCCAAATGTGGCCATAGGAGTGGGACGCACAAACGCCTCGCCGGCACGGAACCCAGCTTTATCCTCGTCGGCCGTATGGCTCGCGCCACCGCGGCGCTCGGGTGACATGTTCTCAGGAGACATCGTCTCCTTGATTGTAGATGGACTCACGCTTGGGGGCTGGGATGCAAGACTGCGCGAGTAGGAGGGCGATGAAGGGTCGAACGATGTAGTGGAAAGGTTCTTCGGGGGCGGATCCATGGGTAATGGGAGATCGTTTTGTGAATATATGGACAGGTCTTCACCGTTCCATTGGTCACCCCAAAAGTGGTCGTTCTAGGAATGGGTTAGCGGAACGAAGCCTGATGACATGCTATAGGCAACTCACAATAGCGACGTACGTCCATAGAGCAAAGCCGCTAGCTTGTGAGCCTTCAATGGCGAAGTGGTTTGCATCCATCGCGGCAATCTGGCTGGAGTAATCGCCTGTTTTGTATGCATGCTTGTCGTCCATATCGTAAGGTATGCCGATCTCGGTATATACACAGGGACGATCGCCCATATAATCTTGACCTTCCTGCCGTATGGCGGACAACTGATCTCTCAAGCAGTTTCTGATCGCCGTTTCACCAAGTTTGATGGCGAAGATAGGACTTGAGTATTTCCCTCGCAGCACACCAAAAACATCGACGTTCCATATCCGGTTCCACTTCTTTGTCATCAGGGTTATGCCATCGTAATAGTGTGGTGAGAAGACACTGTTGCGATCTTCGTCCGCTGTGCCCTTTATGGATGGCGGTATCTCTAGCACTGGAGGTTGGCAGAACATGATCGTGTTCGGGAAGACACTCCTTATCGCTGCGCGGTGCTCACGATAGTAGTGCATCCAGTTATGGTTTGTAAAATTCTCGTAGTCGAGGGTTTCGCCTGTCTTCGGATGTTTCGCAAAGTAATCTTTCCGTAGTAGCGTGTCTGTAGAAGGATCCCACACTCCATGCTGTGCCCAGATACACTTTCCAAGTTTCCACCCTGGGTCACGCTTCCAGCCATAGTGCGAGTCATCGTAGGTCTCAGAGAGCCATGCAGACTCTCCGTTGGGGTCGATTAAAGCCGTTCCCGATTTGTACGGTCCCATGCCACCAAAATCCCAAACTTCAATCTCACAAGCCCGGCCGGATCCGGTCAACAGGGCTTGCCAAATCGTTGGTGATGTCCCTTTCCGCAGCTTTTGTTCCTTGGGCACGACCGCGATGTCCTGTATGCCAATGAGGCCTCTGTTCGGCTCGTTGACGCTTTCCCAGCCGATGACAACCTCACCGTCCAGGTCGCCAGCATCTCGTATCCGCTCAGCTAGGTGCTTCTGGGCGGCGTAAAAGTGATCCTGCAAGTAGTCCTGAATATTCTTGCCATCGATTATGCACTTCGGCGCGAAGTCTTTGCCACCAAAGAAGAATGTGAAGATAGTTGCGACTGCAAGGCGGTAATAGTTGGTTGCCCAGATCATCTTCGGAAAATCCTCAGGCTTTGGGTATGTGTTTTGTACTAGCGCTGCCTCTGTGACTTCGAACTTCCTGGGATCCAGACCGCAGGCATATACTGTCCACATCGGTGCGCCGGATCCTCCCGTAAAGCGTGACCAGACGTCCTGGTGCGGGTCCATGAAGATGTAGAAGCCATATTCTTTCGCTACTCGCAGCACCGCAATGGTGTGATCTATAAAATCCTCGTCATATTTCCCTGGGCCTGCTGCCTCCAGCGCTTCCCATGTATACACATAGCGGATCATGTTGTATCCCCATCTTCGTAATCTTGCAAAGTGTGCATGAGCATCTTGAACGGAAAACGGCCGATTGACGAAAGAGACATCGTCGCCGTCGAGAAAACCTTCAGCCACGTGTGAAGGCTGATCTGGCTTGTAGGGTAACTTTGCATCTGCAGCGACATTGATACCATGGATCGTAACCTCGCGGTTATGGGAGTCGCGGAAGACAGGGCCATCTATACGTAGTCGGAGTGAGGCCATGGCTCGGCGTAGCAATCGATGGGTCGCGCGGCGGATTGTAGGGAGATGTGTCGGAAATCACTTCAAGAAGACTCAAGTCCGGCTCGAGCCTGAAAGGTTGTCTCTCAATCTAAACATGGATGCGGATGCGCATGCTCCCGAACGCCAGATCGCCCCCGTCCGCGTCATCAAGCGGATGTCCAAGCTCCAGCATATGCAATCCATACTACTGCCAAGCAAATCGTTCCGAACATCATCGAACATTTTCCTCTCCGCCTCATTTGTGTACTGTGAGCAACATGGCAGACGATACAAGGCAAACTCCCCGGTCCGACGCATCGCCTAAATGGGAGGACTTCTCCTCTCCGTCCCCCCCATCTCCGCCTGCCTCCTCCCCATCTCCACCTGCCTCCTCCACACCCACCGCCTCCCCGAACCCTCCCTCTCCATTTACAGGCAAACCTATGACCGGCGCAGAACGCTACAATTCTGTCCTTCCGCATCAGCCCAACATCAACGCATACGGTGGTAACACACCACAAACGAAACCTCGAGATGTTGGCTTAGGAGATGCGATACGAACAATCAGCTTTTCAGAGTATCTGGACTCACGATGGTATCAACAGCCTTGTGTACGGCAGGGTCTGCTTGTGGGTATCGGCGCGCTGTTTGCAGCCGGAGGCATGGGCTTGGTCCTCAGACGTGAGTTCACTTACTCTTGCATCACACATCACAGTGCAGATTGTCCTGTTTCAAGAGTCTCCGTTTTGAGAGAACGCGCTGCGCTGTGGCTGAATGTGTGCTAACGAACATCGATCCAGGCCCGATATGGACGTCGAGTAGCTACGGTGTTGGCGGTTTCTGCTTCGGCAGCTTCGCCGCGCATGAGGTCTGCAAGAGCAACATGAAGAGGGAAAAGGACGGGATGAAGCGGGCGGTGGAGATTATGGATCGGAAAAAGTTGGAGAAAGAGAAGCAAAAGGAAGAAGTGCGCGCAGCGAGAAGGCGAGCAAAGGAAGAAGATGATGCTAGAAAGGAAGCGGAGGAACGAAGAAGGCGGGAAAGGCCGTGGTGGAAGGTGTGGTAGTCTACTCATCGCCGCTGCACTTGTACGGCAGGGTTACGGAGGCATGGATAGCGCAGCAATGGCGTTGGAAATGATTGTATAAATACCGATCTGATCCAGGGTGGGTATCTATTGTGCTCATAGCGACGTGAATCGTAAATCAATTCTTCCCTCATGCGCAAGAGTGTATATCCAAGGAAAAATGGAACCCAAACTCCGCAGCACCATTCTCTGTGACCAGATGCCTCTGTGCACTTTTCCTCCAGTACCCTTTTCCTTCACACCCATTGATGTCTTTGGACTGTCCTGTCTTGACGCCTTGATGCAAATCACGCGAACCGAACACTTCGTTTACCTCCGTCTCTCGAGTTGGGATCATCGCTTCCACTGCCTTTTCGCTTTTCAAGGCGCCTCCTTCGCTCTTCTCGCGCTTCGCGAGCTCTCCATTCCGTGACTTGCTGTCTTCTGCGCTGGCTTCTTGCCCAGGCGAGCGCGGGAGTGGGCCTGAAGCCGATACCATTGATGCCATAGCCGTCGTCCTCAGGATCTTGAGCGAGATGGCCAGTAATCTCCGAGTCTTGCCAGGTCAGAGAAGAAGCCTCTAGCGGTGGCAATGAGGATACAACAGCATGCTCAGAGGTGATAGAGCTCGCAGTGGTACTGGGCTCTGAGCAGTTGGATTTAGTGGAAGCGGAACCTGTTGAAGATGCCGGTGACGGTGTTGCAGGATCGGCTGCAGACGGTGGAGGTGACTTTATCCTCTTGGGCGAATGGGAATCCCTTTTCACGATACGAACTGCAGGTGATTCGAATCGAGCCCGTCTTGGCTCCGCGTGTACTTGTGGAGTCTCCGCGATTTCCCTTTCCCTCCGCAGCGGCGAAGGTGAGTTCGTTCGCCTCTCTCCGCCCTTGGTCACAAGAGGTGGCTTGTTCACCTCAAACATCCCATCTGTGAAGCCGTCCATGTTCGCTTCGTCTTCTGAATCGTCCCGCTTAGCCTTCTTATGGACTGTGTCGGCGGTCGCCGACCCAAACTCCAACACAGCACCACGTGGCTGAATTTCTAGGCCCTCCAATTGGCTGGCAACCGCGCTTCGTGGACTGTTGGCGCCCGAGAGAGGCTCATCGCGTAGACTTTCGGTCGATGCTCGCGGTGTGATGTCTAGACGTGGGGCAAAGGGATGCTTCGGTGGGGCATCCGACGGAGCCCTTTTCCGCTTTGTAGGGGTACTGAAGATCGGGTCGATGACGGCTGATACAGTCATATCAGTTCTCGGTTTTAGTGGCTGGAAAGTCGCTGTCGTTTCATTCGGAGTTCAGTGGTACTGTAAGCGTGTGAGGGTGGGATGGCTGTTTGTATGGGTTGACGTTACCGACAGTCGGCTAGGTATGCAGGCTGCCTGTCTCCCGCTCGCTTCAGCCCTATGACCGCCGAGTCCCTGTGCTTCACACGTGCGCCGAGCTTACATAATCCCGTAGGCCCGATTGCAATCATGTTGATATACCCGTACCTAGTCAATGACCTACCCCACCGTTAGATTTGCTCTCCAGAGCAGCAAGTACCATTGCCAGTGAGACCGGGCTCTAGATTCGAAGACTTGTCGGTGGTTTCTCCTCTTGGACTCTTCGTCATGTGACGCAATAGCGGAGATCCTTAAGGTTCGATCCTTCGATCCTTCGATCCTTCGTACGTTACTCTCAGCAGTAACTTTCTGAAACGTGAAATTATCGCGCCTCTAGTGCATTCCGGCGCCCACGATAGTGTGCATCATTTCCATCACCTGAAAGCTAGCGACGTTTGCCGTCATGACACACGATGGGGGCGCAGCGGCGGCGTCGTCCCATGTGGACACCTCCTCTCATACGCAGACTCATTCACATATAGACCATACGTGGAGCCACAATGACAGCTCTCAGAATGGACAGTTCCCCTCTCATAACGACTCGCCTCCATTGAACCATCATCCTCATCATCATCACGACGATCATGGACACCACCACCAGCATCAACATCATGGCACCCCGGAATCAGGGTATCCTCCTGCGTATCCCCCGTACGATCCAACGCGGCCTATGAACCCGGTGACTACCTCGCCACTTGAAACAAGATCATGCTAACAGCACGGCCAGTATCCAGTGTATAGATACGGCACAGATGGTGCTGTATGCGCCCACTGTGAGGGTCGAGGCTACGCGCCAGCGGATGGACGCCGAAAAACGCCCCACCAGCAGGCGAGCGAGGCAGCATTCGTCTGCTTCGGGCTCATAGCAGTTGTCTCCCTTTTCATCGGCGTTATGTTCATATTCACAAGCAGTACCCGGGGCGATCCATGGCAGGGAGTTAGCAATGCAGCAAATTAATATAGGCTTGCCAATATGGAAGAGAGGAGACTCAACGCTTGCTCAGTTTTCAACAAGTACCCAATGCTCACTTACGCTTACACACTCATTCTCATTTTCCGATTTCTCCTTCGCATACATGGCCCCTTTTTTGCTGCACCCTCCGCATACCCCACCTTTCCCTCCACCTTCACAAACATCATCGCCACGCCCATCACGTCGCTCAACTCTCCCTTCATGTTGTGATCCGGCTTGTTTGTCTCAAAGTCATACGTCGCCCTCAGCTGCAACTCGTCCCCCTTCTTTACCCTTCCCAAGCTCAAACATGGACTCACACTGCTGATATGCTTGATGTCCGCAGCACCAAGCCCCAGCACCTCCTTCGTCGGCACATATTCTGGTTTGGCCCCGTACGTGGCCTTACTCTCACAGATCGGCTTTCCACCATTCAAAATCTCGACCTTGGCAAGCCCATCATGTCCATGTCCGACGGTTGTCAACAACTGTCCATCAACACTGCTTTTCCAGATAGGGCCGGTAAGCGTGAATTTGGTCTCATTCGCAGGTGCCTCGATATCGCTCATCATCGCACTGCACGGCGCAGCATCCATCCATACACCCCTGACCTCCGCCCAATTCTCTTGCTTGCCAGGCGCGAATTCCCACTCGATGCTGAACACGACGTCCTTGGGGACGTTGATCTGGTTCTGTAGCATGAGCTCGAGGTGCATGGTATCCTGCGGCGAGATATAGTAGCCCATTTCGTCAAGCCCATTCATACCGAAGAACGTCTCGTTGCGGTCGTTGTGGATGGCGAGTATTCGCTCCATGTTAGCAGGGATGCGCATCGTGCCTCCGGGGCACATCAGATCTGAGCGGCCCGGGCCGACGACAGAAAGTGTAAGGTGGTGCAAGATGGTGCCTGTAGCGAAATTGGCGGTACTGCCGTCCGGGAAAGTGAGGGCGGCTTTGGCCCACTTGAGCGTGCAGTCTGAGCACGGAAGGGGCGCGGAGGGGTTGGTAGCGTCGAGGAGGCCGCCTTCGTCCATCATGCCGCCCATTGGCTTGTCCATGTTCATCTGGCGTTTCCTAGCGACTCCGGGTGATACTCCGCTCATATCCATGCCGGACATATCTGAGCCGGCAGCTGCTTCGGCGGACGGTGGCACGTGTGGTGCGGAAGCGCCTCCCGTGTTTGGCATATCTGCCATGCCGGTCGTGTTGCTGTCGCTTGCAGGAGCCGCGTTGAGTGGCGCGAGAGTGTATGTGCCATAAGTGACGCGCACGCGCTCGTATTTTTCGCTGAATTGGGGCTGTAATCTTTCCATCTTAGGAGGCGCGGTAGAGCTGTGGTTGGTTGGCGGACTCATGGAAGGGCCATTAGCGCTGGCATATGCCATCAGACCGGCCGTGACGGCGAGTAACTGTGTGAACGACCTCATAACGGAACTAAGAGTTTTGACTATTGAAAGGACTGTCTGCGACGGCAGTGCAATATTGAGCCCACGGAATAGTGATGACGATGACCTGAACAATGTTCTTATAAGAGCTTTGGGACTAGGAAGACTTCGGTCTTATGGTCAAGCATGACAGGCTCGTGACTGTTTGGAACATATTACTCTAGGATACTGTTCCTGGATGCCAAGCTCTGGGCTCAACGCACAGGTTCATATACTTGCCGCTGCCGCATGTTAGTAGGCTTAAGAAATGTGCAACTAGTCGCCGCAATACAGACTGTAGATAGCATTGCGGCACTTGCGACACAGTCATAGTGGGGCGGTAAAAGAAACCGGTGGTGGAAAGATGCCGCTTTGTAGATATAGTGGCCTGAGTAAGAAGACTGCAGCTTCGATGAATCGACTCCCGAAAGCTTCAAGGATTGAGAAGCCTCAAGCACAGAATCTGGAGCGTTCGAAATCGTCAAAGGTGTAGGTCCACTGATGGAAAGCTTT
>Ga0160429_1001654_pt1 | contig 12196 bp, 10 predicted proteins | sample SolpanmetagenomR_FD_108199 | JGI IMG/M metagenome (GOLD analysis project Ga0160429, IMG submission 108199) | Solar panel surface microbial communities from Lawrence Berkeley National Laboratory, California, USA - R | ecosystem: Engineered > Built environment > Solar panel > Unclassified ... | reverse complement strand
TTTTTTGTGTCCGCTTGTTGCCTCTCTGATGCTGATTACCCTCTCAATTTTTACCCTGACGCCCGGCGCCAGCGTGGCCCGCTGGGCCTTTGCCCAAATGGCCACGGCCCCGCGCCAGCTGCGGCGGGTGGCCGGGCTGCGCTTTTTCCAGCTCATGGGCAGCGGGGCTGATAATGGCTTCGGCTTCTGGCCCAACCTGCGGCGCTACGGCCTAATGGCCACCTGGGACAGCCCCGAAGCAGCGGCTACTTTCTTCGCCAGCCACCCCGTGTGGGCCGCCTACCAGCAGCGTGCCGCCGAGTGCTGGACCGCCGAGCTAGCCCTCCTGCAAGCCCACGGCACCTGGGACGGCGTGACACCCTTCGGCGAGCCAGCGGCTGGTGGCGGGCGGGCCGCCGAAGGGCCGGTGGCGGTGCTCACGCGGGCCAGCATCCGGCTGCGGCGGGCGGTGCGCTTCTGGCAGTTTGTGGAGCCCACGAGCCGGGCGCTGGGCGGGGCCGAGGGCCTGCGGCTGGCCATCGGACTGGGCGAGCTGCCGCTGGTGCGGCAGGCCACGTTCAGCGTGTGGGAGTCGGTGGCGGCCATGCAGCAGTATGCCTACCGCGACGTGCGGCACCGCGAGGTAATTCAGCTTACGCGCCGCGAGGGCTGGTATTCGGAGGAATTATTTGCCCGCTTTCAGGTGCTGACCAGCACTGGCACCTTGGATGGCCGCAACCCGCTCGGCTAGCCTTGCGGTGGGCTTACAGCTTGACCATTGCACTGATTTTCTTCACCCTGCCTTTCACTTGGGTAAGGTGTGGAGAACACCCTAGCGGCTGCCCAGTTGCAGGCGGTACTGGCTAGCCACCCAGGCGGCGGCCGTGGCCAAGGCCGGGCTGGCGGGCAGCACGCGCACGGTATGGCTCACTTGCACTAGGTCGTCGGCCGGGCCGGGATGAATGGTTAACCCAGTGCCGGCCGGCTGCATAATATCGGTTTGCAGAAACACGTTGCGCCCCGCCCCGCCGTAGAGGTGCACCCCGAAGCCGGGCGCCAGCCGGCCGCTGAGCGTAAACTCATCCTTCCCCCCTAGCCCGTAGATGCTGAGGCGCGTGGTGCGGCGCACGTCGTAGACCTGCGCGCCGAGCAGGCTATCGGGCCGGGCGGGGCGGCGGGCAAACACGCGCACCCGCAGCCGGCCGGGCCCCAGGCCCGTAAGCTCGAAGCGCTCGGCGGCATCGGTACCCGTTAGCACGGCTTGCTGTTGCAGCACCTGGTAGTAGCGACGGGCGGCGGCGGGCAGCGCATCGCGGCGGGTGCGCAGGGCGGGCAGCAGCTCCCGGCTCATGCGGGCGCGCGCCTCGGTGGGCACAGCTTGCAGGGCATGGGCTAGCACGGCATCGGGCAGGCAGCGGCGCAGCGAGTCAGCCTCGGCCACGAAGGCAGCTTCGGGCAGCAGGGCCAGGGCCGTGTGGTCGAGGGGCCGGGCGGTGGTGGTGAGTGGGCCAACATCGGTGGGCACAAGGCTGGAGTTGAAGGTTTGGTAGCGCGGGTGCACCCACGACACACAGCGCGTAAGCCAGCCATCGTCGAAGCGAAAAAACGCCTGGTCGCGGTCGCGCGGAATAGGTCGAAACACCGTGCCGCCCGCCGGCTGCGCAAACGCCGCCCAACGCCACTGGTCGGCCCGGCGGCTCCAGTCGCCCACCAGCAGGTCGGGCAGGCGGGCGCGCAGGTAGGCCCGCGGGGCCAGGTGGGCGGCGGGGCTGCGCAGCACCTGCGTCAGCATGCTATTGGAGGCCACTACCCGGTGGGCCCGACCAAAGCTGGCGGCGTGGCTCTGGTCGTTGGCGGGGCGCTCTTCGAGCAGATACAGCGCCGGCTGAAAACGGGTGCGCCACTGGCCCAAGGTTGCATCGGGCAGCAGGTACACCAGGCGCGGGTTGGTGTGAAACACGCCGGCGGCCCTGGCCAGCGCCGTGGCCACGTAGGCACCGTAGGGCGGCGCGGCACAGGTTTGGTCGCGCAGCACGGGGGCGGCTAGGCGGCCCAGCCAACTCGTGCTTACGCTGCGGCTCAAATCTTTATCTACCGAGCGCAGCACAAAAATGCGGCCGTCGGGCGTGCGCAGGCGCAGGGTGTTGGTTTGAAAGCTGCCCCCGGCACGCAGCGGCACCAAGCCCTGCTGCCCCAGCCGCAGCACGGGCGCGCTCACGGGCGTGGCCCACAGCGGGCGGTAGTGGCGGCCCCACAGGCGCTGCCACAGCCAGCCGCGCCGGGCGTAGTGCGGGCCGGCCGCCACCCGCACCGTGCTGGAGTCGGCGTTGAATACCGGGCCTGTTTCGCTAGGGGCGGGCCGGGTGGGCTCGGCGCAGCCCGCCAGCCCCAGACACAGCGCGGCCAGGGGCAGCCCGGCCGCGCCCCATTTTCTATCAACTAGTGCGCGACGTACGGCCAACTTGCCCAACAAAGCCCGCGCGGTTGCCGGCGGGCTCCTGATTAATATGGTGAAGAGGCAGCTAGCCCGTTGCGTATACCGCAAGGCGGGGCCGTGGGGTTGCCTGGCCGGCCCCGGCCCTATCTTTTTAGGCCCAGGCTACGTTAAACAGGCCCGGGCAGCCCGGGCTGTCGTGCACCTTTTCTATTCTGCCCTGTCTTGCGTTCAGTTACCTTCTTCTTATCCTCCGGCGGGCTTTTGCTCGGGCTAGCCACTGGTTGCGCCCGCAAGCATTTTTTTCAGCCCGATGCGCGGCTGCCGGCCGCGGCCCAGCCCCCCGGCCGCCCGGCCACTACCGATAGCGTGTGGGCCACCGCCGGCCGCCAGTACAACCGCCACGGCAAGCTGTATCACCTGCTGATGGGGCCGCACCACCGGGCCGTGTGGGCTGCCCCGGTGCGGGTGCCGGTGCTGCGCCTGGGCGCCTCGGTGCCGGCAGCTAGCCCCTTGGCGCCCACCAAACTGGGCGGCGGCTTTCAAAGCACCAGCCTTAGCCTGACCGGCGCCGATGGCCGCCCCTACGTTATCCGCTCGCTCGATAAAGACCCTTCGCGCATCATGCCCGCCTGGTTGCAGCGGACGTTTCTGGCCAATGTGCTGCGCGACGGCACCTCGGCCGGCAACCCCTACGGCGCGCTGGTGGTGCCCACGCTCTCGCAAAAGCTGGGCGTGCCGCACACGCACCCACGCGTGTTTTACGTGCCCCTGGAGGCCGATAACCTGGGCTCAGCCGAAGCCAACGAGCGCCTGCGCGGCAAGCTGGTGCTGCTGGAAGAAAAATACAGCGGCTCGAAGGTGAACTCGCCGCTACTGCCCCAGGCCCGCAAGTTTGTTGGTGATGAGGATATGCGCGCGCGCCTCTACGCCGACCCGCGCAACCGCCCCGACCAGCTAGCCCTGCTGCGGGCGCGCTTGCTCGATGTGCTTGTTGGCGACTGGGACCGGCACTCGGGCCAGTGGCAGTGGGGCGAGCAGCCCAACCCCACCCGGCCGGGCGGCACGCTGTTCGTGGCCGTGCCCAAGGACCGCGACCAGGTGTTTTTTCGCATGTCGGACGGGGCCGTGCCGTGGCTGATGACGCGCAAGTTCCTGGTGCGCCACCTCGTCACGTTCAAGCACGATTTCCACGATGTAAAAGCCCTTACCGGTCAGGGCCGCTACGTAGACCAGCGCGGCCTCAACGCCCTCACCCGACGCGATTACGCCGAGGCGGCCCGCTTTGTGGTGGCTAGCCTGCCCGACTCGGCCCTGGGCCGCGCCGTGCGCCACCTGCCGCCCGCCGTGTATGCCCTGGAGGGCCCGCGCCTGCTGCGCAACCTGCAAAGCCGCCGCGACCAGCTGTCCCAGCTAGCCCAAACCTACTACGAGCTGCGGGCCGAGCGCCCCGTGGTGGCCGGCACCGAGCTACCCGACCACTTTCTAGTGGCCCGCACCCCCGACTCGACCACCGTGCGCGTGTACAACCGCGTGCTCGGGGCTGATTCTCTTTTCTACCAGCGCACTTTTTACACCCGCGAAACCAAGCGTCTCACGCTCGAAGGTCTGGGCGCCAACGATGTATTTGAGCTCACCGGCCACGGCCTCAAAATCGTGATTCACGCCGGAGCGGGCGAGGATGTGCTACGCGCCGGCTCGCGCCGTCGCCTGCGCTACGAGCCCTATTCGAACGGCACGCTCAACACGCCCGCGCCCACCAAAAAGAAGGAGCGCTTCGACAACTACAACCGGCTGACGGACGAATAATTTTTGCTAATTCCAACATAAGCAGTGCGCGTTGCCATTTCAGTCGAAATAGCAACGCGCACTGCTTATTTTCAGTTGGTTACAACCAACTACTTAAACCTCTGCTAGCATCTCCAACACGAGGTGCTCAGTGGGCGTGAGCTCGTCGTGGTCCCGCGGGTCGGCGTCGTGGCGACGCAGGTACTCAATGAGGCGGCCCGACTTGAACAGCTCCGTTACCTGCGGGTGGATGTAGTATTTGGAGCACACCGTGGGCGTGTTGCCGAGGCGGCCAGCTACTTCCTTAGTGGCCTGGCGAATGGCTTTTTCGGGGGCTAGCTCTGCGTCGCCGGTCAGCACGCGCTCTAGACACTCCACCATTTTCACGGTGCCGCCCCAGGTTCGGAAGTCTTTGGCCGAAAGCGCAATGCCGGTGTGCTGGTGCAGGTAGTCGTTCACGTGGCCTGATTCGAGCGAGTGGCGCTGGTCGTCGGCACCGTAAAACTGAAACAGGTGCTCGCCCGGTATCTCCTTGCACTTGCGCACGAGGCTAGCCAGCTTGCGGTCGTGGATGGTGACATCGTGCGCCACGCCCTTCTTGCCGACAAACGAAAAGCGCACGTCATCTTTTTTGATTTCCACGTGGTCGTCGAGCAGCGTGGTGAGGCCGTAGCTCTTGTTTTTCTTGGCGTACTCCTCGTTGCCGATGCGGATAAACGACTGGTCCAGCAGCGTGAGCACGAGGGCCACCACCTTGTCGCGGGTCAGGCCGGGGCGGGCCAGGTCTTTGCGCAGTTGCTGGCGCAGCTCGCCCAGCTTCTGGCCAAAAGCCAGCAGGCGCGAAAACTTGGTGAGCGAGCGGGCGGCGTCCCAGGCCGGGTGATAGCGGTATTGCTTGCGGCCGGCCGCGTCGTGGCCCGTTACCTGAAGGTGAAAGCTGGGGTTGGGGGCAATCCACACGTCGGTCCAGGCCGGCGGAATAACGAAGCTGTGAATGCGGGCCAAGGTCTTCTCATCGGCAACCTGCTCCCCCTTCGCATTGATGTACACGAACTCGCCCTTGCCGCTAGCCTCGCGGCGCAGGCCGGGGCCGGCATCGGTGGCGTAGCGCAGGCCAGCGAGCTCGGCCTGGCGGGCGGGGTCTTTATATAGCTCGTGGGCCGCCAGCTCGTGGATGGGCGGCAGCTGTTTTTTGCTGGTTTTGGGGCGGAGAGGCGCGTGGGTGGCGGGCATAGCGGCAGGGCTTAAAGCCGGGTTCTACGCAAAAGCTGCGCGAATGGCGAGGCGGCCCAAACCACCTGCCGGCCGTAGGTTTGCCGGATGGACATAGCGCAATGGCTAGCGGATGGGTGGGAATGGGTCGACGCGTCGGTGACGCGCGTGGCGGCCCGGCTAGGGCGGCTGCGCCCGCTGCACCTCGATGTGTACCGCAGCTACGGCACCCCGCACCGCTTCTACGTGAAGGGCCGCCTGCTCGCCGACCGTGGCCTCACGCCCCAAACCGATGCCGACTCGCCGTGGCGCAACTTCCAGGCAATGTACCGGCGCTTCAACAGCCGCGAAATACCGGGCGCCGAGGTCGTTATCTCACTGCCCAACCACCTCGATTTACCCGTCGTCACGGGCAACACCGGTTACTTTACCCTGCGCCTCGACCCGCCCGCGCTGCCGCCGTCGGTCGATTATCTGTGGCACCCGGTGGCCGTGCGCCTCACCAAGCTGCCCCCCCGCTTTCGGGGGCTGCTGGGGCAGGTGGCGGGCACGGCCCAGGTGCTCATTCCGCCGCCCACGGCCGAGTTCGGGGTTATCTCCGACCTCGACGACACGGTGATTGTGACCAAGGCCACCCATATTTTACGCATGCTGCGCACGGTGCTGCTGCGCAATGCCTACTCGCACGAAACGCTGGCGGGCGTGGCGCCCTTTTACCAGGCGCTGCTGCGCGGCCTGAGCGGGCGGCCCGACAACCCGTTTTTCTACGTTAGCTCGTCGCCCTGGAACCTGTACGACGTGCTCGACGACTTTCTGCGCCTGCAGGGCGTGCCGCCCGGCCCGCTGCTGCTGCGCGAAACGCTCCTCGGCCGCACGCCCGGCTCGGAGGAAAAGCCCACGGCGGCCTCGCCTCACCACGGCCACAAGCTCAAGGAAATCAACCAGATACTCGACACGTACCCGGACCTGACGTTCGTTCTGCTCGGCGACAGCGGGCAGCAAGACCCCGCCATTTATGCCGAAGTGGTGCGCACGCACCCCGGGCGCATTCGGGTGGTGTACATCCGCGATGTGGGGCTGGCTAGCCGCGCCGCCCTGGTGGCGCCCATTGCCGAGGCCCTGCGCCGCGACACCGGGGTAGAGTTGCTGCTGGTGCCCGACTACCTGGCCGCCGCCACCCACGCCGCCGCCCACGGCCTCATCACGCCCGAGGGCCGGGCCAGCGTTGAGCAGGAGGATTTGAAATTGCGACGCCAAGCGGTAGCCTGACCCCGGCGGCCCATTCCCAATTCTTCACCGCTATTTTTGCCGCCGTGGCGCGTTCCGTACAATCTCTTCTTCCGCCGTGGCGCACGGTTTTTCGCGTGGCGCTGCAAACCGTGGCGGCGCTGTTTCTGCTCACCGTGACCTGGGTGCTGCTCTACCGCTGGGTGGCGCCACCCGCCACCTGGCTCATGCTCGACCGCCGCGCCCACGCGCCGGTGGGGCTCGGGTACATCGGTATTCAGACCGGCTCGCGCCACGCACGCTACAACTTCACCTCGCTCGATGAGGTGGCCCCTAGCATTCCGTTGGCCGTGGTAGCGGCCGAGGACCAGCGCTTCCTCCTGCACCACGGCTTCGACGTGGATGGCATGTGGAAGGCCGCGCAGTACAACTGGCACCGCGCCGACGGCAAACCCGTGCGCGGCGGCTCCACCATCAGCCAGCAGGTGGCCAAAAACGTGTTTCTCTGGCAGGGCCGCTCCTACGTGCGCAAGGCCGCCGAGGCGTATTTCACGGTACTCATCGAGTTGCTCTGGAGCAAGCGCCGCATCATGGAGATGTACCTGAGCGTGGCCGAGATGGGCGACTGCACCTTCGGGGTGGAGGCCGCTAGCCAGCGGTATTTTCATAAGCCAGCTCGCAACCTCAGCGCCCCCGAGGCAGCGCTGCTGGCCGGCGTGCTGCCCAACCCCTTGCGGTTTCGGGCGGGCCAGCCGGGGCCGCAGGCGCGGGCCAAGCAGCTGCGCGTGCTGCGCAATATGCGGGCGCTGGGCGGCACCGCCTACGTGGCTACCTTGCTGAATCGCTAGGCGCAGCGCAGGCTTTAGCTTACGTTGAACCCAACGCCCCTAATCCATTCATTCACAAGCCTAAGCTCATGCTATCCTCTCTGTTGCTCACCCTGGCTCTGGCCGCGCCGCCCACCCCGCGCCAGGCCATTGCCCAGGTGCTCGCCACCCAGACGGCGGCCTGGAACCGGGGCGATATTCCGACCTTCATGGCGGGCTACTGGCGCTCCGACTCGCTGGTGTTCATCGGCAAAAATGGCCCTACCTACGGTTGGCAGCCTACCCTAGCCAACTACCAGAAGAGCTACCCCGACGCCACTCAGATGGGCCAGCTCGACTTCAGCCAGCTGCGCATCACGCCGCTCGGCGCCGACGTGGCGCAGGTGGTCGGCCACTGGCACCTGGCCAGGCCCAACGCGAAGGCCGGCGACGCGCAGGGGCAATTTTTACTGATTTTTAGAAAGTTGAATGGGCGGTGGGTTATCGTGGCTGACCATTCGAGCTAGGGTGGGCTAGCGGCTGGCGGTACCGCGAATCATAATCGTGCCCGGCGGATACGTTTTGGCAGGCTGGCTACCCAACGAATACACTCGCACGCTCAGGGTGCTACCCGTTATGGTACGCAGCACTTTCAGCTCTTCAATAGCCTCATTGGCAATGCGTAGCGTGCCACTAGCGGCTGGCAAGCCATTGCTAGTGTAGCTCACTGGGCCTTTTGCTTGAAGATAGCGGCCTAGTTGCGTTAGCGACTGGCTTTTCAGCCGCAGCTTTCTTTTGAGAGTCACGGCGATAATGCCATTAGCGTCTAAGCCGCGCCATTGAGCGGGTGTAACGGCTCCTGAGTTTTGTCCTTTGTAGAGAACAATTTTTTCAATATCTTGAGGATTAAGGTCACTTAATCCTCCAAGGCCGACAAGCAGCCGGGAATTCAGTAGCACTAGTGGTCCCGGCTGCCTAGCGCCTACTGGTGCGGTTGATGGTGCCTGAGCCAGGGCTAGCGGGGTGGGCTGGCACACTACTACCTCGCCCGGCGCGGCGGGCATTCGGGGCCGCACTGGCAGCAGCGGGATAAGGTCCGTGCTTTGAGCCTGGCTAGGCTGAGCGGCCAAACTTAAGGCTAGCACTAGCGGGCTAAGGCAGCGAAGTGACACCATAGAACTATTTTTGAGCAAGGTACCTTAATCGACACCTAGCAGCGCGTGCGAAGGCCAAACTACTCGGCACGCCTAACATTTTTGGATTCGCCTTCGTATCTTTGCATTGCGTTTTAATCCTTTAACAACCAGTGCTCATGAAAAAGACTACTGCCCTATCATCGCTGCTGCTGCTCGGCAGCCTGGGTTCGCTCCGCTACCTGAGGGCGCAGCTGGCCAACCTTAACCTGACCTTTCACCTGCACGGCGAAGAGGACCATTATTACCTCTAGCCCACCGGGTTTCCCACTATACTTGCCTGCGAAGCCCCGCCCCCGGCGGGGCTTTTTGCGTAAGAAGCGGCTAGCAGTGCCGACCTTCGCGGCCTGATTTCCTTATTTTTCACGCCCGGCCGGCTCTGGCGAGCCGGTGCATTTACGATTTTTTACCCGTGACGCTCGACACCAATCAACAGCAGGTCAGCTACATCATTGGCCGCGACCTCGCCCGCAACTTTGCCCAGCAGGGCCTGGAGCTGGACATTGACACCCTAGCCGCCGCCCTCAAGGAAGGCCTCTCGGGCCAGCCCAGCCGCCTGACCCAGGAGCAGATGCAAACCGCCATGCAACAGCTGCAGGAGCAGCTCGGCGGTGGCCAGGACGACGACGACGATGACGACGACGCCACCCAAAACCCCAACGCCATGAACAACAAAGCCGAAGGCGAAGCCTTCCTCGCCGAAAACGCCCAGAAGCCGGGCATCACTACCCTGCCCAGCGGCCTCCAGTACGAAGTACTGACCCAGGGCACCGGTCCCAAGCCTACCCTGCGCTCGTCGGTGACGACGCACTACCACGGCACGCTCATCAACGGCAACGTGTTCGACAGCAGCTATCAGCGCGGCCAGCCCGCTACCTTCCCGGTGAACGGCGTAATTGCCGGCTGGACCGAAGCCCTGCAACTGATGCCCGAAGGCTCGAAGTACCGCCTCTACATCCCCTCGGACCTGGCCTACGGTAAGCGTGGCGCCGGCCGCGACATCGGCCCCGACTCGGCGCTGATTTTTGACGTGGAGTTGCTTAAGGTAAACAACTAAGCGGCCGTGCCGAACGGGGACGTACCGGGCGAGGCGCCGCAGGCGCCTGCCCCCCTAGCGGGCGCTTCGGCCACCGCCACTGCCGCACCCACTTGGGTGCGGCACAGCACGGCCGTACCCGCTAGCCCCGCACTGCCTGCGCAGACTACGCCTACCCCGCCACTGGTCGCGCCCGCGCCAGTGGCGGCTTTGGTTGCGGCCGAGCCAGAGTGCACACCGACTACTGCGGCGGCGGTTACCCTAGCAGCACCCGTTGCAGAACTACCTCCGCCACCACCCGCGCCTACTGTGGGCAGCACCGATGGCCGCCTGGTCCTGACGGATACCTCGCTCACGGTGCTGGGCCACACGTATGGCCTACGCGAGCTGGAGCGCGCCGAGGTGCAGCCGGTGCGCTGGCTGCTATGGTATTTGCTGGGCGGATTGGGGCTAGCCATCGTGCTGATTCTGTTTCTGAACGACTGGCTGCGCACCTTGCCCACGATGGCCGGGCTGCTGGCCACGGCACTTATGCTGCTGTATGGGCACCGCGGCACCAACCGGCTGCGGCTGGTGCTGCTGGGCCGCGAGGCCGTGCATTTTGCCCTGCCTGGCGAGGCCGATGGCTGGCGGCGCCTAGTGAGCGAGCTCAACCGCCGCGTGTACCGCGCCCACGACCAGGCCGCCCTCGAAGCCGCTAGGCTGCTGGCTGCGCTGGAAGCCGCGCGTAACGCCGCCGCCGATGCCGTGATACAAGCCCAGCCCGACCAAACTCCTGGCGACCCAGCCATTTCGGACGCGCCTGCGTAAAGCCGGCCCCGCACCTTCTTACTTTTACCGCGTCACCGGGCTTTACCTGCTGCTTTCTGACCAAGTAATTACGCCACTACTCCATGAGTTCTAAACAATCGCACACCGCCATTTCCGGCGCTGGGCTGCTTATCGCGCTGGGCATCATTTACGGCGACATCGGCACTTCGCCGCTCTACGTGATGTCGTCCATCCTCAAAAGTGGACGCGTCCCTGGCCTCATCGACGAACTGCTGGTGCTCGGCGGCATCTCGTGCGTTATCTGGACGCTCACGCTCCAAACCACCATTAAGTACGTGTTGCTCACCCTCAATGCCGATAACAACGGTGAGGGCGGCATTTTTTCGCTCTACGCCCTGGTGCGGCGGCGGGGGGCCTGGCTCTCGGCCGTGGCCATCATCGGCGGGGCGGCCCTGCTGGCCGACGGCGTGATTACGCCGCCCATTTCGGTATCATCGGCCGTGGAGGGCCTGCGGGCGGTATACCCGTCCATTCCCACGGTGCCCATCGTTATCGGCATTATCGGGGGGCTTTTCTTGGTACAGAGCTTCGGAACGCAGATTGTAGGCAAGGCTTTCGGGCCCATCATGTTTCTGTGGTTCACGATGCTGGGCGTGCTGGGCGCGGTTTGGATTTCGCACAACCCCGCTATTCTGCGGGCCATCAACCCCTATTATGCCTATCAGCTGCTGGTAAACTACCCCGGCGGTTTTTGGCTGCTAGGGTCGGTTTTTCTGTGTACCACCGGGGCCGAGGCCCTGTACTCCGACCTGGGGCACTGCGGCAAGGGCAATATCCGCATCAGCTGGACTTTTGTTAAGACTACGCTGCTGCTCAACTACCTGGGCCAGGGCGCCTGGCTGCTGGCCCACAAGGGTGAGATGATAGGCGAGCAAAATCCGTTTTATGCCCTCATGCCGTCGTGGTTTCTGCTGCCCGGCATCGGGCTAGCCACGGTGGCCGCAGTTATCGCTTCGCAGGCGCTTATCACGGGCTCGTTTACGCTCGTGGCCGAGGCTATTCGCCTCAATATGTGGCCCAAAGTGCGCCTCAACTACCCCACCGATGTCAAAGGCCAGCTGTTTGTGCCCAGCATGAACCGGCTGCTGCTCATCGGCTGCATCGGGGTGGTGCTGTATTTCCGCGAAAGCTCGAACATGGAAGCGGCCTACGGGCTAGCCATCACGCTAACTATGCTGATGACCACGATTTTGCTAACCGTGTGGCTGCGCAAAATCAAGCGCGTAGCCCTGCCGCTGGTGGCGCTGTTTGTGCTGGTGTACGGCTTCATCGAGGGCTCGTTTATGCTGGCCAACCTCATCAAGTTTCCGCACGGCGGCTGGGTATCGCTGGCCATTGGCACGGGCCTGGTGAGCGTGATGTACGTGTGGCTCAAGGCGTTCTACATCAAGCGCCGCCTTACCGATTTTGTCAAGATGGAGCCCTACATCGAGCCGCTCAAGCAGCTCAGCGATGATGACTCCATCTCGAAATACGCCACGCACCTCGTGTTCCTGACCTCGGCCGAGCGGGCTAGCGAGATTGAGCAAAAAATCATCTACTCCATCTTCCAGAAGCGCCCCAAGCGGGCGGACATCTACTGGTTTATCCACGTCGATACCACCGACGAACCTTATACGATGGAGTATAAGGTGACGGAGCTAGCCCACGACGACGTGTTCCGCATCAACTTCCGGCTGGGTTTCCGGGT
>Ga0160429_1001652_pt1 | contig 12216 bp, 12 predicted proteins | sample SolpanmetagenomR_FD_108199 | JGI IMG/M metagenome (GOLD analysis project Ga0160429, IMG submission 108199) | Solar panel surface microbial communities from Lawrence Berkeley National Laboratory, California, USA - R | ecosystem: Engineered > Built environment > Solar panel > Unclassified ... | reverse complement strand
TCTTTCACTAACTTACCACAATTCTTTGGATATCTTTACAACGATAAACCATTCGGGCTTTTATAACCCTGATCATGGTAAGATCACTAGGCTTCGGGTCTAATATTAGATACTTATTCATTATTTAATAATTGGTTTATCTGGGACATTTGTTTTTTTATTTAATACTTCATTATATCGGTGACGACTTAATTTTTCTCTCATAATCATTACATATCTCGCATCTAATATTAACTTGCTGACCCATTATGCAAAAGGTACGCTCTCATTATTCATTTATTATTCACTTGAGCTGCTTATAAAACTACTATTTCAAATATTTCTCTCACGATACTTATTCGCTATTGCTTATATATCATATTTAGCCTTAGAGAAAGGTTTCCCTAGATTCAAACAGAATGGCTTCCGTTTTACTTTAAAGGCTTTTCTGTATGGGTTTTTAAGCCATATTATCAGAATCTCATTTGATTTATATTCCTGAAGCTAATAAGATATTTCAATTCACTTCGTTTCATATTGGATTTTTCCAAGGATTAATAGGGTAATCCCTATATTTTCATATTCCTATGATATATAGCTCTCATTTCCGTAATAGTTTCTTTATATACTTAAGATCGCAATTTTTTTGCGATCAAATATTACATTACATATCAAATACATTACTAATGCTAATGTAAAACATTACTTTTTCGGGTTATTATGATTCGAACATAACTTTTCCTCAACCCAAATGAGGCGCCTAACCAACCCGGCTCTAACCCGTTTTTTATACTATAAAACAGAGAATATCCGATTCGAACGGATGCGATTATTAAAATCAAATGAGTTTCAAGCTCACCGCCTTAAACCACTCAGCCAATTCTCTTTTGATCATTTATACTAACTTTTATTTATCTAAGCCCATTACACTAATCTTGATTTCTCGACGATTTGAACGTCGAACACATTCTTATCAAAAATACACTTTACCTATTAAGCTAAGAAATCTTTAAGTAAAAAAACAAGAGCACTCAGACTTGAACTGATAATTTGAAGTTTGAAGCTTCCTGTTTTGCCAATTAAACTATACTCTTTTTCTCTTTAGTTTGTTTTTTCCATAAGAGATGCGGAAAAGGATGGATTTGAACCATCAAGTGTTGAAACACAATATTTAGCAAATATCTTGCCTTACCTATAGCGACTTTTCCTTTATTAGTTATTTTAAAGAAAAAAAAAAAAAATTTGCCATTTGTGCATAGTTCGAGTTAAGTCGGCTACGATCCGACATCTTCTTTCTCGACAAGAAAGTTCTTTACCAATTAAGTTACTAACTCCATAGTGTTTTATGTATTATTATTACGGCCAACCGAATTCGAATCGGTGCACATCGTTTGGAAGACGAACGGTCTACCATTAACCTATAGCCGTTTTTTTTTTTTATAAAAATACATTACTAATAGAGATATATTTTTCTAGCAAAGCATCTGCACTTTTCAATTTATGTTTAAGCGTGTAAAGTTTAGTTATATATACTTTTTTGTTTAAATTTCTTTATGAAATGACCTTTTTTGGTAAGAATTATGCCTAAGTAACTGTCATATCATCTAAAGACTCGTTTTAAGGAAGTGACTAACCTTGGTCAGGTAACCCATTTTCGTCACATGACTTAGCCCCATGAGCTCACTTAAGTTGGTCAGGTGACCTGCATTGCTCTGGTGACATGAAGAAAAGAAAATTTAAGGTCAAAGTTAAGTCAACGGAGGCAAATGTCGCTAAGTACATTACATGATTAAGTAGTGCACTACTTAGTAACAAGTCTAGAAAGTCCTTGTGTTTTAATCTATTAGAATAAACACCTTTTGCTTTAATATGCAATTGATGGCTTTCATGCGTAAAACAATACAATTTACCACAAATAAAAATTCCCTCAGTGATAAAGTGTTCTTTTTTTAATTTACCTAATTCATTTGCGCTAACCATATCACTATGTAACTCTGCATCAGTAACTATACTGTTAGTATCAGAATAGTATATCTTACCTTTTTTTCTTAATATGTCTAATTTTTTCTTGACTAATATGTATTCTTCCATATGAGGTGACAGCCGCACTAATAGGTATAGATGATGCGTGTATATACTGTATCTCCGAGTCACCAACCTTTTAAAGCAATTTAACCAAATCCAATTTCTTGTCATTAATAATGTAAACGTCAACACTAGGTATGTAACTAACTAATAATTTATCCTCCGAGATTTTCTTATAAGAAACTATCTTGTAAGTCATCAACTGTCTATCAAATGTTTCTTGATCTAATAATTCAGTTATTGGTTTACCTAAAGCTATACCAAATCTTCCAAATAAGTTATTCAGCAGACTTTTTACCATAGATTTACGAACTTTATTATCAGTACTTTACTTTATTTCGTATAATTTTTCTACATATGTATTAAACACATTACTTTGTTTCTTAAAAAAATATCCTTTTAGAACCTTTATTTTATAACCGTTAGCAGAGGCAAATTTAAGTTCCTCACTAAAGTACCAAGCAGTTCAACTACCTAATGGGGATTTTAATACTGATTTTGTCCTATATGGTAAAAGTCCTAAATAAGAATCTTTAGGTGATATAGCATCACAATAAAAGAAACCAAATAGTTTTTCCACATGCATTTTAGCACTGTAATAATCCAATTTATCACAAGATATACCAGGCATGTCTTGTAATGCTACGTAAGGATACAATGAATTAACGTCATAGTAATACAGGTTATGTCCAGTAGGTTTATATACCTCAGTGATACCACCATAATAAGCCTGTCTAATATCTCTGTATATACTGGCTTTATTTATATGAGGTATATTTTTATTGTAGAAACCTTTTAGACATATTTTTTAAGCCAGTCCCGATATTGTTAAGCTTTCTGTCATTTCTACATTATAATCCAAAAAGATTTGTTTATTGGCTTTTTGTAATACCTCAAATAAGGAATTAACGTCTAGCTCTAAGTATTTTAAGCTTTCCGACCTAAAAGATCATTCCGTAGTATAAAATTCTTTATACAACTCCGCACTAATATTACCATAAAAATAAATATCAGGTGTGTTACCAATGTAAAATAAATGGTTTCTGCTAGAAAAGCCATGAGGGGATACCGATTTAACAGTATGTAGTCCAAAACTCTTAGCTAAACTACTATTGAATATAGTGTAACTGTCTTTTATTGTTACTGAATTATTGTTTTTATTAATTTTCATCTGTATAATTTTATCATCTTTAAAAAAACATGATATGTTGTAAGGATCTTCCTTGTCTCTATCGTTGAAATCGTATAGAACCTTTATTATGAATACAACATCATAGCCACCTAAGTTATGACAATAAAAGGTAACATTTTTATATTTAGGTCTCATAAGCTCATTGACTAGTTTTATAACCAAAGATGTTTAATCTAGATCTTTTTCTATAAAATAAGTTGTAGTCGCACTCAAATTAGTCAAAAAAAACTGCTGCGTAAACCTTAACACTATTATCATTGTCAATAAATGTTTCCAAGTCTAAAGAACCAATGTTGGGGTTAGAAATAGTACTTTTGTGTGTAAATTTCGATATAACAGGTTTTAGCTTTATATTTTCATTTCTATACATTATTTTATCACCTTCTAAATAAATGAGTTTATTTATTACTTTTCTCACCACGGTATTATCTACTACAAGGTCTGTTATACGGTTAATTAATGCACCAGAACTAGAAAACATTAATTTTTCAGTCTTGTTAGACTCTATAAAGCTAACAGCGTAAGCTATATCTTTAGCTTGGTAGAATTTATAAGCGCGCTTAAATAGTATCGGCTTGCTTCTAGATAGTAATCCAGCTTTTAACACCATTTATCACCACAGGAACGTCAGAAATGATATCATTTGTGTATTGAACATTCAAAGGATCTGCCAAAGGAGAGAGAGATACTGGTATGAACAAGTCAGTTCTAAGTTTAGAAAAGTTTGTGCTAGAAATATCATCAGGTTTTATAAAAAAAAAAATAAGAAACTCGGAAAAGAATTTTTCGTCTAGAGTTCTGAAGTTAAGTTGTATATAATCTATGTTGTTGGATGGTAATTTATATTGTTCTAGGTATTCCTCTATCCTTAACTTGATTAGAGATATAAGAGCTAGTATGTCGTTATAACTATTGAACTCAAAACCAAATTGAGAACCTGCCATAAAGAAACTATCCCTATTATATCTGACTTTAACGATACAATTATATTTAACTTTTCTGAGCAAAACGTTAGTTAATTTGTTAACTACTACCTCAGAAGAGTCAAAATCAAATATAGAGAAGTGTACTAAAAGCCCTTTCTTGTTTTTAAAAACGTACTTTGAGGGTACTGATGACGCAAATATTTTGTTGGGTGTAAAGCCGTCAAGAAGTATGTTATTACCTGAATAATTTTCTGTATTATAAGTATCAGTGTTATTTGGAGGAGACATAAAATGGTGTGTAAAGATATAGTTATCTTACTACTAATTTCTTCGTCAGAAAGAGCACTCTTAAAGAAATCAGCAATAATCTGTTGTATAGTATTGTCAGCTTCATTGTTATTTAAAATAAACTGATAATGTCCTATAACAGTCTTTTCAGAAGAAACGATAATAAAGATGTTAGTATTCGTAGCTAAATAACTGATATTTGATTTTACAGCGATAGGCATCTTATTGATGAAAGTTTTAGAATCCATAATAGTCGTGAATAAATGCTTTTAATCCGTAATATTCTGGAAATAACGTGTGAAGTTTGTTGGAGTAATCTTACCTTTGGTGATTGAATATTACTATTTCTTGATGTTATTTTTCTGTTTTTAAAGTGCATGTTTTTCTATTTTTATTTGTGTCTTTAGTGAATAATATGGTAATTAGCAGGTTATCTGTGTGTTTCGATAGTGCTATAAAAAAGCGTATTCTGGTATAAGAATAAAAAAGCTATAAACGTAAAGTTTATTAAGTTTCTTTAAGAGAGGGTTATCTTTCCTATAGAGTGTGTTTGTTTTAGTTTCCGAGATGCCCTATACCCCCAACCTCGTTATCTCTAGAAAATAAATAAAAATAATATGTTTTGATTATTTTTCTTTCTTGCATAATTAATAGACTTAAGTCTACATTTACATTAATAGAAGTTACTACAGAAGTTGAAGTCTACATTTGCATTAATAGAAGTTACTACAGAAATTGAAGTCTACATTTACATTAGTAGAAGTTACTACAGAAATTGAAGTATACACTTACATTAATAGAAGTTACTACAGAAATTGAAGTACAATATGAATAATGTTTAAAAGATATTATTTGACTTTATACTACAAACAGTGGTAAAAGAGATTAATCATCATACTTTTATAAATAATATTCTAAATAGTTAATAAAAAACAAATCAATGAGAATTTTTAAAAGTCACCCCCTACTTAGTTTAGTAAATGGGTATTTAGTAGACTCACCTCAACCGTCAAATATAAGTTACTTATGAAATTTTGGATCTTTACTAGGATTCTGTTTAGTGATACAAATTATAACAGGTGTAACTCTTGCAATGCACTATAACCCTAGTGTATTAGAAGCGTTTAATTCAGTTGAACACATTATGAGAGATGTAAACAACGGATGATTAATACGTTACCTCCACTCAAACACAGCTTCAGCCTTTTTCTGGATAGTGTACTTACACATAGGAAGAGGATTATACTATGGTTCATACAGAGCGCCAAGAACACTGGTGTGAACAATTGGTACAGTAATATTTATCCTAATGATGGCAACAGCTTTCTTGGGATACGTACTTCCGTACGGTCAAATGTCTTTATGAGGTTTAGCAATAAAGCCTCAAATGTATAATTTATGTTTAATTTCCTTATTTCTTTTTTTTCATATATTGTCAAATTATCTAGAGGGAAAAAAAAGTAGTTATTTTGAAAAAGTTAGTAGATTAAGGGGTGAATATAGAATTGGTCCTCATAATAAAGACATACTATCTATCATATTTGGTTCTCTATTAGGGGATGCTCATGGTGAAAAGAGAAAGATGGGCACAGGTACAAGAATAACCTTTTACCAGGAATCTTTTCATGTCGAATATATGTTATACCTGCACAGATTACTTTCTGGTTCTGGATATTGTAACTCTAGAGTTCCTGTTATAGGTACTAGATTAGGTATTGGTGGTAAAGTGAGAAAAACAGTTAGATTTTCTACCTGAACTTACACTAGTTTCAATTGAATACACGAATTATGATATGTGAACGGAATTAAGTGTGTTCCAAATTCTATTAATTTATATTTAACACCTTTAGCTTTAGCAATATGAATAATGGATGATGGAGCCAAAGTTGGTAAAGCACTAAAGTTTTCTACTAATTCATTTACTTACCAAGATTGCTTTAAACTAGTTAATGCTTTAAACGATAATTTTGGTATTAAGGCTACGATTCAATCCGCAGGGGCTGAAAATCAATATATAATATACGTATGAAAGGAATCAATGGTTAAACTAAAAGAAATAGTAAATCCTTACATGGTAAAGGAAATGAGATATAAAATAGATTAAACATAAATTATATATAGTTGTATGATGCTTTTATTTTTATTAATAAAAGGGAGATAAAATAATACTTACTTAGAATTTATCTCTATAAATCATACAGCAATGTCTATGAAAACGGTTAAAAATGTTTGTTTAGCATCAAGACCGTCGGTAGAGTAAGATATCGCTACAGACTGGTTCATGGGTGGGTGTCTGAAATGATGCTTAATGTACAGTCGGAATCTTTCTTTCAATAAAAGGAAATAGCCTTATTGAAACACAAGGCTTTATACCGTATTAATTTACAATTGTCTAAAGAAAGACATGTATAAAGCACAGGGTTTACTTGTTTTAAACATATAAATGGATCTATATCCAAGAATAAGTAAATTGAAGATTTGGCAACAGTTATTACTAACCTTATGAGTGCAATACCATGAGTAGGACAAGATATAGTTGAATTCATTTGAGGTGGTTTAGACACAGATGGACCACATTACGGCGACGTAATGTTAAAAATCCTGCTTAATGCTGGAACATCTCCCAATTTAGTCCCCATTTTTGGACTTAATACAGGATTTGTATACGATTTATTTTTAATATTATTATTAACTATTTACGTAAAAATTACAATGACATGGAGAAAACCAGCAGGGGTCAGAAGTATACATACTTCAGAAGCCTCTCAGAGACTACACGCAGGAGATCTCACATACGCCTACCTAGTAGGCCTGTTTGAAGGTGATGGTTATTTTTCCATCAGTAAAAAAGGTAAATATTTAACATATGAGTTAGGTATAGAACTGTCTATTAAAGACGTTCAATTAGTGTATAAAATCAAAAAAATACTAGGTATTGGTGTAGTAAGCTTTAGAACTAGAAATAACATCGAAATGGTTGCTTTAAAAATTAGAGATAAAACACATTTGAAAAGCTTTATAATACCCATATTCGACAAGTATCCCATGTTTTCTAATAAACAATATGATTATTTAAGATTTAGAAATACTTTACTCTCAAATTTAATTTATTCAAAAGATTTACCTTTTTACCTTAGAAGTAAGGAAAATATTAATTCCGTAGAATCTATTGTTAATTCTTCTTACTTTACTGCCTGACTGGTGGGTTTTATAGAAGCTGAAGGCTGCTTTAGTGTATACAAATTAGATAATATAAGAAATTACCCAGTAGCTAGTTTTGATATAGCCCAGACTGATGGAGATGCCTTAATAGCTGCTATAGGTAAATATTTATGTTTTACTACTAAAGTGTTTTTGGATAAGACAAATTGTTACAAATTAAAAGTATCAAGTGTAAGATCAATAGAAAATGTTATTTACTTTCTAAATAATGCACCTGTTAAACTATTAGGTAACAAAAGATTACAATATTTATTATGAATTAAAAAATTACGTGTAATACCTAGATATTCAGAAAGAATAAACATACCTTCAAATTACTAAATAAACCGTGAGATCAAGATATAGTCCGATCAATAGAGAGATCTGTTGAGAGTAGTGAGAGTGTTTGAGTTTTTTTTCATTAGAAAATAAACGTATATACAAACATGGTGACTACCAACATACATGCTCTGTTAATAATGCAACTTTAAACAGATTTTTCGCATTACACTTTGTTTTACCTTTTGTTTTAGCTGCACTAGCTTTAATGCACCTAATTGCACTACATGACAGTGCAGGATCAGGTAATCCTCTAGGTGTATCAGGTAATTATGATAGATTACCATTTGCACCTTACTTTATTTTTAAAGATCTTATTACAATATTTTTATTTATTGTAGTGTTATCGGTGTTTGTATTCTTTATGCCAAATGTGTTAGGAGACAGTGAAAATTATGTTATGGCTAATCCAATGCAAACTCCACCCGCTATAGTACCTGAATGATATTTATTGCCATTCTATGCTATATTAAGATCTATACCTAACAAATTGTTAGGTGTAATTGCAATGTTTTCTGCAATCTTGATTTTATTAGTTATGCCATTTACAGACTTAGGTAGAAGCAGAGGTCTTCAATTCAGACCTTTAAGCAAATTAGCCTTTTATATATTTGTAGCCAATTTCTTAATTTTAATGCAGCTCGGAGCTAAACACGTTGAATCACCATTCATAGAATTTGGACAAATAAGTACAGTATTGTATTTTTCACACTTTTTAATAATAGTTCCTCTAGTTAGCTTACTTGAAAATAGTCTAGTAGAGTTACATACAAATAAAAAATAAGAAAAAAAAAAAATCCTTATTAGCTTAATGGTAGAACAATATATACTTAATATCTGGGTCTGAGTTTGAGTCTTGGATAAGAGCAGACTTTTATAAATTTACCATTGATAATTCAGAGGAAAAACTAGAAAAAAAAGATATAAGAGCTATGAGATTTAAACTCATATTACAAAAACCAAAACAGTCACAAACACAAATATATAAAAGTTACTGTTAAGAGAACCTATATTAGTAACGTTATCTATAACAGCTAATACGTTTTTCTGATAAACTTGGTCCTATTTATCAGAGAAAAATTCTATTTTCATTTTAATTTTGATTAACAATAGCTTATTATATTGAATAGTTTTTAGTGTTTATTGGAGTATATTGCAAACGTAAACTGAGGTAGTCCTCGATTGTCATCCATTTCTTGATAATATAGATCAAGTTACAGGTAACAGGTTGGTTAGACCTTTAAATAAATAAAAGGTTCTTATTATACAGTGTTTTTCGAGCATACGCCCGTTGTGACTAATATTACAGTAAATTTGGATTCACTTTTAGGGAAAGTAGTGAGTGGTAAGTCTTTCATAAAAGACTGTGAAAATAACAAAAACTGGAGAGAGTTACCTGTACTAGCTTGTTTATATTCTGGCAAGGATATGCAAGTTCCTGAGGGTTTTGTCAGGCTTATTTATATACATATACACTAGAAAATCATGAAAAAATTAATCAACAAACAAACTTTATTAAAAGTCTTACTTATATTTTGCGTGGGTTTATTTACTAGAGCGTTATTTAATACGTTATTCGATATTAACGTGTCTAACGAGTTCCTTAATGGTTATTCTATACTGTATTATCTGGGGCTTTCAGGTTTTGTTGTTTTTGTTAACGATCATTTAAACATTGATCCTCAACTTATAAAGCCTTCCTTATCAGTTCGCTCTGTTGTAAAGGCGGTTAGCGAATTTGTAAGTAAAATCTATAATGGTAATAAATTAACTATAAATTCGGGAAGTGATGGATACTCTGATAGCAGAACTGCGTCAGATAAATGTGTTTTATTTATGGATGACCAGTCTAAGGGGTCTCTTAGTCCTCAGGTTGGTAGTATCACAGGGAGTGTTAATGCTAGTGTTAATGCTAGTGGTACTAGTAGTGGTAATGGCAGTGCTAGTGGAAATGTTAGTAGAAATCCTATGAGCGTTAGTGCCATATTAAATCCTAGTGCTGGTAGTAATAATACACTATCACCTAGTCCTGAAGCTCCCATTACACCAGCTCCCATTACACCAGCTCCCATTACACCAGCTCCCATTACACCAGCTGAAACTCCCATTACACCAGCTGAAGCTAGTTCTCCTGATCCATTAAGAGATAATCCTATTGATACCAGTAGCTTTGCTCGTTTAGGTGAGTCTCTTGAAATTAGGTGTAGAGCTATAGCAGCTACCAAACCCTCTACTTTTAGTGGTAATAAATCTGTTAGCTTGCGTGAATTGGGTATTAAAAAAAACAGTACTGAATTTAATATGATTAAAAGAGCTGTTGACGGTCATGGGTTTGGTGGAGAAATTAATCCCTCTACTACTTTAGCTGGTAAAGGTTGGAACAGGATTATTGTATATTCTGAAGTCAATAACAGGGAATATATAGGGTCTAGTAGTTTTGGTGGTGGTACTAAATTACTAGATGTCATTAAATCTTTTAATGAAGATTCTGTAAATAGAAACCTAATTTTACCTGTTTTACCTCTTGTAGGTAAATCCCCTAGCCCTGAAACAAAAAAAAAACAAAAAAATGTCCTTTACAAGGTATACATAGTTTAAACAAGCCAAAGAGTATAGAGGGGAAAAGACTCTTACCTACTAACGATAAAGGTATTAATACTTCTTATTTAAACTCCTTTTTAGAGAAAAATGGAATCACTAAAAAAAGTCTCTCTCCTACTCAAAGGCACGATGAGTTTAGTAAGATTTTTGGTCGTAAGCAAGTTAAAACTTTCAATGTGGAGTATAATGACCTTAAGGAAAATTATAAAGGGGTTTACGGCTACTTATTACTTGATTCTAAGAAAGGGGTTTGGCATGATTTACTTATAAAGAAGAAAATAATAAATGTTTAACACGTGGACGTTTAGATTTATCTAGACTAACTATTTCAGCTTTTTCAAATCTTGTCGATGTTTGTATTAAAGAATTCGGTGTTGTTGGTGTTAACAAGTCTATTAAATTCGAACTTTTTGTAGTAAAGTGTATTGCTATAACTCGTTGAGGGAGTAGATATGATAGTAATAAATTGAAAGGTTCTTTCATAAGAGGGTTAGTGGTAAAAGAATACGAAAATAAACCTCTGGACTTACCTACGGAGCGGCCTTCTTACTTTGAGATAGATAAAATTAATAAGAAAATTAAAGTAGCCAAAATTGACCGTCGTGCTAGAAAACATTTTAATAGGGGTGTGGCTCGTAAGGGTAATAGAAGTTTTTCTACTATTAACACTTTTCGTAACAACTCAATAAGTCCTGTATTTTTGGCTGATATGGCTATGGAAGTTAAAAAGAATTCTATAAAAAAGTAAGTTCTTAAGTTAACTCTTATACACTTATCTGAGGTTTCTTCTTTTCTTAGTCAAATTGGTAACTCTCTCATAGGGGTTAATATAGTTTATATTAAAGTTTCATTTAGAAATAATGAACACAAAATGGCAGGTTCTCAACTTATAATTGAATTTAGAGATTCAGATTCTTATTCGAATTTCTTATCAATTATACTAGATAGGGTTAATCAATTACTTGAGATGTATGAATGTACAGTAAAAGAAATAAATCATATAATTGTCACCCTTATACCTGTAAATTATAGCTACATAAATAAGTTTAAAGTAGTTGGTACTAGGGATTTTATTATGGATAAGTTTATTACAGATAACTTTACTAAAAAAACAATTATACCTGTTTCAGTTAATCCTTTTTTTCTAGGTGATGAATTACATAAGGTGGTAAGTTAAAACAGGATAACTGATGTTCGTTTTGTAAATACATACTCTGGTAATGTATGTGTCTCTTTAAAAAGTCAGTTTAAAATAGACAATAAACTGGGTAGTTTAAACGTAAATTTAAAGTTTCATGTAATAAGACTAAATAACGTGTCATATATTTTAGGTGTTCATTATATAAGTAATATTTGTATTAGAAAAGTACGTATTAACCTATATGGTAATATATTAGAAGATATCACAGATTATGTTTTAGAGCATGGTAAAGTAAGTAGATCATGTGGTAAACATGTTACCATTTAGGATTAGCATAAAAAAAAAAAAAAAAAAAAAAAATAGGGGTTATAAAAAAAAAAAAATTTCTCCTAAAAAAAAATGTTATTATAAAAAAAAAACTTTTTAAAACCCTAACATCGGGGTTATTGTTTTAAAAACATTTT
>Ga0160429_1001650_pt1 | contig 12236 bp, 13 predicted proteins | sample SolpanmetagenomR_FD_108199 | JGI IMG/M metagenome (GOLD analysis project Ga0160429, IMG submission 108199) | Solar panel surface microbial communities from Lawrence Berkeley National Laboratory, California, USA - R | ecosystem: Engineered > Built environment > Solar panel > Unclassified ... | reverse complement strand
TCCCGTTCCTTTTCCATTCTCGCTTTCTGTGCTTCCCCCTCTTTAATCTCTGCCATAACATTTTGTCTCTCTTCAATTTCCGCTTCCATTCCCTTTTTCTCTTTTTTCCCTTGCTGTATTGTTTTTTGTAGTGCGTTTGCCTTTTTGCGTAGTTCGTCTACATTGAATGCTTGAGCTGTCCATTTCGTGTCTAGATCGATGACTGTTTGAACTGTGGATTCTGGAAGACCGCGCGCTATCTGCGATTTTATGAGGAGGGTGGGATCGCCGCCCTTTTGGACGCGGAAGATATTTATGTCTAGCATCTTTGTTCTTGTGATGTGAGGTGGAGAGGGCGAATGAGGGAATGGTGCAGTGAGCGGTGAAGTATGGAGAAGAAAAGCACGCGAGAAGGAGAGGCGAAATGAACAGGGACTGAAAAACGAGACTGGTCTCAAGAGAAGCAGGGTCCACTGAAGACGACAAGTGAAGGAGAGTGCTACAGAGTGAAGACAAGTGAAGGAGAGTGCTACAGTAATCAAAGAGCACTATACAAGTAGTACCTCCGTAAAAGAATAAGAACGTGGTGACGAGAACTCATCGATGTCTTTTGGATTAATCAGCAAACTCTGTTTCTCGAAAGAATAAACCCATAGGATACGGGGTTAACGGATTCTCAGCACGACAGATGTCCCATATCAAAAATATTAAACGAAGCATTTCGAGGAACGACTGTGTTATCGATCAGTATTGGTCCTCTATCCTCTTGTCTCAATACATTCTTCTTGTTCGCTGTAGCTGTTTTTGAGTTGTTGTCCCAAACAAGACGCGTGCTTTTGACTGCACCTCGAAACCTCCACCGTATTGTACTCGTATCATACCCCACAACATGTCCTACTCGACACTCCTCGTAGCGGGCCTCAAAGAAAAATTAAGCGAACGCAATTTACCCACAACAGGGAAAAAGCAAGAGCTTATACAACGATTAGAAGAGGATGATGCACAGAAACAACAACAATCACCACAGAACGGAAAGAAAGATCAAGAGAGTAGTCACATTACATCAGACAACAAACATAGCAATAATGAAGACAGCATACAGGGGCCATCACAGAATAGTGCTGAGTCACAGAGATCATCACCAAGAAAAGGAAAAGCAGCTTCACCTAGCAAAAATGAGCAGAAATCTTCACCAAGCGATAAGGCACAAATAGTACAGTCGACGGAAACGGCGCCGAAGAAACGAGTAGAAACTTCATCGGATAAGGTCGAGGACACATCTATATCGCCAGAAAAAGCCATGGACATAGATATGGAAACATCTGATACGAAGGATGCAGTAAATATCATGCAATCTCGGAATGAAGCTGCAAATTCTACGGATCTTACTTCGCATGTTTCACCAAAGAAACGCAAGAATGAAGAGATCAGTAAAAGCAACAGGCGAGATTCGCCTACAAAAACGATCAAATTAGATCAACCCGAGCCGATCGCAAATACTACCGACAAAATTGATTCTATTGATAGTCAATTGAGCGCGCCGTCAGCCATAAAGCCACCACCTGCCCCTCCGAGGAGGAACGCTGTTCAAATTGAGGATTCCAAAATCATATCAAATGATACGAAGTCTTCTGCTGCGCGGACTGCAAGTAGGCCGATCAACGATATGGTACAGAATGAGAACTCAAAGAGCAAGAACAAGAAGAAAAAGAAGAAGAGACAGCCTCCATTCAAAAGGCAATTGCTGCCCTCCGAACAAAATGATGCAGTAGAGTACATACCGGAGGCCAAAATTGATTTTAGTGTCAATGAAGACTATGCTGAATTCCAGGGGATATTTGATAGATTTGAACAAAATGCCAGTGGAGCGAGAGGAGAAGATGAGGAACTGCATGTGGATGTCTCGCATGATATGGATGTAGATCAGACGAAATTAACGGAAGAGGACGAAGATGAAGTTGAGATTAAAGATTCTGATGAGGAGAGCGATGAGGAGGAAAAAGATCAAATATCTAAAAAGAAGCTGAAGAAGATGAATAGATTATCCGTAGCAGAATTGAAGCTCTTAGTCAAAAAGCCTGAGATCGTTGAGGTAAGCGGCCTTCTGAAATCATGATCCGACCTGCTGACGAGCAATAGTGGGTAGATGTTACCGCAGCTGATCCGTCGCTGCTACTTCATCTGAAATCATACAAGAATACGGTACCTGTACCAGCTCACTGGTCTCAAAAGCGGAAGTTCTTACAAAACAAGAGGGGAATAGAAAAGCCTCCTTTCGAGTTACCAAGTAGGATATTGAGGTCATGACCGTGACTCAGGCTCATCATTCTACAAAGGTTTCATCAAAGATACTGGAATCATGGAATTGCGCTCAACAGTCACTAATAAAGACGCAGATTCCTCTCTTGCGCAAAAAGCAAGGGCGAAGATCAACCCTAAAATGGGTAAGATCGATATTGATTATCAGAAGCTGCACGATGCGTTCTTTCTTTATCAAACGAAACCTGTCCTCACTACCCATGGAGACATGTAAAGCTTGCGAGATTCCGTGCGTAAGTGTTTGGCTAACTCTAACTAGGTATTTCGAAGGAAAAGAGTTCGAAGTAAAGATGAAGTTCAATCGCCCGGGCTATCTGTCGGAAGAATTAAGAGAAGCTCTCGGTATGCCTGTTGGAACTCCGCCGCCTTGGCTCATCAACATGCAGCGATATGGGCCTCCGCCCTCATATCCAGCTCTCAAGATTCCCGGCCTGAATGCACCTATTCCTTACGGGTAACGACTCATACGCTGCTCGTAATGCTCGAGGATTTGACATATAGGTCATAGGGCTCAATGGGGTTACCAACCAGGAGGGTGGGGACGACCGCCTGTAGATGAGCACGGCAATCCATTGTATGGAGATGTATTCGCAGCAAATGCACAACCCGAATTCATATCTAACTTCACAGTGGATCATACCTTGTGGGGCGAACTGGAGCCTGAATTGCCTCGGGTTGCAGAGGAAGAGGAAGAAGAAGCTGAGACGGATGCTATGATTACTCTACAAGACGGTATAGCTACTCCCAGTGGCATCGAAAGCAGTGTCAGTCATATTGTGTCCGGGTCAGAAACACCTGCTATATTGGAGCTTCGCAAGGATGTTTCAAGCGAGAGGTACAGAAGCCAATCCGAGTCTTTGCACGGTCTAATGCTTTGCAGGATACCTGAGGATGATACGCCCAAGGTATTGTACAAAGTACTTGATCAGAAAGAGACCAATATCACAGGCCTTATGGGCAGTCAGCATACGTATGACATGTCTGGTGGAGCTGCTGCAGGAACAAAGGTATTCGTTTGTAAGCCCATGTGTCTTGTCCGCCACGACTCAATTGTCTTCTTAGCGAAAGAACAAGTATGCAACTGATGGAGTTGATGTTGCGCTGAATCCTGAAGATGTCAGCAATCTCGATGTGGAGGTATTACAAAGAAAATATAATGAACAGACCAAGGTAAGCGTGCTTCGTTAACCATGTTTGTTTGTATTGAGATCGAGTTTCTAGGCCAATAAAGCTCAACTTGGTCATGAGGACTTCAGCGACATGGTGGCGGAGCATGCCAACAAGCAAGGCAAAAAACGCAAAGTGGAAGACCCAAACGCCATCAAGAAGAAGAAGGATTTCAAGTTTTGAAGATCATATTGCTAGTTCGTGTGAATATAATTGAGTATATGATGTATATTTATGTCGATGAAGGCTTATAAAATCCTATGGTTGCGAATGTCGAGTAAGAATGTGCGGAGACAACAACCATTCCGAAAAGCCTTGCTGCTGGTCAGTAAAATGATAGGCTGGAAGAATCCGTACATAATCATGCGGAGACAGTAACAGTGGCACCACCAGTGTTCAATCCCATAGCTTTGGGGATCAAATAGTCTCGGTGGTATGGCTCAGCTGCCGCACGAATGTCTTCGATGTAATGGTTCAAAGTCGTTCTGGTAATTAATCCGTTGACTAGAGGACGGGCTACGCCAGCGAGGCCGACCGTACAGAGCGTGACTACGCTACTCAAGTTGTTCTTAGACTGTCCGTTGCTGAAGGAGGTTTCGATCAACTTTGTAACATCCTGTTCCTGCCCTCCTAGTCCGAACTTGTTCAAGCATTTGAGTGCGTATTGCTGCTTGCTTTTCTTCATGAGAATTTTGTTCATAAATGGGAATGGGACCGCTCCACCGGCTCCATGTCCAATGACGCGGGAATATTTGGACCAACGGAGATCTTTTTCCGCTCGAACAAGTAGGCTTTTGGAGTATTCCACAATTTTCATTCTTCTTTCGGCTTCAGGCCAAGCGGATAGTTTCTCATTGAGCTCTCGGTATTTTGTGACGTACGCCTCGCTATTCTGAGCAATGTTCTCCAATTGCTGTCCTACGGTTGTGACTGGTAGTAATTCCGCGAGTTCGTCCCCTGTGAGAGTGGCCCATGATTTGACATTGGTTACAGTTGTCTCTGTCTCAGTAATTGCTGCATTTGCGAGTGGTTTGGCATCTTCTCGAGGAGTCTCAATAACGGTTGGTGTATACTTTTCAGCTACTCGAGCTGTGGCAACAGAAAGGAGAGCGACAAGTAGTGCGGTGATTGAGAATTTCATGTTGTTGGTATGGTGTGGTTTTTGTTATAGGTAAGTTATGTGTATTTGGTGTGAGGGTATGAACTATAGAGTGATGGAACCTAGTAATGGTATGAACCGATGAAGGGTTTGAGGGTAATGGAGGATTTGTGTGTGTGTTGAAGGGTGAAGAAGAAACGCGTTTTGTGCAAAAAGAAGCTTTTTGTAGGAGGGAGAAGAGAGAGCTAGGGGCCACACCACGTGCTTGCATAGGTAGCCAAGGGGGACGAAAACGGTTGATGGGCTGCGCCAGAACTTTTGATCTTTTGTTATGGGTAAAAGAGGAATTGTACAATCTGAGATATTAGCAGATAATTAGTCTCCCCGTGGTGCGAGAGGCCAGATCAGGCCCCACTGTCAGTATAATATATGTAAATTATCTAACTAATTTGTACTATCTTGCTAATGCTTCTTCGCATTTAGCAGGAGCGAATATCTAACATCAAATCTTTACTAGTCTGCATAATTTCACAAGTGTCGAGATTGGTCTCAAGTAGTCTCGCGGAGTCAGTCCCAACCTTGATAAATGTGTTATGGATCAGATATGTGTGTATCGTGTATGATGATTTGGAATGTTCAGTTGATTTATTGCCGTTGGTAACCGTGAAGGATTCGAGCCGAAGAGGAAGCGAAGAGGAAGCGAACTTGCTTTTTGCCGGAGTTCTCGGGAGGAACGGGAAAGGCAAAAGGCGCCAGGGGGGCTAACTTACTGCAGGAGGAAAGTACCTGGTCTGCTAGCGCAGGTGGACGTGAAAACTGATTCGCTCCCGTTTCCACTTTCCCCAAACAATGCAGGTGCAGCTTGCAGAGATCATTTCGGGTATAGGAGGGAGAGCGACATGTCAAACGAAGTTGGTTGACAGAGCAAGCTTCCTTATTCATAAACGTGCATAGCGAGATCAATCCTCGTCGCACCTCTTACATGTTGAATTATCATCATGGTGTTCTGAGGGTCTAATCATGGTTATATTGAGAAATACGATATATACCTGGTTCTTTTGCAGGTATCTCCAAAAGGGTGTTCCTGGCATGCAAGGCATTAATCAATGTAACACAACAAAACCTCATAATAACGGCTGCTTGGCCATTTGTGTGAGATCGTAGCCATAGTTCTATACATACCCACAGAGCGATTCTTATCATCTGGCCTTAACTTTCAATTTCCACTCCGTGTTCGTGGGTGGACGCTGTCAACGTGGGCATCTATGTGCCCTGTTTTTGACAACCTTCTCGAGTGTTGTCTGACCTTAGCGTATCTTCAGGATCCCGAGCAGACTGCGTCCATGGTTTGACAAGCGGAATGTTTTTCCAAATTGAGACAAGCTGAGATTATTTCACTACAAAGCGCTGAGCTGGACTCGACTACCGTACTCATAATACTTTCCATATCTCGGGCGGTGAACTAGTCAGTCGTATGTTTCCATGTAATGCTAGCATGGGGAGCTGGCCAGATAGTTTGATTATATTGGAAGCTTGCAGCGAGGCCCCACGAGTGAGAATAGTGTAATCAATACAGAATTTAGCCCACCTTTCGGCCATCCGTTCATCTCCCCACAAAATACTCAACTCTGTAGCAGTTCTCGACAAACTCTCAATGCCAGGGAACCCATGTTGCCACATGAGATCTGCTGCCTCGCTAAAGTTACGTAAAGCCGAGACTCCATCAAGATTAGACATTTTAACTGCCGAGTCGAGAAGTGAGCGCAACTGCTGAGCTATACTATCATTATGACACAATTGACACTCACATCTGAACTTGAAGCCGTTTTCTAGGAGTGTTTGCCTTTTCTTCATTAACAGTAAGTCATGCCAGTCAAGGTAGGACACTGTTATCTCCTCATCGGCTTTGATGTCTCTCATAGCGTACAGGACTACTAAATAAATATCACATTGATCTCTGCTTGCAGGGATTCCTTACCTTCGACTTTCTTCTCCAAATCCCAACTGTATTGCGCATTGGGTAAACATGCATGGTTACAGCGACTGATCACCTTGTATACAGAGTAATGACCTGGTCCAGCAGGTATTGCATTTGTCTTATATATTCCTTGTAATCTTTGTGGTGTCATCGTTTCTGTCATCATATTGCCATCGCCTGTCAGTGGTAAGTTATTGACTTCCATTTCAGTATAATCTTCGGAATGCACATCGGTGAATTGAGCGATTTCATGCTGCGTACGCTCATCTAGTCCTTCGAATAGTTCAAAGTCTGCATATATCTTATAGTACTGCTTTGAACTTGGCGTTTGTAACCGCAGCAAAGGTTTTTCGGAATGGATCAAAGTCCCCCGCTTGATTGCGCATGTGCTTTGTAGTGCTAGGCCTTTATTTTGTATTTCCGTGATGATGAAGAGTGGTGCTGTGACGGCATTAGTTGCCAGCATATCTGATAAGTTGTTTGTTTTGTCACTGTGTTGATCGACGGGTTACGGATTTTCGAGGGAAAACTGATTTGTGGCACAAAAGTTGTACTTGACAAATTTAGGGGCGAATGGACATATCATCTTCCTTGAAGGACTTGGATATATGCATGCGCTTAATAGATTCAAGCACTTCTGATCATCTGATAAATTTTCAAAACTAAATCGCACAAGGTTTACCGCTCCCTTCATTTTTTACGCTATACACCCACACTCCCACCTCCATAATCCTCTCTCCTCCACACATCCAGACACTTTTCCTCTCCTTCCTTTACTCCTTCCTTCCTCTGTTTCTCCATCCACTTCTCTACCTCCATCCACTCTCCTCACCTTCCTCATCCACCACCATTCTGTTATATGCTGGCTCTCCCCCCTGAACGTTTGTATTTTGAAAAACCCTAAACGCGCGAACAACAAACGAGGGCAAGGTTTTTGTTCCCACTCGCACCCATAACAGAAACGTTCTTTCTTCACGGGAGGAACTGAACTATATCTATACTTTGTTCTTTATTTATTATACGCACATCTCACATTCTATACCTTCCCGCATATCTGTATCAGACCCCGGAGTAGAACACACATACCGGCTAAACAGAAGAGTAAGGGTCACCGGAGAAGGAATAATGACAATATTACCATACCTGTTCAGACCCAAGAAGGCAAACACATCCGCGAATGGACAAACAATCACAACAGCAACAACAGCAGCAAACGGAACAACAGGACAGCAGCAACAATGGGGGGATGAAAACAACAATCATAATATCATTAAACCTATAACAACCACAAAAAAGCACAAGGAACAGAAACAGAAGATACAACATATCATTGATACCGAGGCATGTAAACAAACAGGAAAGGAAACGTGGGATCTATCGCAATTCCAGCTGGTGGAAACTTTAGGTAGGATACCTCGAAGAGGGAAGGAACATAGTGTATCGAGAAGGTCTAATATATTGTATAAGGTACAGGAACGTTCGGAAGAGTATGGTTGGTCTCAACGGCTGACGACCGGCAGACGAGAGAAGATAGAACCCTCACTAGTACACATCAAACCAATATCAGAGACACCAATGCGGCTTCTCCACAGCCAGTATATAGCAGGCAGAACATAGAGCTACTGAGAAAAGATAGTCCAGATACTACTGCATATTCACAACAGACGCTTCTCTCCTCCCAGGCTGTCACGGCATACCCTACTATTCCAGTGCGAGCGTTCGATAATACAAAGCAAACCGTGACCATTATAGAGCATTCCCCTGTCAAACTCAGGTACTTCGCGCTTAAAGTACTCAAGAAGGCCGAAGTTGTGCGGCTAAAGCAAGTTGAGCATATTAATTCGGAGAAGCGAATACTTTCCAGCATAAATTTCCCCTTCATAGTCAATTTGTAAGTCATGCACCCCTATTACCTTACCATTGAGTTAAAGCTCTGCTGCTCCCGTTAGCAGCAGTTTGGCAGGCATTTTGACTAACGCTTTGCTCTTATAGACGGTGCACCTTTCAAGATGAGAGAAATATATACATGCTACTAGATTACGTTCCGGGAGGTGAATTATTCTCTCATTTGAGAAAAGCAATGCGCTTTGAGCTCGATACTGCAAGATTCGTTACCTCAGAGATTGTACTAGCTTTGGAGTATCTGCATAATCTGAACATAGTGTACCGAGACCTCAAACCGGAAAATATACTACTGGATGAGAGGGGCCATGTCAAAATAACCGACTTTGGATTCGCCAAATCAATAGTCGATTGGTAAGGGCATCGTGACTGTGACTGAATCTATCTGATACTTATTACAGGACATGGACACTATGTGGAACACCTGAGTATCTTGCTCCCGAGATAATCCAATCAAAAGGCCATGGCAAGGGAGTGGATTGGTGGGCTCTGGGCATATTGCTTTATGAAATGCTTGTTGGGTAAGTCTGATGCCTCGCAGACTTATGCGTTCTAAGTCAATTCAGGTGGCCACCTTATTCCGACGCTAATCCGTTTGGTATTTATGAGAAAATTTTGGCGGGTCGATTAGAGTTTCCTTCTGATATGGACACCGTTGCGCGAGATTTGATCAAACGACTACTTAATAATGATCGTAATAGCCGCTTGGGTAATCTACGCGGAGGGACTGCGGACGTCAAGCGTCATAGATTCTTTCGAGGTGTTGACTGGGATTTAATATTGCGAAAGGAAGGACTGGTAAATTGATTGGCATTGTGTATACTTCATAGAGTCTGACTCTAGATATAGGGTCCTATACCGCTCTCAGTAACACATCCTGGTGATACGCATAACTTTGATCAGTATCCACCGGAACCGCCGCAGGAGCTTGGTGTTCCGATCGATACATATCGCGATCTATTTGCTTCATTTTAAGCACTCTCATTTGTAAATAGCTTACATGTATTTCTGTATTATATACATATTCCTTATCGCATCCGATCTCGTAAGAAGATCGATACTACCCAGTGCCAACATTAATCCATCAAGCTTGCATAGTTTTAAATTTGTTCTTCTCATGATACCCACACAGTTTGATAATCTCTCTATGCATGATACGGTCTGATTGGCTGCCGCTATTGATCTGAAACCAAGCACTTTCTATGCATGATACTCACTTACTCTCGGATCTAATTTCGGGCTGAAATCGTTGTTACCTGACTATGCTGTGTGGCTACGTCAGCGAATGTCTGACGTTGGTAGGGGGACACTCGTGCAACGTAAGGAAGCTGACGACGGCATGTGTCACACATCCATAAAGTCCGCCCTTCTCTCTTCTTCTTCCTTCAGTTCTCTATCACTTCCTCCTAATAGTCAGATACTCAGCCCTCAACCTTCGACTCTTCTCACTTCTTACAGCGCTTACTTCGCCCTTCGCTTTACTCACTTCTTCTCAACAACACTGTACTCATCAACATTGTAATTATGCTTACATCAATCTACTCGCTTTTCCTTGCTATTGCAGCAGTATCTGCATTGCCTAAATCAGTCATTCTTGACTACAACACTAAACAGCTCAATCTTCTCAAACTTGGTCCTGCAGGTTATGCAATCGAGATTCGCAATATTGACACTTTAGTCAAGCACGACACAAAAGGACGCAAGCCAGATGTAGTTGGTCCCACCAGAGTTCAGAATATTCGGTTCAACTTTGAATACAAGAACGACCACATGCTCATCGGTGGTAAACCCGTCAAAGAAGGTGTTACTCAGATATACGCAATGGCACAAATTCCGGACTGCAGCGAACCATCCATTTTTAACATGGGCGTAGTAGGCATGGAAGTCGATGTGACCATCACTAGACTTCATCTTGAAACATTTATTGAGCTTAAAGTACTCATTCTGGAGATCAATGGCGATAAATTGGACGCCTTAGCAGCAAGCATGGTTCTCGTTACAGAGGAAGTGCACGGACAAATAAGAAGTCATCAAGCACACAAATATGGAAAAGTATTCTATCTATCAATGATGGTGTTCGCAATCGCCTGGGTGCTCATCTTCGTAATTGGAAGTATTGTCGCTATGTTCTTGGGCAAGCACAGATATCAAGCAGTTGCTATCACCGACGAAAGTGATAAAGCCATGCTTGTAAAAAGCCATACTATCCAGTTCGAGAAGCCTGCCATTTAGGTCTGTAAATGACCGCCCTAGCGAAAATTAGTTTCGTAAATAAATACTCCTATGATATCAATCCATTTCTATTTTGTTTATTTTCTTGGGTGGTGAAACCTGTTCATCTCCAACCCGCTTAGCTGCTAAAGATCTAGTGACTTCCTCCTCGAGTTGGTTGTGTGTGGGACTTAAAGAACGCTTCGGAATCGCTCGATTCTTGGGACTTTCCGGTAAGTTCGGGTGAATTCCAGCCTGTGGAGATTTGGTCGGCGTATTTGACTTATCAGGACTTTGCGAAACTGCAGGACTTCTAGGTGCGTTCGGACTGTTTGGAGCTTCAGGACTCAGTAAAGCTTTAGCACACGCATCTGCCCAGCAGTTGGGATGATATAACTGTGAGATTTATCAGAAAATACGCCGGCGAGACCCTGAAATTCTGGGTTTCATTACCTTTCCATTGCCTCGCACTGCTCCTTTCACATTCCATTCCTCACTTTGATCATCCCAGAGGGTTTCTAATTTCTCCTTACAAACGTCACAACGTATGGTGAGAGAGTTCTCGGTTGGCAATAGCGGGCATTTTACAGCACTTGGGGACATGCCTTCCGGCGAGGTATTTACATTGAGATTACTTGTTTGATTTTCTATAAAACAGATTGCGGATTCAGCTACAAGCGGTTGATCATATGCACCATATTTACTATCATGCATTGCTTGTTCTGGTTCCTCATCTCGGACCCAATCCTCCAGAGCTAAATACCATCCTCGGCTGGTAGCTCGTCGATTTTTATCCTTCAGTTTGCGGTTCTGACGAAAGTGCCAATCGAGATGGCCATCTAATCTTGACTTCGAGCTCTTACTAAATCTAAATCCACACTGCCTACACTGATGAGGCAATGCATCATAAAGCAAGAAAGCCGCTGAGATAGGTGTACTATGGTACAAACAATTAGGATAATGTCTTGAAGCTGAATGCACTAACATACTTGTTTATTGATTCTAAGGTGAATGAGATTCGGGGTAAATCGTCATATGAATCTATATTAGGCTGGGAAATACTAGGAGCTTTGAAGCCCAAGCGTTCTAGATTAGATATTGTTTGCGATGGGATATGTGCTAAGCTGCTAGCGGTGTTCGCAGCAATGATCTCTATACTCCTGGGCTGCATTACAGGAATCGGTGTCGGCGTGAAATTATCCTTGTGTAATGCAGTCATCAGCGGCGGGCACCCGGGTATGGTGACTGCGATTCTGCCAAGTTGAACGGAAATGTTTGGTAGCTGATCTTCTGCAAGGAAGGAAATGCCTCCTTGAAGCTAGGCGAGTGTCAAAGTAGCAAGCTAAAACTACAGCGGTAATTACCTGTATAAGGTGAGGCAAGTATATTTGAGAGGTGGCATCCCCTTTTTGGAAGGCTTTCGATATTTCCGCAATCAGAAGATTAGCATCAAACTCAAGCTTCTGTCGTAGCGTAGATGTACGTATAAATTCAGTGACAGCATCAGCACGAGCATGTGGTGCTAATTGATGCTGTTGCAAGTGAGCAATTGTAGGCATCACGTTAGGACTGGCAACAAAC
>Ga0160429_1001649_pt1 | contig 12240 bp, 13 predicted proteins | sample SolpanmetagenomR_FD_108199 | JGI IMG/M metagenome (GOLD analysis project Ga0160429, IMG submission 108199) | Solar panel surface microbial communities from Lawrence Berkeley National Laboratory, California, USA - R | ecosystem: Engineered > Built environment > Solar panel > Unclassified ... | reverse complement strand
CGAGTCTCGCCAGAATGATACACAAGCAGTGAAACAGAGCAATGAAGGTCGGCCTTCTGTACTCCCATCCCTGATGGCTAGACCGAAGCTAGGATTGCCCACTTTCCTCAATTCTCGGATTACCATGTCTTCAACTATGCATCATGATCACAAGCAACATAATACACCGCAGTCCGCAGTCGAACCGGTAAAACATACAAGTGAACCATCGAGACCCGCGGAGGCCAGTCTTCCAGCACAGATCCTGGCATCAAAGACACCTTCTGCAGTGTCATTCAGAGAATCGGTGATACAGTCATCAGCCGCAAGCAATGCTCTTGCCAAACCTGTAGAAATGGCTCCTGTACCTGAAACCCTAGTAAATCTACAAATGCACTTCACAGCAAATCAACCGCGAAAAGACCAGATATCTGATCCCAGCAAATCTTCGGTCATATTTGCACCCCAGACTACCCTGACCGAATCAGCATTGAAGGGCGGCTCGTTATCGCAGGATCGTCTCAAGGCTGCACAACCGACAAAATCAGAGACATCTTCGATCAAGAGTTCTAGTGAGAGTGAGTGCAAAATACCTCAGCTGTCCTCAAAATTGCGTGTAATGCTTGAGCCGCCCAGAACGCGAGATAGCATCGTTTCTGGTCCGGGTAGTAGCCCGCCCAAGGCCTACGAAGAGAATTCGGAGGAAAGTGTGGAACAGCTTCAGGCAGACTTGGACGATCTTATGGCTCATGTGAGTGGTTCTTCAACATTTCCTTCAGATGGCTAATTAGTGCTTCAGCTTGGACCAGCCGATGAAGAAAAGTCCAACACACAAGGGGAGGTTCAGAAATTGCCTTTGCCAATAGTGGAAGCGCCAGTATCTGGCATACCGGTGTTCGTTGCTACAGCCCAGTCGTCCTCATCGAACAATACGGAGCAAAAGCCTGTCAGCGCCCTGGAAGTCAAGCCAGATTCATTCTCGTCCTCAGCGCCAGCAAAAGAAAATGAACAAGGAAAGCGCAAGTCACTTAGGAACTCTAGTATTGCTGTACAATCCAAAATACCAAAGCCTGCTTCAGGAATACCCAAATTAGCGACCGCTCGAGGACCACTAGCATCTTCATTGTTCAAGAAAGTAAATATAAGAAGCTTTACTATTAGGAGGCTGGCGCTAATGTTCATCAGGCCGTACCGACTTTGCCAGCTAGCAAAGATGCTCGTACAGCAGCAGTACTTGCAAGGAAGAAGGAAGAAGAAATGAAAAGGGTGGAAGACATCAAGCGGAGGGAGGAAGAACGCAATCAACGTGCATTGGAGGCAAAGAAGCGTAGAGAAGAAGAAATGAAAAAGAAGACAGTGTTCAAGCCTGTATTACCGTCTACAAAAAGAGAGGCGATCACCGCCAAAGGCCCGCCTCTGAAGAAAGCAAAGCCAAACGAATCTACTTCTATGGTAAGATCATTCCGCGGATGTACAATCGATTCTTACCGAATTCGATAGACTGTTGACAAATCAGATGCTCCTAAGGAGGTAGAACCATTACGAAGGACTGCAACACCAACATCGATAGCTCGTTCTAGCTTGCAAAGTAGAGTGGAGGCGGCTTCCTTTGTTGCAGATTCGCCATTTCGCACACTTGCCAGAGTTCAGAGCAATGGGGAAGTCAGGCTGCCATCAGCAGATCGCAGGTAAGCTTAATGCACTCGGATGCACACTAATAAGCTCATATATCTTTGCGCAGATCTGTGGAAAGTAGTGATGATGAAGAGAGTGCTAAACCACGTCCATCGATTCCGAGGTGGGCGGAAAGCCCTGCTCTTGCGCAGACACTCGTTGAACAGAAGCAGCGAGATCCGGATGAAATCTTCGGTGCTGATATGCCTGTACCAAACCTGGAGGGTGAGAACACTGATATCTCTTTTTGAATTCTCCTAATCTAGCCTTCCAGTCATCTTTAAGAAGTCTACGCGATACCGCGATCGAAGTTCCTCTGCAAATTGGGCAGGCAGAGACCGACTAACAACCACAGAGCAACAAGCGTATGGAACGCTAATGGGATATAAAAAGTGATTGCTATAAGAAAGTACAGAAAATTCAGTCTAATTCGATGGAATGATACGGTCAGCATGAGCGGGGAGGAGACCATGCCGTGTCTGTCGACGAATCATCAAGAGTTGGGATTACGATGATGGCCATGCTTCTATCAACGACCATCGATTGCAGATGGATGTTGTCTGGCTATACGTCCACCGAAGAACCTTTGATTACATAGACGGAGCCGTGTTCCTGGATCTATGACAGCGGGTTTACCAAGTATCCTGCTGAGAAGGTATGATGACTTTTGCACTGGAGACAAGCACGCTCGATGAGTAGTAGTGGTGTGATTATGCGACCACTCTGCATGCAGAACAGTAGTTCAGATCGAGTTTTTACGGTGTGGAAGAACTGGCTTGGAGAAGCGCTACAGCTCGAGAGCCTCGGTAAGGATATGAGATGATCTGGAGGACAGAAGGAGTATGGAGGAAGGGCTAATTAAGTTTTGTTGATCAAGTAGTGATTTGATCAGTGTAGCCGGGATCAATAATGAGTAGCGAGTCGATTTTGATCAAATGCGCTTTGTACTTAGTATTAATGAGTTATTGATGCCTATTACGTTTCTTCTGGGGGGTTTGCATCGAAGTTGTCACCACACGTTTTCTCAAAGAAACGTTCAACAACTTGTTTGTGATTTGTGGTCACACATTGACGAAAACATTACACATCAGATTCATACACTCGCATCATGCGATCAGCATCAATTATCATCCTTGTCACGATCATACTCACTGTCTCAGCACATACAAGACTCATCACAGAAACTTCATACGAGGAGTGCCCACCAAAATCAATAGAAGACGTCAATACACTCATCGAGGAATGGTTATCGTCACATAAATTCAGCGAAACTAGAACATTCACAACACAAGAACTCACTGCATACATCAACGCAGTAATCGAACACAAAATACCCACAAATGAGTATCAAGATCTCAATGATATAGAAGTTGAATACGATCCCATACCAGATTTGATACGCGATTTAGTACGCGAGATGGTGAAAGTAGACCGAAATGAATCCCAAGGAGCTCGCCAGAAGAGCTCGTACCACCTTCCACATCTCAAAGATTTGATCGCCGATCACAAAGAGGCTGTCACGAGGAGCAAAGAGGAAACATCTGGAGGTAAATAATGCAACATCGCGCTCTTATGTGTATCTAAAGCTTTACCGCTAGCTCTTAGGACGCTTTTAGTCGCTGATGACTATCTCAGCCGTTCTGAGATATACCTCGCCCTTGCACGCATGCTATACTGGATTCAGTCACGAAAGTCTTTCAATTCACGTTTCGATCTTTCGAGGCTGATTGGCATGGCAATCGACTTGAGCAATGAATATCGCTTATCGGAAGTATGGTATCGCAGGTTGTTGTCCAAGCACCACGGGGAAGCATTATTATTTCCTGTGGAAGGTCAGCTGACACCTCTCATCAACAAGGCGAAATTACCGAAGACAAGAGCTGCTATTTGGTTGGGAATGGGTCGCATTCTGCAAAAGATGCACTTTAGGGAGACTGACGATGTTAAAAGAGCTCGTCGTATCCAGAACTTGAATCAGTATATACATGAAATGGTAGCGGGAGAGGATGCAGACTCTTCCAATCAACAAATGGAAAGTTAAATAAGCAAGCTTTAGGTCATCTATTCCTTCCCCCCACATATGTGAGAGAACTTGAAGAAGCCATGATGGAATATTCAGCCTTATTTTAGAAGGCACTCTCAATTCCCCTTGTTTTTACGTCTCTAATTTTGTTTTGTTTAGCGCCATGTAACGTCACCCTTCCCCCCCCCTTTTTTGAGGATGGCGTCTTACGTGATGTCCCTCCCCCCTGTGACATGACCCTGCTTTTTTGCCACGTCAACCAGCATATCTTGCAGAAACATTCACCACCCTCTCGCAATCCTCTCACCTATACCCCCCATCCCCTAAAAGCCACTTCAAAATACCATGCGCGCACATATCTTCCCTCTTCTCGTCTTCTTCGCTGTCACCGCATTGGCTATACCACCAAGACGACCACCACCGTGTAACGAAAACTCAAGCCGTTCTGAAGCAGCACTCGAAGCCGTCCACAAAACAAATGAAGCCATTAAGAGATATGCAGAAAATCCGAAACTCATAAAAGAAATATCGTCACTGGATGCAACACAGCTCGTCAGAAATATCGTCAAATACAAAATCACTACTGGCGAAATCCAACTTTCCCGTTATCACAAATATGACTGTATCCCAGGACTAATTTACAAGCTAATACGTCAAATCACAAAGAAGGTGGAAGGTGACTGTACAGCGGAATCAGAAGCACTTACCAGCAATATCAAGCATCTTGAATCCCTTGTCAACTCATATGAGGATCTTTTCACGCCTGGTAATATGGCTTCATGTCTTAAAAACTTCGATACGAGTCATAAAGCGGCATCTGAGACCTTATTGCCGAGTGTGTATGTAAACATTGCGGAAATCTTGTGCGAGTTAGAGAGCAAGAGTGTGCTGCGTACGCAATACACTACACATGACGAGTTTTACGACGAATTGTATGGGTCCGGGCAAACTCCCGTGGCAGAGAAGTCAGAAATGCGATGGGTGAATCCTATCATCGACGAGAACGAGGCCCAATCTGTGAGGAAGGATCGCATGGCGTTTCTAGCCTCCGGTATTCCGAACCTTGTTCGCCATGCGATTCAGTTATACAATAGTCTTGCCGAAGAGCAGAGAAGTAAATACACTCTTGATATAGAGCGATTGAGCCACAAAATCGAAAAATACGATGGTAACCGCTTAGAGCGAAGCAATCAACATTGGCTCGAAGCTGGCGAGACACTCATCCAGATCCAGGCGCGTCATGAGGATCATAATAGGAAGGAGCTCTTTGATGTTTTGATAGCCCGTATTGAGCGTGCGGAATATGATCATTAGTTTTAAGACGGTTCAACGAGAGTAGCCAAAATGTGGATTGTACAATAGACATCTTATCTACATTGATGTTGAGGGCAGATTTCATCCCGCAAAGCTTCTAGGCCTTGAGAATGCGCGTAAATTGCTCAACCTTCGCTGCGTGGGAATACGCTTATCGTTGATAAGACTAAGGGGTGTTCGCTCCGGAGAAACATCTAGGGCGAATCCTTTGCAAATTTGTAAGGTATTGCCATCACTTCCTCCTCTAGGTCGAAGTACTGGTGATTGAGAGGAGCTCATAGTGCCTCCAAGCTTTAGTGATCTTCCTATTGCTCTTCCGCTGCTACCTGTGCCCAGGAAGCCGCCTAACGCCTCTCTTGAGCTTTTATAGCTCGAGGTGGATACGGAAGAGCCTAAATTACTCCCTCGTGGTTCGAGTTCTAAGGACATGTTGTAAACTTGCTCATCACTGTTGAGCGGTTCATATGCGTGTAATAGTTCATGTATTCTTGGTACCCACTCTAGATTGGGCGGCGGTTGCGTCTGAAATTTGCAGAGGTCTCTGATCACTCCACTCAAGAGCATACGCTTCTGGATGTTGATGAGCCGTAATCTGTCTTTCTCCTCTATGTTGTCTGTATTTGATTGATTACTTGGTGAAGATGCAACCGTAAAGTCTTTATTGCCAATTTCTATCTTTGTAAGATCGGTTAAATACATCCCTAAGAACGGTATTGCTTGGGTTTCACACTGCAGTGCGATCCGTAAATTTTGGTAGTTTTTCGATTCTGATATGAGTGATTCTAATTGTGCAAACATTTGCTTGACTTTAGTGGGTACGCATTCCCACGTTCTTCTCAGCCGGGCAATTCCGGTTGCTTTGAGGCCATGACACACTGCCATAAGCCCATCGAAGTTCTTCATGACTCGCAGATTCTGTGAGCATTCGTTAGGTCCCTTCATGCGAGTACCGACAGCACTATTTACCTCTCCTACAGATATCCAAAAGCGAATGAGCACCGCTCTCGATTTCGCCTGCGAGCTTCTAATGATCTCAGTCTCTATCAAAAGAACAAGAAAATTGCACAAATCCATCATCTTTCGTAAATTCGGTGCTACTGAATCTGGTACAATGTCAAGCTTCCATGTGTTCGGGTCTCGATTCTGATCGGGAGGGCACTTGTCTCTAATTTTGTCTAGTAATTCGCTTCCAGTAAGATTCTTATATAATTTCCATTGTAGCAAGGTGAGCTGTCGAGCAATTTCCAGCGGATCAAATTCCGATAGCGATACAGCACTTGAGATATTCTTTGGTAACATAGGATGAGGGCTCCGCACTTGCTTGCGGTCCGTAGTGGCTATCATCTCATCGCCCCGAGCTCTTCTGTCCAGTAAAGCACGTATTTCAGAGGTGCCCTTATGGAATGCATCTGATAATGTTGGGAGGAACTCCTTTAAGCTGGCTAGCAATTTTTCGTCTCGACCAAAGTCAGCGTAATGAAACTTGATCCAAGCCTTGAGAACGTTGAATACCCTACTCAGGGATCAGTGGTGACAAAGTACAGGATAAGCATGTATTACCTCAGGCGGACCGGAACCACTTTATTGATGCGGTAAAGTCGTTTGGCTTCTTCTGATTTCAACAAAGAATGTGGGACGTCTTCATTGTATCGAGCTATAAGCAATGATAGCAATTCTTGGCCGGTTGTAAAGGTGGTATATGTAAGCAAAAAGCCAATCATGTATTCTGCACTGGGTACTTTATGCCATGTCAGGCATTCAACAAGCCGCTTAAGTGTTCCTGCCTTCACTAATCGATGAACATCGTTCGACATGCTTACAAGAGATTGATCATTCGAATCGCGCAGTAGTATCTCTCCTGACTTGTATAGGTCATTCAATTCGTCCAGCAGATATCTCTCGAACTCCTCAAGGCCCTTGACTTCTTCCTCTGTAGCAGGTCGAGTAGAGTCATTACTTAGGGAGCAATTAACGCTGCCTCTTCGAACAGGAGAACCGCAAGACTTCACTAATTCAGATAGCATCTCCCTTTGACTCGCTATCAGTATGCTCACCGCATTTGACAGAGCAGTAGCTGCATCATCGATTTGGTTCAGTGAATCTTCTATGGTACAGGCGGCAATATTTTCTGCCCAGTAATCTGCAAATATGTGGATGCTCCGTTGTACTACAGTATTTGCTCTTGAGAGTTGGCAACGAGCATCATCCACGGTGTACAACAGATGACATTTACAAGTCGATCTCTCAAGTGCTCCCAACTCCTCTTCAATCTGTGCGATGCTGTTGGCTACGAAATTGGTAATACTGAGCAAAGTCTCTTGACGTATCTTCAATTCTTCCGGCGACTCAACAGCGCTCGTTGGAAACTCCGCCCTCAGCAGTCCCCGCACTGCCGCGCAGGATTGTACAATATCGTCCAATAGTTCATCCACAGCAACTGCGACAACACGATTCACTTGCAGCTCATATCGACTAACATCGACGCTGCTCTGTTGTAGGGACAAGGATCGGTTTCGTCGTTGCTTCAGCATCTGAGAAGCTGGAGATGATTGCAACTTCGAGTGTACAGAACTTGAATATGAACGAACAGGTATTGTGGAACTAGGCGATTCCGATCTTTCAGGCTTGAGCTGTGTGATCTGACAGGATGCACGTAGTGGGGAACCAGGCGAAATAGGGGTCTGCTCATGGGTCGTACCATCCATTGAAGATCTTTCCGCGGTACCGGTAACCTGAAGCAAGGATTGCCAAAATGGCTGAAAGGCCTGTATTTGCATTGAGTCCTCATCCAAACTCACTTCTCGGATCCTATCCTGCGTATTTTGTACAGTCAAGATAAGTCGAGTGACTGAGATGCACAGATGGTAAGCCGCAGAAGCCATACCCAGATGTGCATATGGAGAACAGAATGCAGAATCTGCCATTTCGGTAGCTTTCGTGAGCTCATCAATACCGTCACTTATAGTCTTTTGCGCTTCGTTGAGGAACCTCTCGTTCCGAGTCATTGCTTCACTCTGATCTGGATAACGCTGCATTATAAAATGTAAAGCCTCGCCGATCTCGTTCTGGGAGCGTATGTAGACTTGCCTCGCTATGACAGCAAGATCTTCAATAGATTTGAATTGAGTATGATATCTGCCTTTATCTTGGTCATTGACTAACTCCGCGAGTTCAATGCAAGTCCGGCACAGGTGATTCACAAAGGCTTGACATGCATGATGGGTCGGTTCATCGAGTGTATGACCCTTCTCAGATTCTGCAGACAAGTGATCGAGCTGAGACGCATTCTCGATGATCCGAACATACTCTTTGAGAGTCTCCTTCACGATAGTAAGGCGATCGAACAGATCTTGTACCTGACTAACCATGATCTCTCCAGGTACAACCTTATCAAGCTTGTCTGAGGACTCAATTAGCCACTTCGCACGATCTACCAAGAGTCCAGCTTGTTTGTCGATGTTAATGCGCAAAGCGGGATGTACAAGCTGCTGCACTATAGTGGTATTGGCAGTTCCGAGGAACGACCGAACTCCAACAATAATTTCCCTCGTAGCAGTCATAAAAGAGATCGGGTCATTGTTCGAGCTGATACAGCTTTCCAAATATCTCAAGTAGTCATCGAGTAAGCAAATAGTAGTGCTCATTACGCTATAGAATGGTGTCGATAATTCTCCCAAATCTTTCTTGTTACTTGATGAGATCGAGGGCGAAAGATCTACAGATTTCAGAGATACAGGTGAAGTTGGTCTCTCCTCCGCATCGACATATTGGCTGCTAGCTCTCGATGATTCGTGAGAAACGTTCTGCGGTATCGCGAGAGGAGCAGTCATTGATTGTGGCGATAAGGTGTTATTTGGGAAATTCTTCCCGATGAATGGAATATTATCGCTATTCGGTGGAGTGAAACTCCTAGGAAATTGCTCTGTTGCGTGCTTCGTCTGATCCTCTTGGTTACCTGTAGCTGCCAACAAAATCCTATACCACTGCTTCTGACTTTCTTCGCTCTCCATAGTCAGAACGTACGTCCGCTTACTTAGCATCTTCTTGCTCTCGACAGAGCATGAAGTATTCGCAAACAAGGTGACTGTATAAGTCTTCGTATTCAGGATGCTATGTACGCAATCGTTATTTACTCGCGTGTGAGCATCCAAGAAGATAGCTCCTAAGGGAATTTTATCCTTCAGAGATCAACGGGCTGTCAGTAGTGCTATACACCAGACGCATTAGGTGCATACCATTCTTCTCCTGAAATAGAACAGCGTTTGATCCTTGAGCACGAAGGTCCGTTTTGCGAAAAGCCTGATATATCCTGCTAAGAATTAGATCAGCTTTGGGCGACTCTATATGGAGCTCATGTGAGAATCCTTGGCTTACAATTCCCTATTCTAAGCACATCTCCTAACTTATCGTGGTTGCCGTCCTTCCAATATTCGTCGCGCCATAAGGATAACGCATATTCAAGCAGCGGATCTTTCATGATCGCTCAGACAACGAGCAAACGGGGGGGACCAGATCAATCGCTTGATGATAAGTCGATCTTGGGCTTAATGTATGATTACAACGCACAAATGAAGCGCGAGAAAGTTCAAATTGTGATTAGGATGTGAAATTGCAAACATCGGAATGCAGCGCAAGTACAATAAATTGGGACACGTGAGACAGAACAGGTCTCAGCTTGGGACGCCAATTAGAGCTTCTTAGTATCAGGACCAGATACAAAGTAGGATCTGAGTTGAATATTGATTGACTCAGCTTGTCTATCATCGTGTGGTCTGATAATGCGTGAGGACAGTGTTATATCCTATCGGGCGATCATATATGAGGCGATTGCAGTAGCACCGACTTCGGCTTAAGGCTCGATGCTTTTCTGGCCGATCTTGGAATACAATATCGATGTGACAATCTTGTGTGCTTAATAAAATATATCAAAGATGAAATCAATATTAAACAAGTGTCACCATTTTAATTCTTGTACCACGGCACTGCTGATATGAGCCATAATTAATATAGCAAGACTCAGGCCAAGCCTCGCAGCACGAATAAATGCCTGTCATCCCACAATTTTCTACCGTTTACCGCAACTACTAGTTGAAACCCCAGACTTCTCTACTCTTGAATCCAACCGTTACCAAGTTATCTTTCAACCATGCTCTTCGTCACTCTATTCACCGCACTCTTAACTGCAGTAGCAGCAAATCCAGTCGCTCTTACAGGACTCTGCACTAGCACACAAATTACAGCAGTCGATGGAAGAGCATTCAGATTCACTGGAGGAGGAGGAAGCTTCAGAGCAGGAACCGGACAAGGAATTTCATTCGTATGTTAATCCTTAATCAATTCAGCTTTTGCAATATATGTTAATCTATTTTACGCAGGATATTCCAACAGGAACTGCCCTTTCCGGTGTTGCCAATGTCTATATTCGTGATGGAAACAACAGAGCATACCAAGTACTCAACCAAGATATTGATGGCGCTGAATTCGGTACTGCTGACTCAAGTGCTTCTGCTACCTTTGTTGTCAATGGATATACAACTCCTGCTGGACAATACACATACTGGGCCAATCTCCGCCTCAACAATGGTGGAACTTGCGCAATTGGGTCTGGAAACCTCAAATTCAACTTAATCAAGTAAATTCATCTAGATCATGAGGTGGTGTCGTGTAAACGCTGGTGTTACAATTGTCAATAGAATTCTGTTACATATTACGAAATAAGCAAAAAACTCTTCTTTATTTGTTCTTCATACATGCACAGGATCAGATGTTGAGTCCTTTATATCAGGCTTACTTCCAGTTAGTTTTCTTTTGAATAATGAAAATCGACTGCCGTGATTGGATTGAATTTCGGAGTGAGATTCCGCTCTTGGTTCACTTCCATCTTTGGCCGGCGATCCCGGTGTAGCGACGTAATTGGATGACATATGTATTTTTTTGAGTTCATTATTGGTGGTTTCCAAGCCTTGTTCATTGATGGCCGGACTGCTGCCCGATTGCTTACCAAGCATATTACTATCTGGCGCGGCGGCGACGTTGGGCACCTCCTCAGATATATGTTCTCGATACTGGGAGCTGTGCTCTGCACTATCTTCGGACGGAAATCTCACAGTTAGCGGAGTACTACTGGAAGTAGTAATGTCTGTATGCTCCGTGGTGAGCGCCTCCGATCTTGCCTTTGACGCCGGATCTGTTTCCTGATCAACAATAATTTGGGTTATATGATTAGCCTTGATTTCTTTGGTAGATGTAGCTGGTAAGGGATCCGCCTCTTCGAGCTGAATAGTGATGTTTCGCACTCCACGCTGGTTTATGGAATCCACTTCCTTGGTTGTCTTCGTCGAGGTTTCTGTTTTTTGGGATGTATGTTTGGATGTTTTGGGTCGATGCTGCTCTGAACCGCCTTTAGAGCTTTCCTTATGGCTTCCGATTGTCTTCTTTGAAGAATTTGTCTTGGGTTTCGTAATCCTTTGTTTTGGCTTGGCTGTTTCAACAGCTTCTATTTCGATAGGCAGCACTTCGGCAAAGACATCATTGTCATCTTGTCCTTCTTGATCTTCGATGTTGGGTATTTCGGCTTCGAATTCACTATCGAAGTTCTTTCGCCGAGTAGTAGAGCCTGGTCTTGAAACATTGTTGGCCTCCGGGTTGCGTGAAATTGATTTCCTGGTAACTCGAGCAGACATAGGTCGGTGTTGGCTTGAAAATCCCTCATCCCAGTTCTGCATCAAAGCTATTTCTTGTTGTTCTTCTAGTGCCCTTTGCTGTATTTGAGCTAATGCCACAGCTCGTCTAGCACTCGAGGTTCTAGTTTCTGCCGGTGGCCTAAGTCCTCCGCTCGGAGGCCGAGCTACTTCCGCAGTTACACGGTCTGCTGGCACTCCGGGAAATCGTTTTTTGAGATATAACAGAGCTGTTGCATGGAGACTCTTATGTGTTAGCATCGAAGGCATAGAAGGACTCTATATTATCGAGTTAGGCAATCCAATATGACACATACGAACCTCAAAACGTTACCTGTGATCTTGAACGACTCGCTGGCCTAGAGCCTACACTAGGAGACGTCGATCGTGTCGGTGATCTCGACCGGTTTATAGAGAGCTATGAGAATGCACAATCAGTCAGTCAGTCCGAGTTTGTCGAGCTGGCTTAACCTACGTCTACCTCTCTATTGATGTCGATTTGACCAGTAGAGCTTTTACGGCTATGCATTCGCTCTGAAGTGTCCATCAATGCTTGTCTAGTCTTCCATT
>Ga0160429_1001648_pt1 | contig 12241 bp, 11 predicted proteins | sample SolpanmetagenomR_FD_108199 | JGI IMG/M metagenome (GOLD analysis project Ga0160429, IMG submission 108199) | Solar panel surface microbial communities from Lawrence Berkeley National Laboratory, California, USA - R | ecosystem: Engineered > Built environment > Solar panel > Unclassified ... | reverse complement strand
TCAATGCGCAGGTCAGTCTTTTCATTGATTTGTTTCACTGCCACGTCAAGTACCTTCTTTTTGAACATGGCAAGGATGGTGTATTCCTCGTTGCCCTTGTCATCGGCTAGGCCCAAGGTCTTTTTCAAATCTAGAATAGAAACTTTTTTAGTTTGCCCCTTATCCTTCCACTGGCTGCAAATCTGGTAGATACGCTTTGCGTGCTTGCTTGGCAGATTTAGGGCTGCTTGCACCTGAAACGACGTGAAATTATTCTTAAGGTCGAACAGATAGGGGATAGCATACTCATTGAATTCCAATTCAATAGTACCAGTGCCCAAGATGTAGTCAATTCGCTTGAACAAGACGAGCTGCCTAAATACTTCTCTCCCATTGTGGTGGGTATGAATTTTATGGACCCGCCCCATCATTTCTTCTGTGGAATTCCTCAATTGTTTGTAATTGAGCTTTTTATCAGTAAGCTTCTCTAGCTCAGTCACTGATATTTGGTATGCATCATCAGGGGAATCCTTACGCAGCTTGGAAAGCAACACTAAAAAGATGTTGGCCTGAGTCTCGGTGTATTCATAGCGGGCATTGGTCAGTGCGTTAGCCTGACGCACTTCTAGTTCCTTATTCATGCTACCTGAGAAGGGATGGAATGCGATTGTTTCCCAAAGCTAACCTTTTCCTATAACAGTTATTTATAAAGGTTAGCTTTCGCTTATAAAAAGTTAGCCTCCCACTTATAAAAAGTTAGCTTTCGATGGTGGTTTGACTTATAAAAAGTTAGCTTTGACTTATAAAAAGTTAGCTCTAGCTTATAAAAAGTTAGCTTTCGACCTTATAACTATTTGTCTTTCAAATACTTCTGAGCCCCTCAAATAACAAATAAGGACAAATAAAAAATACACAATTGTGTTGTCGATAAAAAAAGGCTTTTAGAGTGTGGATAACTCGAAAACGAAGCGGCGTATCACAAAGCAGAAACAACAACTCGTTAGAAGCCAGTAATTTGCGCGCATTTTATAAACTGTATATTATTAGTAATAAACAGTTTATAAACTAAATTGCAGAGCTTATATACTTTTTTCGCCTTCTCTATACCGCTTGCGGACTTCGGCCCGGTGGTCGTCACGCCAGGCCTGCACGATGTTGGCCAGTAGGTCCGTCAAGCTCACCTCCACGCCAGGCAGGTTGACGACGGTGGCCAGGGCGCGGTGCAGCTCGACGGGCAGGTACACGCTTTGCTTCTTGGTCACCTCCTTGGCAGGAGTGGTAAAATAGGCCAGCGGGCGCGGCTGAGGCGACGCAGTAACTGCCGAGGTACTTGGAACTGATTCGGGGGATTCGAGGGCCACAGGCGCTACCGGAGGGGCCAACGGGGCAGCAGACGCGGGTGGTTGCTGGCCAGGTGTTACCGAAGCTAAGTCGGCCGCTGGGGAAGCAGTTAGGTGCTCTTGGCTGAGGTTTTTGATGAAATCAGCTACTTCCGGATTGGGTGTTTTGTCTGCCATGAGGGTAGGGTAAAGAACAATAAAAGGAGAACTATTTTCAGCTTGGAACGAGAGTACAAGGCAGCAAGTTTAGCCACTTCATTTTTCCCTTTTGTCATTTTGTACTTGCTTACTTACAAAGCTAAAAAGCTACAATTAAAAAGCTGCTAACATTCATAAGCAACAAGCTAAATAGCTAAAGCTTTTTTAATAATTAGCTATTTAGATATAACATGACAGGTGATAGGGGCAGTGGGGAATGGTAGCCTTAGCCTTAGTCCGACCGCATCCCTAACACCCCCAATACCGTAAGCAGTCGTAGTAGGGAGCAAGACAGGTTTTGCTAGCGCAAAACATCTTGCTTTTGGCTCCTATCGTCGCCAAAAGACCTAGTCCTAGTATCCCCCTTGTATGAGTCAGATAGTCACTAGTTCGGCAGATGAGCCAAAGCCACAACGGTTGGGCGGGCGGCCTAAGAAGGAGCCAAGTGAGAAGCTCAGGAGCGTGACGACGCACATTTCATTGGCCCGCTATGAGGAACTGGAAGCGGGTGCGGCGGCGGTGCGGCAGCCGCTCTCGCAGTTCGTGCGGCCCCTAGTAGAGGCGGGCGTGAAGGCCCGCAAGCGGCCGGTTTTGCAGCTCACTATTGAGCAGGACGGGTACCTGCGGCAGTTGGCGGGCATGGCTAATAACCTCAACCAATTGAGCAAGCGAGCGCACCAAAGTGGGTTCGCCGCCGTGGCTCAGGACGTGGAGGCGCAGGCCGCAACACTGGACCAACTGCTGGACTATTTCGCCGACGTGGTATGATTAGCCGCACGACCATTGGGCGCAGCTTCGGCGGGGTGGTGCGCTACCAGTTCGAGGGCCGCAAGGAGCAGCCCAGCGACAAGCAGGCCGAGGTGCTGGCCGCCGTGGGCGTGCGCGCCGACAGCGCGGCCCACATGAGCGCGGACTTTAATCGGGGCCGGCAGCTGAACCCGAATCTGGGGCAAGCCGTGTGGCACACCTCGTTGAGCTTTAATCCTGACGACGCGGCAAAGCTCGATAGTGCCAAGATGCTGGCCATCGCCGAGGGCTACGTGCAGAAGATGGGGCTAGACAAAACGCAATACGCCATCATTCGGCACCACGACCAGCCCGATAACCAGCACCTGCATATCATTGCCAACCGGGTAGCCGACGACGGGCAGACCATCAAGGATGGGCAAAACTTCTTTCGCTCGAAGCAGGCCCTTAAAGAGTTGATTCAGGAGCATGGGCTGACCCCACCCCAGGGGCTGCGGGTGGAGCAGCAACACACGCCTATCGATAAAGCCGAGTTAGCGAAGTATGAGCTACGGCAGGCGCTGCACCAGGCGCTGGCCACGGCCACAGACCGGCCGGCGCTGCTGGCCACGTTGCGAGCGCAGAAGATTAGTGCCCAGGAGTTCACCAACAAAGCCGGCACAGTTACCGGCATTAGTTTCGAGAAGAACGGGCACGTCTTCAAAGGCTCCGCTGTGGCGCGGGAGTACAGTTTGGCTGGCCTCGATAAGCAGCTGGCCGCGAACCAGGTGCGCCAGCAGGCCGAGCAGGTTCGCCAAGCCGCGGCCCAGGAGGCCGCTGCGCAGGAGCTGCGGCAAGTAGAGGTGCAGCTGGCCCACCGGCAAGCCGCCGAGCGCCAGGCCGCGCAGGTAGCCCAGCAGCAGGAAGCAGCGCGGCAGGCCGCCCAGGTGGCCCAACGCCAGGAAGCCGAGCGCCAGGCGGCGCAGCTAGCCAAAGTACCCGCGCTACCGGCCATTGAGCGCAAGTGGCAGGCAGAGTACCAGAGCTATACGGCTGAATTAGCTCAGCAAAACGCACCCATTCAAGCCCGTAATAAGATTGTTGACTCGTATAGCCAGCACCTGAAGGCCCAGCCGAACGAGGAGGGGATAGCCGCCGTGGTGAAGGCGATGAAGGGCGACCCTAGCTTAGTGGCGTTGCGTACGGAATTGGCCCGTCAAGTGGCGGCGCAGGAGAGGCACGCGAAGCAGTGGGCCGATAGTTATGGCAAGCAAGCTGAGTTGCAGCAGCAGGCCAAAGGCGGTTTCTGGGGGAAAAACGCAGCTTCGCGGGCCGCAGAGGAAAAGTTACAGTTTCTCACGGACAAGAACCGGCCGTTGTCCGGCCTGCTAGAGCCAGAATTGCTGGCCTTTGCTCGCGCCGCCAAAGCGGCCGACCAACCGACCCCACCCATCGGGTTTGAGGCCCACGCCTATCACCAGCCAGAAAAGGTAGGCCTGAGCCTGGCCGAGTACGCGGTCAAGCGCGAGGCTGAGCGGCAACTCGTGGTGCGCGTGCAGGAGCCGGTGGGCGACAAGACCACCGGCCGCGCCGACGCCTTACAGCGCAGCTTAACTAGTAAAGGAGCTGCCGTGTCAGTGAGCCACACCGTTGATGCCAAAGGAAACTGGGTGAGCGAGCTAGCGGTGCAGTACAGCGTGCAGCAGCCGCGCAGCGAAGTGAAGGACATTAGCCTCATGCTGGATTGGGCCGCGAAGCAGCCGGGGTACCAGGTGCAGGAGCGCGCGGCTGACCGGGCGCAGCGCCAAGCTCCCGGCCAGCAGGACGCTCAACGGGAACAGGACCGTACTCCTAGTAAAAGCCGAGGCATTGGCAGGTAAGGCGTGGCTCAACTATTCAAGTCCAGTGCTGAAGAGTTGTAAATGAATGATATTCAATACGTCAACTAAAATGGGGTGGGAATACGGTACGCTCTGACTTCTGGTTAGCTGCTAGTGAAGGTGGCTGTCCACTGGGCTAGCTCTTGCTCAGTCAGTTGGCTGGCCATATAGGCTGGCATCGCATAGCCTTTTTTCTCCAGATAATACCGTTTAAACCCAAGTAGAGCTGGCCAGGTATCGTAAGCTACTTGAGCGGCAGCTGTTTTCTCTGCCCGAGGAAGCTGTACAAACCAGTCAATTAAGTCCCGTTCGGCGGGGCTAAACTGGGCTATTTGGTCATAATAGGCTAAGGTGACCTCCGTAATTCTTGCTGTTATGCTGGAAAGTGGGACGGACATAAGGTTGGTAGGCCGCGGTAAAGCTGGGAGTCGAAGCCCTGGAGTAGAGTTCTCACGTGCAAATTACCTACAAGCTCGTTACTGTATTAAGCACGACGGCTAGCCAAAAGCCCACTCGGATTACAGGAAGCGTCATCTGTTTGGAAAGTAGAGCAGAACACTTTGTGAAATAGTGTGTTTATTCTCCTTATTAGTTGGGTTTTCCCGTACTGGCTACGATGCACCATATTATTTACATGAGCACGGCCAGTTGGTCGATGACCGATTCAGAGTTGGAAGACCTTTTAAGGCAGGCCCAGCAAGGCAATGAGCGCGTGGGTATTACCGGGGCGCTAGTGTATGGTGATGGCCAATTTATGCAGATTATGGAGGGCGAGCAAGCTGAATTGGAAGCCCTCTATGCGCACCTGAGCCAGGACCGTCGCCACAGAGGCCTCTTCAAATTCGCCGACCGAGCTATTCCAGCGCGGCGCTTCGCGGAGTGGTCGATGGGGTTTCAGACCGTTTCCCCGGCCGCCTTTGAGCAACTACTAGGCTACGTAGCTCCCGCCCAGTTCGCGCAGCAACTGCCCGACCTGGGCGCGGCTGACAGCCTATTTGTTGACCGGATGCGGGAGCTCGTCTTAGCCCCTAAGCCTTAAGCAGGCGTTCAGCGGACTCGATACCATTGGGTGAAGTGCCCCTTTTCGTTGCTTGGTTTGCCTATGACGCCTGATTCTTTACTACCCGCCGACGAGGCGGCTCGCCTGCGCTCACTGCATGACCACGCGATTCTCAGCTCGTTGCACGAGGCCGTTTTTGAAGAAATAGTGCGCTTAACGGCGCAAGTATTCAGCCTGCCTATTTCCCTGATTACCCTTATTGATGCCGAGGAAGCCATTTATATCGCCAACCAGGGGCTGGGTAGCCAAGAACGGCAGCCCCGCGTGGAAGCACTGTGCTCGCTGGCCGTGCGGGAGCAAAAGGCGGTGGTATTTGCTGACCTGACGCGGGCGCAGCAGCAGGCGCAGCTAACAGCGGAGGCGTTGGAGGCAGCGCGAGTGCGGAATTTACAGTTTTACGCGGGGGTACCACTGCGCATGCCTGACCAGCGCACGATTGGCACGCTCTGCGTAATTGACCATCGGCCGCGTATGTTCAGTGCAGCGGAGCAGCAGGTGTTGGAGCGGATGTCCGACTTGGTAGCGCAAACTATTCTGGTGCGGCACTACTGTCTGCTAGATGGACTGGGCGAAGCGCACTGGCAGGTCGTGCAGGGCTTGCTCGTGGAAGAAATTGAGGAACTCGAGGCCTTGGTGCGTTTCCTGGTGGCGCGCCTTGGCGTGCAGATACCCGTGCCAGGGGAAGTATTAAATCTGGTTATGCGGCGGCTCGATGACATGTACACGCTTCTGCACGACTATCACCTGAGTAAAGGCCCCAGGCGAGCCAACAGGTAAAAGTCTGCTGCTGTAGGCCGAGTTTAGTTAAGGAGAAAAACTAAGACCTCAAGTCGGAAAAGTACCATGCCGAGCGCAGCGGCCAGCGAGGCCAAAACCCGTACTGATTTCAAGAAGGTGGTTATAACATTTATTATGTTAAGGGACAAAACCTAGAAACGAAAGGGAAAAATAGCACTTCCCCACTGCCCCTAAAATCCTGTTTAGCTAGGGCCAAGAAGTGGCGTTTGGGGTGCGCTGATTACCTACCGAGCAAGTGCGTAGTTACACAGAAAGAACGAGTGTTTCGCTCCAAATAAATGAGCCTTTATCCTGATTCGGCGTCTTATCCTATCGCCGGACCTTTGTGTGATGATGGAGGAATCACAGCGGCGGCGACTCGTGCGGGCTTGTCTTTGGGTTACGCGGGGGACGGCATGTGCTGCTGATGGGTACGAAGTGCGCCTGCTGGTTGACTTCATCCAAGGTAGGTTGACGATTGACCAAGTGTGCAGCTTGACCAATGAACGGACTGTACGCCCGCCCGTTAATGTAGTATCAAATTCATTACTAGCATTTTAAAGGCTATCCCCCTAAAGTAACGGGTTTCCCACCGCACGGTCAGTTAAAAAGCCCAGCGGTGAAAGCACTACGCAATACGGAATTTTATTCTGCATTGCGTATGTTTATGGCATGGCGATGATTGTCATTGAGGAGAAGATTATCACCAGCTACGGCCGCAAGAACGCGCAGGCGCGGGAGGCGTTGAAGGTCTGGTTTGCCCAAGTGCAGCTCTGCACCTGGTCGAGCCACAACGACCTGCTGGCGGACTTCGCCACGGCGGATTACATCGGCCAGGGCCGCTACGTGTTCGATATCAAGGGTAATCATTACCGACTCGTCGCCCAAGTGCTGTTTTCGCTGCGGACCGTCGATATCCGGCGCATTATGACGCACGCCGATTATAGTAAACTCAGTAAAAAGCAGTTGCAAGACCTCTGAGGTCGTTTTTATTCCCTTTTGTTCTAACTCCCTAAGACCGTGAACCTGACCACCGAAGCCGAGCACAAAGCCGCCGTGAAGGAATTCCGGACGCTGGCCACCGACGAAGAAGCCAACCGCGACCGCCTGCTGGTGCTGCGCGATGCTATCCACGCCTTTGAAGAGACGAATGGTCACAATCCCGGCCCCCCCACCACCGTAGCGGGCCGGCTACAAGTAGAAATGTTCAAGCGCCACTTGAAACAGAAGCAGCTCGCGCAGCTGCTGGAGGTGGGCGAGTCGCGCCTGAGCGAGGTGCTGCGCGGGCGGCGGCCGGCCAACGGCGACTTTCTGCGTCGCATGTACAAGAAGCTGGGTATCCCCGCCGAAGAGGTGCTAGAACTGACTGCTTGATAAGGGAGTAAGTGCTTTGCAATTGGTGAAATGCGGAAAAGCCTCACTGCTATAACTATTCAGAATGAAGCAGCCTACCAGGCCGGTATGAGTCGCTTGGAAGCCCTTGACAGTAACAACCCCGCTAACCTAGCAGAAATGGAAGCGCTGGGCAACGCCCTCGAAGCCTACGAAGACAGCCAGGGCCACGCGCCCGTCCGGCCGGATTCGCTCGTTTTCCGCACCAAAGCGGGGCTTTCGCCTTTAGGGACCAATAGCTGACTTTTGGCCACTATGTTGTTCAACAAGCCCAACTAGTGTCGCTGCGTGTCGGCTCTTAGCAATGTGGCTGATAGCTCGATACGCTAGCCAGGTAATTCCGAGGACAAGTCCACACAGTATCAAGGCCAGCCAAATAAGCTGTTCTGCGGGCATTCGTTCAGCAATAGTGCCGAGCACTTTCCATAACCCCACTGGGGTAGTGTTAGGAAGGATAGAAAGGAAGAAAATAGTAGCAGTATTCATAAAAAATGTGGTTGGTGTAGTGACTAGGGAGAAAGGCGTCCGAAGCGGCGGCTACTGAAGTGGTGGTGCAATAGTAGCAAGCCCCAAAAAGCACAAATTCAGGTTTTAGTAATAGGACTAAACTGTAAAAAGCGCAATTGCAGCCCGTAGAGGGACTTTTTGGAGAATTGTGCTTCGATGGCATGGGCAGGTTATCACAGCTGATGGAGAAAAAAGAAGGGGGAGCCGTGCGCGCACGGTCAGCACAAAGAGCTTGCGCAGGAGCGGGGAGAATGCTCTTGCTAGGGCGGGGAACAGGTCGGATAAGTGGCGCGGTTAATTCGGCTGCATACAGGCAAAAGCCGCGAGGTTGGTTTTCTTGCTAACTCCCATCCCTCAAACTTCCAAATCGAAGTCCTTTTAAAAAAGGACACGAAAACGGTCCTCTAAAAAGTGCGTTTCCAGGCAACAGGGGCACTTTTTGAAATTTGCTTAAAATGGCGGGGCTGCTTTGAAGCTAAAAAAGCCCGCTGACAGGAGAAATCCTGAGCAGCGGGCGAGGCCGTGTTGGGCAAGTTAAAGCTGAGGGAGAAGCGCGTATTTTGCGCCGTGCAATACCAAGATTTTGAAAGCCGCTGGCGGAAATCAGGCGGCGCGGAGCGGGCCAACTATGGCCTGTTTCTGCAAGACTTCTGCGACTTACTAGGTGTACCCCGCCCCGACCCCACCACCGACAACCCCGCCCAGGACGCCTATGTGTTGGAGCGGGCCGTGACGTTCGACGACGGCGGCGGCAAGCAGACCACCGGCCGGATTGACCTCTACAAGCGGGGCTGTTTCGTGCTCGAAACCAAGCAGGGCACCATTACCCCCGACGAGCAGGCCGCCGCCGAGAAGGCGCAGCTGGGCTTGCCCGTCGAGAAGCGGCGCAAGGGCCACGCCGTGCGCGGAACGGCAAAATGGGAGCAGATGATGAAAGCCGCTTACGAGCAGGCACTTCGCTACGTGCGGGCGCTGCCGGCGAGCGAGCCCCGGCCACCGTTTATTTTGGTGGTGGACGTGGGCCACTGCTTCGATGTGTACAGCAACTTTGCCGGGGTAGGCGACAACTACGTGCCCTTTCCCGATTCGGGGCATTACCGCTTCTTCCTGCCGGCGCTGGCCAAGCCCGAGCTACGGGCGCAGTTGCACCAGCTCTTTACCGACCCGCAGCAGCTCGACCCCAGCCGCCGCGCCGCCCGCGTCACGCGCCAGCTCGCCGGCTACCTGGCTGGCTTGAGTACCCAATTGGAAAAGGCGGGCCACCCGTCCGACGTGGTGGCGCAGTTCCTGATGCGCTGCCTGTTTACCATGTTTGCTGAGGACGTGGAGTTGATTCCGGCCGACTCTTTCAAGGGGCTGCTGGCCACCTACGCGGAAACGGAGGAATCGCGGGGCTACTTGCCGGACGCGTTGGAAGGCTTGTGGGCCGTGATGGATAAAGGCGGATTCTCGCCCGAGCTGCGCAAGAAGCTGCGACGCTTTAATGGGCAGTTGTTCCACGAGGCCAAAGCGTTACCTCTAAACGCTGACCAAATCAAGCTGCTAGAGCAGGCCGCCGCCGCTAACTGGACGGAGGTAGAACCGGCCATCTTCGGCACCCTGCTAGAGCGGGCGCTAGACCCAAACGAGCGCCACAGTTTGGGCGCGCACTACACGCCCCGGCGCTACGTCGAGCGCCTGGTGCTGCCCACTGTTATTGAGCCGCTGCGGCGCGAGTGGGCCGCCGCGCAGGCGGCCAGCGCCACTAAGTTGGAGGAAGGCAAAGGCAAGAAGGTTGTGGATGCCGCCCGCGAGGAGTTGCTGAAATTCTTGCGCCGGCTTACGTCGGTGAAGGTGCTAGACCCCGCTTGCGGTTCGGGTAACTTCTTGTACGTGACCTTGGAACACCTGAAACGGTTAGAAGGTGAGGTGCTGACGACACTAGCGCAGCTGGGTGGTTCCGGCCGCTTGGAGCTGGGCGACGGGACGACGGTAAGCCCCCGGCAGCTGCTGGGCATGGAGCTGAACCCCCGCGCCGCCGCTATTGCCGACGTGGTATTACGTATTGGGTACTTGCAGTGGCACTTGCGCACCCACGGCCTGACGCAGCTAGCGGAGCCTCTGCTTGACAACTATCAGAATATCAAGCAGCAGGATGCCGTATTGGGGCACAACGCCGATTATAGTAAGACGTGGCCGGCCGAGTGGCCGGCGGCTGATTTTATTGTGGGCAATCCGCCCTTTGTGGGCGATAAGGCCATGCGCCGGGCGCTAGGCGACGAGTACGTGACCAGCTTGCGCAAAACCTACGCGGGCCAGGTGCCCGAGTCGGCTGACCTGGTGATGTACTGGTGGCAGCGGGCCGCCCAACTGGCCGCCAGTGGGAAGGTGGAACGCTTTGGATTTATTACTACCAACTCTATTACCCAGACGTTTAACCGTCGAGTAGTGCAGGAATTTCTAGCTGATACCGCGCAGCCGGTTTCGCTTGTCTATGCCATTTCGGACCATCCGTGGGTTGATGCGACCGACGGGGCCGCCGTGCGCGTGGCGTTCACCGTAGCCGAGCGTGGGGTACTGCCTGGTTCGTTGTTCCAAGTGGTGCAGGAAACGGCGGCCGACGATGACGCGCACGACGTGCTGCTGATGGAAACCGTTGGAACCATCAACTCTGACCTGACCGTGGGGGCCGACGTGGCCAACGCGGTAGCCCTACAAGCTGCTGCGGGCTTGTCTAACGTCGGAATGGGATTGTATGGGGCTGGTTTCCAAGTAACGCCAGCTGAGGCAGTGGCGCTTGGGCTGGGTAAGCTGCCAGGGCTAGAGCAGCATATTCGCCCCTACCTCAACGGCCGCGATATGATGCAGAAATCTCGTGGGCTAATGGTAATTGACTTGTTTGGGCTGACCCCTGACGATGTGCTAGACCGCTACCCTGCTATTTACCAGCGGGTTCTTAAACTGGTAAAGCCGGCCCGCGACGCAACCCAGGACAAGAGCACCCGCGAAAAATGGTGGCTGTTCGGCCGCCCTCGTTCGGAGCTGCGCCCCGCCCTGGCTGGGCTTTCCCGAATCATCGTAACTACCCAAACAGCTAAGCACCGGGTATTTATGTTTCTGGATGGGAAAACGATACCCGATAATAAGCTATTTGTAGTTGCCTCAGATTCAGCCTATCATCTAGGTGTGTTGTCAAGCAAACAGCACGTAATATGGGCAATGGCAACGGGCGGTTGGTTAGGTGTCGGGAATGATTCGGTTTACAATGGCACTCGCTGCTTTGACCCCTTCCCCTTTCCCATTGCTACTGAGGCCCAGCAGGCTAAGATTGGTAAGCTAGCCGAGCAGCTGGACTCCCACCGCAAGCGCCAGCAAGCGCAGCACCCCAGCCTTACGCTCACCGACCTCTACAACGTGGTAGAAAAGCTACGCGCTGGCCAGGTGCTCAATGCGAAGGAGCAGGTTACCCATGAGCAAGGGCTAGCGGTCATTGTGCTCAACCTCCACCACCAGCTCGACGCCGCCGTGGCCGACGCCTACAGCTGGCCAGCCACGCTCAGCGACGCGGAGGTGCTCACGCGCCTGATGCAGCTCAACCAGCAGCGGCTAGCCGAAGAAGCAGCCGGCACCGTGCGCCATCTACGCCCCGAATACCAGGCCCCCGGCCAGCAGGCCGCCTTGGCGTTGCCGGCGACCGCCGCCACCGCCACAGTAGCCGCCGCCGCCACGGCCCAGCCGTGGCCAGCTGAGCTAGCCCAGCAAATGCTAGCCGTGCGCGCCATCATCCAACAGGCAGCCGGCGAGGCCCTGAGCAGCGCTCAGGTAGCCGCCCGGTTCCGGCGCACCAAAGCCGATAAGGTGAAACCCTTGCTCGACACGCTGGCCATGATGTCGCAGGTACGGCACTTGGAGCCAGAAGACACTTATGCAGCTTAATACCCTTAACTAATTCACTACAATGGAAGACCATATTTCTCCCGCGAGCTACGAAGCATTCATTTGCCGTGCACACGGCTGTGAGCGCGACAAGAAAGGAGCGGCGAGCAACTACTTCAGCAACTTGCAGAATACTGAGTCTGGCCAGTTAAAGCTGAAGGGATTAGGTTCGGCTGATAAGCAGCTGACTGCTGTAAAAGAGTACCTTGCTAAAGCGATTCAAGCTTTTCTAAAGCCTAAGAGAGGCCGCAAACTCACTGTCGATGAAACGGAGCAGCTCATAGGGTTGCAATTCTCTATTGAGCGTAGTTACGGTTCTGCTGACCTTATTCCGCTGATTAGAAGAGGACTAGATATAACGCACCCTTATAAATAGCCTTAGTGGCCTACCCCTAACCCAGCATGATTTCTATTGTAGCCGAAAAAGTTAGAGTACCTGGTAGTTCTAGTGACTTTGCTAGCCAGAT
>Ga0160429_1001647_pt1 | contig 12244 bp, 9 predicted proteins | sample SolpanmetagenomR_FD_108199 | JGI IMG/M metagenome (GOLD analysis project Ga0160429, IMG submission 108199) | Solar panel surface microbial communities from Lawrence Berkeley National Laboratory, California, USA - R | ecosystem: Engineered > Built environment > Solar panel > Unclassified ... | reverse complement strand
TCGAGCCTTTCCAGAGTCATCCCACCAAGTAGGGCGTGGATCGAGTGCAGATGCTCATGAATGTTGAATGAAGCTGTTTGGCAGGAGGGCATGTCCGAGGCATGGAGGGTCCAACATGGGACGTCTTCCGGGGGCTAGAGGAGTCCAGATGAGCTTGCGGCGTCGGAGCTGGGTCCGTGGAGCAGTCCGGCGTGCAGAAAAGCGGACACACCACCGGTCGGATGCACTAGCCCTCGGATCAGAAAGCCAACCTCACCTAAAAAAGCGATTCTCCTTGGAACTTGCTGCGAGTCATGTTCATGTCTGATACGGTACTCTGTAGGCACAGTATCACAATGATATACCACTTTGGCCTACTGTACACAGATCGCTACGTAATCACACTAATCCAGCGTTACTAATGAATCTAGTCTCAGGGTCTGCTAAAGGTAGTGGCGAAAAATGCGACAAGACAAGAAGCGGCAACTACCACAATACCTACCGTACACCCCTTCCATCAACTCTTCGTCACCTCCTCATCGTGACTTTGCCACTGTTCTTTCGTTCTGTCTCTTCCTTCAATCATGATTTTTCGGTATGCTAGCGCTAGCTGACGTTCTCGCACACATTGGTCTGAGCGAATACCTACCCGCCCTCACTCAGAATGGCTTCTCTACGTGGGAGAATACTTTGGATATCTCCGAGGCAGACCTCGACCATTTGGGTTTTAAGCTCGGCCACCGACGGCTACTCCAGCGTGAGATTGCCAGGTATCGAGGCCACCCACAACATGAGGGCCTACATGGTGACTCTTGCGTAAACTCCAGTAACAGCCCGGGAAACCTGCCGCCATCGCTGCTCGCAGAAAGGTCTTGGCAATCTGTGCTGAGGACTACTGCCCCGCAAGACGAAGCCGAACCTCGCCGTAAGCGAAAGTACAGGAGACACCCAAAGTCCGACAAAGCCGCTCCTGTCCGTCCCAAGACCGCATACGTCTTGTTTGCCAATGATCTTCGTAACGATTCTGCTGTTGCCGGACTCGGATTTGTGGAGATTGCCAAAGAAGTAGGCCGACGGTGGCAGGCTCTGGACCATGATTCCAAGCAGAAATGGGAGCTTCAAGCTGCTCAAGCGCTGGAAGAGTATCAGCGAGAGCTTGAAGCCTACAAAGCAACTGCTGCATATGAGTCGCATCAAACGTACGTTCGGGACTTTAGAAAGAACGAAGCCGAACGGCAGCAGCTGTTGCGTGCATCTAGGACGGCAAGCACTCCGATAAAGAGGCAGCGATATAATTCTATCTCGAGCAGCGGCGAGATTTCCGATTCCGACTTGGCAAGTGATTTGGTCGAAGCTCCGCCTGAAGACTGCCAGAACGCACTGGCATCTGCTACGAGCCAGATACACGAGCTCCAAAACGACTATGAAGACCTACAGTGCTTCACTGGAGAGAGCCTCCCTCCAGAACATGTAATCCGGCACGCCACTGCAGCCTTGATGGACGGTACAGGTTCATTTCTTTACATGTGGAACCAACAAGATCTATCCGAGGCCGTTGACCGGCTGTACGTCGATGAGTCGTATGCCGATCCACTTACACTGGTTGAGGTATTCGTGAGTGCTGCCATAGGCTCGCATTATGAGTCGCAACTCGCCTCCGAGCAACTTCGACATAGTTTATACAAATCCGCAGTTGTGCACTTATCTGGGATTGGCAATCGAGACTATCACCGGATCATGCGCATATTGCTGTGCTTCTCATTCTTCTCCATCTTTGAAAAGCACTTGGGGGCCAGGAAATTCATATGTATGTCAGCCCGTCTTTAATTATCATCCGGGTAGTACTGACTTACTTAGTCGCTGGATTGCATCTTGCGCGCTGGCTGTGCGTGAGGAAGTCTGACTTTCCTATACCTGACGCGAGAAGTATCAGGTCGAAGTCTATATATCGCTCTTTGACATTTATGGACTGGTAAGTGTTAGCTGACTCTACTGCAACGGACATTCCTGATTCCATAGATTAGCTGGCTATCATTCACACTGGGTTACCCCGCTAGTGTGACTGCGAAAGACATCGCATACTGCACAACGCCCACTTCTGCCGAATCATCCGTCAACGAATTGATCCAATGCCAGGCCCTGCACGTCGTGCTCATCGGCGCCGAGATCTTCACCAATCTCAGCATTGTTAGCCGTACGAACTATACTGCGATCAAATACCTCGGGGATAAACTCGATGCCTGGCATGCCGCACTGCCACACAGCCTTCAGCTGTCCACCCTCGCATCAGATGACTCATCTCTCAACTTCCATGAGAAGCGTGCCATCCTCATGGTCCATGTCCTCTACTTGGGCGCCATCACGCTACTTTACCGGGAGCCTTTGATCCTCGCTGAGAAGTCTCGCCGGCTCTTTGGCACTAATGACATACGTATGGATCAAGGCTCTGGCATCCCCCAATACCAATTACGTTGCTCTATGGCCGCGCAGCAAATCGCACGCATCTTCGGCCTTGTCAGCTTCGACGGCGTTATGACTTTCCGTGGCTGGCTCACCATTTACTGGTCCTACACGGCTTCGACAATCCTGCTATTCATAGCTGCGCAGAAAATGCTCGATCGTGTTCACGATAACATTGACCAGGACATCCACTTTGCGGGGAGTCTGCTCGCGAAGCTGACTGAGTGTCGTCCGCAAGAGCCTATGGCCGATAGTTTTTGGAGGCTGGTGCAGCCGCTGCACGAACGCTTGAGTACACTGAGGGTGAATAGTCTTGCAGAGGCGAGGGCAGAAAAAAGTGCGAATACGTTCTTGGACTCGGATCCAGACATTGAAAGCGACGATGTTGTCGGCGCTAGTCTCTCGCAGGCGGTTTCAAAGGAGGTTGCTGCCATGGCGGACAGGCTGGCGAGTCTGCTTAAGGATCCTTTTGGTAGAATGCAGCAGGCTATGGAAGGCTCGGAACCTGTGGATGGTGTGGCAAACGTAGGGCACGGCGCAAGCGCTTCGGTTTTCTGGTGGAAATAAGGTACGTTGAGGTCTGGAAAAGTGTTTGTGCTCCAATGGGCTACTAGGGAGAGGGGATGCGGGTTTCTGTCATGCGTTAGAGCGTGGTTATACCCTTTGCACCTGGAGCGGAGTAATCGGGCATTACAAGGTTGGAATGATTCTATTAGATGTTGCGTTAGAGCTGCTGCATTATACAACTGTTCAGAAATCGAAACCCCTTGTTTAACAACACAACCAACAAAGTCGACTTAAAGTGCATATCTTCCACCCTTCAAGCTCCTCTAGCAATGCTGTCCAAACAGTCGGTAACATGTCTGGAGACAGGATCCCATACCCCAATTGAATTCACTACACGCTCGCTCAGGGAACGAGGAGTCTGCGACGAGCTGGACTTGTGAACGTTCGTTAATTATTCATTATCAAAGTTGCATACAATGCCTGGCAGGCTGGAGGCGGTGGAAACTGGCAGTCGGCCCGCAGACAGACCCCTCACCAAAACACTGTGTGCATGTGTCCAAGATGCAACAATCAACTTCAACAGCCATGGTCCAACACACAGAATACTAAGTGAACTGCCAAATTATGAATAGCCTAGGCCTTCATAGTAGCTTGTGTCTTTGCAGCAGCTCAAGATTCTGGTGCTCTAGTTCTCTGTGCATGCTCAAATGTGCCGTGTTCATACAGATTTGGGTGAGGCTGGCATTTGGCGACATGCGGGCCAACTGCCAGTTTCCACCGCCTCCACCCTGCCTGGGTAGCTAGTAGATTGACTCATGATCTTATCTAATCTTATCCACTCAATCACGGTCTTGTCGTGGGGTCTCCACATCACGCCCTCTATCAGCCGGATCGTGGTTAAGAGTGCCAGAGATAGATGCCCTCAGTATACACGGCAGTAATGGTAGTAGCTTGAAGCGAACAACATACAAACGTACCGGAACGCTACTATGGCTAATTCCTGGAGTGGCATTGAGTCTGCCGGGGAACCCACGAATTCTTCTGCCGGTTGACGTTCCGATGGACATCTCAAGCGTCATCGGCCGTAGAGGGGTCTAACAACGCAGCCAAAAGTCCAAGTAGCCTGTTCTTCTATCAATTACTCTCAATCTTCCCATCCCTAGCGTTCAAGATGGCACCGCAGTTAGCATGGATCGGCCTCGGTAACATGGGGAGAGTGAGTGCCCCAGCGTGCTATACATGCGAGCTTTGTCCAAGACTGACGCCGCTGTAGGGCATGTGCAAGAACCTCGTCGAGAAGGGCGACCCGACCAACTCTCTCATTATCTTCAACCGGACGCAGAAGCGCGCCGACGACCTCTCCGCAAAGCTCGGCAGCGGCAAAACGAAAGTAGCGTCCACCCTTGCGGAAGCCGTTTCTCCTGCAGACATCATATTCACGTGTCTGGGCGATGACAAGGCGATTAACTCGACCGTCGAAGAGATGCTGAAGCAAGATGTCAAGGGCAAGCTTTTTGTGGACTGCTCGACCGTACACCCAGACACCACCAACACGCTGTCGAAGACGATACACGATGCAGGCGCAGAATTTGTGGCTTGTCCTGTCTTTGGCGCACCCGCGATGGCAGAGTCTGGACAGTTGATCTGTGTCCTTGCAGGACCTAGAGCGGCGGTCGACAAGGTCAAACCTTTCACCACAGGCGTTATGGGAAGAGCAGATATCGACTACAGCGATCAGTCGCCAGGACAGGCGACACTGCTCAAGGTCATCGGCAACACTTTCATTTTACAGATGGTCGAGGCGCTCTCAGAAGGCTTGACTGTCGCTGAGACGAGCGGCCTCGGCGTCGACAATCTGCATCAATTCATTTCGACGATGTTCCCAGGCCCGTACACAGCATACAGTGATCGGATGCGCAAGGGAGACTATCACCAGCGGGAAGAGCCTCTGTTCGCCGTCGATTTGGCGAGGAAGGATGCCGGTCATGCACTTGCCTTGGCGGAGAGCAGTGGCGCAAAGATGCGGAGCGTGCAGGTCGCAGACCAGCATTTGAAGGAAGTAAAAGATCATATGGGCGCCCGTGGTGATATCGCTGGCATCTATGGTGCGGTGAGGAAGGAGAGTGGCTTGAAGTTCGAAAACTCAGAGTAAAGTTGCACTAGATGGAGAGCGAATGTGTATCATGCCTGCCGTATCCCTGTCGGCTCTCGCCATCCGAGTACCGTATGAATTGGTCTTTTGTATTTGACAGTAACAGCGAAGCCTGCATTACTAAGCCAGGCCTTGACCCAATCTGGCAATATTCTGAGTTCGCTTCTTAAAGTGGAACGGCAGCGGGGCAGAGCCTAGATTACTTACAAAGCCAAGGTCCAGCTCCAACACTTGCAACGACAACGAGTCCACTCGTAAGAGGTGAAGTGCAACTAGACATGTATTGCGGGACTCTACCTTAAGCTGAGGACTTTGTATTTATTGAACGAGAGAATGGTAAGCGGCAAGCTTTTGACAGCAGCTCGGGGCTGACTCAGCGCCCTGTATAGCATTCCTCCGCAAGGCTCAGGCTTAGCGATACTCGCACTGCCTGCAAGTTTTACAAGAGCACGGATTCTATGATATTGCATAGCATCATTCACCAGCACATGACGTAATATATCACGCGAGATGATTGTTGGAACGCTTTCACTGTACATCGTGTAGTCTCTAGGACACTACTCTATCGGTGCGGGTATCGCTAGCAACATCTTTGCTCGTCGTCACGCAGCTCATGAGGAAACTGCCAACGCATTGAGCCGTTTCAGATCCTCAACCTGCCGCCTCAACTTGACCACCGCTCCCTTGCTGACCCTGCAGATGCCATCCTTCACCGCATCGGCAGCCTCCCCTGCCTCACTCCTCTGGATGATACCTTCGGCCAGCTCCACAGCTCGATCCAAGAGTCTCGGCGCGCGATCATCCCTATCAATGTACAACCATCGGATTTCGTCCTCGAAGCTCGATACGGGCTGTGTAAGCGCCCGCGTGATGAAAGCCCTCGACCTGAAGTAGGTGCGTTCGTTGTACAGCGCACTGGGTAACCTTGACTCCTCCGTACCGGCGCGAGCCTCGTACCCAGCCTCATTATAGTACGGCTCTTTGACCAGGACCAAGCCGAGCAGACTGACGAGAACTTGTAGTACGGTACTGCGTGTTGGGTTCCAAGATTCGGTGCGCTCGTCCGTGTGCCATGTCCCAAGGAGACTGAGGCAAATCTTGCCGTCTTCGTAGAGGTTGGGGTTGACGGGTCCGTGGCCGTCGGTCCAGGAGTGGAAGAATGCGTCGGGTGGTGAGGAAGGGTAGTCGGAGGGTAGGCGAAGATCGATAACGAAAGGGGCTAACTCGTAGGGAGTTTCCATAGGCCCGATAATGAGGACGCGGAGCAGATCAAGGCGTGTCTCGTAGGTACGGACGAACACTGAGTCAGGTAGAGACGTGGAGAGAATCTTGTGTTCTTTCGTGATCCGTCGTAGGTCGCGCGTGGAAGTTGGACCGGGATCGGAAGCGTATTTGTGATCGGGTGGTGGCGGAGTATCAAGTATTGCGAAAGACGCTGGGGCGTTGCGAAGTATCGAGAGCGACAGAATATCCGAAGCAGCAGCAGGGGCTGAAGTTGGCGTTTCAGTGGTTCGTGCTGCTGGCGATGGCGCTGTCCCGTTGCTGGGATCTGTGGTGCTTAATGTGGGCAGGACTCGAGGTAGCTTAGGCGCACCGGCTCCGTTCGATGGAATGGCATCTATCATGGGTGTGTCCGCATGCTCTACTTCGGATTCGTTTTCCGTACTCCACGCGGTTTCGTCCTCGTCGGCCTCCATCGGCTCGCCTCCATTGCCCACGTACTCTATTCTCTGCTCGATAACCTCGATGTCTTCATCATCAGACATCTCATCCTCATCCATTGAATCATATCCGTTGTAGTCCTCTTCATCATCGAAATCACTCTCCATGTCAGTGCTGAACACGAGAGTAAGAGCTTCGGGAGCAACCCTTATGTCGCGTACTACATCTAAGGCTCCTAAACGTACGGTAAACAACCCATCATACCCAAGACTGATCACTTCGCCGAACCAGTCAAGCTTGTCTGGCTCGGATATATGAGCCCCAGAACCCGTAGACGGCATGATGACAACAAAGTCGCCCCTACGCTTGTTGATCCCGGGAGCGACCTGAATATCATACAAGCTCACTTCTTCTATGGGGCCTGATGCCGGCCCCAGATGGGTACCTGGCAGCACGGCGGCTGGTGCAAATGAATCGTCTTCGTCTCGGGGCGCATATCGTAACACAGCCTCCGGGCACCATCGTACCTGCGCTATGCGATCTTGTGCACGTACGTCCTGCACAATACCAACTTTGCAAGGTTGATATGCCCAATTGTCGTCATCGAGTGGTTTACGCTCGTCGGTATGTACAATCTCACCTGGCCACACTTCATTCTCGTCTTCGATGTTGGAGTCTGGAATCAATACCGTACTGGACTCTGGAGTGATCGAAAGATCTTGCCACTGTACCTCGACATCCGTGCGGACTTGGATAATGCGGTAAACGTTCATGTCGAACCCCAGTGTATCCCTACGAGGTATCCTCCTCACCATACCTTGAGGAATACCATCACTCGCTGACATTGAACCATCGTACTTCATAGCTGCGCCTGCGAGGTCTCGGAATCGAACTCTGTGCCCAACTGTGAAGTTGTAGCTATTCTGAGCATTTCGCTCTCCGGGTGGCAACCGTGCTTTATCGTATACATGTATCTCACCGCTATCCAACTCATCGGTTTCCAGCTCTTCCGGTGGCTCAGCGGTTGAGGATTCCGGCTTTGGGGTACCTAGCCGACGGAATAGCCATCGTACAGTAGCCCGTATCGACCGCACACTTACGATCTGACCGACGGGTTCAACGTTGGGATTGAACAAGCCGAACGTCCATTTGCCGCGCCGCAAGTTACCCTTGACGGTCCTTACAATGTCGCCAACCTCGAACCGCTCAGGGTCTCCTAAAAGCGGCTCGAGATCACTAGGGTCCTCCACCTCAACCACGGTACCGTTGCCTAGCCGAAGCGTGACAACATCGAAACCGTCTGTTATGCGTCCAACCCAGTCTTTGTATATGATGATGTTCCCTTCTCGGAAAACTGAGCTGTGTTGGAGTTCTGCTGCTGGCATGTCCACAAGAAAGTTCTTGGGATCCAAGAGTCGCGCTTGATACACCTCGAGGGAAGGTAGCTTGTTTGGATCCTCGAAGTTCGCTACTGGAGACAACGTGCACAAAGCATTCGTACTCACGACGATACCACTTGTATGGTCGTGAGGATTTCGCTTGACAATGTCGCCAACGAGAAGGCAGCGATCAAGCAGCTGAAGATGTACGGTAGGGATCAACTGTATTTCCTGATCGGCGTCCCAGGATACTAGGACTGTGCCACTCGGCGGTATTCCATTCTTCAGAAATCTTTGAAATTGAGCCTGAGGTATATCTTCGTGCCGCTTGATACGTGTATCGTACTGGTCTTGAGGGTGAGTTTCATGGGTGTCAACGTCGCCGAGCGTTCGCTCGACTATTCCTATCGTTGCCGGATTGTCCTTAAGCGCGCAGATGTCTTCGACGTAGAACGACTGGGTTGCCATATCTCGGGCGATGCAAATGGCGAAGAGGCGGAATGCGATCACGCGATGTCTTGGTTTCGTAAGATCGCTAGGAACAAGGTCATAGGCACGAGGGCAGCTTCATCGTCATCCGCAGCGGCTTCAAATTCTCCAAGATCGTTCGGATTCAGTAGGTTGGTGTCAAGTGGAACATACCTACCTAGGTAAGTAGGTATATGCTGGACTTTGGCGCGGTTTCCCAGAGCGGAGAGCGGCGAACTTCCGCTCTCCTCCGTCTCTTTCTCCGCTATCCCGCTGTTCCGCTGTTCGCAATGCTCCCGCTGCTCTCCCGCCTTGTAACTTGGCCAGTATGGGATGCTTCGTTGCCCCAGGTACCTTTGACTATTGAGCAGTCGAACTGATAAAAGGCGTTGCACGAAGTACCGCATCGATTGACTTTCACATTGCCAATCTTTATTCCAATATATCACCTTCTCTGCACCCCAGATACTCAAGACTTCAATAGCACACACTATCACTGTCGCGTAGAGGAAACTACGTCCTGAAGAGCCTCCGAGTCCAAAATTACCTCGAAAACAGAAACACTTTTCGTGAACATACTGCAGAATACCGTGTTGGCGAACAAGATCCATGTACAGAGACTCGCGGGTTGCACACATTATCTACTATGAAGAGGCGCCATCTAATGTTAGAAGCCTTACTGCGGCCATGAGAACGATATGGCTGTGGCCATAGCTGTAGCCTCGCTCGAGAGTGTGGATAGTCAGCTTGATGCTCCCCACACCAGTATTGAAGGACACGTGCGGCAAGTACCATCTTCATGCGGCAGAAAGTCACCTTGCCAGCCTTCGTAGCCTGTTGCTGAGACGTTGTTGCGTGCCTCATAATCGGCCATACGACTGTTTGTTCGGTTTGCACTGAACCCGTCAGCGTGTTAAGGTTACGGCATCTCATCACGTGTCTTTAGCCTTCCAAACAGCTTCCCGCATATGCTGCGGCAACAACCTAGCAGCGACACAGAGCGGGCATCGTTGTTTCAGACATACTCAGACGCACCATCTCATACAGTCCCAGTTCGATGGTGACGCGGATCTCCAAATTTGTCCTGCTTTCTTTGCTCTGCTTCATCTCCATTTCTCTCATTCTGGCATCCCTCCGCTTCGGACCCCGCTTTACGGCGCTTCTAGGACACTTCACTCCCGCAAAGTACAACTGGACATACATTACACAGCGACCTCTCGTGAACGTCACAATGGCGGCCGAGAAGTACAAGAATCCGCCGCAGAAGCCTCCGGTCTTTACCGGCACGCCAAAGTCATTGCTCGAGGATACGAAGCGATTGGTTGGTCACTCTGCTACATGATTGCCGGGAGCTTGCGCTCAAGGGTACATCGAGCTTTGCTTTCAATCCGAAACAACTGCTAGGGCGCTCTCAAGCACCCCTCGCTAGGTTACAGGGCTGACCGTCTACTCCGCTGCAGCTCGACAAGTCCAAAAGCATACAAGATGCGATCGCGAAAATCCCCCTCGACGAGGCCAAGTTCTCCAACGCCCTCCTACCCTCCGCGCGCGACGACAATGTCATGTCACTCGAGACCCGCATCATCGGTTTCTACCAAGCCGTGTCTACGGACAAGGCTCTGCGCGATGCATCCACGGAAGCAGAGAAGATGATGGACGACTTCGGTATAGAGTCTAGCATGAGGGAAGACGTATTCCAGCGGGTGGACGCAGCGCTCAAGAAGGGCGAGAAGCTAGATTCAGAGTCTCAGCGGCTTTTGGAGAAAGACCACAAAGGTTACATCCGTATGGGCCTTGGAGTACCTGCGGGACCGAAGAGAGACCGTTTCAAAAAGATCAAGAAGAGGCTTAGTGAGCTTAGCATCACGTTTCAGAAGGCTCTGAACGAAGAGAGTGGCGCTCTTTGGTTCACACCTGAAGAATTGGATGGCGTGCCTGAGGATGTCCTATCGACACTGCAGAAAGGTGAGGGAGAGAATGAGGGCAAGCTCCGCCTAACGTTCAAGTACCCGGACCTGTTCCCTACCTTGAAGTACGCAAAGAGCTCCGCAGTCCGGCAAAAGCTGTTTGTGGAGAATGAGAACAAATGCAACTCGAACGTAGAGCTGTTCAAAGAAGCGGTTGTATTGCGCGATGAGGCCGCACGCATCCTAGGCTACAGCAACCACGCAGAGTTCCGGATAGAAGACAAGATGGCTAAGACGCCGAAGACTGTAGATGACTTCCTTGGGGATCTTCGCACGCGCTTGGCGCCGGGTGGAAAGAAAGAGATTGAGAAGTTACTGGAATTGAAGAAGGAGGATATGGAGAGCACGAGCCAAGAGGACATGTTCGATGGGAGATACTACTTGTGGGACCACCGGTACTACGACCGTTTGATGCTCGAACAAGATTATCAGCTGGATCACCAGAAGATTGCGGAATACTTTCCTCTGACAAGCACGATTCAAGGCATGTTGAATATCTTTGAAGAGCTGTTTGGCATGGTCTTTGTTGAGTTGACGGGCGCAGAACGTGATAAGGTGTCCGAGACCGGGAAAGGCAGCGACATTGCATGGCATGAGGACGTGCAAGTCTTCAGCGTTTGGGACTCTGAGGACGAAGGCAGTGAATTCGTTGGGTTCTTGTACCTCGACCTCTTCCCGCGTGACGGCAAGTACGGTCATGCAGCCAACTTCGGCTTGCAACCGGGATACATTGATGAAAACGGCAAGCGACGGTATCCCGCGACTGCATTAGTGTGCAACTTCTCCAAGCCAACGCCGAAGAAACCCAGCCTATTGAAGCACGATGAAGTTGTGACGCTCTTCCACGAACTCGGTCACGGCATCCACGACCTCGTCGCGCGCACAACATACTCGCGCTTCCATGGCACATCAACAGTCCGCGACTTCGTCGAAGCGCCAAGTCAGATGCTGGAGAATTGGTGCTGGACACCCTCGCAACTCACATCCTTGAGCAAGCACTACGAGACCGGCGAGTCGATCCCAGACGAGCTCATCAACAACCTCATCCGCACCAAGCACGTGAACGACGCGCTGTTCAACCTGCGACAACTGCACTTTGGCACCTTTGACATGCTGGTGCATGAGCCGAAGACGCACTCGGATATCGAGAAGCTGCCAATCAGCGAGACGTACAACAAGCTGCGCCAGGACATATCGAAGCTCGACGGCATGGAGGCGCTCGGCAGTGCCTGGGACTGGGGCAATGGGCAAGCGACATTTGGCCATCTAATTGGCGGGTACGATGCCGGATACTACGGGTACTTGAGGTATGTGAATTTCTTGTTTGCGGTTACGAGCTCCACCTCCAATTGTGCAGCCTTGCAGCTGGAGTTTCAACGTCCAGCCTCCTCCGGCCGCGAGCGTGTGTGTCTGTCGCGGAGGCGGAAGCCGACTCCGTCTTCGTTGGCCTTGTTGTACGGATTGGCTCGCGTAACGAACCGTTCGGAGTTGACTCCTGTCGCATGCACGGGTCCCAGGGTTGACGTGCGGGAGCTTGTAGCGGAGAAGTCTCCGCTGCATGACGATCGCCGGGCACTTCAACGTCCCCTAATAGAGATCTCGTTTCGAGCTTTGCAGGGCAGATTGAATTTGACGTCACCAATGACCCCACCCCTGCATGGCTTTGACGC
>Ga0160429_1001646_pt1 | contig 12254 bp, 12 predicted proteins | sample SolpanmetagenomR_FD_108199 | JGI IMG/M metagenome (GOLD analysis project Ga0160429, IMG submission 108199) | Solar panel surface microbial communities from Lawrence Berkeley National Laboratory, California, USA - R | ecosystem: Engineered > Built environment > Solar panel > Unclassified ... | reverse complement strand
TGGCCCGACGGATGTCCTTGATCACCGCTTCTGCCGGCTTCTTGGCCGGTCCGGATGTCTGCTTCATCTTCGCTCCTCAGGGGCTACGATGAACCAGCCATCCTCCGTTCGTGAAGACCCTCATTCTGTCCCACAGGTGCTGACGTCGGACAATGTAGAGCAAGGATCGCTCCATCGACTTCTTTTCCCTTCGGCATGCGACGCTTGCTTGAGGCAGTTGCGGATGGCCCGTCACCGCCTCAGGGTCTTCAGGTAGGCCGTAAGGTCGTCGGCATCCACAGGGTCCGGCCGGAAGTCGGGCATGGCCGGATGACGTCGTTCGACACCCTCGATCAGGATGTCGGCAAGGTCATCGATGGGAAAGCGGCCAGCGAGCGTTCGAAACGTGGGTGCCTCGGGCATCGGGCTTGCGCCCCGAGAACCGACGCCATGGCATCGTGCACAGGTCGTGCGGGCAAACGCTTCGCCTCGGGATGCCGAACCCTCACGGGCGAAGGCGGCCGAAACGGCGAGCGGGAACAGCGCAAGCGCTGCGATGATGTGGGGGCGGCGCATCAGTGGCTCCTTCCGGTTCCCCCTGCCTTGATCCATCTCAAGGGACCGTCCGAGGTAAACGGTCCTGCTGCTCGGGAATTCCGGTATCCGATGCCGTGGCGGTCATGGGACCGCCGAGTGCCCGCATGGCGTTGAGGATGACGGCAACGTCGATGGCCTCCTGCAACAGGGCGCCCTGCAGCGGCGACAGGTAGCCGAGGGCCGCAGCGACCATGCCGGCGAGCGACAGGCCAAGGCCGACCATGACGCTCTGGAGCGCGATGACCCTGGCCCGCTTGGCGATGCGGATGGCCTGCGGAAGCGGCGCGAGGCTATCGATTAGCAGGACGACGTCGGCGGCCTCGGCCGCCGCTGCCGCGCCCCTGGCGCCAAGAGCGACCCCAAGATCAGCGGCTGCGAGAGCGGGCGCATCGTTGACGCCATCACCCACCATCATCACCAAACCATGCCCTCGTTCGTTCGCCACGACTTGCGTCTTCCCGGCAGGATCGAGATCCGCCTCAAGGGCATCGATGGGCAGGCCCTCGATCAGCGACTGTGCGACGCCGCGCCGGTCACCGGTCGCGAGCACAACGCGCTGAATTCCGCACCGGCGCAGGTCCGCAAGCGTCCGTCCGCCGTCCGTTCGCAGCGGGTCGGCGAAGCTCAGGACCGCGGCGGGCTTGCCGTCCACGGCCACTAGAACCGTCGCGGCGACAGCGTTCGCGTTCCGGACGGCTTCTGTTTCCGGGAAGGGGATGCAGTGCGATCGCATAAGACGAGGTCCGCCGACTTTGACAAGCCGCCCCCCAACGAGTCCCGATACGCCTTCGCCAGGAACTTCGGCCACCTCCGTCGGCTGCGTCATCACGAGGCCGCGAGCGAGCGCCGCATCGACAAGCGCACGGGCCGTCGGGTGGCCGGAAGCTTGGTCGAGGGAGGCCGCCAGCCTCAGAACATCACGCTCCTCTATGGGACCGAGGACCTTCACGGCGGTCAGCTGCGCCCTTCCATGGGTCAGCGTGCCGGTCTTGTCGACTACCAGCACGCGCACTTGTGCCAACGTCTCCAGGGCACCGCCGCCCTTGATGATAACGCCTATGCCAGCCGCCCGCGAAAGACCGGAAATCAGTGCGACAGGAACAGCGAGAATGAGAGGACAGGGCGTGGCGACGACCAGCACCGCAAGGGCCCGAAGGGGATCGCCCGTTGCTGCCCAGGCGCCGCCGCCCAGTAGTAGGGTTAGGCCAAGGAAGGCGAGGCCGTAGCGGTCTGCGAGGCGCGCCATCGGCGCCTTCTGGGCCCGTGCCGCTTCGACCAGCCGGACGATGCCCGCATAGGTGCTCTCGGTAGCTCTGCGCTCGGCCAGGAGCGTGAAGGGCGCGCCGACGTTGACGGTGCCACTCAGCACGGAAGCATTCGCGCCGAACGTAACTGGCAACGCCTCGCCGGTGAGCGTTGCCTGATCTAGGATGGCGCGGCCTGCAGCGACACGGCCGTCGACTGGTAGGACGTCGCCCACACGCACGACGATGCGGTCGCCCGGAGCCAGTGTCTCGATGGGGACTTCCTTCACTTGTCCCGATTCTTCGCGAAGGGCGGAACGTGGCTGGCGAGCGAGCAGAGCCGTCATGGCGCGGCCGGCGCGCCGGGAGGCGTACGCTTCCAGCGTTTGGCCGCCTGCATACATGAGGGCAATGACGACGCCGGCCAGCGGCTGAGACAGGGCGAGCGCGCCGCCCATAGAGAGTAGTGCGACCAGGTCGAGCCCGACGTCGCCCCGCGCAAGGCTGGTCACGACTTGGATGGCGAGGACGCCGAGGACCGCCAGCGTCGGAAGTGTCCACGCCCAGGCCGCGATGTCCGGGCGAGCGAGTGCCTCGGCCGATAGTCCAGCGCAGAGGCCAAGCAGCGGCAGGATAGCCAGCCATCCGCGCAGGCGCGACCACCCGCCGACCGCAACCGGCCGTCCCGCCTCTACTGGGTCCATGGCCGCCGTCATCATTCGCAGAGTCGCTTCCGGCTATTGTGGTCCTATCCATTGCGCCCGTAACGCCCGGGGAGCTTTGCGCTGGATCAACGCGCGCTCGGGAAGCCTTAGGAGGGGGGGCGAGGCCTCGCGAAAGTGACCACTGTGACGCTCGGCCGACCGGGCATTTCCCGTCGGGAAGATTTTGGCCACGTTGATTTAGCGCAAGGAAGCCGCGTAGGGGCCCCGCCATCGTCGGGCGGATCGATCCGGGCGCATGGCTCGGACGCCCGGAGATCCTAATGCCTTCCCTCACCCTCCCGAGTGCGGTGGATCTGGCACGAACCCAGTTCGCGCTGACTGTCGTCTGGCACTTCCTGTTTCCCGCCTTCACCATCGGCCTGGCGAGCTTCCTCGCCGTCCTGGAGGGGCGCTGGCTCGTCACCGGCAAGGCCGTCTACCTCGATACTTATCGCTACTGGCTCAAGGTCTTCGCAGTCGCCTTCGCTATGGGCGTCGTGTCGGGACTGGTGATGTCTTACCAGTTCGGCACCAACTGGTCGGTCTTCGCAGACCGCACCGCGCCGATCCTGGGGCCTCTTCTCGGCTACGAGGTGCTGACCGCGTTCTTCCTAGAAGCCGGCTTCCTCGGCGTCATGTTGTTCGGCCTGGAGCGCGTCGGACCACGCCTGCACTTCATGGCCACCTGCCTCGTCGCCATCGGCACCCTGACCTCCGCCTTCTGGATCCTCTCGGCCAATTCCTGGATGCAAACCCCCACCGGGCACGTTATGGGTCCGGACGGCCGGTTCGCCCCTGCCGATTGGTGGGCCATCATCTTCAACCCGTCCTTCCCTTACCGGTTCGCACACACGGTGACCGGTGCCTACCTGACCACGGCGATGATCGTGGGCGCCGTCGGCGCGTGGCACCTCTTACGCGACGACGTGAATCCCCGCGCCCGGGTCATGTTCTCCATGGCCATGTGGATGGCTGCAATCGTCGCGCCGGCGCAGCTCGTCATCGGCGACATGCACGGTGCCAACACCTACGAGCACCAACCCGCCAAAGTCGCGGCGATGGAAGGCCATTTCGAGACCCGGAAGCGCGCGCCCGCGCTACTGTTCGGATGGCCCGACGCCGAGGCCGGCGAGACGCGCCGAGCCGTCGGTGTCCCGGGCCTCGCTAGCCTCTATCTCACGCACGACCTGAACGGCACCGTGCGCGGGCTTAAGGACATGCCCCGCTCGACTTGGCCGACTAACCTGCCGCTCGTGTTCTGGTCTTTCCGGATCATGGTCGGGCTCGGCCTGCTTATGATCGCCCTCGGTCTCGCCTCGCTCTGGCTGCGATGGAAGAACCGGCTCTACGACACTGCTTGGTTCCACCGCTTCGCGGTCGCCATGGGACCGTCCGGCCTGATTGCCGTCACCGCTGGCTGGACGGTCACCGAGACCGGGCGGCAGCCCTTCACGGTCTACGGGTTGCTCCGTACCGCTGACAGCGTCTCCCCGGTCGCCGCCCCCGCTGTCGCCGCTTCGCTCGCCGCCTTCGCGGTCGTCTACCTCGTCGTGTTCGGGGCGGGCATCTGGTACCTGATCCACCTCTTCAACCAGACTCCGCACGTCCACGAATCGGGACCGCCCACCGGCGTGCCGACCCGCACCGCCGGCATCACCCCGGCACCGGCGCTCGATACGCCCCATCACGGCGCGAGCCGTCCCGCCCTGCAGCCCGCGGAGTAACCCCGATGACCGTCGATCTCACCCTCGTCTGGGCGCTCCTCATCGCCACCGCCATCTTCCTCTACGTTGTCATGGACGGCTTCGACCTCGGCGTCGGTATCCTGTTCCCGGCCATTCGCGAGAAGGCTCACCGGGACGTGATGGTGAACACCGTCGCCCCGGTCTGGGACGGCAACGAGACTTGGCTCATCCTCGGCGGCGGCGGCCTGTTCGCCGTGTTCCCCCTGGCCTACGCCACTCTACTGCCGGCCCTCTACATTCCGTTGACGCTGATGCTGCTCGCCCTCGTGTTTCGCGGGGTCGCGTTCGAGATGCGGTTCCGTTCCGCCACGCGGATGTCCCAGACGGCCTGGGACGGAGCCTTCTCGGCCGGTAGCTTCGTCGCGGCCTTCTGCCAGGGGATCTGCCTCGGCGCCCTGGTGCAGGGCGTCCGAGTCGAGGGGCGGGCCTATGCCGGGGGCTGGTGGGACTGGCTGTCGCCCTTCTCCATCCTCACCGGCCTCGCCTTAATCGCCGGCTACGGGCTCCTTGGGACCTGCTGGCTGATCTGGAAGACGGAAGGCGAACTGCAGCTCAGGGCCTATCGCCTCGCACGGGGATTCGGCCTTGCAACCTTCGCTGCCATCGCCGCCGTTTCCCTAGCGATGCCGTTCCTAAGCCCTGCATTCCGTGGACGTTGGTTCACCTGGCCGGCGATGGCCTTCGTTGCTCCCGTCCCGGTCCTCGTTGCTCTTCTCGGCTTGCGTCTGCGTAACGCCCTCGACCGGCGGGAGGAGGTCATGCCATTCCTCTGTGGGCTCGGCCTGTTCCTACTGTCCTATGTCGGGCTCGGCATCAGCCTGTTCCCGATGATCGTACCGCCCACGGTGACGATTTGGGATGCGGCCACCCACCCAAGCAGCCAGCTCTTCCTGCTCGTCGGGACGGTCGTATTGCTGCCGATGATCCTCGGCTACACCGCCTATGTCTACTGGCTGTTCCGGGGGAAGGTCACCGCCAGTGCCCCGGGCTACCATTGAGGAGCCCCATCATGTCCGTTCCCGTTTCGATGCGTCGCCTCGGCTGGTTCGTGGCACTCTGGGCCGGCGGTATCGCCTGCCTCACGGCGGTCGCCATCCCGCTGCGCTGGCTGCTCAAAGTCATTTGACGCTACCAGCGTGTGCTCTGCTCAAGTTGTACGCCCGCCTTGAGCAGAGCAAAAACTTCCCCCCTCTTTGGGGACATGCCGGGCTGGGTAAAATCGGCCTCTTAGAGCGGCATCCAATCAGGTTGTGTCGTATCCCTCTGATGCGAGGTCGTTGCAGCACTTACTTGGTTGGAAGCGTGTCGGCGCGCGTTTGATGGCCTCCCACAGATCTAGGGCGGTGTGAGCCGCCCTGGTGCGGCGAAGGCCTTTCTGCTTGGCGAAGGGCTGCTCGATTGATGGTGTGGATGGCCCCTGCGACCCGACCGGCTGGCTTCGGACCGGGCTAATTGAGAGGAGCAGCCAGGACCGCATGAGCTGGACATGAAGCAAGATCAAAAGACGGGTGCGGGGCAGGTGGTGCTGAAGCTGCGCCAGATCGAGGTTCAGACGGCGCAGTTCAAAAGTTTGGCGATAGCGTGCAGAGAGGCGGAGATCTCCGAGCAGAGCGACTCACGCTGGCGCAAGAAATACGGCGGCCTGCAGATCGACCAAGACCGTCGGATGAAGGATCTGAAGCGCGAGAACGCGCGATTGCGCCAGCTCGTGTCTGACTTGTTCCTGGAGAAGCAGGTGCTGGTGGACGTCGCCGCGGGAGCCGAAGGCCAGCGCCAGCAAAACTTATAGCCCCGGAGCGACGCCGGCAGGCAGTCGACGGCATTCGTGAGAAGTATGGTCTCTCAGAACGCCATGCCTGCCGGATCGTCGGCCAGCACCGGGGCACGCAACGCTACGTGCCGACGGTGCCGGCTGACGAGGATGCGCTGACCCTTTTTCGTCGATGACAGCATCCATGGCCGTCATGCAAGGGCTGCGATGAAGCCATCGGCCAACGTTGTGCCGGGCAGCGGGTATCGATGAGCCGCATACAATGTCTTACAGAGGTCGATGCCCTTCAGGGGCAATGCCACAAGCAACTCGGCACGAACCTCGTCCGTGACGGAGCTTGCCATCACAATCGAGATGCCAATGCCGGCCCGCACCGCGCGCTTGACCGCCTCTGTGCTTCCAAGCTGGTGGTGGATACCGAGGTTCGCCCCCGCCGCACCCAGGGCCTCTCGTAAGAGGCGTCCCGTCCCGCTGCCAGGTTCGCCCCCAAGGAGTGGACGGCCCACAAGGTCGCCTGGGGTTACGCTTTTCCAGGTCGACCATGGGTGGTCCGGTCCGACAATGACAATCAGCGGTTCGCGACGCCAAGCACGTGCGATCAGACCAGGCCGAGCCTCCCACCATTCAACCAACGCTAGGTCGATTTCACCGGCCTCCAACCGATCCATGACGTAGGGATTAGTCCCGATCTCGACCTGCGGGGACGTCGCATTGGTCGCTTGGTAGGCACGTAGCAGGTCGGCCAGGAGATAGGTGCCAACGTTGCCGGATGCACCGATAGCAAGACGGCCGCCATTGACGGCTTCCTCCGCGCGTCGGCTCAATCGTAGGAGCGCCTCTGCGTGGGGTAGTAGCGCTCTACCCTGGGGAGTGGGCCGGCATCCCGTGCCATGGCGCTCCACGAGGGGTGCCCGCAACGACGCCTCGAGTTTTTGCAGGTCGTGTCCCAGGCAGTGGTGTAGCTTCAGGGTGGTCATCGGCGGTTGCCGGGTAGGGTCGGGTTGCGACTTCCAACCCCGAACCCGAGAGACCCCCGATGACCGACGAGATCATGACCCTGCGCAGGCTGATGGAGAAGAGCGCCGACGCGGATTTGCTACGCGAGATGATCGGCTTTGCGGCCGAGCGCTTGATGGAACTGGAGGTGGGCGGCCTGACCGGGGCGGCCCACGGCGAGAAGAGCGCCGAGCGGCTGGTTCAACGCAACGGCTACCGCGACCGGGACTGGCAGACTCGGGCTGGTACGGTGGAGTTGCGCATCCCCAAGCTGCGCAAGGGCAGCTACTTCCCCGGCTTCCTGGAGCCGCGCCGCATGGCGGAGAAGGCACTGACGGCAGTGATCCAGGAAGCCTACATCCAGGGCATCTCGACCCGCTCCGTGGATGATCTGGTCCAGGCCATGGGCGGCACGGGCGTGTCGAAGAGCCAGGTGTCGCGCCTGTGCCAGGAGATCGACGAACGGGTCGGTGCGTTCCTCGACCGCCCCATCGAGGGTGAGTGGCCGTATCTCTGGATCGATGCGACCTACGTAAAGGTGCGCCAGGACGGGCGCATCGTTTCGGTGGCCGTCATCGTGGCGGTCGGCGTGAACACCGACGGTCGCCGCGAAGTCCTCGGCATGGATGTCGGCCCGTCGGAGGCCGAGACGTTCTGGACGGACTTCCTGCGCAAGCTCGCCCGGCGTGGCCTGCGCGGGGTCAAGCTCGTGATCTCGGACGCCCACGAGGGCATCAAGGCCTCGGTGGCCAAAGTCATGAACGCGACTTGGCAACGCTGCCGTGTGCACTTCATGCGCAACGTGCTCGCCCATGCCGGCCGTAGCGGGCGGCGCGTCGTGTCGGCCTTCATCGCCACCGCGTTTGCCCAGGACGACGCGGAGGCGGCCCGGCAGCAATGGCGACGGGTGGCCGATCAGCTCCGGCCCAAGGTGCCCAAGCTCGCCGCCCTGATGGACACGGCCGAACCCGACGTGCTGGCCTACATGGGCTTCCCGGCCGCCCACCGGGTCAAGCTCCACTCTACGAACCCCCTCGAACGACTGAACGGCGAGATCAAACGCCGGACCGAGGTCGTGGGCATCTTCCCCAACGAGGCCGCCATCACCCGCCTCGTCGGCGCAATCCTGCTGGAGCAGAACGACGAATGGGCCGTCCAGCGGTCCCGCTACATGACCCTGGAAAGCATCGCCCCAATCGGCGATGATCCCCTCGTCAGCCTGCCGACCCTGGCAGCCTGATCCTCCCGGCCCAAGCCGGTGATCGTGGTGGCCCTCAGCGAGCTACACCACGCCAAGGGACACGACCTTTTTGCACGTGCTGCGAAACCGTGGACTGGGCCAATCCGAGGCGACGACTAGCTTCTTGAAAACTGCCTGTCGCGAGCACGGAAAGCCATGTCTCGACGTGGTGAAGGTTCAGCACAAGTATGCTTTCACAATGACGGAGCGTGCCCCTTGCGCTGCGTGCGCGGCTGCGATGGCCAATTTATCGCGTCCGGCGGCTCTTTGCCCTGAAGGACAGCCAACAAGTTGCGAGCCGCCGCTGCCTCGATTTCGCGACGCACCGCAACGACACCGGAACCGAGATGAGGCGTAAATAGAGTCCTGTCATGATCGGATAGAAGCCTCGGCTCGATGCTTCGCGGGCGATCGTCGAGGGCCCAATCCTCCATTTCGAATACGTCCGCGGCATAGCCGCCGATGCGTCCACCGGAAAGAGCGTCGGCAACCGCAGCCTCGTCTGCCACCGAACCGCGACCGGCATTGACGATCCGTAACCAAGGCTGAGCCTTGGCGAGAGTCTCAGCGTTCAGCAGGTGACGAGTAGCAGGTGTCAGGGGAAGTGCCAGGATAAGCAGGTCTGATTGTGCAACGAGTGTCTCCCAAGCGACCCTCCTCAGACCGAGCGCGCGTTCTGCGTCCACGGGGAGCGTCGCGGCATCGAAGTACACGATCTCCCTGGCACCGAAGCCTCCGAGCCGACGCGCAATGGCTTGGCCGACCTTTCCCATGCCGGCAATGCCGATGACGCTGCCTGATAACCCCGCGCCGTAGAGGCTGGCGCGCCAGCCCTCGAATCCGGCGCGCACAGCCCGGTCTCCGATCAAAACATTTCGGCAAAGACCGATGGCCAGACCAACCGCCAGTTCCGCGGTCGGCTCAGTGAGCAGGTCCGGGACTGCGGTCAACCAGACCCCGGCGTCGGTGCAAGCGGTGACGTCGAAGTTGTCCCACCCCTTAAGGGCACACGACACAACCTTGAGCCGTGGGCAGGCCGCGAGGAAATCGGCGTCCACGCGATCCGTCATGAAGGTAAAGACCCCGTCGGCATCAGCGCAACGGCGCTTCACTTCCTCAGGCGGCCAGGGGTCCGGGCCTGGATTGACGTCGAGGCTGCAGAGCGGTTCCAGGAGGGCCTCTGTCTCGGGGAAGACAGGGTTCGTGACGACGACCTTGGCGCGCATGCAATCTCTCACTTAAGCCGGCGGCGCAGCAGTCCGCCCAACGCATCGACGAGGGTAACGGCGCCCAGGATGCACAGCATGATCGCTGCGACCTGATCGTACTGAAGGAGCCTTAGCGAGGCGATGAGTTCAAAACCGATGCCGCCCGCCCCAACGACGCCGAGCACAGTCGATGCTCGGAAATTGTATTCCCATCGATACAAGGTGGTGTCCGTCAGCTGCGGCAGGACCTGTGGCAGCACAGCATGCGTCACGACCTGGAAAGGTGAGGCACCTGCCGCTCTCGCGGCCTCGATGGGCTTCGGATCGGCGTGCTCGATGGCCTCGGCGAAGAACTTGCCGACCATGCCAACGGAATGCAGGCCGAGAGCAAGCACGCCCGGTAGGGCCCCGAACCCGACGGCGGCCACGAAGAAGATGCCCATGATGAGCTCCGGGACGGACCGGAGCGCATTAAGCGCGATGCGCGTCGCACGAAACACCAGAGGATGAGGACTGGTGTTCGGAGCCGCGAGCAGCCCAAGCGGTAGTGAAAGCGTAACGGCGAGAGCCGTCCCAGCGACGCTCATGGCGAAGGTATCAACGATGGGGGACAGCCACGACCGCCAGCGTGTGAAATCAGGTGGCGTCATCTCGTCGACGAGCTGCGCAAGGGCGGGCACACCCTCCGCCAGACGCACGGGATCCAGCAGCCCGACCTTCCAGAGGCATGCAAGGATCCCGAGAGCGATCGGTAGGACGAGGATCTGCCGCCGTAGCGCCGTTGATCGGGCCTGATCGAGCAGGACGTCGTAGACCGCAGAAGGGGCCGGGAACGACGTAGGAAGGCGTGATTGGGGCATGCCGCTAGCCCTTGACCTTGGTAAGGTCGATGTTGAGGAGCTTGGCGGTCTCGCGCAGGACGTCGTAGTCCGCATTTGTGATCGGGCCGAAGGCCTCGGCCTTGAAGGGCTTCAGGATCGCCGGATCCTTCATCTCAAGGAAAGCAGACTTGATCTTGTCCTTCAACGCCGGCGTGAGGTCGCCGCGCAGGGTCCACGGATAATTCGGGATCGGCCGGCTCTCGGCGACGACCTTCACCTTAGAGGAATCGATGAGCTTCCTTTCGACGAGCGTCTCGAAGATGGTCCGACTGATCCCCCCAGCCTGGACATTGCCGGCCTCCACTGCGCGAGCCACAGCATCGTGTGTGCCAAGGTGCTGGAACTTGAAATCCTCCCCGGCTTCGAGGCCAAGGTTCTTGAGCAGGCCCCGCGGGATCAGGTGACTTGACGTCGAGGCCGGATCGCCGAAACCGACCGTCTTCCCTCGTACGTCCTCGGCCTTTGCAATGCCGGCATTGACGTTCGCGATAAGGTAGCTCGTGTAGGTCGGCTTCCCCCCTGAGACCAGGGCAGCGAACGGCTCGATCCCTGGCGAACGGCTTTTGGCCAGCACGTAGGACAATGGGCCAAAGTACCCAAGGTCGATGCGCTTGAACCGCATTGCCTCGATCATGGACGAGTAGTCTGTGGTGACGACAAGCTCGATCCGCTTACCAAGCCTTTCTTCCAGGTAAGACTTCAGACCCTGATTGTTCTGAATGATGGTTGAGGCGCTCTCATCGGGCAGCAGCGCGACTTTGAGAGTGTCGGGATCGGCGCCCTGCGAGAGCGACGGTCCGGTTCGCAGCAGAGCGCCCAGCACAAAGCCGGCACCGAGGGTACGTCTTGAAATCATGGGTTGGTTTCCTTTAGGCGGGCTGGGCGGCGTAGGACGGCTCACGGCGGGGCCGCACTCGTTCGTCTTCGACGGCCCTTGGGGCGTCGGTCCGTGATCCGTAGATCCGCTCAAGGCTCGCCTCGCAGAGCTGATCGGGTGTTCCATCGAACACGACGGCCCCAGCCTGGAGACCGATGACGCGATCTGCGAAGCCGCGCGCCAAGTCGACTTGGTGCAGGCTTACTACGGCCGTGATGCCATCGGCCTTGCAGATCGTTCGCAGGAGATCGAGGACGCGTGCCGCGGTGGCCGGGTCGAGGCTTGCTACCGGCTCGTCGGCAAGGATCAGCCGAGGTTGCTGAGCCACAGCCCGCGCGATGCCGACACGTTGCTGCTGCCCGCCCGAAAGCTGGTCAACTCGGGTTAAGGCCCGGTCGAGCAAACCGACCCGTTCGAGTGCCTCCAGGGCGATGCGCCGATCTGCAAGGGGAAGCGGAAGCAATGAGCGAAGGGCCGAGTGATGACCGAGCCGGCCAACGAGGACGTTGGCCAGAGCAGTCAAGCGGCCAATAAGATGGTGATGCTGGAACACCATGCCTGTTGCAGCCCGATGCCGGCGCAAAGTTACGCTTCCGGAGTGGATGTCGCCATGAGCCGTCGACACGACCTGCCCGTTCGTTGGCCGGACCAGACCGTTCAGGCACCGCAACAGCGTGGACTTGCCCGCACCCGACGGACCGAGAAGCACAGAGAACTCGCCCTGGTCGAACGTTAACGACGTCGGATTCAGGGCGGTTAACCGCCCCGGATAGGTAACTTGAAGGTCGTAGATGGACAGCATCAGTCGCCAATCGATTCCTAGATCAAAGAGAATATTCGATCGCGTTTTCCGATACGGGGGGGAGATGACAATCGAATGACTTCAACCGGTCGTGTCCGTCAATGAGGTGGAAATTCGGGGTGGAGTTGGAGCGGCCATCGGTCAGGCGGCCTGAGGTGGAATTGCTGTGAGGGTGTCGTCGAGCAGGCTCGGGGTGAAGCCAGCCATGCC
>Ga0160429_1001644_pt1 | contig 12273 bp, 9 predicted proteins | sample SolpanmetagenomR_FD_108199 | JGI IMG/M metagenome (GOLD analysis project Ga0160429, IMG submission 108199) | Solar panel surface microbial communities from Lawrence Berkeley National Laboratory, California, USA - R | ecosystem: Engineered > Built environment > Solar panel > Unclassified ... | reverse complement strand
CAAAAGTCACTCTCCCCTCCCAAGCCGCACAGCAGAACCGCGACCAAAACACACGAACCTCCGACGAAGCCATACTCGCCATTTCCCGCCCTTCCGCCATCAACGTCCCTCTATTCCAACAACCCTCAGAACCAAAGAAATTCCACCTCGGCATGTTCGAAATTGGCAAGCCATTGGGCAAAGGGAAATTCGGCCGCGTCTACCTCGCCAAAGAACGTAGCAGCGGCTTCATCTGCGCGCTGAAGGTACTCCACAAATCAGAGCTGCAACAAGGCAAAGTAGAAAAGCAAGTACGCCGCGAGATCGAGATCCAAAGCAACCTCGCCCACCCCAACATCCTGAGACTCTACGGCCACTTCCACGACGCAAAGCGCGTCTTCCTGATCCTCGAGTTTGCGGGGAAAGGTGAGCTGTACAAGCACCTACGAAAGGAGCAGCGGTTCCCCGAGTGGAAGGCCGCGACGTACATTGCGCAGATGGCGGCGGCACTCAAGTACCTGCATAAGAAGCACGTTATGCATCGGGACATCAAGCCCGAGAACATCCTCGTCGGCATACACGGCGAGATCAAGATTTCGGATTTTGGATGGTCGGTGCATGCACCGAATAACAGGAGGAACACGATGTGCGGGACGCTGGATTATTTACCGCCAGAGATGATCAAGCCGGGCAGTCAGGAGAATTTTTATAGCGAGAAGGTGGATCTGTGGAGTTTGGGGGTGCTTACTTACGAGTTTTTGGTGGGAGAGGCGCCGTTTGAGGATACGCCTGTGCAGACGCAGAGGAGGATTGCGAGGGGTGAAATGACGGTTCCAGGGTTCATTAGTCCTGAGGCAAGAGATCTGATTAAGAGGGTGAGTTTCGGCCTTCACACCTGGTTAACAAGGTTGCTGACTCCGCGTAGCTGCTCGTACTAGATCCAGAGAAGCGGATACCACTCGAAGAAGTAGAAAAGCACCCTTGGATCATTAAGCATTGCGTCAAGGGTGAACGCGCGACGCAGCGCAGTTCTGGCTCGAGCAAGATCCGAAGTAGTGACGAGAGATCTGAAAGATAGCGGCTTTGGCAATGGAGTAACAGGCGAACAAGGCGAACTATGTTCGTATGGATTTGGGAACAGGAGCGGAATCTAGAGTGGCGTTTGATTGTGGATCACTGTAACGCCTTCGCTATGCGTTTTATGAACATGCCGACGGACTTCCGTCCATTCTTTCACGCATCTTCCCTTGCGTCGTCCCCTACCTATATATCTCATCAAACGGCCGGGTATCATTGAAACAGCTCTCCCAAACCTCATTCACGACCTGCGCCGCATGCACGTCATCTCTGCAGTTCGGCCGATGCTTGACAGACAGCGTCGCTCTCCTCCGTACACACTCTTGCAGCTGCAGTGTAATATTCCGCTGGCCCCTGCCGAAGAACTCACGCGACCACCTACACTCGCCGCTTAACGTTGACGCGCGAATCTAAACCGTGCATCCCAAGTCAGTCCACACGATCCACGCCGGACCTCGAAAGCAGAGTATGCAGTCTTACCTCCGTACAAGCCGCATGCCTCAAATCCAACCCATCAAACTTCCACCTCAAATGATCATAAACATGCACCATCTCATGCGCCAGCGTATCCTCCACATGGCCTCTATCTTTCATAAGATTACTACACAGCAATATCCCATGATCTGGGTTGAACCCTCCGCCCGCGGTAGCCCCTTCGCACCGCCGGCACCGCACGACGGACGGCGGCACGTCATGGCCTAGCTTCTGGATCTCCTCGCGCATGAAGCGGATCACTGGGCTGTAGGTGTAGAGGTAGGAGACTTGCGAGGAGACGCGCTTGGCGTCGGATTCCTCGTTGGTGATGTCGCGGGCGCGGAAGTATTGGGTGCGTTCGTGGGGGGTGGCGTGGCCGGAGAGCGCGGCGAAGAAGGTGCTCCAGGTGTAGTAGGTGAAGGGGTCGTCGTTTGGGGACGCGGATGCGGATGCGGAGGAGGAGGGCTTTGCGGTTGTCGTTTGCGGGAGGGTGTCTGTGGCGGCCATTGTGCGTGTGTAGTTGATTGGCTTTTGTACGGATGGGAATGGACTGCGCTGGGCAGAGATGCAGAAGCTTCAAGGTTCCTTCGGGAGGCGAATATCACGGCGGATAAGATAACGGAGGCTAAATTATTCGAGCCGATCTTCAAGACGTCATCAATCTTCTACCTTGTCCTCTACAACCCCTTGCTCCCCTCTTCTGCCTCGGTCCGCATCGTCTCCATCTCGACCTCAATTGCTCAAAACCCTACGATTACCTCGCCGAACCCAAAACTCCAAGATGACCAAATCCACCATGGGCCAAAGCGCATCAAACCCGCCCGAGCCCATCTCAATCCTCTTCGTCTGCCTCGGCAACATCTGCCGCTCCACCATGGCCGAAGCAGTCTTCAACCACCTGACACGCACGCAAAACAGCGCAATCCCCAGCTCCGCCGCCTTCACATCGACGAAATCCGCCATACCATCAAAGCTGCAATTCATCACGGACTCGGCTGGCACGGGAGCCTATCACGAAGGCGCCGATCCGGACCCTCGCACCATGCTGGCATTAGACAATCATGATATCTCTGGCTACACGCACTCGGCGCGGAAGCTGCGGGCGGATGATTTCCAGGAGTTTGACTATATATTGGGCATGGATGACGACAATGTGCATGATATCAAGGCCGTAAGACGGAGAGTGGCGAGCAAGAGCAAGAGCGAGGATGGCCTGGCGAAGGTTTTCCTGTTTGGTGATTTTGGAGGTAGGAAGGGAGAGGAGGTCGTGGATCCGTATTATGGCGCGGATCAGGGGTTTGAGCTGGCGTTTGAGCAGATGGGACGGTTTAGTAGGGGGTTGGTGGAGTTTTTGGAGAAAGAGCAGAGGGGGAAGAGAGGAGGCGGATCATGAGTTCGAGAGGTCTGGAATATCTATCCTGCTACGGCCTTTGTCACAAGATCGTTAAGATGGCTTGCAACAATCGCAGAGTGCGAAGCATGCGCTGGGTCTCTTTCCAAGTCACGAACATAGCGATCTAGTCCAGCGTCGCTGCGACCTGCCTGGCCCTGAGTACGGCGTCCGTTTCGCTTCTATATGGCGGTAGAGTTTCGATCGAGCTTGTCTATTCCTACCGATTCCGCCAAATCAACCCTATGAGCGCAATGGGCACAGCTCCTACAGATATATGTTAGCAACACTCCGGCTCACATTATGCTTTTGGCCCCAACGAAAGCGTGCACGTCTGGCCAGCCACTTTTGTCATTTCTTTGGCGCTGGCAGTCCACTTGGTGTCTCCAAGATGGTGGACAGATGTTTTTGTGAATAGCCGTCGTCTAGGAACGCCTAGTTTAGTGAGATCTTCGCTGCTTAGTTAGTGCTCTGGCGAAGCTTCGCACCCGTATACTCATTGTACTTGTGCATCTTATGGCGTTTCTGCTCCGTATCCAAAGGATCTGGCTTCGCCTGATTCGTAACATCATACAGGGCCCACTACCTAGGAAGGCCTGGTCTCGCAGATTCGCACTCGTATACCGAGCGTTGTATATATCTTTTCAGCCTTCCTTCTCGCGATCCAAACGATCTGGCTTCGACTGATTCGTGACGATATGCACGTCCCATTACCCGATAAAGCCCGATTTCATAGAGTCGCACAATTTGGATAGTATCTTGTCGCCGCTTCGCGCGCGTACACTCACGTATCTGTATGCTTCACATGGCGTTCTTTCCCTGAATTCGGATGGTCTGACCTCTTTTCACTCTTGGTCGTTATGTTTCTCACATTGACATAAACAACATAGACCTCACACTGTCAATGGCATCAGCATGCTCTAATACCGCTCGGTCTTTCATTCTGTCAGTCATTACACAGAGCTCGGCGCTCAATCACACTCATATCCTCCCTTTCTCCCTCAATAACAGCACACAACCTTCTCCCATCGTCACGGTATCCTTCTTCCAACGCTCTAAGTCCCTTGTGTGCATATCTTCCATGCTCTAGCTCGATGCACAGCTCAGCCTTCTTTGATCCACAACCTAGCCATCTACTCTGCAGCTTTATACTCCAGCTAATTCCACAACCGACTCTACCCCTCTCCACAACAAAGCCATCTTCGCGCCATATAGAGAATCTGCTCTGGCAGAAACATAGTCGCACTAAGGGGGTTTATACAATTCAAGCGTACGTGGAGCAAGCCTTACGCCCATCAAGTCTCCACAAATGATGACGTATCCAGTAAAGGAGAGGGTGAAAGCTGGTATAGGCTTGCAATGTCAGACAGACGAAAACACCGAGCGGTAATAACGCACGAGCATCGGAGATCCGCTGTCATGAGAAAAGTGCACAAAAGCATTCCAGATGCCGTGAACCTAACGATGTGTGAATAATGTTTGTTGATGATACGTTCCAGTAATCTGATACCCTATAGTCGTCTTGAAGCCGTGCTGCCGCACCGGAGCCAGTCTTGCGCGCGAGGATGCAGACAGCGGGTTCCCTTTGCAACAAGGACCCGCGTCTCATCTCGGCAGCTCTCTTTTCATCCCCTTTCAATTCGGATCCCCCTTTCCCACCTATTGTCCGACTATTTGATACCCGCTTTCCTGTCGATAGTGGCTAGCTTGTCCTTCACTTAATGCTCGTCTTCCCTGGCGCCAGACCTGCCGAACAAGGAAACAAACCGCATGAAAACAATCCGGACGCTCCGCCAGAGCAGTGTGCGATACTTCATGAGACCTGGCACATCCATGACCGCAGCTCTTCGTCACAAGGCAGGGCGGATCGTAGCAAAGAAATGTATACGTGCATCCTCCCCTCATCGTTCAATCTTGCCCCCCTTCTCCTTCCCCGCTCCCGCCGCGCCAGATGCTGCGTCTCCCTCAGCAATACTGCCCTCAGCGACCGAGCCCAGGGCCTTCGTCGGGTTCATCGCCTCCACTGCAGAAAGAGGATAATCACCGGCGTGTTCGTCAAACCCAGAGTCCTGATGCACAGGCGGACCAAATCCGCGTGCCGACTGGCGCGACGGCGGAGTCGGTTCGTGCGCTTCCCGCTGTGCGGTCTCATCGGCGTGCTGCTGTAGGACCTGCGATAAGCGGTTGTGAAAAGTTGTTTGATCGGCCTGTCTAGGCCGATGGATCGTCGGCTGCGCTTCGTTCTTCTTCGGTGGTTGCTCGAGCTTATCGCTTCGAATTGGTGGCGGACTGAGTTTACTAATGCGTTCATGAAAGCTCGCCCGGTTAGGTGCATTTTGTTGGGGCGTGGAGGAATGCGGCTCCATATCCTCTACCGGCTGGGGCTCTGTTTGCTTCGTCTGCGTAGTTGTTAGAGCACCGTTGTCTTCCCGCTGCGAATCGTGACGATCCGTCGCCGAGGTCTCATAAACGACATCGCGAACCCCAGGATCTGGTGGGCACACGGGCTCCGGGTCGTCCCACTGACTGTGCCCATATTCGACGTCTAGACCACCTGCGTCTATACTGCGGTGCGAAGAATTAGACAGGCCCCTCGAACGACCTCTGCCAATGCTCGGGCTTGTACCGGGCGTGCCATTACGATGCTGGAGTTCAGACTCTTCCGTATAGTAATCCGTTGACGCGGCGGCATCTTGCTGCGTTTGATACGTTGACAACGGTGCAATGTCTTTGGCTGCTGACGGCTTAGTGGCCTCGATGTCTGCCCTAGGAGCTGCGTCTGCTGGGTCAATGCACTCTTTCTCCGATGCGCGCAGGGAAGGCAAACTTTGCACTGAGTCTGCAACGGGTCTAGATTGAGATGCCTTGAGGTCGGGAAACCGGCGGTCAAGCTCCTTCGCGGACACTCTGTCACGCGGGTCCTCGCTCAGGCATAGTTGCAGAATCTCCCGGAAATATGCCGGAATTTCTCGGTTTGTTGATGAGAGCTGGAGAGGCCGCTCATGTCGCTCCGGCTCGTCTTCCTGCTCAGCGAGCGCCCACAGTACCATTCCAAGCTGGAACAGATCCGACTTGACCCCAATGTAGATCGAGATCCTCTGACCGCACTGAATAAGTTGTACAAGTTCTGGTGACTCCCATCCAACCGGACAGCCTCTACGATTGATATCTATTATTTTAGCATCGTCGTTATTGTCGATTACAATGTTCGAAAGCGTAAAGTCGCCCTGTACGTAGCCTGCTTCGTGAATCTCAGACAGGCCTTGTACAATCTGCTTTGCCCAGCGCTCTCGTCGTGGCCATGCCATGTGCTTTGTGCCTTTGAAATCGTAGAGTAGATCAACGAGCGTCCCTCGATCTGCAACACTGATCAACAAGCCTTTGATGAGAGTCTCGTTGTCATTCACAATCAGTCCCTCAAAGTTGATGACAGAGCTAGATCCCCGCAGATTGCTGAGAGCATTAATCTCATACAGAAACTCTTCCACAGCTTCAGGCCCGGGAATCTCCTTCTTAATCAGATAGCGTCCATCAACCTTGACCTTGTAGACGAAGCCCGAGAGATGTGAGTCGAAAGCTACAGCTGATTCGAAGACACGTCGACAAGGGATGTGGCGGAGCAGGCTGATATCGGGATACGGGATGATCTCATTGATATCTTCAGTGACATGCAAATGCAGTCGTTCATCGCTCGTACTCAGCTTCAAATTCGTCACGGTATAATAGAACTGGATGTCCGGGAGCGAATCTCTGATTGCTTCGTAAATCCTCGCGCTCTTATCGCGCTGATAGTGCAAGCTCTTCAGATCAGCCTCAAGCGAGTCCAGGGCGGCTTCGCGGTAATCGCAGGAAACTGTGACCCGCCTCCATTTGTTCGGTTCTTCTGCGTACGTGATGAAGAATTTCTCCCTGTCCGACATATCCCTGAAATGCATGCTAAGATTCAGTATCCACCGCGAGTCCACCTCCTCCTGCAATGCATGATCATCTGGACCCTGCGAGAGGCCATCTGGATCCGTAAGATCGTCTATGTTAGACAGCGGAGGATACGGAGCCCCTCCTATCTCTGCATCACCAATATCGTAACCTTTTTCTTTCTCGTATTGCCATCCTGGAGCTAGGATGCCCGCCAGGATGTCGGTATCTTGATAGCTTGGTAGGCTCTGCGCATCCGGCGCTGACATGGACAAGCGTGAGGGAGGAGGCTGCGACAAATTGCGATCTCGCAAATCGCTCGCTCGTCGGTCTACGGACGCCGCTCGTCGCTCGAAGAAGGACGGCTCAGTAGGCGACAGACGGTCGCGCTTCTCGGACTCTAATCGCCTGAATGTTATCGGGCGTGGTAGGTTTGGAACGACCTTCCGAGGCGACCTCCTATCTGTGAATTGGCCTTGATCGTGACTCTGCTGTTGAGGCTGCTGTGCTCCATACTCTGCGTATTGTGTCTCCTCTTCATCCTCCTTTTTCAACCAGTGTCCAAATTTGGACAATGTGCGACCGATCATGTCCTGCTCTTGGCCTACAAGGCTGGTCGACGACTGAATCGTAGCGCGTAGAGTCAATGGATGGAATTGGCTGTGGAAGAGCAATGAGCGTTATGGCAGGATGCTATTATAATCATCTGTGGATGCTTGAGAGCTTCAATTGTGCCTCACGTTGGTCCAGAGTCCCTAGTCATACGGACAGCTTCTATGTAACACGAGCTGCAGCGATCCATTGTTCGATGGACATGTTCCGGTCGGCCTGATCGAGATGATTGATGACTTCCTGTAAGACGGCCCCAACTTCCTTCTGTATCGCCCAGCTTGACGATGTCCGGTGTGCGAGGCTACAAGATCTATATTCGAGAGGGCTAGCATATGCGGCTGGCAGTGGGAAGCGCCTTGCGTGCCTATGGGTGGTTGGAGCCAGCAGATGGCCGCGGCTGGCGGAGGCGTTCGTGGGCCTCGTTTGGGAACACGACGCCCTGGCCAAGCTTGACAGGACGCTTCATTCACGGGGACGCAATTGTTTAGGTATGAAGATCTCAGGCGCAAAGTGCTTTGGTCCTGCTTCAATCAAGATGAGTCAAACATGGGAAGTGTTTGGTCTGCCTAGGTACGATCCGTGCCTAGGTCAACAACCGCGCCCGATGTTGGTAAGGCATCCTAGTGCGAAGCTTGGGGCCTTGCTGCCTAACATTGTTCACATGACTTTGATCGTAACGACGACAATGCATCTCTCATGGCTCGCAAGTGAAGGGCAATGTGGGTCCGTAACGCCTCTTCTCTATACTCCAGAAGATCTCTGATGGTCAGCTAGAGCAGAACACGCTCTGATGCAAATACTGATTCCGATACGCATGCCACAAGGATGCCTTGAAACCAACGCATTCGAACACGCCTCTGCCCGAATGTCTGCCCTACCACCACACACGCCTAGCCAGCCTGCAAGCACTTTCCTGAAATTGAGCCGGTATGACGAGGCGCAGTGGCGGAAGGCATTGTAAGCTATGCAGCACTGTCGGCAGCTTCGTATGTCGCTCGTAACTACAGACGACATCGATATTGACTGTCCCGCCGCAAGGGATATCGCCAATGTCGGCATGGAAGGTGTCCGAAGGTTTTGACGATTGCTCACAGAGTACCTCGTTCTCGCTTGCAAGAACGTCCTCTTGATGAGCCTTTTGAGCAATGTCTTTCTTTTTGACCTTACCAACGACTATTCCGGTAGAAGGTTCGCACCGAAAGTCTGCGACACTAATACAATCTTTAATTAAGGAAGGCAGTATCGGACGTTCGACGGGTCCTTATCCTCAGAGTTGAAACCACTTGCTTGAGCTCCATCCGAGAAACAAGATGTGTGACGTAAGAGTACCAGGAGCGCGCGTCGTGGCAGACAATGCCTCAAATTAATATCGCCTGCTCCGCTAGGACAACGTGGGCCGCAAAGTTCTTGAGACACTGAACTGGACAATCTTGACTTTAGCGCAAACAGGATATAGCGTCTCGATGAACACAGAATGGATGCACGGAGCTTGCAAGATAGATACCCAGCGTGTCAGTTACAATCAAAGGTGCCCAGGACTACGGCAAGAACGAACAGTACAACACTTAGCGACTACAACTGACCGTTCGCGATGCAGAAGTCAGGCCCATGAGACAAATTGATTAGGTATGACGAGAAGGGCCAGGGATTCTTCGGAGGCGGGAAGCTATTTGCGGATGAGTACATGTATAAGGAGCTCTGGGAAACATGTAGTGGAATAGTGAGAAGGGCGAGTCCAGAAGTAGAAGGCAGAACGAGCCGGCAAGGTGATAGGTCCTTGCGCAAAAGAAGGAGACGACCTCAACGTCAGAATCGAGCATCGGAAACCGGAAGTGAGACTGTATCACGCTCATGTGCCAGACAAAAGCTGTCGGTAAAGATTGTTGCAGACTTCAATCTTGAAAGAACACTGTGGGCCTCCACTGTAGTGAGCTTGACATAACTTTCGAATCTCTTGCACATTCCGTAAGATCAAGGTACCCCGAAAGCCGCCTATCGCGAAGAAGGCGTGCCGTGATTCCAGGCAGCGCTGGAGGTCGGAGACAGTCAACGAATCCAGCTCGTCAATAAGCAGAACTATTTTTCATGTACTGGAATGCTCGGCTGGAAGCCGCAATGAGAAATTGTTCAACATCTACAGAAGGTCGACGTGAACTTGGAGGTGGTGATAGCTCTGGAAAGGCGCTAAGCCGTCTCGGGAAATCCTGCCAAGCTAGCGCCGACGTCACCTTGAACTCTCCAAAAGTACCCCAAGCGACATTGACAGTCAACTTCCGTCACATACGCCGTGCGAGGTTTCCAGAGTTACATATCATGGCGGACGAGCAGAACGTAGCAGGCCCTGAGCCACCCAGCAATCCAGCGCAGACTCGCTCAAACGGCTCACCTCATCCCCGAACCACCCCCAAAGACCGCAAAGACTCGCGCTCAAGATCCCCCATCCAACGCGACCGCTACGGTCGAATACGCTCACCAGACCGCCGCGACCGCGACCAAACCAAAGACAGACACTCCAACCGCGATCACTCCGCAGACAGACGCCCCAAACGCCGCGACAACCCCCCCAAAGGCCCCAAAGGCTTCGCATGGAAAGACACCCGCAAGCGCGACGACGACACCACCACCGCCAACTCCAGCGACGACCGCTTCCGGCGGCGCGACGAGCGCGAAGCCGGTTCCCGCTACGACAAATTCAAGCGCGACGACCAGCGCGACAACGACTCCTACCGGCCCTCGCGCCCCTCCTCCGACCGCCGCACCGACAACAACGTGCCGCCCAAACGCGACGCTCCCTCCTCCTCCGCATCTTCCGCGCCGATGAAGAAGATTTCCGCCGCGCCATCGGAGCGGATGATAGTGGTGCATGTGAATGATAGGCTGGGCACGAAGGCGAAGGTGCCGTGTTTCCCGTCGGATTCGGTGAAGCTGTTCAAGGCGCAGGTGGCGGCGATGATTGGACGGCAGCCGCATGAGATCATGCTGAAGAGGCAGAGCGAGAGGCCGTTTAAGGATCAGCTGACGCTGTTGGACTATGGGGTTAGTGATGGGGTACAGTTGGATCTGGAGTTGGATACAGGGGATTGAACGGAAGCAAGGGAGGTGGAAGTGCATTATTCCTAATCAAAAGAGTGGGAGTTTCTGAGTGGGAGTGAAGCGGGCAGCTATGGGAGAAGTCATAGCGTAAATTCCGCGAAGGTATGACACTGTCCGGCACGACGGTGTTGCGTAAAGACAGGAAGCGGATGGGAGTCATGATTAGTAGAGCTGTCCTAAGCTATGGAAAAGCCGGCCGATCGCAGACTGATGGTGGTTTCCTGAAATAACCCAGACCGTCTAAATGCAAAGCCTTTGCCCAACCTTTTGAATTCCAATCTTATAAGAAGACAAAATCAGTCTAGGACGTCACGTCTTCCTGTCACTGTGAGCCTAGTAAAGGCTCATAGTCTCCACCAGTGCCAGTCACTGTTCGCTGAAACCTACACGCTCAGTAGGGCGCGGCCGCCTTGCACTCCTCGAGTGCCTTCTCGACTTCTCCCTCCAAAAGTTCCCTCGCTGGCTGGATCATCGCAAGGAGCGTCTTGCGAAGCTCCTTACCTTCCAGTGTCTCAGGCGCAGAACTGGTACAGCACCTATCGAAGTCGCTGCGAATGATCTTGAAGATCTTTGTTATCCTATCGCCTAAGCGCTTCTGCTCCGCTGCTAGGGCCTTCTTGCCATCGACCAGGATGTTATTGTGGATGGTCATGAAGGCCCCGTTGAATGACAAAATGCCCTTCTTCAACGCCTTTTTCCGCTTTTCTGTTGCCCCCGTGCCTTTGATCATCTTGCACTCATCATAAACCCGGTTCAAGGCAAGAACAAGATAGCATGTGTCCGACTCGAACATGGCGTTTACTTGTACCTCACTGAATGCCTGCTTCAGTCTAGTAGCTCCATCGTCGACGATGGAGCGAATGTGCTTCTTGTGACGATCCAAGGTCTTGAAGAAGAGTAAGAGGATTCTGCCAGCAGGCTTGCTACGGAGCTCCCGACTCATATCGTCGACGCAGGCTTCTAGAGCGCTGGTAGCCAGGCTGATCCATTGATCACATGCAAGATGCACCTCGTCGAAGGTCGGCTGAAGCTCAATGACGACAGACGCAAGTAGCTTTTCGTTCCACGACTGTTGTGGGATGTTCTTCGCCTTCCAATTGCCGCCGTGTGCGCAAAAAGCTTTGATGGCGTATGCTTTCCAGTTCATCCAAAGGTCGACATGGCGGCGAGCGCACGTGATCATTCGGTTTTCCGATTCCCGAGCCTTATTGCAAATCCTGTCTAGCGCGTTACTCATTAAGAAAGCAAAAACTTCGTCGATTTTGGCGTCAGCGTTCGTCTGGGCTTTGACTAAAAACTGCTCAAGCTGCTCTTTGCGCTGAAGCTTATCCAAAGAACACGTCAGCTCCATTGTATTGAGATGGACATGCATGCTGTGCTTGCATTGGTCCTCGAACATGGCAAAGATCCTCTTCGAGGGCAGGCCATAGAGATATTCGCGCAGCGGCGGGATGCCGGTCTCGATCACAGACATGACGGGCGGTTTCGACTTAGCGTAGCCATCGACATGTTCCCTGTAGACTACGTTCGAGACGCAGAACATCTTGAAGGCAATCTTGCCGCTGTGTGTCCACTCTGCGCATTTCTGCTGGATGGCGGCAGTTACTTTCTCGTTGCGCGCGAGTATGCGGATTCGCTTGAGCTTGTTCTCGGATTTCTGCTTCTCGAATCTCAGGCGCAAGATTTGGTCGTCCAACGTTTGTTTCTTACCTTTACCGGACCGTTTATCGGCT
>Ga0160429_1001643_pt1 | contig 12275 bp, 4 predicted proteins | sample SolpanmetagenomR_FD_108199 | JGI IMG/M metagenome (GOLD analysis project Ga0160429, IMG submission 108199) | Solar panel surface microbial communities from Lawrence Berkeley National Laboratory, California, USA - R | ecosystem: Engineered > Built environment > Solar panel > Unclassified ... | reverse complement strand
TCGGAGGCGCGGATCCTCGTCGACCTCAACGGCCGCAACGCCGCCAGCGTGCCCCTGCCGCAGACGCGGGGCGAGGTCTTCGAGAACACCACCATCCCGCTGCCCCTGGGCCTGTGGCGGCCGGGCCTGAACCGCGTCGAGATCTCGGCGCAGGTGCCGACGCCCGGCGATGCCACCTGCGCCGCGAGCACGAGCGAGTCGAAGCGCGAGCGCTTCCTGTTCCTCGACCGGACCACCCTGAGCGTTCCGAACCTGGCGCGCGCCGCCCGGATCCCGGATCTCGCCGCCACCACCAGCGGCGGCGCGCCCTTCCTGGAGGACGGCAAGCGGCCGCGCCTCGTGCTGCCCGTTCTGGATCGGGACACGGTGGCGGCGGGCGCCATGATCGCCGCGCGGCTGGCAAGCGCGGCCGGGCGGGTGATCGATTTCGAGCTGGCCACCGAGGCGCAGAGCGGGACGGGACCGACCCTGATGGTCGCGCCCGTCCGCGCCGTGGCGCCCGCGACCCTGACCGGGCTCGGCCTCGATCCGGAGCAGATCCGGCGGATCTGGGAAGCCCGCGCCGAGACGGCCCGTCCGGCGGGTCAGTCCGGCTCGGTACCGGCTCCGACCCTCGATCGCCTGCGCCGCAACGTGCCGGCACGCTGCAGCCTGCCGGATCTCAGCTTCCGCGTGGCCGGCCCGGTGCCGCCGCGCGGCGCGGGACCGGACGCCCCCGCCGGGGGCCGGACGGGCCGGGCGTCTGCCAGCGACGGCGACCTCGTGACGAAGTGGGACGAGACCCTGCGCGCCCGCCATCCCCTGGTCGAGGCCGCCGACGGCCTCGTCGAGCGGGCCTCGGCCACGGTCCGGGGCCTGCTCGGCGAGACGCGGACCTGGATCGATGCGGATGCCTCCGAGCGGGCCTCGGCCGTGCCGCCCCGCGCCTCGCTGATCCTGGCCCAGGCCCTGTCCAGTGGCGGAATCGGCGTGGACGACACCACCACCCTGATCACGGCGCCGAACCCGCTCCTGCTCAAGGCCTCCGTGGCCTGCCTCATCGATCCCGGGGTCTGGTCGCGGATCGGCGGGCGCTTCGCCTTCCTGGACGCCGCCGACGGCCGCCTGGACACGGTGGAGCCCGACACCGTCCGCATCGTCGAGACCCGCTCCCCCTCGCTCTGGAACCTCCGGCTCGTCGTGGCGGGCTGGCTCTCGATGAATCCCGCCGTCTACGCGGCGCTGGCGCTGGCCCTGGCGCTCTGCCTCGGGCTGACCACCGCGCTCATGGTCCGCAACGTCGGCCGGAGGAATGCATGAGACGCCTGCGCATGAAACACCTGCGCATGAGACGCCTGCGCCTGAGACGCCCCCTCCGGACCGTCCGCCGCGCAGCCCTCGCGGCCGCCCTGGCCACGGGATGCGCGACCGGCTTCGCCGCCGGGCCCGAGGCCCGGGCGCAAGGCGGGCCCGAGGTCCGGGTCCAAGGCGGACCCGCCCTGATGCCCGCCGGCTCGGCCCGCGATCCCCAGCCCCGTGATCCCGCCATGCCGGACCTGCCGAGCTCCGTTCCGCCCGCCATCGCCCTGCCGGCGCCGCCGCAGGTCAAGGACGATTCCGCCCGCACGGCCCAGCCTCTGCTCGGGAGCCTGAAGGACCAGGACGGCTGGCGCCTCTACCGCTCCCGCTTCGTCACCGAGGCCGGCCGGGTGGTCGACACCGCCAATGGCGGGATCAGCCACAGCGAGGGCCAGGGCTACGGCATGCTCCTCGCGGTGGCGGCCAACGACCGGCCCACCTTCGAGCGGCTCTGGGGCTGGACCCGCGCCAACCTGATGGTGCGTTCGGATTCGCTCCTGGCTTGGCGCTGGGAGCCGGCCAAGCGCCCGGCGGTGGCGGACATGAACGACGCCACCGACGGCGACATCCTCGTCGCCTGGGCGCTGACGGAGGCGGCCGAGGCCTGGGACGATGCCGGCTACCGGGTCGCGGCCCGGCGGATCGCCGTCGAGGTCGGCCGCCGCGCCATCCTGTTCAAGGACCGGAACGGGGCGCTGCTGCTGCCGGCGGTCACGGGCTTCTCGGCGGGGGAACGCGCCGACGGTCCCCTGATCAACCTGTCCTACTGGGTCTTCCCGGCCTTCGCGCGCCTGCCCCTGGTGGCTCCGGAATACGACTGGGACGCCCTGACCCGCAGCGGCTTGCGCCTCCTGCGCCGCGCCCGCTTCGGCAGCGCCAACCTGCCCACCGAATGGATCTCCCTGAAGGGGGACCAGCCCCGTCCCGCGGACGGCTTCCCGCCGCTCTTCTCCTACAACGCGATCCGGATTCCCCTCTACATGGCCTGGGCCGATGTGGGGCGGCGGGAGGATTACGACCCCTTCGTCGCCCTCTGGTCCGGGCCGGACCGCGAACGCCTGCCCATCGTGGACACCAGCGATGGGCGCACGGTCGAGTGGCTCGGCGAGAGCGGCTACGCGGCCCTCTCGAGCCTGCTGCTCTGTACCGTGAAGGGAACACCGCTCCCCGACGGCTTCAGCCAGGTGCAAGGCAACGAGAACTACTATCCGACCACGCTGCATCTCCTGGCCATGGTGGCCGCGCAGATGAGGGGACCGTCATGCTTGAAGCGTTAGCGCGCCGGCGGAGCCGTGGCCCCGCGCCCCTCGGCCTCCCGATGGGCGTCGCCCTCGCGGCCCTCACCCTGCCGGCCCTCACCCTGCCGGCCCTGGCCCAGGGTCCCGGCGCCGAGGAGGCCAGCCGCGCGCCCGCCATCGTCGTCGACCCGACGGGATCGGCGGCCAACGGCATGGTCGACGAGAGCGCCCTGCGCTACTACGCGGCGCAGAAGCAGACCGCCCGGATGAAGGCGGAGGCCGCCCGGCTGAAGCAGCTCTACCCGGGCTGGACCGAGCCCACCGACCTCGACACCCTGCAGCCGAGCCCCCCCGAGGAGGCCCCCCTCTGGGACCTCTTCACCGCCGGCCGCTTCGACGACCTCTACGCGGCCATCGCGGCGCGGCGCACGGTGGACGGGAGCTGGCAGCCCTCCGAGGAGCTGGCGCGCAAGCTGCGCCGCGCCGGGTTCCGCAGCCGCCTCAAGGGACTCGCCAGCGCCCGGCGCAACCTCGACGTGGTCGCCCTCTACCGCGCCGATCCCAGCGCCCTCGACCCCAGCGACGTCGAGAGCATCTGGATCGTCGCCGACGCGCTGGCGGCCGAGGAGGCCACGGCACAGGCCTACAACCTCTACAAGTCCGTCTTGGATACCAGCAACGACACGGGCGCCCGCCTGGCCACCATCCAGAAGGCGATGTCGAACCTGCCGATGGCGGCGGCCGAGCAGCTCATCGCCCTCGGCCGGACGGATTCCGACGGCAATTCCGAGTTCCGGCGCATCGCCATCGACATCACGCGCGCGCGGATCGTCGCCTTCCTGCACGACGAGGCCGCGCACGAGCCCACCACCACGGACATCGCCGCGTTCCAGGCGCAGGCCCGCAAGACCGGTGATCCGCGGGAGACCGGTCTCCTCGGCTGGTACGCCTACAAGCGCCAGCAGTTCCGCGAGGCGCTGGACTGGTTCAAGCTCGCGATCAGCCGCGGCGGCGACGCGATGATCGCCCACGGGCTCGCCCATTCGCTGCGCGCGGTCGGCATGACGCGCGAGGCCGAGGAAGTGGCCTATGCCTGGCGCGACAAGTACGTCGGCAACAGCATCCTCTTCATCGAGCTCCTGGAGCGGAAGCTGACCCAGGCGAATCCCGCCTTCATCGACCTGGACCGGATCAACCGCTACGCGAAGGTGACGCTGGCGTCGAGCTCCGGGGAGGGCGCTCAGGCATTGGGCTGGTACGCCTACAATTCCTGCCAGTTCGACGCCGCCCTCGAGTGGTTCCAGCACGGCATCGCGTGGCTGCCGAGCGAGTCGACGGTGCTCGGCTACGCCCTGGCGCTGCAGCGCCTGAAGCGGACGCGCGAGTCCCTCGAGATCGTCAACCGCTACGACGGGCTGTTCCCGAAGGTGGTGGACCTGCTGTTCCGCGAGGGTCCGGAGGGGCCGCCGCTCGCCTGCAGCGTCGCGGCGGCGCCACCGGCCGGCGCACGTCAGCCCGCAGCCCCCGCCGCGACGGCCGTGCTCGCGAACGGCGCCCGCGCCCCCGCCGCCTATGGCCGCGTGCCGAAGCCCGACGTCTCGGCCAACGGCGCGGTGCGTCCCCTTCCGGTCCTGCGCAGCGAATTCCCGCTGTCCGTCGCCTCCGAGAACCCGTTCCGCTACCTGCCGGCCGCCCTGGCCCGACAGGTGCCCGAGCGCAGTGCCGGCGGCTTCCTGGCCGAACCCGCGACGGGTGCGCCGCCCCTGGTCGCCCGCCGGGTGCCGGGCGCCGGGACGATGCCCTACGAGCGCTACGGCTTCGCCCTGCTGCCGGGCTACAACGGCCTGACCCAGGCCTCCACCCTGTCCGATCCGCCCGCCGGCACCCAGTGGCAGGACCAGCAGGCCGCCGGCGCCAACGGCCAGACCCGCTCAAGCCGGGAATCCGACCGCTTCGGCATCCCGGGATCGCAACGCGCCACCTTCGTCGAGGCCGGCCCCAACGCCGGACAGCAGCCATGAGTCGGATACGGCATTCCGGAACCGCGGCGGCGCTGGCGGCCCTGGTGATCCTGCCCTCGCTCCCCGCCGCCGCGCGGCCCGGCCGCGCGGCGCTCGAGCTGCCGGGCGCCGGACCCGTATCGGACGTGGCGCAGAATTCATCCCGCGACGGGTATTCCCAGCGGATCACCTTCCGGGACGATCCGCGCGGCGTCGCCGAGGTGAGCGTGCGCAACGGGGAGGGGGGCTCCGTCCCCGCCCTCGCGATGGCCAAGCCGAGCCGGACGGGGATCGCGGCCGAGTTGCGGGCGCGCTTTCCCGGCGAGACCCTGCGGGTCGTGACCCAGGCACACCGCAACGCCCACGGACCGGTGGGCCTCGCCCTGGGCAACGACTGCCTCTACGCCTGGCAGTGGATCGACCTCGGCGGCGATGCGGCGCGGAAGCGGCCATCCGCCCTGTTCGGCAGCGATCCCGGCGCACCGGCTGCCTCGGTGCGGATCAAGCTCTGCCGCACGGCGACGACCACCCTCGCCGACCTGACCCGCTCGGTGGAGTCGATGCGCTTCTTCGCCAATCCCGCTGAGGCCCCCCGCCTCCAACCGGAGACGGTCGCCCGCCGGCCTTCGCCGCCGCGGCGGCGCGAGGCGGTCAGCCGGCCGACGGGGACGCCGCGGGAGGCCGCGCCGGGATCGCAGACTGCGCTCCGTCCGCCCGGCCCGATGGAACGGCCCGGCGCGGAGAAGCGCCCGGAGGCCTCGGCGCGCCGCATGGCCTCCGAGCAATCCGGCGAAACGCAGCGCTACCTCGTGCCGGGGCCCGGCGCCGTGGCACCCGCGGTGCCGGTCCCGGTGCCTCCGGGCGAGGGGCAGGCCCCGCGCTACATCACGGACGCCGCGCTGGCGGACGGCACCGTCGCGATCACCGTCCCCAGACCGGCACCGAACCGGGCCGAGGTCGAGGATCTCATGGCCCGCGAACTCCCGGCACGGGCCCTTCGGCCGCCGCCCTGAGGCCGCCCCCGCCCGACGGCGAAGGGCCATGCGATCTGTGATTTTCTCGATCCGCCGCATTTGCAACCTTGAATACCTATCCCCGGCGCGCGAAGAAGCAGACAGCGGGGGTGGTGGGTCACGGATATGGTCCGGGTCGACGCGTGCGGTGTTCCGTCGGGCCCGGTTGGGCTAGCCCTGAGCGGAGGGCCTGACCTGAGCGGAGGGCCTGCGGATCGCGGGATCGCCGCATGAGCCGCGCGGCGGATGTAGCCGGCGCCGATGCGCCGTCGCCGTCCGGCCTCTTACCCGTGTCCAGACTTCGTCTCGCCTTCACCGCCACGGACCACGTCAGCCTCGCCTACCAGGCGAACGGGATTCCGGTGATCCGGGAGATCGTGATCGCCAACGACACGGAGGCCAATCTCGTTGATCTCCGGCTGCGCGTCGAGAGCCAGCCGCCCGTGGTCAGTCCGCTGACGCTGCGCATCGGGCGGGTGGCTGCGGGTTCGAGCCATCGAGTCGAGACGCCGGACCTGCACCTCGATGCCGGCCTCCTCGCCGCCTGCACCAAGGCCGGCCCCCTCGCCCTGACGATGATCCTGGAGGATGCGGAGGGCGAGCGGGGGCGGGCGGTCGCCGAGATCCGTCTGCTGCCACCCGCGCACTGGGGCGGCGCCCGGAATGCGCCCGAACTTCTCGCCGCCTTCGTCCGGCCCGGCGATCCGGCCGTCGACGCCGTCCTGCGCGATGCCGCCAGGAAGCTCGGCGCGGCCGGCCGCCAGACTGCGCTGGACGGCTACGGCAGCGGCGGCAAGGTCCGGGCCTGGGACCTCGCCGGGGCGCTCTGGGCCGCCCTGGCGGACCATCGCCTCGCATCCATCCTGCCCCCGGCGCGCTTTGAGCAGGCCGGACAGACGGTGCGCGCTCCCGGCGAGGTGATCGAGGGCCGAGCCGGCACCTGCCTCGACCTCTCCCTGCTCTACGCCGCCTGCCTGGAGCAGGCCGGCCTGAACCCGGTGCTGGTGCTGACCGCCGGCCACGCCTTCGTCGGCCTGTGGCTCCAGGACGAGACCTTCGCGAGCGCGACGGTCGACGACCGGCAGCACCTGCGCAAGCTTCGCGATCTGCAGGACCTGATCCTCGTCGAGACGACGCTGCTGACGCACGATCCGCCGACGGCCTTCCGGACCGCGGTGGATCACGGTGCCGGGCTGGTGGAGGACAACGCTGCGGGGGGCCTCGACGTCGCCCTCGATATTCGCCGCTGCCGCCGGCGCGGCATCTGCCCGATGGATTTCGGCGGCCGGGGCGGGGAGGCCGCACCCGGTCCGGTCGAACCGCTGGACCAGGCCCTCTCGGAAGCCCCCGCCTTCGACAGGGTAGAGACTCCGCATGTCGACGCGGCGCCCGAGACCGCGGTCGGACGCCTGGAGCGCTGGAAGCGCAAGCTCCTGGACCTGTCGCTGCGCAACAAGCTCCTGAACTTCAAGCCCGGCAAGGGCGCCATCGTCCTCGATGGTATCGAGCCCGGTGCCTTGGAGGACGGCCTGGCGGCCGGACACGCATTCCGGCTGATGCCGGTCTCCGACGGGCCGGTCGGGTCCGAAGGCGCCCTGGCCCGGAAAGAGATCCCCACCACCGCGACGGAGGCCGATCTCGACGGCCGCCTGCTCGATCTCTATCGCCTCGCCCGCGGCGGCTTCGAGGAGGGCGGAGCCAACATCCTGTTCCTGGCAATCGGGTTCCTGTCCTGGACCCGCAAGGCGGGCGAGGCCACCCACCGGGCGCCGCTGCTGCTGATCCCGGTCACCCTCCGGCGCGCCAGCGTCCGCACCGGCTTCCGCCTGGCGCTGCACGACGACGAGGTGCGGATCAACCCGACCCTGCTTGAGATGCTGCGCCAGGATTTCCGGCTGCGGATGCCGGATCTGGAAGGCGACCTGCCCCACGACGCGTCCGGCATCGACGTGGACGCGATCGTCCGAAGCGTCCGGGGCCACACGCGCGACCTGCGCGGCTGGGAGGTGGTGCCCGACATGGTGCTGGCGACCTTCTCCTTCACCAAGCACCTGATGTGGAAGGATCTCGTCGACCAAGCCGGCCGCCTCACGCGCAACCCGGTGGTGCGCCACCTTCTCGAGACGCCCAAGCACGCCTACGGCGAGGGCGCTCCCTTCCCCGATCCGTCGCAGCTCGATCGAGACCATCCGCCCGAGACCGTCTTCGCACCGCTCTCGGCAGATTCCTCGCAGCTCTCCGCCGTCCTGGCGGCGGCCGGCGGCAAGGACTTCGTCCTGTTCGGGCCGCCCGGCACCGGAAAGAGCCAGACCATCGCCAACATGATCGCCCAGTGCCTGGCGCAGGGACGCACGGTGCTGTTCGTCTCGCAGAAGACGGCTGCCCTCGAGGTGGTGCAGCGGCGCCTGCAGGAGATCGGACTCGGCGATTACTGCCTGGAGGTGCATGCCACCAAAGCCCAGAAATCGGCGGTGCTCGGGCAGTTGCGCCGGGCTTGGCACGCGCGCGCCGCACCTGAGCAGGCCGAATGGCCGGGCGCCACGCGCGCCCTCGCGAGCCTGCGCGCCGAGCTGAACGGCCTCGTGCAGGCCCTGCATCGGCGGCGGGAGAACGGGCTGACGGCCTACGAGGCCTTCGGACGCGTCATCGCGGCGGGGCCCGACGTGGAGCACTTCGTCCTCGCCTGGCCCGACCACCGGACCCACGAGCCGGACACCCTCGTGGCCCTGCGGGCGGCCTGCCGGGACTTGCGCCCCGTCCTGGCCTCGGTGGGGCCCCCGGCCGACCATCCGCTGCAAGGCGTCAGGGCGACCGAATGGTCGCCGGTCTGGCGCGACGGCCTGGGCGCCGAGATCGCCGCCGCCGTCGAGTCCCTGACGGCCCTGCGCGCGAGCGGCCGGGCCTTCGCCGCGGCGGTCGGACTCTCGGCCTTCCCGTCGACCGAGGCGGAGATCCGCGGCCTCCTGGATCTCGGCAACGCCCTGATACGTCCCGAGGCCGCCTGCGGAAGCACCTTCCTGGCGGATAGCGCCGGCGACCTGCGCCGGGCGGTGGCGGCGCGCGACCGCTTCCAGGCGACCCGGGCCGCGCTCCGCGGCCGGCTCACCCGCGCGTACCGGCCCGGCCTCCTCGACCAGGACCTGTCCGGGCTCCTCGCCGAATGGATCGCGGCGCGCGGCGCGAACTTCTTCGTTCGGGGCGGGCGCATGAGAAAGGTCCTGCTTCAGGTTCGGCCCTATGCCGACGGCGCATTGCCGGAGGATCTGGGGCCGGACCTCGCCGGCCTGATCGAACTCGCTCGGCACGGCCAGGCCGCCCAACCCGAGGAGGAGACCCTCGGCCAGCTGGGCCCACCCTGGAGTGACCCGGAGGGGGCCGCCCGCGACTTCGGGCCGGCCATCGCCTGGGCCGAGACCGTGGCGCAACTCCTGCCCCTCCTCGGGCCGTCGAGTCTTGGCCCCGAGGGCCTGCGCGACCACGTCGTCCGGCTCGTCACCCAGTCGTCCCGGAGCCGGGAGGCGGGCGGTCCCCTTGCGCAGGCCTACGCCGCCTTCGCGCAGGATCACGCCCGGACATGCGCCGCGATGACGGCGTTGTCCCACCGAGCCGGGTCGGTCAATCCCGAGACGCTCCCGGCCGCGCAGGCGGACTGGATCGGCGCCAATCTCGCGCTGGCCCGGCGCTGGGCCTCCGGTCTCGGACGCGCCCAGGGCTGGTGTGCCTGGCAGGGGGCCGCCCAGGCGGCGCGCGACCTCGGCCTCGGCCCCCTGATCGAAGCCCTGGAGGCAGGCCGGATCAAGCCCGACCGAGCCGAGGTGGCCTTCGAGATCGCCTATGCCCGCTGGTGGATCGATCGCGTCGTCGGCGACGACCCGGTCCTGCGCGGCTTCCTGCCCGAGCGCCATGAGGACGCGATCGCACGGTTCCGCGCCGCGGATGCCCAAGTCGGCGACCTGGCCCGGCAGGTCGTCCGCGCCCGCCTGGGGAGCGGCATCCCGGGTCCGACGGCCTTCGGGAACGACCCCGAATGGGGCACGCTCTCGCACGAGCTGACCAAGAAGCGGGCACAGATTCCCCTGCGCAAGCTATTTGGCACGATGCCGAACGCCCTCGCGCGGCTCACGCCCTGCGTGATGATGAGCCCGCTGTCGATCGCCCAGCACCTGCCCCCCGATGGGGCGTCGTTCGACGTCGTCATCTTCGACGAGGCCTCGCAGATCGCCCCCTGGGACGCCATCGGGGCGATGGCGCGGGGCAGGCAGGTGGTGATCGTCGGCGATCCCGAGCAGCTACCGCCGACCAGCGTGGGCGACCGCGCCATCGACGACATGGAAGATGACGGCGAGATCGCGGACCAGGAATCGATCCTCGATGCGTGCCTCGCGGCCAACCTCCCGCGGCGGACCCTCGACTGGCATTACCGCAGCCGCCACGAGAGCCTGATCGCCTTCTCGAATGCCCGCTACTACGGCGGCCGCCTCGTCACGTTTCCCTCGCCGGTGACCGAGGACCGGGCGGTGCGCCTGACCTTCGTCCCGGACGGCGTCTACGAGCGCGGAACCGGCCGCGTGAACCGCCCCGAGGCCCACGCCGTCGTCGCCGACATCGTGCGCCGCCTGCGCGATCCGGATTTCGCGCGGGCGCGGCGCTCCCTCGGCATCGTCACCTTCAACGGCGAGCAGCAGCAACTGATCGAGAACCTGCTGGACGCGGAGCGGCGATCCGACCCGGAGTTGGAGCCGTACTTCGATCGCGACCGTTGGCACGAGCTCGTCTTCGTGAAGAATCTCGAAACCGTGCAGGGCGACGAGCGCGACGTCATCCTGTTCTCGGTCGCGGTCGGCCCCGACCCGGGCGGCCGAACGGTGAGCACGGTGTCGTCCCTCAACAAGGATGGCGGACACCGCCGCCTGAACGTCGCCATCACGCGGGCAAGGCAGGAGCTCGTGGTCTTCGCCTCGATCCGGCCCGAGCAGATCGACCTCGGCCGCACCAGGGCCCGCGGGGTGCGCGACTTCAAGCACTTCCTCGAATTTGCCGACCGGGGCGCGCGGGCCCTCGCCGAGGCCTGTGCGCCCACCGGCGGAGCGGTCGAATCGCCGTTCGAGGCCGCCGTCCTGGCGGGGCTGCGGGCCCAGGGCTGGACCGTGCACGTGCAGATCGGAGTCTCGGGCTTCCGGATCGATCTCGGCATCGTCCACCCCGATGCGCCGGGACGCTACCTCGCCGGCATCGAGTGCGACGGCGCCACCTATCACCGCTCCGCGACGGCCCGCGACCGTGACCGCCTGCGCGAGCACGTGCTGACCGATCTCGGCTGGCGCATCCGGCGGGTCTGGAGCACCGCCTGGTGGGCCGACGCAGCCGGAGCCCTCGCCGAACTCGACCGGCGCCTGCGAGAAGACCTGGAGACCGACCGCGCCAAGGCCGCCGAAGCCACGGCAGCGAGCGATCCGCGCGACGCACCCGCGCCCGATGCCCCGATCCTGACGGAACCCGCGGATCAAGCGACCGCCGCGGCGATGACGGGTGTCCCGAGCCCGACACCCCTTGCGGAGCCGGACGACGCGATGACGGCCCAACGACGCGACGTCGGGCTTCCCTCCGCCTGCGCACCGCCGCCGATTTCGACGATGCCGCCCGATCCGGCCTACCGTCTCGCGGATCCGTCCGATATCGGCCTCGCCCTGGAGCCGGAGCGCTTCTACGACACGGCCTACCGCCCGGTCCTGGCGGCCCTGGTTGTGCACGTGGTCACCATGGAGGGGCCGATCTACGAGGACGTGCTGCTCCGACGCGTGGCCCGAGCCCACGGCCTGCAGCGGGTAGGACCCCTCATCCGCGAGATGATCCTCGATCAGGTCCCCGTCTCGGTGGCCCGCAGCGACGATGACGGCCGCGTCATCCTCTGGCCACCCCACGCCGAACCGCGGGCGCGTCATCCCTACCGGGTGGCACCCGCCGGGCTGCGCAGCCATGCCGACACGCCGATGCCGGAGCTCGTCGATCTCGCCGGGTCGGTGGCCCCGGGTACGTCCGAGCCCGAGGGCACGCGGCTGATGGGCCAGGCGATCGGGCTGTCGCGGGTCGAGGCGGCGACCCGGGTCCGGTTCGCGCGCGCGCGCGAAAGCGCCGGAGAGGCGGGCCTGCCCCATGGCGGGCCGCCCGAAGCCTGAACGGGCTATCGCCCCGAACGCCACCCGCCTCATCTGTCCGGTGCAGTTCGCGGAGAACGGGGAGTGCGTGGCACGGCGCGAATTCTCGCGCCGGCCGCCTGGCCTCAGGCATGCGCATTCTGCCGAATCGGTAGGCGCGGACGCGGCGGAACGCGCTCGTCGGCCGCGGCCGGGCCCGACAGCCAGTCAAACACCTCGGACCCTTCGCCAGCATCGGGACGTCGCGTCCGCCCACGCTCGAAACGCGGCTCCACCAATGTTCGACCTTGGTCCACTTGTCCCGGCGACAGACTGTGGGCGCGGATCCTGCCCTTGCCCGCCTATGCCACGGGGTTTATATCGCATCGCAAAAAAAACCCTGCTGTGATCCGAGAGCATGTTCCTTTGTTCTATCAAGCAACCATCGAACTGAGCCTGACGCGCGATCCTATAGTTAGACAACTTACTTTTATGGCTGCGAGACAACCGTTAATTGTCGCACAAACCGCAGCGCGAAAGGGCGAGCAACGC